>VFQP010000057.1_pt1 | contig 340875 bp, 308 predicted proteins | sample 3512351 | NCBI WGS metagenome assembly VFQP01 (sample SAMN10412372, study PRJNA504923) | tailings metagenome | isolation source: Relicate 1 Philex TSF1 revegetated site | place: Philippines: Tuba, Benguet | collected 2017-08-29
ATAAAACAGAAAAAAACAACAATTTTGTCTCAAATTTTAAACCCAATTTGTCCAAGAATTAAGGGGTCGATACAATTCTTAGGGGCATTGTGTAATTTCTACTTATAGAAAACTCATCAACAGATTAAATTTTAGACCTCGCATGTGTTTTACTTTATCGGACTGATTTTCAGTGTTGCCAGAACTTGAATTGATATCTTGTCTTTTTTGTTTCGATTCCAGCTGCTGTTCTTTCAAATCTTTTGAATCCATACCTACCACAGGAGATTTGATACGAACCTGACGTTTATCATACCAATTTAGTTGCTTGTACTGTGGCAACGCCTCAACAAAGAAACGCTTTGTGACACCATCCACTTCAATGTTAACTGCCTGACGATTACCTCTCTGCAAACTTTCCAATAATGCTGTTTTTGATTCCGGACTTGCTAATTCTTTAATCGGTAATCCCCTCCAATACCTTCGTTAAATCATATCCATAGGAAGGATAAAATGATCTAATCTTGAAATTGTCCTACTTATCCAGTTCCTTAAAATCAAATTGCACCCAACCTTCTGCTTTTTCTCCGGCTTTATTTGTCAGCATTTTCTGAACAGCCCGCCCAATCAGCAGGTTATAGCCTTCCTTGAAGGTGGTATTTTCTTCCTTATTGGCAATATAAGAGGTCTGCTTAATTGGATCCGGATGTTGCTCTGATTTCAATAACATATTGTAGCGGTTAAAAAAACATATCCGTTTCAGGTGATTTCCGAAAATGCAAGGTAGCGGCCACACTGTCCTTTCCAAATTCTGCCTGATGATACAAAACAAATCCAGGATGCTATACGCCCCTACGCATTGTTCCATTTTTCAGGGTAGCAATGTCGCTTTGTACTGATTTCTACCGCAGTCCTATACATAGTTATTCTCAGGTAAACGTGCAGCTTTCCTTCAGCGGTAGACTTCGATTTTATCAGAAAAAAATAGCAGCCCCAAACCCTTTTCCATAACACCTTTTTTTAGGTTGTAAAATCAGATCTTTTACATGAGTAAAAACCTAAATACATCGGTACAAAGTGTAAATAGAGAGCGAGTTGTGTAAGATTCATTGACCTGGAGTAAAGCCCGGTATGAGTTCAATGAATCGTTCAATGAACTTTTCGGTAAAGCGGGGTAAACTAAGGTCAGCTAAAAATGAAAAAAGCCCGCAAATACTAGGTTTTGCGAGCTTTCCACACGGTAGTTAACCGTGTTTAATACTAAAAAGTGGAGCTGGGGGGAGTCGAACCCCCGTCCAAACATATTCGCCGAAAGCTTTCTACATGCTTAGTTGATTATTCGTTGTCGGGAAAGAACAGGAAAACAACCAACCGATTCCTTCCTTAGCTGGATAGTCTTTTGTTCAACGCACAGCCTGGTTGAACAGCAACCTGTATTTGGTTTTGAGTCGGCGGCGGAGCTTGGTAACAGGTCAACCTGCTCAACGCGGCCCTAATGACTACTTAATCACTGATTAGGCAGCCATGGCATACTGTGTATTGCCATTTGAAGTTCGGGTATTCAGATTTACGTGCTAATTATCCAACGCACGGCATGCTTACACTCTCAAAGAACTACGCTGTCGAAACCAGTACAGCCCCTTCTGTCCCCGGATAACCAGTCATTGATCCAAGATCTTAACCGGCTTATCCCAAAAGGAAAGCAAAGATACGAAAATATACTAGTTTCATGTCCTATGAAACAGGATCCATCGCTGTTCTACCAACAACAGCTTAGCCAACTTACCGCTGAAATTCAACAACTTTCAAAAAAAAGAAACCGCATCTCCCTGCTACGGGTCATTACCCTGGTACTGGGAGCTGCACTGCTGTATATTTTTCGCCAGCAACCCTTTTACCTGCTCTTGCCGCTTTTTGCACTGGCCCTGACCCTCTTTCTCCTACTGGTAAAACAAAGCATAAGGGTCACCGAACAACGCTCCCTGTTACAGCAAATCGTACGGCTTATCCAGGAGGAATTTACCATTGCCACACACCAATTCACCCACCGCCCCCAGGGCGAAAACCTGGCCCCTCCCAAACATGCCTATGCCGGCGACCTCGACCTTTTCGGCAAAGCCTCGCTTTTCCAGTTCCTCCACCGCAGCACCGGTGAACAGGGCCACCAAACCCTGGCTAACTGGCTATTGGCGCCTGCCCCCGATACCACCATCCGGCAACGACAGGCAGCCGCCCAGGAACTGGCCTCCCAGCCCGCCTGGAGCCTCCGTTTCGAAGCCTATGGCCACCAGCAACCGCTTACGCTTAAATCACAGGACCAGATCCTGCACTGGTCTGCCTCCGCCTCCCAGTATACACCTAACAAGTTTTATAAGCTGCTGCGCTTTGTATGGCCCCTGCTGGCACTGGCAGCACTGTTCCTTCACCTGGCAGATATCCTGCCCTCCGGCCCTTTTTACCTGCTGCTGCTGGTTTTACTGGTGCTGGCTTTTTATATTTCCAAAGGAATTCAGCCAATTTACCGGCAGCTCGATTCGATTCTACCTTCCCTGGCTACCCTTTCCAATGCACTGGAATGGATTGAATCGGCCAGTTTTCGAAGTCCCCTGCTGCTGGAACAACAGTCGGCTATCGCCACCGGCAACTCACAGAAAGCTTCTGCCGCAATCCGTCACCTGCGAAAAATACTGGACCGTTTCGATTACCGTCTTAACCCGCTGGTCTATATTCCCCTCAATACCTTCCTGCTCTGGGATCTCCAACAGGTATGGGCACTCGAAAACTGGAAAACTATTCACCAGTCGGCTATCCGACAATGGTTTAGTACCATTGCTGAACTGGAAGCACTGAATTCCATTGGCCGGTTTTCGTTTAATCATCCGGGGTATGTTTTTCCTGAACTGAGTACCGCTGCAGGTAGTTTCTCCGCGCTTGCCCTTGGCCACCCATTAATTCCGGCAACCAACTGCGTTACCAACGATTTTACAACTTCCGGCAGGCCGGCCATAGCCCTTATTACCGGTTCCAATATGGGCGGAAAAAGCACCTTCCTGCGAAGCATCGGCATCAACCAGGTGCTGGCCATGGCCGGTGCCCCGGTAGCTGCCCGGCAACTAACTGTCAGCAATATGCGGATTATGAGCAGTATGCGGATTGCCGATAACCTCGAAGAAAATACGTCTACTTTTTATGCCGAACTCAGCAAACTGAAAAGCATCATAGAGGCAGTAAATGCCGGAGAACCCGTATTGCTCTTACTGGATGAGATTTTACGCGGCACCAATTCACAGGACCGGCAAACCGGGTCGAGGGCATTGATCCGGCAGTTGATCCAGCAAAAAGCCACCGGGCTCCTGGCTACCCATGACCTGGCCCTGACAGCGCTGCAGACAGAAGCCCCTGCCGCTATTACCAACTATCATTTTGATGTAGCCGTAGAAAACGAAGAGCTTTATTTCGATTATAAATTGAAAAAAGGCATCTGCACCAGCATGAATGCCAGCATCCTGATGAAAAAAATCGGAATAGAACTTTAACCGTTATTTGAAGAGGCGGAATATATCCAGGCCAAGCGCATAGGCCATCAGCCCCAGCAGCAGGATCATACCTACCATTTGCGCATATTCCATGAACTTATCACTGGGCTTACGGCCAGAGATCATTTCATAGAGGGTAAATAAAGCGTGCCCGCCATCCAGGCCAGGAATCGGCAATATATTCATCAACGCCAATACCAGGCTAAAAAAGGCGGTCAGTCCCCAAAATTGCTGCCAGTCCCAAACCGGCGCAAACATTTTACCGATACTGATTACACTTCCCAGGGATTCATTGGTATTTACCTTGCCACTGAATATCAGCTTCAGTTGCAGCCAATAGGAAGTGAGGGTTTCAATACTCTTTTTAAAACCGGCAGGAATGGCTTCCAGGAAGCCGTATTTCACTTCTTTTACTTCAAACTTGTCATTAAAAGGCAGGGGCGTAATTCCCAGTACCCCGGTTTTTGGGATAGCGGCGCTGAGCTGCAGGGTATCTGCCCCGCGCTGCACCTGTAACTGAACGGTTTTTTCCTTGTTGCGCCGGATCTGTTGCTGAAAACTGTGAAAGAATGGAACCGGGTTATTGTTGACGGCCAGGATCTTATCGCCTTTACGCAATCCGGCCTTCATAGCCGCACTGGTGTCCGCCACCGTATTAACGCCCAAAAAGGGCACCCGCATATCAATAAACCCAACGGCTTTTTCATGTATCAGATCCGCTGCAAAATGATCGGGGATGGCAATGGTTAAGGGCTTACCATCACGTTCTACTTCAAAGGTTTTTGCGCCGTTCAGAATAACCCGGAGTGGAATTTTATTGAAGCGGTCGATGTATTCACCGTCTACTGAAAGAATTTTATCACCATCGCGCAGCCCAATGCTTTGTGCAATGGAATCCGTGGCAATGCCATAAGTGAACTTATTGGTTGGCACATAGGATTCTCCCCAATACCATAACATCAGGGCATAGATCAGGAAGCCGAGTACCAGGTTTACGATTACCCCGCCTACCATAATAATGAGGCGCTGCCAGGCCGGTTTACTCCGGAATTCATAGGGTTTGGGTGGTTGTTTCAGCTGCTCTTTATCCATACTCTCATCTACCATACCGCTGATTTTCACGTAACCACCAAAGGGCACCCAGCCCAATCCATATTCGGTTTCTCCAATTTTCTTTTTAAACAGGGAAAACCAGGGATTGAAAAACAGGTAAAACTTCTCCACCCGGCATTTAAACCAGCGTGCCGGTAAAAAATGACCCAGTTCATGGAGAATAACGATAATCGAAAAAGAAAGGATAAACTGCCCGGCTTTTACTCCTACTTCCGCCCAATTAATTGCTAAAAATATCATATGATTCAGTCAGGTACTAAGTTTGAATGGTGACAAATATCTGTGAAAAAACCCTATTGGAACTATAATTTTTTTGGACGGTACAACGCTTGAAAGTACTAATTTGTCAACCTCAATAAATGAACGATACATGAAGAAATTTCTTTTTTCCGCCGCGGTGGTGTTGAGTTTAACGGCCTGTTTGAAAACCAAAGATTATCCACCGGATGAGCGGGTTCTGGTAACGATTTCTTTTGCCAATGTAAATACCCCCGACACGGTTAAAACTACGGATACCGTGGTAACCCGCCTGCGTATAACCGCTCCGGACCAATGCTACCGGTATGAAGGCTTAGACACCCGCAATTCTGGCCCCAACCAGTTTGATATACAGGCAATTGGGTCAAAACCTAACCCGGCCCTGCCCCTGCCTACCTGTGATCCATTCCCATACTCCAAGGATACTACGTTCAAATTCCGGTTGACGACTCCCGGAAAATATACCCTGCGTTACTACAATGGTACTACCCTGATGCAGGCAGATACCCTGGTAATGGTACCGAATTAAAGATGAATGAGGGTGGCGGCAAATTCCCGTGCCGCCGCATCGGTTTCAAAATATTGCTCCAGGGTGGGTTGCTGGATAAACTCCATTTTATTCATGGTACGCTCGATTACATCGGTCATATCCAGGAAACCCACCCTGTTCCGCAGGAAGGCATACACCGCAATTTCATTGGCGGCATTGAGTATACAGGGAAGATTGCCTCCTTTTTGCAGGGCATCCGTAGCCAATGCCAGGTTGCGGAAGGTTTTTACATCGGGCTCCTCAAAAGTGAGGGTATTGGGTTTGCGAAAATCATAGCGGGGAAACTGGTTCACAATCCGTTGCGGAAAGGCCATTGCATACTGAATCGGCAATTTCATATCCGGGAGCCCCATCTGCGCTTTAATAGAGCCATCCTCGAATTGCACCATACTGTGGATAATACTCTGCGGATGCACCAGTACCTGCACCTGCTCGGGCCGGAGGTTAAACAACCACTTGGCTTCGATCATTTCAAGCCCTTTATTCATAAGGGTGGCTGAATCGATGGTTATTTTAGCCCCCATACTCCAGTTCGGATGCTGCAGGGCATGATCCCTTTTCACGTTCACCAGGAAATTGGGCTTTTTACCCAGGAAAGGGCCGCCGGATGCCGTTAAAATAATCTTATCGATCGGGTTCAGGTTCTCTCCTACCAGGCATTGAAAAATAGCGGAATGTTCACTGTCTACCGGGATGATGGGCACCCGTTTTTCGACCGCTTTCTGCATTACGATATCACCTGCTACCACCAGGGTTTCCTTATTGGCCAGGGCCACCGGTTTTCCCTGTTCCACAGCCTGGAGCGTGGGTTTTAAGCCCGCAAATCCAACTATACCGGCCAGCATCAGGTCGTAACAATCCATGGCAGCCACTTCTTCCAGCGCTTTTTCTCCTGCAAAAACCTTTACATCGGTGGAAGAAAGGGCCTGTTTTACTTTCTGGTAGCGGGATTCGTCCCCGATCACCACTATATTGGGCTTAAACTTGAACGCCTGCTGGATCAGCAATTCATCGTTTTGCTGTGCGGTAAGTACTTCCGCCGTAAACAACTGCGGGTTGGCCTCTATTACGGCCAATGCCTGCGTTCCTATTGATCCGGTAGATCCGAATAGTGCGATACGTTTTTGCATGGAGGGCAAATTAACGCAATAATTCCTCTACCGCCGAATTTGTAGCGCTAAAATTGAAGCGGTTCAGGACCGAATCCCGGGCGGCTTTTATTTCCGCAGTGCAAAGGTTACCGATACTGCCTTCGTGCTGGTGCCGGAGATCGGTAGTGTACTGGTAACTGCCGTTCTCAATAGCTAATCCCACCTGCTTATATGCATCGCGGAAAGGCACTCCCTGCAAAACCAGTTTATTCACTTCTTCCACACTGAACAGGTAGCGGTATTTTTCGTCTTTCAGTAGATCGGGCTGGATTTCAATATGTGACAACATGAGGCCCGCCATCCGCAAACAGTCTTTCAGGATACCGAAGGCCGGGAACAGGTGTTCCTTAAGTAATTGCAGATCGCGGTGGTAACCCGAAGGCAGGTTGGTGGTCATCAGCATAATTTCATTCGGCAGGGCCTTGATCCGGTTACAATGCGAACGGATCAGTTCAAACACATCCGGGTTTTTTTTATGCGGCATAATACTGCTGCCCGTGGTTAGCTCCGGTGGAAAGCTGATAAACCCGAAATTCTGGTTCAGGTACAAACAGGCATCCATTGATAACCGGGCCAGGGTATCGGCCAGGTTGGCCAGCGCCATTGCCACAATACGTTCTGCTTTCCCCCGGCCCATCTGGGCATATACCACGTTGTGGTTCAGTTGGGCAAAACCCAGTAATTGGGTGGTACGCTGGCGCTTGATCGGAAACGAAGAACCATAACCAGCGGCGGAGCCCAGCGGATTTTTATTCACCACTTCATAGGCTGCCTGCAGGGTCAGGAGATCGTCTACCAGGCTTTCGGCATAAGCCCCGAACCAAAGCCCGAAAGAGGAAGGCATGGCCAGTTGTAAATGCGTATAACCGGGTAAAAGATGGTGTTTATAGGTTTCGCTCTGTAATTGCAACAGGTCAAAAAAGGGCTGAATTTCTTCCACCAATGCCTGCAATTCATCGCGCAGGAACAATTTCAGGTCAACCAGCACCTGGTCATTCCGGCTGCGGGCGCTGTGAATTTTTTTTCCGGTATCGCCCAATGCAGCCGTTAACAGAAACTCTACCTGCGAATGGATATCTTCCACCCCTTCGGCAATGGTAAGTTCTCCTTTTTCGGCCAGCACATAGATCTTACGCAGTTCTGCCAGAAGCTGGTTTTTCTCACCTGTTGTTAACAGGCCGATCTCCTCCAACATAATAGCATGGGCCATGTTACCCAATACATCCTGTTTCGCCATCTGCTGATCAAACTCACGATCCCGGCCAACCGTAAACTGCTCTACTTCTTTCAGTGATTGTATATTTTTTTGCCAGAGTTTCATGCCTGTTTCAATTTGGTGGTTTGAACAAAGTGCATTGCTTTTTGAAGCAACGCAATATAAATAGCAATACCTTCCCTGATTTCCTGGAGATAAATGTATTCATCGGCCGAATGACTTCTTCCACTGAAACCAGGTCCGCATTTAAGGGCTGGAAAAGGTAACAGGGCCTTATCTGAACAGGTTGGCGATCCATAAGTGTGACGGCCCAATGCCAATCCGGCCTGCACCAATGGGTGTTGGTCGGCAATAGCCGTTGCCCGCATCCGCAGGCTTCTTGGCCTGATCTCCGCCTCTACTGCAGCTTCTATAACAGCAAGGATTTCTTCGTGTGTATAGGCATCAGTTACCCGTATATCTACGGTAAACTGGCAGGTTCCGGGCACCACATTATGCGCTTTATTCTCTGTTTGAAGAACGGTTACATTCATGTGCACCGGCCCGAGGGTATCGGATTGTTTCGGAAACTGGTAATTGCGAAACCATTGGATGGCATCTACCGCTTTGTAGAGGGCATTGATGCCTTCCTGCCGCGCTGCATGCCCGGTTTTACCGGTTACGGTGCAATCAATTACCAACAGGCCTTTTTCCGCCACCGCCAGTTCCATTTCTGTTGGTTCGCCTACGATGGCCGACCAATTGGCAAAGCGGGCCTCTGCGGCAAGCGCAGCGGCGCCTGTTTGCGCTAAAAATCCGGGGTCCTTTAACAGGGCTTCCACACCGTTGATACCGGATATTTCTTCTTCAGCAGTAGCGGCCAGTACCAGGTTAACCGGCAGATCTGCCGCTTCGTAAAAATAGAGGAATGTTGCAATCAGTGCTACCAGTGGCCCGCCTGCATCATTGCTGCCCAGGCCGTATAACTTTCCCTCCTCTATAATAGGTTCAAATGGATTCCTGGTGTACTGCGGATTTGGTTTTACCGTATCGTGGTGCGAGTTAAGCACCACGGTTGGCTTTTCTGCCGAATAGTTTTTGTTAAGCGCCCATATATTATTGAGCTGCTGGTGTACAGCCACGCCCCGCTCTTCGAGGTAGGAACGGATCAGGGCAGCTGTTCCCTGCTCCTCCCGGCTCAGCGAGGGGGTGCGGATCAGGCTTTGCAGCAGCCACAATGCATCCTCATATAATTGTTCCTCTTGCATGTTATTTTTTTTCTCCGGTCGGTTGTGCTTCACCGGTAGCAGGGGCACCCTGAAGCGATATCAGTGTACCGGATGTATCGGAACCGGTATTGCGTACCAGGTCAGAAGCGTGGCCGATCAATACTTCCTGCACACCTTTGGAAATGGCATCAAATGCATTGTCTAGTTTGGGTAGAATACCCGCAAATAGTTTTTGGGCTGCTTTCAGTTCAGCATACAGTGCCGGGTTAATGAACCGGATTACCGATGCATCGTCTTCCACATTTTCCAATATACCTTTTTTCTCAAAGCAATAGATAAGGCGTACCGGGTACCAGGCCGCTATTGCAATGGCAATGGTGGCAGCCATAGTATCTGCATTGGTATTGAGGATATGGCCATTACCATCATGGGTAAGAGGTGCCAATACCGGAACAAATCCATTATCGAGCAATAGTTTCCAGCGTTCTACCGGCAGGCTATCTGCCCGCACATCTCCTACCCAGCCATAATCGATGGTTTTAACCGGACGTTTTACCGCCGGCAATAAGTTTCCATCCGCCCCGGTAATTCCGATGGCATTACAGTGCCGCGACTGCAATTGGGCTACCAATTGTTTATTTACCAGTCCACCGTACACCATCGTTACTAAATCGATGGTGGCATCATCCGTAATGCGCCGTCCATCTACATAATTTGATTGAATACCTAACTGATCTCCCAGCCGGGTGGCAATTTTACCGCCTCCATGCACCAGTATCTTGGGCCCCGACACCGATGCAAAAGCATGCAGAAAATCCTGCAATGCTGCAGGATCGTCTAATACATTTCCACCTATTTTGATTACAAAAACCATGTTATTGATTTAGCGCGAAACAATTTATTCTCCGCGGAGAATGGCTGCCAATACAGCCTGTGCAGCCCATACCCGGTTACCGGCCTGTGTAGTTACCAGGCTATTGGCACCATCCAGTATTTCATCACTTAACTCTACGTTGCGGCGCACCGGTAAACAATGCAGTACGCGCGCCTGGTTGGTAAGGGCCAGCTTTTCATTGGTCAGCATCCATTCCGGGTCGTTGGTATAGATCTTTCCATAATCCCGGAACGTACTCCAGTTTTTTACATATACAAAATCAGCGTCTTTTAAAGCGGCAGACTGATCGTATTCGATCCGGGCACCTTTTGTAAATTGCTCGGCCAGTTCATAATCTTCGGGGTGGGTAATTACAAAATCAGCTTGTCCCCAGGCATTTACCCACTGCGAAAAACTATTGGCCACACATTGCGGCAGAGGTTTCACATGCGGCGCCCAGGTTAAGACCACCTTCGGCTTACGTCCCGCAAAACCCGCCGCCTGTGCCGGTCCGCGCATATATTCCTGCATGGTAATGATGTCGGTAAGACTTTGCAACGGGTGCAGGGTGGCGCTTTCAAGGCTTACAATCGGGATACCCGCATATTTTATAAACTGGCGGATGTACAATTCAGAATAATCGTCTTCTTTATTCTTTAATGAAGGGAAGGTGCGGATACAGAGAATGTCAAAATACTTGCCCATGATAGGCGCTGCATCTTTCACATGCTCCACCGTATTGCCACTCATAATGGCTTCTTCTTCAAACTCCAATGCCCATCCTTCACTACCCACATTAAAAACAACCGCTTCCATTCCCAATTGCTGGGCAGCCACCTGGGTACTAAGCCGCGTACGCATACTCGGGTTCAGGAATAACATGCCGATGCGCTTGCGTTGGCCAAGTACAACATCCTTATAGGGGTCTGCCTTATAACGCAAAGCCGACTCTACCAATGCCTGCAAATCGGCAACATCCTGAACGGAAGTAAAATTTTTCATCGTTTACTTATTTTTCCTCGGCGGGGTTGGTTAATTCTTTAGAAAGGGCTGATAAAAACTCTTGGGCTTCGGCCTCTCTTAACGCAAGCGACGGCAGGAGGCGGATTACATTCGGTTTGGCTTCGCCGGTAAAAATAAAATGCTCATTCAGCAATTGCTTGCGAAGCGCTGGCTGCGATTCCGGCATATCAAACCCGATCATTAAACCACGTCCCCGAACATTTTTCAGCAAGGGCATGCCTTGCAGCGATTCCATGAGCAGTGTTCCTATTTTTTCGGCATTTGCGATCAGTCCTTCCTGTTCAATAACTTCCAATACTGCCAGCGCTGCTGCGCAGGCCAGTTGATTACCACCAAACGTTGTGCCCAGCATGCCGTGTTTGGGATGCAAATGCGGTGCAATGGAAATGGCCCCTATCGGAAATCCATTTCCCATTCCCTTGGCCATGGAATAGATATCGGCGTTTACGCCGGCAAAATCGTGCGAATAGAATTTGCCCGACCGCCCATACCCGCACTGTACGGAATCGGCTATATAAACAGCGCCATGTGCATCGCAAAGCGCGCGGATGGTTTGCAAAAAAAGATCGGATGCCACATTAATACCTCCCACCCCCTGGATACCTTCCACTATTACAGCTGCAATATCTTTCCCCTGCGCATTGAAAACGGCTGTCAATGCATCTACATCGTTAAAGGGAAGAAATACAACGGCATCGGTTTGATTAACAGGCGCTACGATAGCCGGGTTATCGGTGGCAGCCACGGCCAGGGAAGTTCTGCCATGGAAGGCTTTTTTAAATGCAATGATTTTGCGCCTGCCAGTATGAAAGGAGGCCAGTTTTAGTGCATTTTCATTGGCTTCAGCACCCGAATTGCATAGGAATAACTGGTAATTCTCTTTCCCCGATACGCGGCCCAGCAAATCAGCCAGTTCTTTTTGTTGGGGAATTACTACGGAATTGGAATAGAAGGCAATTTTTTCCAGTTGTTCTTCTATCCGCTCTACCCAGTGCGGGTGGGTATGCCCGATAGAGATTACGGCATGACCACCGTACATATCCAGGTAACCCTGTCCCTTATCGTCCCATACCCTTGCGCCCTTAGCGGAGGTTATGGTGATATTATTAAGCGGGTATACGTCGAAAAGTTTCATGAATAGAAATAATAAAAAGTGATTAGATGGTTGAATTACGGGGGGCCTGCAATCAGAAGCCGGAAGCTTTTAATTGCAGGCCGCTTCGTTCCTCTATACCAAAAAGCAGGTTCATATTTTGTACGGCCTGGCCACTTGCGCCTTTTAAAAGATTATCGATGGCACTGTGAATAACCAGTTTGCTGCCTACTTTTTCCAACTGAACAAAGGCTTTATTGGTATTAACCACCTGCTTCAGAAAAATGGAGGCCTGGCTGACCACGGTAAAAGGATGATCGGCATAAAAGACCTCGTACAGGGCCTGTACTTCTTCAAAAGGCAGTTCCATGTGAATAGTGGAGCTTATAAAAATACCCCGGGTAAAATCACCGCGCCAAGGTACAAAACTCAGGTCAATAGCACTGTTTGGCTGCAATTGCAGGAGCGATTCTCCGATTTCTCCCAGGTGCTGGTGCGTAAGCGTTTTGTATGCCTGGATATTATTAGCCCGCCAGCTAAAATGAGAAGTAGTACTCAGGCCCTGGCCAGCGCCGGTAGAACCGGTAATGCCGGTGGTATAGATCTCGTCTAACAGGCCTGCTTTGGCAAGTGGCAACAGGCCTACCTGTATAGCTGTTGCGAAGCAACCCGGGTTGGCAATGGCGGTAGCTCTGCGGATAGCTTCCCGATTTAATTCAGGCAGTCCGTACACAAAATTCCAATCACCCAGGCTGGCATTTTGTTGCAGTCGAAAATCATTCGACAGGTCTATAATTTTTGTACCGGCTGCGGGGGGATTTGCTTCCAGGAATTTTCTTGCCTCGCCGTGCCCGGTGCAAAGAAAGAGACAGTCTACTTTTTTGTCCAGAGAATCTGTGAAAAGCAGGTCGGTATCGCCCAGCAAATCTGCATGCACAGCATGCAATGGTTTTCCCGCACTACTCTTGCTGTGCACAAAAACCAGTTCCACATGCGGATGATGGATAAGCAGTCGGATCAATTCTCCGCCCGTATATCCGGCCCCGCCAATTATGCCTACATTTATTTTAGTCATGATATCACTTTTTACGTTCCCCTTCAGCTTCTCCTTTCTTCTATTCTCCATTCACACTCGTCCAGATAGCTGTCTGGTTCCCGAATATTTTACTAAACCCACGTACATCCTGTCCTGTCCAGCCACTGTTCATTTCGCCGTATTTACCAAATTTGCTCGACATCAGGTCATGTGGAGAAGCAATGCCTGTTACCTGGAAACGATAGGGATACAATTGTACAAATACATCACCGGTTACTTTTTCCTGGGAGTGGGTAAGAAAAGCTTCGATATCGCGCATCACGGGATCCAGGATCTGACCTTCGTGCATCCAGTTTCCATAAAACTGGGCTAACTGATCTTTCCAGCTCAACTGCCATTTGGTAAGCACATGTTTTTCCAGGGCATGGTGACTTTTCAGGATTACCAGGGGGGCTGCTGCTTCAAAGCCAACCCGTCCTTTGATACCGATAATGGTATCACCCACGTGTATATCGCGCCCGATACCAAATGGACCTGCTATCTTCTGCAATTCCTGGATAGCTTCTACCGGGTGGTTAAACTTGCGGCCATTGATTGCCGTTAGCTGTCCTTTTTCAAAATGCAATACCACTTCTTCCGGGGTGTTTTTGTTTACCTGGGTGGGCCAGGCTTCTTCCGGCAACATACCTTTACTGTTGAGGGTTTCTTTTCCGCCTACGCTGGTACCCCAAAGGCCTTTATTAATGGAGTATTGTGCTTTTTCGAAATTCATTTCTACATCGCGGGCTTTCAGGTAATCGATTTCTGCTTCGCGGCTTAGCTGCAGATCGCGGATGGGGGTAAGAATCGGCAGATCGGGAATCATAATATGAAAAACCATATCAAACCTAACCTGGTCATTGCCGGCACCGGTGCTGCCATGTGCCACCGCATCGGCCCCGATTTTTTTAGCATGTTCTGCTATATGAATCGCTTGTATCAACCTTTCTGCAGAAACACTTAAGGGGTAGGTATTATTCTTTAATACATTTCCAAAAACCAGGTATTGAAGGATGCGATCGTAATAGCCTTTAACAGCATCTACGGTTGTATGCGATTTAACGCCCAGGTTTTTAGCGTGTGTTTCAATCTTATTTAATTCTTCCTCACTGAAACCTCCGGTATTTACAATAATGGAGTGTACTTCATAACCAAGATCTTCAAACAGATATTTAGCACAATACGTAGTATCCAGTCCGCCGCTAAATCCGAGTACAACTTTTTTCGATGTCATCTTCGCTTATAAATTTAGAAATGAAAGAATGAAAAGAACCTTTTTTTAACCTGTCCGCCGCCGCCTCCTGTTTTGGAATCCGCGCCGGTAATTTTCCTGAATGCTTTCAGAAACCGTGATTTCTTCAAACGCAACAGGCGTTCATAACCTTTGGAGTGCTGTTTGAAGTCTTCGGCTGTTTCTTCCGGTTGGTAGTGGTCTTTGGGGTCATAGAGCATAGCGGTGCAAAAGCAGTTTTTGCGTTCCTTGCTCATGAGAATATCGTAGTTCACACAGCTTTTACAACCTGCCCAGAATGCTTCGTCCTGGGTAAGTTCGGAGTAAGTTACCGGTTCATAGCCTAAATCAGAATTAATTTTCATTACAGCCAGGCCGGTAGTGAGGCCAAATATCTTTGCAGAGGGATATAATTTCCGGGAAAGTGCGAAAATATTTTCCTTGATACGTTTGGCTACGCCGCTTTTGCGGTAGGCAGGGGAAACGATTAGCCCGGAATTGGCCACATACTCGCCATGGCTCCAGGTTTCGATATAACAGAAACCCACCCAATCACCTGCATCGGTATGCGCAATTACAGATTTCCCTTCTTTCATCTTTTGTTCGATGTATTCGGGCGATCGTTTGGCTATGCCTGTACCTCTTGCCTTGGCAGAGGCTTCCATTTCATCGGTAATGGTAACGGAATAATGGATATCATCGGGAGTGGCTACCCTAACGATAATGGCGGAATTTTCCACTTGCAATAAATTAAAGGATCAGTAAACTGGCTGCGTACACCCTGGGTGTAAGAACTTAACTCATTGGGGCTTTTTTCACTGATAGGGGCCGGTGCAAAGGGCTCGTCCTATCAGCATCCACGTCGCGGTCGGGGAAGAAAACAAAAGGCATGCAAAAGTACATCAACCTGGCTGTCCAGCTGAAAGGGAGCGCTATATGGTTGGAAACTATTCATTTTTCGTTTAATTGCCTATGTTTAAAATGCGCCCCAAAATTATACGTTTTTGATGGAATTCTCCCAAAATATTCTATAAAATATTGTTGTCTTACTAAAAGAAAAGCAGGCCGATGAAAAAATCTTCATCGTTCCTGCTTTCCTGTTAAAAATTATCGAACGCTTGTTAGTTTCTTAGTTTCAGTTGCTGCTTAGTCCTGTTCCAGCCAGGGAGCCAGGGCTTCTGCCAGCTTTCGATCATTGCTTAAACGCGGTACTTTGTTTTGCCCGCCCAGTTTACCGATGCTTTTCATATAATCGATAAACCCATTTTTGCGTACTGGTGTAATTTTCAGTGGCAGCAGAATATTGCCCGTAATAAGATCGTCGTAATAAATATTCTTCGTGCGCAGGTTTTCATTCACCTGTTGTGCAAATGCATTCATATCGGCAGGTTTGCCATCAAACTCCACAAACCATTCGTGGTAAGACTTTCCTTTATCCTGCGTAATCATGGGGGCAACGGTAAATTCTGTGATATGTACCCCTGTTTCGGTAGCTGCTTTCATCAGGCTGTATTCTACTTCCTCTCCGATTACATGCTCTCCAAAAGCAGAGATAAAATGTTTGATCCGCCCGGATACAATAATCCGATACGGATTGGTAGACACGAACTTAACCGTATCGCCTATATTATAGCTCCATAACCCAGCATTACTATTGATAATAAGCGCGTAATTCTCGCCTGTTTTTACTTCCTGTAAAGACAAACGGGTCGGATGCTCGGAAAAAATTTCGTTGACCGGAACAAATTCAAACCAGATCCCGCTATTGGTATTCAGCAGCAGGCCTTCTGCATGCTGACTGTCCTGGAAGGCAAAAAATCCTTCAGAGGCAGGAAAGGTTTCGATGGCTGCTACCTTACGGCCAATGCTGTCCATCAGTTTTGCTTTATACGGCTCAAAATTCACCCCGCCGTGTACCAGTACTGAAAACTCCGGAAATAGTTCGCCCACCGGTTTACCACTTTTTTCCATCAGGCGGTCGAAATACATTTGCATCCAGGGTGGAATACCGCTGATCAGGGTCATGTTTTGCCGGATGGTTTCCGCTACAATTTTATCGAGTTTGGTTTCCCACTCTTCTATACAATTGGTTTCGTAGGATGGCAGTTGGTTTTTGCGCAGGTAACTGGGAATATGATGGTTTACAATACCGCTTAAACGGCCTGTAGGAATACCGGCTATTCGCTCCAGCTCCGGAGAACCGGATAAAAAAATCATATTACCATCTGCAAACCGCGAATTGCCGGATTCTGCCATGTAGCAAAGCAGGGCATTACGGGCGGTATTAATATGGTTAGGGATAGACTCCTTGGTAATGGGGATATATTTTACGCCGCTGGTGGTACCCGAGGTTTTGGCGAAATAAATAGGTTTCCCCTTCCATAATATATTGTGTTTGCCTTCTTTTACCAGTTCAATCCAGGGTTTGATCTGTTCATAATCCCGGATGGGTACCGCCTGGCGGAATTCCTCCATGGTCTTCACTTCCCCGAGCTGGTGATCTTTCCCAAATTGGGTGCCTGCCCCGATTTTCAGCAATTCCCGGAAAATGGCCTCCTGGTCGGTTAAGGCCTGTTGCATCGACCTTTTTACCTGTTTGGATACGTAGGAAGCGAAGGGTTTTGCAAGAAAAGACTTGAATTTCATGGCACTATGATGGATGAATGGCGACAAATTTAGGCTCTCCACCCGAGTAAACTCCTTAAATTTGCACTAAATATTTAAGAAAATCTGTTTGGAGGTACGGAAATTCCCCTTACCTTTGCACTCCTAATTTTGGTAAGTTATGTTAGCAGTTGTTAAAATAGCCGGTCAGCAATTCAAGGTTTCGAAAGACCAGACATTGTACGTTCCCCAGATATCTGGTAACGCCGGAGACAAAGTTGAATTTGCAGATGTATTAATGTTCGATAACAATGGTACCCTCACGGTTGGTGATGCGGTTAAAGCTGTTGTAAAAGCAGAAATCATTGACCACCTGCAAGGAGACAAAGTGATCGCCTTCAAAATGAAAAGAAGAAAAGGTTTCCGCAAGAAACTTGGTCACAGAACACATTATACCAAAATCAGAATCAACGAAATCGCATAATCTGGTAACATTACAACTGTTATCACTTAAAACTCATACGTCATGGCACACAAAAAAGGTGAAGGTAGTGTTAAGAACGGTCGCGACTCACAGAGCAAACGCCTGGGTGTAAAAATCTATGGTGGTCAACCTGCGATTGCCGGTAACATCATCGTTCGTCAGCGTGGTACACAATACCATCCTGGAAAAAATGTTAGTGTTGGAAGAGATTTTACACTGTTTGCAACTGCAGACGGCGTGGTTGAATTCCGTAAAACGAAGGCGAATAAAACCATCGTTTCTGTTGGAGAAATCGAAGTGACCGCTTAATCATTTCTGATTAAACAGCAAAAAAAATTTTGCAGTTTCGGATTAGTTTATATTTTTACTGCGTAAAACCCATTTACTAATCATTAAATTCTAAAAAATGGCAACTGCAAAAAAAGCTGCTCCAAAAAAAGCCGCTGCAAAGAAAGCCGCTCCTAAAAAAGCTGCTGCAAAGAAAGCTGCTCCTAAAAAAGCTGCTAAAAAAGTAGCTAAGAAAGCTGCTCCAAAGAAAGCCGCTAAAAAAGCTGCTCCTAAAAAAGCCGCTGTAAAGAAAGTAGCTAAGAAAGCTGCTCCTAAAAAAGCTGCTAAGAAAGCTGCTCCTAAAAAAGCCGCTAAGAAAGCTGCTAAATAAGTTTCGACTTATAGCAAAAAATACAAAGGCCCCGGTTTATCCGGGGCTTTTTTTATGCATTGCCTGAAACATATAAGCGGAATAGCGCCTGGATACTCTAGCAGACTGAATGGCTCAAATCGCAGTTTCACTACCTTTGCCCCATGCTTGATAATTATGCCATTGCCGACCAATTCAGCCTGCTTGGAAAACTCATGGATATACATGGAGAAAATTCCTTTAAGGCAAAATCCTATTCCAGTGCCGCCTTCACCATTGAGAAACTACCTGTTCAACTACGTGATACACCTCCTGAAAAAATTGCTGGTTTAAAAGGTATTGGAGATAGTACGGCAAAAAAGATCCATGAACTGCTTGAAACCGGAAAACTGGCTGCCCTTGAAGAGATCATCGCTAAAACACCCACCGGTATTTTGGAAATGATGCAGATAAAAGGGTTGGGACCAAAAAAAATCCTCACCATCTGGAAGGAAATGGGCATTGAATCCATCGGCGAATTACTATATGCCTGTAATGAAAACCGCCTTCTGCTGTATAAAGGTTTCGGAGAAAAAACCCAAGAAGCAGTAAAACAATCGATCCAATACTATACCGCTCATAAAGGACAGTTTTTATACGCCGATATCGAAGCCTATGCCCTACAGCTCGAAAAGATTTTCCGCGAACAATTTCCTACGCACAGAACCAGCCTTGCCGGAGATATCAGGCGCCAATCTATTATCATTACCCAACTTGAACTGCTAAGTACCGCAAGCATTCCAGACCTGATCGCTTTTCTTGAAAAACTGCAGTTTATTTCTATAAGCACGGAAGACAACCTCATAAAAGCACAGTCTCCGGAAGGGGCAAAGCTGGTCCTGCGTCCATGTTTGCCGGAAGAATTTACGGAACGTTTATTCACCAGCTCCTGTAGTAGTGCATTCCTGGAAGCCTTCCGGCAGCAGGAAATGGCCGCTGCAGCAGCACCTGCTGCTCTACCTGCTGCTGACCAGCCGCAGGAGGCTTTTATTACCAGCGCTGAGGAAGCCCTGTTTAAAGCAGGAGGCTTCCATTACCTGCCGCCGAACCAACGGGAGCTACCTGAAGCGCTCACCCTCCTGCACCAGGCGCCGCCGGCTAAAACCATCAGCACCACCGATATCAAAGCAATTATTCACTCACATAGTAACTGGAGCGACGGGCTGGAATCGATCGAAGCCATGGCCCTGGCCTGCATACAAAAAGGATTTGAATACCTCGTACTGAGTGATCATAGCAAATCGGCTGGGTATGCCAACGGTTTACAGGCCGACCGGATAAAGGCACAACACCAGGCAATTGACGAACTCAATGCCCGTTTAGCGCCCTTTCATATATTTAAAAGCATTGAATCAGATATCCTCGGCGATGGCTCACTCGATTACGAGGAGGAAATACTGCAATCCTTCGACCTTATCATTGCATCGGTACACAGCAATCTTAAGATGACCGAGGAAAAAGCTATGCAACGCCTGCTCAAGGCTATTGAACACCCTGCCACCAGGATCCTTGGACATATGACCGGCCGTTTATTACTGAGCCGACCCGGCTACCCTGTTGATCACCGAATCATTATTGATGCCTGTGTTGCCAACGGGGTTGCCATTGAACTGAATGCCCATCCGCGCCGCCTGGATATCGATTGGAGCTGGATTCCCTATGCAATGGAAAAAGGCTGCCTTCTTTCCATTAACCCCGATGCCCATAGTACCAAAGGATTTGAGGATATCCGGTATGGCGTATTGGCCGCACAAAAAGGCGGACTAACAGCTACCCATAACCTAAGTAGTTTTGGATTGGATGCGTTCAGGAACTGGCTGAAGGAAAACAAACATAAAAACGGGTACCGGTAGTTTCACCGGTTTCAAACCAGATACGCCCGCGGGCCTGCTCTACGATGCCTTTACTCATGGCTAATCCCAGCCCCGTGCCTGACGTTTTAGTAGTAAAATTGGGGGTAAATATTTTAGACTGGGTTTCTACAGGAATTCCCTGACCGTTATCGCTTACGCAAACCAGGATAGCATCATCCTGCCATTCTTCGGTTACTTCTACCCTCCGATCTTCCTTGTTTTCGGTTGCTTCTACAGCATTCTGCAGCAGGTTGGTAAACAGGCGGTTCATCTGGGTCTTATCGGCAAAAACCCAAACAGGCCCTGGCACAGGCTGCCACTTAAACTGCACCAGCTCACTGGAATCATAGAGCGAAGAAAGCGAATGGAGAATATCATGCAAATCAAAAAGCTCATTATGTGCATTGCTGATATTGGCAAACTGTGAAAACTCCGACGCAATTTTCGATAAGTGATCGATCTGTTCTACCAGGGTATTGGCCACATTGGAGGTCAATTGTTTTACATCGCCGCTATTACTGTTGATGGCTTTCTGCAGGTACTGGATGCTCAGCTTCATCGGCGTTAGCGGGTTCTTGATTTCATGCGCTACCTGCCGGGCCATTTCTCTCCAGGCACCTTCCCGTTCACTTTTAGCCAGGGCTGCCGCACTTTCTTCCAGCTTCAACACCATTTTATTGTATTCCTTGACCAGTTCCCCTATCTCATCATCACGGTGCCATTGAATTTCATCGTTGTGCTGCCCCAGGTTTACTGCCCGCATTTTTTCACTGATCAGGGAAAAAGATGCCGTAATCCGGTTGGTAATGAAAAGCGCAATTACCCCCGCAATCAGGAAAATAAAGGCATTAAGGTTGATAATCGTAACCAGAAAATTGGAAATCTCTTTTTTCAGTTCGGCCTGCGAATCAAAGGAAGGCATATTAAGGTAGGCATAGGGATTGCCTTCCTCATCGCGCACCGGCGAATAAATACTCTGGTAACTGATTTCACCGATCTGTTCGTTGGTGGTAAACTGAACCAGCTTTTGCCGATGGATCCGGTAATAGGCCTCCGGATTCATCCGCGAGCTTAAAATTCCTTTATCGTAAATAAAGGGGTTCGAAGACAACCGGAGTTCGCCCTGTGTATCGTAAATATTAATATCCGTACCATGAATTTCCGACACTTCTTTCACCAGCACTTCCAGGTACTCGTTATAGCCGCTGTCGTAAAGCCGCAGCATATAATCAAAGAAGGTTTGGCTATCCATCTTATTCTGCACCTCGTTGGTCATGATCTGGATAGCCCGGCTCAATTGCTCTTGTTTATTCCGATTGTAGCGGTTAATGAAGAAGAATATTGTTGCCGCCCCGATCACCAAAAAAGAAAACAGGCTGATAAATATGATTGTTCCGTGTACCTGGGTGCGCAGGTTCAACTGCAATTCCTTCCGCAAATACGACAATCGTAAGCGGGAGCGGATCAGTACTGAAATCAGTTGAAACAACCCCAGCAACAGCAGAAAGGTAGTAAAGAGATAGGCAACCAGGGTGATGGATTCCAGCCATAAATTGTTCAACCGGGCAATGATCACTACTTTATTATTATCGCGGTACCACAATTCATCGTAGCCTTCGTTCTGCCGGTAAGTAAAATTGTTCGGCGGCAGTTGTTTATCACCCAGCCTGGTGGGGAAGGCATAATTATTAAAATAATCGATCAGTTCCTTATTATTGTAAATCGCATAGCTGTAAATAGGCGAATATTCATCGGGCAGAAAGTCCTTTCTTGTTCGGAATAATTCCGGCACCAGGGCATCGTTTTTATATTTTTTGGGCTCTGATAAAATAAATACGTAACCAATGGCCACCCCACTGGTATCTGTTACCATTTTACGGCTTATGTAAGCATATTTATCGAAGGCTTTTTCGAAATAGCGCATATCAGACACATTGGTAGCTTTGCCTTCAATGCGGTAAATGATATCCAGTGTATCAAAGGAAACCGGGGCATCGTTATAAAGGGGGCGTTCCTGTGCATCGTAGGTATAAATACGGGTATCGTATTTATTCAGGTAAGCACTGAAATTTTTATTAATCAGGCTGTCTTTCAGGTACTGGTTAGAGGAAGCCAGCCGAAAACGGTTAAAATTTGCGTACAGGAAATCATTGTCAAAATAAGTTAGTGCAATACTGAGCAGGCGTTCCGAACTGGGATCTGCCTGCGTAGCCAGTTTTTCAGCAGTACGTCTCCGCTGCTCAATTTCAATACGGCTGTTCTCTGCAATGATGATCAGGGAAATGGAGCCTGAATAAAGGAAGATCCAGAGCAATAATACAGAAACCGACCAGCGATCGTCTTTGGTGATCAGCAATGGCTGCCGCAATAACCAGGTATAACCCAGGAGCCATAGCAATACAAAAATATTCAGCTCCACGATATTACCGCTCTGAATAAAGGTGATCAGCAATAAACCAAATACGGCCAGAAATGCATAGAGATAAATACCCGATTTGCGCAATAAAGGAGCAAGTAGCCGAAGAATTACCGAAGAAGCCAGGAAATAGCTGAGCGCCAGCGTAGCCAGTACCACAAAGCCGCAAAAACTATAAATATCGAGGCTGAAAAAATTGGTTACATTAAAGGAGATACGAGCGGCATCGGCAATCATACTACGGATGATTACAGCGAAGGAAAAAGTAAGACTTACCAGCAAAAAAGCACCCAGGGCTACCAGCGGCCAGCGTAGCCAGTGCTGCTGGTAGGCCTGCAGGTTCATCCCGGTACTTTTCCGGTAAATGAACAGCAATATCCAGCAGAATAAAAAGGAATTGATCAACAAATCGCCCAGGGAGGGCAACAATAAACTGGAACTGTAAATAGCGGGGTCAAACAGTTCAAATTCTGCCCAGGAAAGCATGTCTGCAAACATATAGGTCAGGAGGCGCAGCCCGATTACCGTACCTGCCAGGAAAATAAGTCCGCGTGTAAAACCATAGGTTTCTGCAATACTGTTGGCGGTACTATGAATGGCAATCAGTAATAAAATAATTCCGATAACATCCATCAGGATGGCCCACTCGTTGGCCGATGAATTAGCGGACACTTTTCGGGGTTGCAGGTGGTACAATACCTGCCCGTTGATACTTCTTACGGGGTACCCGGTTTCTGTTTCTGATATAGCCACTGAACTTTCCGCATTGGGGAAATCAACAAACCGGGAGGACAGGTTACTATTCTGAACAAAATATTCCTTCCTTATCTGGATCAATGCTACCAATAGGATTTTTTCCCTGGCCAGCGGAATTATTTTCCGCACATATTCATATTCTCCATTCTGCAGCCTTACCAGTTGATTGGTTTCGGAGCTGTAAACAATATCGTCGTTGGGTTCTGTTTGCTGATAACTCCAGAACTGAAGTTTCCAGTTAGCGAACGCATCTGCCTTGTACAGAAAAACCCCCAGGTTACTGCGGTTCAGCTGCTGTAATACCTCCATGTCATAGGTGCCATCGGTCAGCACTTTCAGCAACGAAGTATCTTTCGCCAGGGCTTCCACCTGTTTTTCCTGCACCTGAATACGTTCCTCCATGGCCTTCCGTAAATAAGGAGCAGAAGAAGCGCCGACAAAATAATTATTAATGATGAAGGCGATGGTAAACAACCAGGCAGCCGCCAACAGGAAATAGGCGTTCTTTTTTAATATTCCGATTACAAATTGAATCAACTACTGGTTTTTTTAGCTTTTATTTCATTCCACAACGCATCCATTTCTGCCAGCTTCATATCTTTCAGTTGCCGGCCTTTGGCTTGCGCCAATTCTTCCATCTGCATAAACCGGCTGATAAATTTCTGGTTGGTACGAGACAGCGCATGTTCGGCATCTATCTGCAAAAACCGTGCATAATTAATGAGCGAAAAAACCAGGTCGCCAAACTCTTCTTCCATATCCTCCTGCCGGCCGCTGGCAATGGCCTCCTGCAATTCCTGCATTTCTTCCTGCACCTTGGCCCAAACCTCCTGCGAGTTATCCCATTCAAAGCCTACCTGCTTGGCTTTTTCCTGCAGGCGCATTGCTTTTACCGTTGCCGGCAGTGATTTGGGCACCCCGCTTAATACCGACTTCTTGCCTTCGCTGAGTTTGATCTGTTCCCAGTTCTGTTTTACTTCTTCCGCATTGTTGAGCTGAACGGTTCCGTATACATGCGGATGCCGGCGGACCAGTTTTTCATTGATTCCACGGAGCACCTCCTCCAGGCTGAATTGCCCCTGCTCCTCGCCTATTTTGGCGTAAAATACCAGGTGCAGAAATAGATCGCCCAGTTCCTCTTTGATGCCTTTCCAGTCTTCGGACGATATTGCATCGGCCAGTTCATACAATTCCTCGATGGATTGCTGGCGCAAGCTGTGGATGGTTTGCTTTTTGTCCCAGGGGCATTTTTCTCGCAGCTCATTCATTATACCGATCAATTCTCCAAATGCTACCTGTGCTGCTTCTTTCATTTGCTAGACTTTAATGTGCTGAATTTCCTACCTGTGCTGCGCTGATGGCCGTAAAAATTACCAAGAGCAGCGACATCATAAAAAAGGACAGTATGTTTAACAGAATAAATTTAATAATAGTTTTTCGCCGGCTATCCCCGTAAAACCGGCGCATGCCCTTGTACAGGTATAAATAAACTGCAATTGTAATAATAACCTGCAACAGGTTAATAATGCCCCAGCCGGTTGTTTCCTGCAGCGAACTGAGGGCAAATGTTCCCAGCAAAAAAATAAATGTGGCACAATAGGTATGTATCGTAAAAATGGCGTGGTCGGAATAGGTGAGTTCTTTCCGCCTGCCATATAACCAGCCCAGGAACAGGGCGAAAATAGGCAGAGAAACGAACAACATTTTAGGCATACTGTGAAAAAGATTGTACAGGAAATTTTTAAGATAAGCACGCTCCCCCTGTATTTTGCCGGTTTCTACGGCTGCAATAATCTTGGTCACAAATGCTTTTTTTACCCAGCTGTCTTTTTTATCAGCCGGTAAAGCTGCCTGCATCCGGCGGTAGGCTTCCAGAGATTCGTAATTAACGGAAGAAAATGCATCGTTGCTACTATCACTGCCCGTATCCAACGTAAAAAACTCCGATTCCTTTCCCTGAACAGTTATATTGCCTGGTACATTGATACCGGCTTTTTTCAGGGTATCGGAAATATTTACCTTTTCCAGTTGATCCAGGGAGTCTTCCCGCTCCTCTTCGCGGATCTCCAGCTTTATTCCGGCAATTTCTTTCTCTAGATCAGCCAATACGCTGCGGGCGGTTTTCCGCTCCGTACTATCTGCGGAAAGCAGCGGTTTTTCCGTGACCACCGTTTTTGCCAGTTCCAGCTTTTCCAGCTTTGCCTTTCTTCTATCAAAATCTGACTCCCCGATCCTATCCGCCTTATACAACGAAAAAAAGATGATAAAGAAAAAAGCCGAGGTAAATACATACATCCGAATTGGATGCAACTGGCTGACCCGCTTACCGCGAATGTATTCGAGCGACAATTGGCCCGGCTTGGTCAGCAATACCTTCATAGTGCCGAAAAACTTGCTGTCGAAATGCGTGATATCATACACAAAATGGGTCAGCAGGCTCCAAAAAGATTCCCGGGCAATGATATTTTCCTGTCCGCATTGTTGACAAAACCGCCCTTCCACCTGCGTTCCACAGTTCAGGCAGTCTTTTTCAACCCTTTCCTTATAATGTGACAATAGTTAAAATTTGAATAAAAATAAATACAAAAAACTAATCACACCTGTATATTGCAGCCAATCGGCATTGATAAAACCATGCTCCACATGAAAAACATCTTTTTTCTCCTGCTCAGTTGTACCATTGGCCAATTGTTGCAGGCGCAATATTATTACAATGATCTGCTGGCCAACCGGCAAACCAACCAGCGGTACAATTTACTTAGCCAACTGGGCATCAAAAAGGTGACCATTACCAGTTATGACGGCAATTCACCCGAATCGGCCGGGTTTACCGCAGAACAGAGCCTGGATGCCGGCAAACGCACACTGCGCACACAAACCACGGCCAATAACCAGGGACAATCGTTGCTGGAAGCCGTTTACAACGAAAAAGGATGGCTGATCAAAACCAGAGATACGGCACAGAATGCCTCGAATCGCTCCAATTACACGTACAATGCAGCCGGACAATTACTACAGCTCGAAACAACCAGCTATTCCGACAATATTACCACCACAGAAATCCATTGGTGGAAATACGATGCGGCAGGTAAGCCGGCATCCATGCTTCGCGTACGGAACAATACCGATACAACCCGGGTAAGTTTTGTGCTGGATGAAAAAGGCAACCCGGTAGAAGAAAAAGCGATTCGTACCAACCTGCCGGCGATTATTTATTATTATTATTACGATGCTGCCAACCGCCTTACCGATATCGTACGCTATAATGCAAAAGCACAGCGCCTTTTACCGGATTATATATTCGAATACAATGAAAATAACCAGGTAAAAAAAATGACCCTGGTACCAGCCGGAAGCAATGCGTATGAACAATGGTTTTACCAATACCTGCCCAATGGCCTGAGAAGAATGGAACTGGTCTATAATAAAGAACAGCAATTGATGGGCAAGGTAGAATACCAATACAATTAACGGAATTAACCAAGGGATATGCGTTTACTACTACTTATAGCCGTATTTTTAGCCGTTTGCACTCAAACGCCGGCGCAAACGGGTAACCAGTCCGCCAAACTGGACATAATTGTAGTGGGCATGACCCATGATCATGTACATGGCATCCTGCAATACTACAAGCAGAACCGGGTTACCATAACCGGTATAGTAGAAACCAACCGGGCTTTGATCGAACGTTTTATGAAGTCGTATCAACTGCCCTCCTCCCTGTTTTTCAACAGCCTGACAGCGGCTATAAAAAATCGCAAACCGGATGCTGTATTGGCTTTTAATGCCATTGATGAACACCTGGCAGTGGCAGAAACCTGTTTACCCCTGCGCATTCCCGTTATGGTAGAAAAACCCTTGGCCACCACACTGAAAGACGCCCTTCGGATAGAGGCCCTTTCCAAACAATACAAAACACCGGTACTAACCAATTACGAAACTACCTGGTACAACAGCAACCACTATGCAAAACTACAGGTAGAGCAAGGAGCGCTCGGCACTATCCGGAAAATGGTGGTACATTCCGGCCATGAAGGCCCCCAGGAAATCGGCTGTAGCAAGGAATTTCTTGCCTGGTTAACCGACCCAGTAAAAAACGGAGGCGGCGCCTCGCGCGATTTTGGCTGCTATGGGGCCAACCTCATGACCTGGCTGATGCAGGGGAAAGCGCCGAAATCAGTAACCGCTGTTATACAACATTACAAACCTGCTGTTTATCCTAAAGTGGACGATGTGGCTACCATATTGCTGGAATATGAAACCGCTACCGGCGTAATTGAAGCCTCCTGGAACTGGCCCTATTCCATTAAGGACCTGGAAATTTTCGGCTCATCGGCCTACCTGCACGCGGTAGATGCACAAACAGTGCTGCAAAAAAAGGAAGCATCCAAACCTATTACCGGCACCGCTCCGGCAACCATTTACGGCGATTATATCAGCTACCTCGAGGCTTACCTCGATGGCAAGATCACCGACACCCATGATCTTTCCTCCTTGTCGAACAACCTGCTGGTGGTAAAGATCCTGGAAGCAGCTACACGTTCGGCCAAAGAGGGCAGAAAAATTCAGCTTGATTAAGGGTTTATTTCCTGGGCAGGTGTTTTTTCCGGTATTCGCTGGGTGAGCAGCCATGAATCTGTTTAAACTGACGGGCCACGTTATTGGTTAGGTTAAGGCCGGCTTCATGCGCAATTTCAGAAATCCGCTTGTCGGTTTCCAGCAACCGCTCAGAAAATTTCTGCATCCTGATTTTGCTGATGTACTTGTATACACTGGTACCGGTAACTTCCTGGAATTTCTTCTCCAGCGAACGCCTGGATATGGTTAGCTGGCCCAATACATCCGTTACATTGATATCATGGTCCAGGTTCTTATGAATGTATTTAAGGGCTTTGGCGATATAGGCATCGTCCACCGCTGCAATATCTGTTGATTGGCGGGTGACGATATAGGTAGGCATTACCATTACATTTCTTGGCTTCTTAACCTTGCCCTGGATCATCTGGTCCATCAGCCTGCCAGCCTCATAACCTCCTCTTTCTGTATCCAGGTTAATGCTAGACAGGGGCGGATCGGAGAGATTACAGGTAAGCTCATCATTGTCGACGCCCAATACAATCACATCTTCCGGAATCCGAATATTGGCATGTTTGCAAGCCTCGGTTATATGCTGGCCCCTGGCATCATCACAGGCCATAATGGCAATAGGCTTAGGTAAGTCCTGCAACCATTTACTGAGATCGGAGGGTTTATAATACCAGAGATCGGAGGTTTGTGAATTTTCTTCCTGGTTAAAATAATAGACATCAAATCCGCGCTCATTCAGGTATTCTTCATATCCCATGGAACGTTCTCTTGACCAAACGATATTTTTAAACCCATAAAAAGCAAAATTCTTAAAGCCTTTTTTTACAAAGTATTCCGCGCCCATTTGGCCGGCTTCGTAATAGCCCCCGGTGATATTGGGAAATTCCTCAAACCGCTCTCGGTAATCTTCTACAATAAGGTGGATGCCGGATTCAGCAATTTTCCGCACGTCGCGCGTATTGTTAAGCTGCGCAATAATACCCTGTGCTCCCCACTCTTTAGCAAATTTCAGGATGCCCTTTACACCCAGTGTTTCGCGGTAATAAATCGGCATATTACAAAAGAGAGCATTACTGTTTTCTTTAAAATAGCGGACAATGCCCATCATAAGGCTTTGCCCATACTTTTCAGAAATATCAAAAAGTAAAATGATTTTGTTCATGCGAAGGGGAATTGCGCCGCTTAAATTAAAGTATGTTCCACACTCTGCAAAATCATACCAGTGCCCTCGACGGAACAAGGGCTGCTGCCCCTAATAAAGCAATGTTTTCCGTTTTTGATTTAATTACTTTAACCTGTTTCAGCAATGAAGGATACATAAAATCATCCATGCTCAGGAGCATGGATGATTCAAAAAAACGATATGCATTTGAAATGGATCCGCCTAATAATACCGCCTCGGGTGCATAGGCGTACAATACCACTTTCAACACATTGCCAAGATGGTGTCCATACTCCTGCCAGATCTGCAAAGCACGGGGTTTCCCCTCCTGCGCTGCATAAAATACCTCTTCCGCTGTAGTGGAATGTATATCAAAAAAACTACTGCTTGAATAATATTCCAGGTTCTTGTCTAAATAGGGGAAATAACCAATTTCACCGGCGCCGCAGTTTACCCCTAGATAAAGTTCGCGGTTGATAACAATAGCGGTACCTAATCCGGTACCAACCGAAATAGCTACAAAAGAGGAAAACTTTTGTGCGCTTCCGTACTGCTGTTCGCCAAGTGCAAAACAGTTTACATCATTATTCACGTATACCGGTTTTGCAAAATGCTGTTCCAGTATTTTTTTGAGTTCCACTTTTTTCCAGGAAGGGATATTTACCACATCAAACACGACCCCATTTTCTACGTCCACGATGGACGGAACTCCGATTCCGATGCCTTCCACCTCATCACTTACCAATGGTTCAATTACATGAATAAGTTGTTCCAGGGTGGAATCCAGCGAATGTTTGTTGGCAAGCTTGTGACTGATGGATTGCACCACTTCTCCCTGCTGAATTAATCCGGCCCTGGCATTAGTGCCACCCAAATCAACGCCTATGATCATATTGAGTTAATTAAAAGATAATGCTGAAGTAACACGGCCTTACTCTCTTAACAAAACTATAGTTCAACCCTCAGAATGCAACCCGAATATGCGCAGCTTTTGCATCAAATTGCGTAGATCCAACAGACCCCAAAATATGCGCATTTTGATGATTAATAGTCGTATTATGTCATTTCGAAGAAACAGACTTAGGCTAATTTTAGGAGAGGAAAAGGTATTTTCCTTTTGAACTAATTGCTACCGCTGCTGAGAATTTCTTTAACTGACTGTAAACTGTTTGCCATGGAAACACTCCTGATAAAAGGACCCTGAGGGGGCTGCCTTTTATATTCAAATTTTTCTCTTTGCTTTTAACTGTATAACCAACTCAAATTATGAAACTAAACTTCCTGCTAAAGCGACTTTTTGCTTTTATTGTGGGTATTGCCCTGTTTCAGGGGGCAATGGCACAAAACTCCATTACCGGTAAGGTAACGGACCAAAGCAATGGTGCGCCCCTGCCAAATGTAAACGTTACCGTAAAGGGAACGACCCGGGGCACCACCACCAATGACAATGGAATTTTTACCATTACCCTGCAACCCGGTGATGCTACCCTGGTTTTCTCCAGTACCGGTTTCGCCAGCACTGAACTTGCTATTGATGGCCGCAGCAGTTATGATGTTGCACTGGCTGTATCCAGCGCCAAATTAAACGAAGTGGTGGTGGTAGGTTATGGAACCCAATCGCGTCGCGATGTTACCGGCGCCGTTGCGTCTGTAAAAGGCGATGCCATTCAGAACCTGCCGGTTTCCAGTGCTTCCCAGGCATTACAGGGCCGCGCTGCCGGGGTAAACGTGGTTCGTAGCGGTGGTAGCCCGGGCAACCCTGGTAGTATCCGGATCCGGGGAACAGGCACCATTAATAACGCCGACCCCCTGATCGTTATTGATGGTATACCTGCCGGCGACCTGAACTCGGTTAACCCGAATGATATTGCTTCCATTGAAGTATTAAAAGATGCCTCCGCTTCGGCTATTTATGGTACCAGGGCTGCAAACGGTGTGGTAATTGTTACCACCAAACGCGGAAACTTTGAGCAACCCATGCGGCTCAATGTAAACGCCTACACCGGTATGTCCAATGCCATTAAAACCCTGGATATGCTGGATGCAGCTACGCTGGCTGAATTAAAAAGAGAGCGGTTTACCAACGACGGGCTTACCATTAACCCGGTTTGGAACGACCCCAACAATGCTATCCAACGTACCAACTGGCAGGATGAGCTTTTCAAAACCGGAACAGTAAACAATATTGATGTGGCGCTTTCCGGAGGTTCTGCCAAATCCTCTTACATGTTATCAGCCGGTATGTATGATGAAAAAGGGATCATAACCAATTCCTTCTTCAAACGGTACAGCATGCGCCTGAACTCTGACCACCGGATCGGGAAACGCCTTAAAATCGGGCAAAGCATTCAGCTTACCCGCTCCAACGACAACAGCCTGAATACGCTGTCTGCGCAGGATGGACTTATCTGGAGTGCCATTCGCTTCATGCCCTTTATCCCGGTAAAAAATGCCGACGGATCCTGGGGAAGCTCCAAAGCATCGAATGAGTTTGGTGATATTAACAACCCCATTTTTACCGCCAACACTATTGATGCAGATAATGTAAACACCCGTTTACTGGCCAATATCAACGCGGAATATGAAATTCTGAAAGGACTCAAATTCAAAGTAAACCTCGGTGTAGATGGTAATCATTATACCGGCCGGAACTTTAATATCATCATCAGTGATCAGACACGTACCAGGAACAATAACTCGCTCGACCGTAATTTCAGCGAATCTTATTCCCTCCTGGGTGAATATTTCCTCTCTTACAGCAATATATTCGGCGGCAAACACAAAGTAGACGCTGTTGCTGGTTATACGGCGCAAACCTTTAACGGCGATTTCTTTTCAGCAGCTAAACGCGACTTCCTGAATGAAGATCCTAACCAGCGCTTCCTCGATGTTGGTCAAACCCTGGCTGGCATAGGTGGCAACCGCTACTATGATGCCCTGCAATCGGCTTTCGGCAGAATCAACTACGATTATGACCAGCGTTACTTGTTTACTGCCACTTTCCGGGCAGATGGTTCTTCGAAATTTGCAGATGGAAATAAATGGGGCTATTTCCCTGCCTTCTCTGCAGGCTGGAGGATTTCGAACGAAAACTTCTTCAAATCGTCCTTTATTGATGAATTGAAACTGACTGCCGGCTGGGGACAACTGGGTAACCAGAACGTAGCCCGCCTGCAATACCTGGCATTGATTGGTGGTGGTGGCCGTTATTCCTTCAACAATAACACCGTAGTAGGAAGCACCCAAACCAGGCTGCCGAATGCCAATATTGCCTGGGAAACCGCTGAAATGAGCAATATCGGCTTGAATGCTGAACTCTTCAACCGCCGCCTCTCTGTTAACCTGAACTATTTCGATAAGAAAACCCGCGATATGTTGCTGGCGCCGCCTACAATCGGAACGGTGGGTACCCTCAGCATTCCCGACCAGAACGTAGGTGTTCTGCAAAACAGAGGTTTTGAAATGGACCTCTCTTATTCGAACAAACTGGGCGAACTCTCGTATCGTATCGGTGCCAATGCCGCCTTCATTAAAAACAAGGTTATTGAATTGTTTGACGGAAACTTTATCGGATCCCGTGCCTATGGCCGCCCGAATGAAGAGATTTCAAGAACCTATGAAGGACTGCCCATTGGTATTTTTTATGGCTGGAAAACAGATGGCCTTTACCAGACAACAGATGACATCAATAAAGACCCGAATATCTCCAATGACCCACGCCGTAGTTCCGGCCTGATTGAACCTGGTGATGTACGTTTTGTGGATGTGAACGGAGACGGATTGATCGATGACCGCGATCGGGTAAACCTCGGAAGCCCCCACCCAAAAATGGTGTATGGCTTTAACGCAGATTTCAATTACAAAGGATTTGATCTCGGTTTGTTTTTCCTGGGCAATGCGGGCGTAAAAATCTTCAATGCCGACCGTATGCAGGGTATAGATCCCACTTATTCCTTCAATATGTATGAAGAAGTAAAGGATCGCTGGACAGGCCCCGGCACCAGCAACAGTATTCCGCGTATGACCACGCGCAGGAACAACCGCAACTACCGTACCTCGGATATGTTTATTGAGAAAGGAGATTTCCTTCGCCTCAAAAACCTCAGCATCGGGTACACCCTGGCTGAGAAACTGACCAGCAGAATGGGAATCGGTAAAACAAGGTTCTATATCACCGGACAAAACGTATTTACATTTACCAAGTATTCCGGTCTGGATCCTGAGCTTGGTTACACAGACGGTAACAGGCAGATCAACGTGGATTATGCACAATACCCACAATCTCGCAGCTGGATTTTTGGCCTCAATGTTACCTTTTAACTGAAAAAAGAGAAAGAATATGAAACATACGATTTTATATAAAGGATTATTTCTGCTGCTTGCCGCGGGTACGGTAAGTTGCAATAAGAACCTGCTGGATTCTCCCCCTTACGGACAATCCACTTCTGCCGACTTCTGGCGGAATGCTGATGACGCGGTATCTGCCTCCAATGCCCTCTATTCCTTCCTGGGAGATGAGTATACATTTGCACATACAGAACAAACCTGGGATATCTGCTCAGATGACCAGTGGAGAGCCGGCGACCACCCCGAAGATCAGGCAATTGAAGATTTCACCTACGACCCATCCAATGTACAGTTGAATGATAGCTGGGCGCGTAAATACGAAATCGTTTCCCGCGCTAATGCCGTGCTGATTAATGTGCCTAATATCAATATGGATGCAACGCTGAAAAATCGCATCCTGGGAGAAGCCCATTTTATCCGCGGTTTGATCTACTGGCAGTTCTACAAAATATATGGTGAAGTACCCCTGATCCTGGAAGCCAATGTAAGGGAGAACAATTACAATGTTCCAAAAGCAACAATGGCTGAAATGGAAGCCCAGATAGAAGCCGATTTCCTGGCAGCTGCTGACCTGTTACTGACCACGAATGACAATGCCAATATCGGTAGAGCTACCAAGGGCTCTGCCTGGGGTTACCTGACCAAGTTTTACATGTACAAAGAAAACTTCCCTAAAGCCATTGAATTTGGTAATAAAGTGATCAGCGGGCCCTACCCACTGGCAGCTAATTTTGCCGACAACTTTAACCCTGCTACTAAAAACAACCCGGAAGTTTTATTTTCTATCCAGTGTACAGAAGGCTGGACAGAAAACGTAGCCTCTATTTACTACGGACCAAGACCCTGGGGCGGATGGGGTTTCCAGGAGCCGATCAAGGACCTGGCTGATGAATTTGAGCCCGGTGATGAGCGTATGACCTATACCATGGCAAAAGTGGGCGATATGATCGATGCCGGCGCTTCCAATGGCGGAATGCAGGCTGTTCCTGCCGGACTTACCAATACCGGCTACTTCTTCCGCAAATACGTAAGCTGGAGACCCGACGGTGGACTGGACAATAACATGAATATTATCATGTTACGTGCCGCCGATATTTACCTGCTGGTTGCAGAGGCAAAAATTCGTTCGGGCCAGAACGGCGATGCTGAAATCAATGCAGTGCGCGACAGAAACGGCTTACCAGATGTGAATAATGCCACCATGACCCAGCTGATCCATGAAAGAAGAGTGGAACTTGCCGGTGAAAATGAACGGCACCAGGACCTGATGCGCTGGGACCGTGCCAATATCATTAATCTGCCCGCTCATTATGCCATTAGCCGTGGACAATGGAAACCCGGCCGTACATTCACCCGCCCGAAAAACTACAAATTCCCGATTCCTCAACGCCAGATCGATCTTAGCAATGGCGTCCTGATCCAGAATCCGGATTTCCAATAAGCTTTTTTGAGCAATCCCCTACCGGTTCCTTTACTTTACAGCAGTTTAGTAAAGGACCGGTTTTTTTTATCTTTGAATTTATCAAAACAACCCGATGAAAGGTAAACGCCGTTTCTGCCTGTACAAACCGTTCTTCTTTATGGCTATTCTGAGTATAGGTGTAGCTGCAGAGTCTTGTCAAAACAAATCAAATCCGGAACTTACCGGGGCCTGGCAAATTGATTCTGTATTTGATTTTTATAACGGCTTTACCTTTATGGATACCCATCCAACCCCAAGGGAAGTGCATGTGTACCAGGCTGATAAAACCATGCTGCGTAGAGGTATGGGGGAAGAAAAACTGTATTATTATGAACTGGACGGGAACCGGTTATTCATTCGCGATCTTCCCAATTCAGCAGTCAGCAATGAGCAGGAAATCGTTCGGCTCGACTCCTCTCAACTGGTTTTGCGTAAAAATAAAAAGCCCCAGTTTGAAGGCAGGAATCAGGAGCGTTATGAACTTCGTTATTTTTCCCGGGTAAAACCCTGATGCTATTTTTCTTTCCAAACGCCCAGGGGGCCGTCATTTTCTGCTACCAGTACCAGCCCTTCTTTGAGCGTACCAATCTGTTTTCCATTACCCGGAACAAAAAAGCCCGTTCCTTCCAGTACATTAAATCTGCCATCTCCTTTTCCTTTCAGCACCAGTCCGTAACCCGCATCAACGGCACCATTAATGACTTCATAGCTATTATCATTACCCGTTAAAAGCAGATCGGCTATTCCATCCTTGTCAATATCTTTCACCAGGATCCCGAATACCGGCGAAAACTGTGCCTGTACCGGAAGTGCATGCAATTTCCATTCACCATTTAACAATACGCCGGATTGCCATTCATTTATTTGGCGATAGGCTGCTTTTTTCAACAGTTCGGGAGAGAACAAATCATTTATTCTTGCTTTGGCATAATCCGTGTATAACGGAAATTTTTTACGTAAGCCGGGCAATTGCAACATTAAATCATCTCTAGGGTGGATCGGGTACCGCTCTCCGCCGTTGGTGTAAGTAAGAACAGCATTCCGGTTGCCCACATTAGCAAAATCATACCAATAAATACCCAGTCCGGTTGTTGCGGAATCCTGGCCTGTGCCTGCGCTTGCACCTGCTGCTGCATAGCGGCTGTTTAACCCATGGTTACCCAATACCAGGTCAATACGCCCATCTCCATTAAAATCGCCGGTTTTAACACTGTTCCACCAGCCTACGGTTTTGTCCAGGCCAAAAGCACTTGTTTTATTTACCAGCTTGCCAGCTTCGTTCAACCAAACTGATACGGGCATCCATTCACCCACCACTACCAGGTCCATCCAGCCATCCTGGTTAAGATCTACCCAAACGGCATCATTTACTAACCCAACCGTTGCCAATCCTGCTGCATTTTTTTCGGTTATGTCCACGAATTTTCCGCCGGTATTTTCCAATAACTGGCTTTGGCCTGCTTCGGGATAATGTTGCGGGCGAAGACGACCGCCTACGAACAGATCGAGGTCGCCATCCTTATCAAAATCTGTTGCTACTACGCAGGAACCACTTGCTGTTGTTGCGGGCAGTGCGTCTGCGGCCCATTGAAAACCACCTTTTCCATTGTTCAGATAAAGCCGATCACGATAATACACCGAGCCTTCCTGAAATTCATTGCCACCGCTTACCACATACAGATCCTGGTCGCCATCTCCGTCTGCATCAAAAAACAGGGCGCCCATATCCTCCTGGTTTTTTTTACCGGTCTCAAGAGGTCTTTTCTGAAACCGGCCGTTGGCCTGCTGAAAAAAAAGTTCCCCTGATTGGCTATAGGCGCCTCCGATAAAAAAATCTGTTCTACCATCGCCATTCAGATCGGCAATAGCCAGTCCGGGTCCGCCCATGGAAAACTTATGCGGTAGTAAGGGTTGAATATTAAAATCGGTATAAGGTGTTTCCTTGTGCCGGAAATCAATCCCTGTACCTTCATTGTACAACTGAAACAAGGGTTTATTGGCCAGCACCTGGTTGGCCGGAAACTTTTCTGTACCCGCAGCCTGATAATCCAGCACCAGTTCTTTCCCAGGTAAAGGCTGAAGCACCCGTTGCCAATTTCCGTCCGGCCACTGTACGAGTACGGAATCTATGGCAGAAGCAGTTCCAAGTCCCATGGTAATCCGGTTATCAACACTGGACTGGTAGCCGCGCACCACCTGGTGTTCCTGGTAAAGCACCTGCCCGTTAAAATACACCCAGATTTTTGTTCCCAAACCATCGCGGTTGCCTGGTTTACCATTAAGCCGGAAGCGTATAAAATGATTACCAGATTGTTCATTGCGGTTATTCTTGTATATAAATGCCGGTTTCCCGGTATTTACTACTACCAGGTCAAGGTCTCCGTCATTATCCAGATCAGCATAGGCCGCGCCCGTGGAATAAGCATCTTCCCCAACCCCCCAGGAAGCCGAAGCATCAGTAAACTGCAGTTGGCCGTTATTGCGGTACATAAAATTATTCAGGTAAGCGCCCTCCAGCTTTTGCAGGGTCGCAAATTGCTGGGCGGTAAGTGGCTGGGAAGGATGAGCGCGGGCCAGCCCCTGAGACTGGTAGGTAATAAAATCGCGGTTAGTGATATCGCGGGGGTAACCGTTGCTGATAAACAAATCGCGAAAGCCGTCATTATCAAAATCAGCCAGTAAGGGACTCCAGCTCCAGTCGGTAGCTGCAATACCTGCATATTGCCCGATTTCACTGAAATAAGGCAGCTGCTGCCCGGTTAGGCCACGATGCAAGTGTAATGAATTACGCATAAACTGCGGATCATAACCAACCTGTATTTCAGACCGGTACCGGTCATGATTGGTTCCGCCCAACATTAATTTCTGCCGGTAATTATCCGGAGGCAGCATATCTACCTCTACCAGGTCGGGCCAGCCATCGTTATTGATATCTCCCGCATCATTTCCCATGGCAGAGTAACTGGTATGTTTAAACGCAGCAGAAGCCTGTTCCGTAAACGTGCCGTTTTTGTTATTGATATAGAGCAGATCGTTCGACAGATAATCATTGGACACAAAAATATCCGGCCATCCATCCATATTGATATCTACTACAGCCACACCAAGTCCGTATCCTTCTTTCAGAATGCCCGCCTCCCGGGAAATGTTGGTAAAACTGCCGTCTCCATTATTTCTGTACAACCGGTCTGTATTGGCCATTTCTCCCTGAATGCGTTTTGGCCGTATAATATTTGGTCCCAGTTCATCTGTGCTATTGGTCAGCAGGTAAGCATCCAGGTCGCCATCGCGGTCAACGTCAAAAAACACGGCCTGTACTGTGTGGCCGGTATCAGCCAGGCCATATTTTGCCGCCTGCTCGGTAAACCGGTTATTGCCCTCGTTTATATACAGTTCATTCGCCCTTTTTTCAGCACTATGCGGCCCGGCAAAACACAGGTAAATATCCGCCCTGCCGTCCTGATTGATATCTGCAATGGAAACGCCGGTGGCCCATTTACCACGGGTATCAATACCCGAAGAATCGGTAATGTCTTCAAAGCGCATTCCTCCTTTGTTAAGGTAGATACGCGATCCTCCCATATTGGACGAAAAAAACAGGTCTGGCAGCGAATCGTTGTTAAAGTCTCCTACTCCAACACCAGCTCCATTGTAGAAATATTCAAAACTCAGAATATTCAGGCGTTCGTCTTCGGTCAATACATTTTCAAAATCAATGCCTGTATGAGATGCAGGTAACCGTTCAAAAAGGGTTGTTTTTTTGGGTTGTTCCGAACAGGCGGCAAGCAGTATCAAAATCGCAGTTAAATAACCGGGAAACTTCATAAAAGCAGAATAATTACTGCTTACCAAGTTAATCAAAAGCAACTTGCCTGCATGGGCAATTACGCATTTTGAAGATTATTATACGCAATTTCAGAACCCATTGTTTTGGCCCGAGGTTAATTTTAAATTTCGAACACGCTTATTGCTAATTTATTGGTACATTTCTCAAAATGACTGCGCATGGATTCAAGAAGAAAATTTTTACGGAATTCATTTTTACTGGCAGGTTCCGCTGCGGTTCCGGTTCCGGGTTTATTGGCCGGAGAAAAAACGCCGGCACAAACAGACAACGATATTGATCTGCAAAATGATTTTAAGAATACCTATGTAAAAAACATTTTCGTAACGGAGAATGAATTTCGTAATGCCAAACCCACCCTGGTAGCGGCGCCTTCTTTTGCACAGGCCAGGGAAATACTGCCCCTTCCTACCTGGAAAGGGAACCAGGCTGCCTTGGACATGTATTGGAAAGCCTGGGAAATTGCCTTCCGAAACATCAAAGACCCTGCGCCCAAGTCAGGATTTATTGCCTCTTATATCGACACAGCCTACAATGGCAATATATTCATGTGGGATTCCACCTTTATTACCATGTTTGCCCGGTATGGTTCCAGGGCCTACCCTTTTCAACAGACACTGGATAATTTTTACGGCAAACAACACCCCGATGGTTTTATCTGCCGGGAAATATGGGGGCTAACCGGTAAGGATTGTTTCCATCGGTATGACCCCACCAGTACCGGTCCTAACCTCATTCCCTGGAGTGAGCTGGAATACTATCGTCAATTCGGCGACCTGACCCGCCTGCACAAGATTTTCCCGGTATTATGCGCCTACTACCAGTGGCTGCGGCTAAACAGAACCTGGCAGGATGGTTCCTACTGGTCGAGTGGTTGGGGTACAGGAATGGACAATCAGCCCCGGGTTCCTAAAGAATACAACCCGATCTTTTCACACGGGCATATGACCTGGCTGGATACCTGTTTGCAACAACTCTATATCGGAAAAATTCTGGTGGAATTTGGTTTTTATGTAGAGCGCTGGCAGGAAATTGAGGACATTGAATCAGAAACAAAATCGCTCAAAAAATACATCAGGGAAAAACTCTGGGATCCCAAAACCAATTTTCTGTACGACCGCTATGCAAATGGCTCAATTGGAGATTTTAAATCCATTGGTGCGTATTGGGCACTTTGGGCAGATATTTTGGAGCCGGATGAACTGAAAAAATTTGTGGCGCACCTGAATGATCCGCAAACCTTTGCGCGTAAACATCCGATCCCTTCCATGCCTGCCAATCATGAAAAATACCAGCCCGATGGCAGGTATTGGCAGGGAGGTGTATGGGCCCCCACCAATTATATGGTAATTGCCGGCCTGCGGCATAATAATTTTCACCAACAGGCCTTCGAACTGGCCAAAAAGCACCACCAGCAGGTGTTGCAGGTATTTAAGGATACGGGTACTTTCTGGGAATACTATGCCCCTGAAACAACGGCTCCGGGCCTGTTAGCCCGCCCTGATTTCATTGGCTGGACAGGCCTGGTGCCCATATCAATTCTATTGGAAGGCATCTTTGGTATTCGATCAAGTATACAAACCAATACCATTAACTGGGATGTACGGGTATTGGAAGAACATGGTGTTGATCGTTACCCGATCGGAAAAGAGGGCATCCTTTCTTTGCAGGCTGCTGCAAGAACCAATGAAAAACAAAAACCTTCGCTGACTATACAAGCTAACCTGCCGCTAAAACTAAAACTAAGTTGGGCCGGGGGCAGTGATACATTTGATATAAAACCTGGTACAAATAAAATTTAACCAGCTAAAAAACCAGTTTCTCCAGCCGGTGCTGACCAGTTCAGCACCGGCTTTTTTACGTTTATACACCACCGTTACAGCACTTGATTTATGCAGATTAAAAACGTTTTAATCTCCGCATTTTGAAGTTTATTATACGCAAAAAAAGGGTCGGTAAGTTTAACCGGAAGTTATCTTTAGGTTCAACACCGCTAAACAAACTGTTTATAAACAAATCATTTCCATCCTTCACCACCATCTTTTTTTAACCCTACATATTCATTAAACGAAACCAACTGGTATGAAAAAATTCGCAGGCATTATGCTATTCCTGTTAGGGCTTGCCATAGCCGCAAGTGCCCAGCAGAAGATTACCGGTACTGTTACTTCCAACAAAGACGGAAGTGCATTATCCGGCGTTTCCATTATGGTGAAAGGCAGTTCGGTCGGAACCGTCTCCAACGATGATGGAACCTATTCTATAACCGTTCCGGCCGGGTCACAAACCCTGATCTTCTCTGCCGTAGGCATGAGTACGGTAGAAAAAACCATTGGCAATTTAACCACGCTGAACATTAGCCTCGATCCTTCGGGTTCCAGTTATGACGAAGTAGTGGTAATCGGGTATACCACATCCCGTAAACAGGATTTATTAGGCGCTGTATCCACCGTAAAAGTGACGGACAATTTCAAAGGCCGTCCGGCTACCCTGGGAAATATCCTGCAGGGCCAGATGCCGGGTGTAAACATTACACAAAGCGGAGATCCTACCTCTACCGGTTCTATCAGCATCAGGGGTAAAGGAAACCGGAACGGAGACGGGGTTCTGATTGTAGTAGATGGTGTTCCGGGCGCACCCTATAACCCGGCCGATATTGAAACAATTACGGTGTTGAAAGACGCTTCTTCTGCTGCTATCTACGGCGCCTTTGCAGGCTCGGGTGGCGTTGTACTGATTACCACCAAACAAGCTAAATCAGGCAAAATGAGCGTGGAAGCAAATGTGTGGAATGGTACGCAACAGGCCTGGCGTACGCCCAAAGTACTAACGGCCGAACAGTTTAACACGGTTTGGAAAGATGCTTCCGAAGCCGCCGGCAGGGCTGTTCCAAAAACCTATGATCCGATAAGCTTTCCGTATGGAAATGTTACCCGCACAGATTGGGTGGATGAAATATTCCGGGTAGGAAAACTACAGCACTATGACCTTACCCTGCGCGGCGGTACCAGTGCCATCAAAGCACTTGCATCAGTGAGCTACGACGATGTGGAAGGAACCCTTATCAATACCTATAATAAAAAATTAACCTCCCGGTTAAATGTGGATTTCAACCTGGCCAAATGGATTGAAGTTGGACAACATATTTTATTTGATTTCCAGAAAGGACAAAGTGCCGTAGGCAGCGGGCATACCGGAACCATTTTCGGCGCCATGGCCTACCCAAGGTTCAGCACGGTTCGGGAATATGGTCCGGATGGAGAATTATTGTACGGCGGAACCGTGCCCCGCTGGGCATTAGCCGAAGGCTTCAGTGTAGAAGCAGATCTTCGCAACCCGGTTGCCATGCTGGAAAAAGTTATTCAGAACAACCCATCGAACAAACTTTTCTCCAAAACATCACTGCGTCTGAAACCACTACCCGGCCTCATGTTCCGGTCCGAATTTTCCGCAGACATCAGCAATTACCGGAATGAATCCTTCCAGATGAGATTCCTGGAACCCGGCCGTACAATCGACCAGAACTACCGCGCCATCTCCAATAATCTATATACTTACTGGAACTGGGATAATATCCTGTCCTATAACAAAACCTTCAACTCGGTACATGATGTGGCAGTTATGGGCGGTTTCCTGATGAACCAGCGTAAATCTCGCTACAATTGGGCAGAAGTAAGAGGGTATGCTTTTGAAGATCCCTATCAAACCATATTCAACAATGGTACCGACTGGTCTATTCGACCCACAGAAGATATCTGGGAAGAAAATGCTGTTTCGGTATTGGGTCGCCTGTCTTATTCTTATGATAACCGTTACTTTATTTCAGGTAGCATTCGGCGCGATGCTTCTTCCAAATTAAGCCCGAATAATAATTCAGATGTGTTCCCTGCAGCTTCTGCCTCCTGGAAAATTTCGTCTGAAAAATTCATGCAGCGTTTTGATAAAATCAGCCTGCTGAAAGTTCGGGCAAGCTGGGGACAGGTAGGTAATATCAACTCTGTTCGCCGGTTTATTTATGCTCCCCCCTACCAGGTTACCGGGTGGCCGCTCTTTCTTGGATCAGATGGCAGCAACCAGGCATTTGGTATCTTCCAGCCTACGATTCCCAACCCAAATCTTAAATGGGAAAGAACCGAACAAATCAATATAGGTGTTGATATCAGCCTGTTTAATAATTCACTGACCGCCTCTGCCGATTATTTTGTTAAAAAAACCAAGGACCTGATCGAAGCTATGCCTACTCCTTCGGTAGCTGGTGTTGCTTCTCCTCCTGAATTCAATATCGGACAGGTAGAAAACAAAGGTTGGGAATTCACCTTGAATTATACCCGCAAAATCGGATCAGTTGATTTCAATATGGGTGGTAATATAGGCACCTATAAAAACAAGGTACTGAACCTTGGACCTACAGCCTTTATTGCACACGGCGATGGTGTAAACTCCATGAACCCGCTTCGCTCTACGGTAGGTATGCCCTGGCATTCTTTCTTCCTGATCGAATCTATGGGAATTTTCCGCAGCCAGAAGGAGATCGACGAATACACTTTTGTAAATACGGCCGGGGAAACCAAACTAATTCAGCCCAATGCCAAACCAGGCGATCTGAAGTTCCGCGATTTCAACAACGACGGCACCATCAATGACGGCGATCGCCAGTACATGGGTTCTTATGATATGCCCGATTTCAATTACGGTTTCAATATCGGCGCCAATTGGAAAGGATTCAGCCTTTCCCTGTTTTTCCAGGGCGTGGCCGGCGTAAAAGTATTCAACGGGGTAAAAGCGATGACCTATACGGGTTCCAAAGGATGGAATATGAGTACGGATATCCTGAACTCCTATAACTACAATCCCAATTCCAATATTCCCCGCCTGGCGGTAGTAGAAGACCCGAATGGCAACTATTCGAAAGTATCTAGTTATTTCCTGGATAAGGCCGATTATATGCGCCTGAAAAATCTTCACCTGGCCTACACCCTTCCGGGCGCAGTGATGCAAAAAGCTGCTTTCCTGAAAAACTCCAGCGTTCGGATTTATGCCAATGCCGAAAACCTTTTCACCATTACCAGCTATAAAGGATTTGATCCTGAAGTGGGTAACCTGGGTATCGACGGCGGTCGGTTCCCGGTATCCAGAATGTTTAGTGTTGGTATGAATGTATCATTTTAAAACTCCCGAAGATGAAGACAAAAATTATTGCAATAGCGTTTTTCATACTGGCAGGCAGCCTGAGCTCCTGTAAAAAATTCCTGGAACTGCAACCTTATGGGCAGCCATCGGAACTCAATAACCTTACTGACCCCCAGGCCATGCAAGCGGTATATTCCCTATTCTACTGGCAGTACCGGGAGGGCACCCTGGGAAGAGGTTTCATGTGGTACGAGAACTGCAGCGACAATTTTGTAACAGGTCGTACCCAGGCAGAAGCACAGAATATCAAAAACTTTCTGGATGAAGGATCGAGCAGCCGCGATGTTCGGGAGAACTGGCCACAGATGTACCAAACCATCAACTATGCCAATAACCTGATACGTTCTGCACCAGGTGCTACCAAACTTTCTGAAAGAGTACGTAACAGCGTATTGGGACATGCGTATTTTATGCGGGGCTTTGCTTACCTGTGGCTGGCGCCCTGGTACGGCGATAACGGTCCTAATGGAGGTATTCCGATTGTAACCGAAACAACTACCATTGACCAGATCGATGTACCACGCCCCGCTTCTGTACTGGAGAATTATGCCCTGATCATTGAAGACCTTAACAAAGCAGCCGACCTGCTGCCCTGGTTTGATGAAATCCCGGAAGCGGAAAAGGGACTTATGCATAAAACCGCTGCCTGGTCGCTGATGGCAAGAGCTGCACTGTATGCAGCGCAGTACGACAACTCTTATTATGAAAAAGTAATTGAATATACCGACCGTGTAATCAACTCCGGCAAGCACAGCCTGGTGCCCAACTACAAAGATGTTTTTGAGATTGATCATAACTGGAGTTCAGAATACATTATGAGCGCTACCAGCACAGAAATTGACGGCTCCAAATTACCCGGGGTAATTTTCCAGAATGGTGGCTTTGGCATTTATAATACCTGGGGCTATTTCCAACCCACGGTTGAACTGCTGAAGGCATTTGAACCAGGCGATACCCGCAGAAAAGCAAGTATTGCTATTCCTGGAGACACCCTCTCCTTTGTTGGTAACCAGCTTATATGGGCAGTTAATCCATCTTCTGTTTCAAGCCCCACTGCCATGACCATCTCTAAATACCTGGCTCCATTCCGCGAAGCGGATGCGGTGGGCAATACGGTAAATCCGAATAGTGACAATGGTACCACCGATCTGAATATTCCCCTGGTTCGTTATGCAGATGTACTGCTGATGAAAGCGGAAGCCCTGATATGGCTGGGGCGTAACGGAGATGCCCCGCTTAACCTCGTTAGAGAACGCGCCGGGCTCGACCCCAAAACCAATGCTACCAAAGAAGATCTGAAAAACGAACGTCGTTGCGAATTTGTATTGGAATTTGGCGTGTTCCGTCACCTTGACCTGGTACGCTGGGGCGATGCACAAGCTGCCTATTCCAAACCACTTCACGGATACAAAGTAACACTGGCCGGCACTACCGTAGCCAACCTGGAAGAGATTGTGGTATGGCCTGCCCGCAATTTTAATCCATCGGTACATCATGTATTCCCGATCCCCAACAATGAAATTGCCAAAAGCCAGAACCTGAAACAAAATCTTGGGTACTAAATCAGCCAACCATGAAACAAATCATAACAAGTTTATTATTGGGCGTACTGGTATTAGCCGGTGCCTGCTCTAAAGACGAATCGTCTAAACCGGATGGCCGTTTACTGGGTCTTGAACTCAGGTTCAATCACACCGATCCAAAAACCGGCGAAACCAAAAGCAATGCGTTCAGCGATTATTACAGGAAAGATGACGAAGTGGAGATCAATATTGAATCTTCCCTGGAAATAGACAAGATCGACATAGTAAACTCCATCACTCAAACCGTGCTTACCACACTTAACACCGGTGGCACTACGGCTAATTTTTCGGTTCCGGTAGCTGACCTGAATATTCCTTTTGGCCAGCGCGCATCGCTGTTCTTTCACGTATATTTTAAAGACGCGGGCAAAGATGGATTCAGCTACCCCTCCATGAAATCCTACACATTTAATGTAATAAGTGAAATTCCATCCATTGTTAATGTTGCGAAAGCTGATGGCGCCATAGTTGAACTTAAAACAACGGACGTAAACATCCAGGGCTTTTCTGAAGACGCTAAAAGAGGCGTGGTGGCCACCTTTAAACCCGGCGTAGCTTCCTACCTGAGTATCGAAGATTCGCCCTTATTGCAATTCGGCACTAATAAAAACTTTTCGGTGAGTTTCTGGATTCAATCAAACCACGATATCAGTGATCCGGCCATCATGGGTACGCAGGACTGGAATAGTTCCAACAACAAAGGATGGGTGATAGCCTGGCTCAATGGCCGCTTGCGGGTGGTTACCTGCGATGGCGCCGGTTTAAAAAACGATGTGCGCGAAACCAGTGGCGGAATGGTAGGCAACGACTGGCATTTTGTAACCGTTGTGTTTAATCGCAGCAGCAGTTTGTCAATTTTCATTGATGGCGTACTGACAGCAACCGGCCCCGCTATTCCTATGGATATCAATAACGGAAATACAGTCAAAATCAACCAGGATGGAACGGGCTCCTACGGCGATCGCCTGGGTTCCAAATTCAGCAGTGTGGTTTTCTATGAAAAAGCATTGTCGGATGCAGAAGTAGCAGCCATTTATAACAGCACCAAATAAGTTCCATGCGTTCTTTTCGAATAAGCGTTTTAGTAGCAATTAGTAGTATATGTTCTCCGGCTGCATTAATAGCACAGACGGAGCAACCGGTAAAGGATAACCTGCAGTACACACTGCAGGTTCCTTATCCGGTTCAACAAATAACAGGCGTAACCCACAGCAGCGTTAAGAAAAAGCGGGTTAAAAATGTGATACTGATGATCGGAGATGGAATGGGACTTTCCCAGGTTTCGGCAGCCTGGATTGCCAACCGGGGACAATTATACCTTGAACAGTTTACCCATACGGGTTTATCCAAAACAACCGCTGCCAATAAACTGATTACTGATTCGGGAGCAGGTGCAACAGCCATGGCATCCGGACAAAAAACAATTTACCATGCAGTGGGGGTGGATACCGCCGGCCGCGACCTGGCGACCCTTACAGACATCGCCCGCCAAAAAGGCCTTGCAACCGGCATTGTAGTAGCCTGTTCCTTAACTGATGCCACACCGGCTTCATTTGCGGCTAATAATATTGATCGGGAAGAAGAAGAAGAAATTGCCACTGATTTCCTGGAAAGCCAGGTAGATATCCTCTTTGGTGGTGGCCGACGCTATTTTAACCGCCGGAAAGACCAACGCAACCTATTGCAGGAGTTGACGAATAAAGGCTATGAAGTGTTAAGCTCCACGGCCGATTTTCTGAATTCACGGCAAAGCAAAATATTTGCCGTGGTAGAAAACGGGCAACTTGAAACAGCGCCCAAACGCGGCCCTGTTTTCCAGGAGGCATCCATTCATACCCTCAACCTTTTAAAAGCGCAGCAAAAGGGCTTTTTTGCCCTACTGGAAGGATCCCGCATTGATGATATGGGCCATATGAATAACCTGCCGGGTGTGGTAGAAGAAGTGCTTGATTTTGACCAAACAATTGGGCGGGTATTGAAATGGGCTGCCGCAGATGGAGAAACCCTGGTAATTGTTACAGCTGATCACGAAACCGGGGGACTTATCCTGCTCGACGGTGAGCTCACTACAGGCCGGGTAAGCGGAAAGTTTTCCACAGGCGGACACTCTGGCGTTATGGTACCAGTATACGCCTGGGGTCCCGGGGCCGAAAACTTCACCGGTATATATGAAAACACAGCGCTCTTTAACAAGATCTCTGCGCTTCTAAAACTGAAATAAACTATTAAAGCATCCCCAATTTTTGCAAAAACTCTTCTTTGTAATGCTGCCCGATCGGAATTTCCTTTTCCCCGATAAATACGCGGTTGCCTTCGATATGGCTGATCTTTGCTTTATTGATCAGGAAGGAGCGATGTACCCTTATAAACTGTGTACCGGGCAATTGTTCCTCAAAAGCAGAAAAACTAATGCCCGGCAACAGGGTCTGTGTCATCATTTCAATGCGGGTATAATTACCACTTGCCTCAGCATAGAGAATTTCATCAAATAAGACCCGGAAAATTTTACCATCTGCTTTTATGAAAAGATAGGCTTCCTGCACAGATGCCGAAGCAGTAGTAGCTGGCTCCACCGGCTCGCTACTGTTTCTTTTGGCAAGCACTTTATCTACCGCCACCAGAAAACGTTCCAACGAAATAGGCTTCAGCAAGTAATCAGCCGCCGATAGATCAAATGCATCCAACGCATACTCACGGTAAGCAGTGGTAAAGATCACATCCGGGGGATAACGCAGTGTTTTAAGAAAGGACAACCCGTCGAGCACCGGCATGTTGATATCCAGAAAAATAAGATCAATGCTTTTTTCCTGGTTTTGTAAAAAACTCTTTGCTTCCAGAGCATTGCCAGCCTCAGCTACCACGTTGATATACGGCAACTGCTGGCAATAGCGCACAAGGATTGCCCGGGCTATAGGTTCATCATCCACAATCATACAATTCAATGACTTCATACTGCATTGATTTTTAAACGTAACTCTGCCCTGAAACGGCCATTAAACCGTTGTACCGTTAAAATATGGTGGGCCGGATATATAAAATTCAGTCGTTCTTTGAGGTTTTCCAAACCAAAGCCACTGTTTCGATTCACCAGGCTGGTATTCAATTCCTTTTCAGCACAGGAATTTTCTACAAAAAACACAAGTTCTTCCGGCTGCAGCGTTAGCCGAACATCGATAAAAATTTTGTTTAAACTGGTATTGCGGGCATGTTTGAAAGCATTTTCCACCAGCACAATAAAAAGCAGGGGCGCTACCCCCAGGGTAGATGATTTCCCCTGTTCCAGGCTACAGTGCAGCAGGAGCCGGTCATCCATCCGGATCCGTTCAAAATCGATATAATGCTGAATATAAGCCAGCTCTTCGTGCAGGGGAACAATCAGTTCTTTTGCGCCGTATACGGAATACCGCAGCAAATCCGACAATTTCAACAGCAGGGCTGGCAGTTTATCTGGTTGTGCAATGGAAAGCCCGTATAAATTATTGAGGGTATTAAACAGAAAATGAGGGCTTAATTGTGCCTGTAGCGCGCTTAATTCTGCCTGGCTCTTGTTGGCTGAAAACCTGGCATCGCGCAGTTGTTTTTCCTGGTAAGTACGGATGAATTTAATAAGCATGCCGCTACTGACACCTATTAGAATAAAACTGATCAGCAAGAGCACCATTTTTATTCCTCTAAGTGAGGGCGATGGAAAGTCGAGTAAAATAAACACCGTAATTGTAGGTGCCGCAATCAGTACCATCAGCAGTACAAAAACAGTTTGAATCTGCGGGTGTGCTTTATGTTGCCAGGTAATAGCGAGGTAACGCCCCGAAAACATGGCGAGCATAAATAAAATAACCAGCGCGGTAGCCATGGACTCATCTTCGGGCAAATTCCACTGCTCTGTAAATGTATTGGCAATGATCCAAAGCGGAATACCCAGGATAAATGCAATCACCAGGTTCTGCCATCTTCCAAAAAAACGTTTCTGTTCCGTATGTACTGGCTCTTTACTCATTGCACAAAGATGAATACCGCCCTGCTCTCCACCTCATTTTTATGTTCAAGCAGTGCATTATCTGGTCGAACCCCGTTTTTAAACGGACGAAACGGTTCGTCCGGTTAAACCTGCTATTTGACACGAAAACCATAAGATACAACCCTTTTATTTTTCTACCCTCTCCCACTGAAGAATTTTTGTGGCATGAAAAAACAATACCTTATCCCCGTTTTATTTTTTCCGGTTGCGCTGGCAGCGCAAACACCCGATCCGCTTCCTGCCCAGGACACGATCATGAAAAAAGACACCCTGCTTAAAGAAGTAATCGTAACACATCGTAAACCACTGCTCACCCATGCTATTGACCGCACGATAGTTAATGTGGATGCCATGATAAGCGCAGCTACCAGCAATGCCCTGGAGGTACTGGGAAAAACGCCGGGCGTAACGGTCGACCAGAACAGTGTTTTATCGCTGAACGGCCGCTCAGGCGTTCAGGTGCTCATTAATGGCCGCCCCACCTATCTATCGGCGCCGGACCTGGCGGCTTACCTCAGAAGTTTACCTGGATCATCCATTGATAAAATTGAACTGATAGAAAATCCGCCGGCCCGTTATGATGCCAGCGGCTCTGCCCTTATAAACCTGCAGTTAAAACGCTCGTCGATTATGGGCATTAATGGCCAACTGTCGAGCGGATACAGCCAGGGAAATTATCCGCGCTCCAACCAGGGGCTCAATCTTACCTACTATACACCCCGCCTGCGCTGGTATAATAACCTCGGTTATAATACGGAAACCAGTTTTACCAGAGATCGTTCCGAACGGACCTACCAGAATGAAGACCTGCAGCCCGAAATCGTTCAGTTACTTGAAAACAAAACTATTTTTAAGCGGAAGACCTACGGCATACAATCAGGCGTCGACTATACGCTGAATGCAAAAACCACGCTTGGCATGCTGGCACGTTACAATTACGGAACCAATAATGACCGGATTGATTTCCAACTGGATAAAATCCCTGCTACATTCAGGCAACAGCAGCAACGCCGGAACCTGGCCCTGAATATGAATATCCTCACTAAACTGGACGCTGCCGGTCGCGAATTATCCGGCGAATTCAACTACATGTTATACAACTCCAAACAGGATCAGGAAATGAATGATTTCAACCTTTACCTGCCTACCAATATGAAGGTACTCACCTTCAATACAGACTATATCCATCCCCTTGGGAAAAAAGCTAAACTGGAAGCAGGCTATAAAGCGAGCTACGTGAGAAGTACTAACCGATATGACTACACGCCGGTAAATACCTCACAACCTGGTTGGGGTGAAAAAGAAAGCTTTCCCTTCGATTTCGAAGAAACGATCCAGGCTGGCTACATATCCGGACAACAAAAATGGAAACGATTGGGTGTTCAGCTGGGATTGCGGGCTGAATACACCAATAATAACGGGTTTGGCAAATCAACCTCGGGCGGTGTTGGTGAAGTGGAACGTTTTCGTATGGATTACCTGAAACTATTCCCTACCCTTAACCTGAGTTATCAACTCGACAGCGCTGGCCATAACAACCTTGTATTAATGGCAAACAGGCGCATAAACCGACCCAATTATTACCTCATGAATCCGTATATATTGTATGCCGACAGATACAATTACAACCAGGGCAATCCGTTTTTACAACCGCAAATCATGGACCGCTATGAAATTAAATTCATGCGGAAGCAATGGTTGCAAACTGCCTTTGCCTACAGTAGATTCAAGGGCGTTATATTCCCGGTTGCGAGGGTACAGGACTCTGTGGTAATTCGCCGGAATGAAAATGTAGCGCTTGGTCAAATGTTTATTCTGAATAACCAGGTTACACAGCGTATCAATAAATGGTGGAACCTGCAAACTTCCATAAGGGTTTTATACGCGTGGCTGGAAGGTAAAGATGGACATCCCACCATTGATGCCGGCGCCCTGATGATGCGTATTAACCTGCGGAACGATTTCAATTTTAGCGAAACCTGGCAGGCCGAATTTGGCGGCAGTTATAACAGCAGGGATATCAATGTACAATCCTTTACCAAATCCATTTTCGAGTGTTATGGCAGTATTCAGAAAAAAATACTGAAGTCAAAAGGCAGTATCCGCTTATCTGTTGAAGATATATTTCGCAGTTGGGTGTATCGAAACCGATCTTTCGGCCTCGAACAACTTGCCATAGATCAGCGTCTGTACGCCGATTCACAACGTTTTGGACTGGCCTTCACCTGGTCGTTCGGCAAAAAATCAATCCCTAAGAAGAGCCGGAATCTTGAACAGGCGGGCGAAGAACGGAATCGTTTATAAAAAGCGGGTTAAACGGAGGGCAGTACAGAAATTTCAACTGCACTGAAACGGGCTTCTCCGTCGTTGACGAAGAAGCCCCAATTTCCTTCTTTAAGATCATAGGCCCTGAAATTCATTGCTACGGTATTGTTAACGTAAACAACCCCCATGGTACCGTCCATAAACAGTTCTATGGTAACCGGAGTGGTGGCGGGTAAAGCGATCATACGCTCCAGTTCCACCTGCTGATACACTTCATTCACCGGTCTTGGCCACATATCAAACACCAGCCGGCTCCTGGAAGGTTCCAACCGGATATAATAGGACTTCTCAAAATCATCGCTGCAACGAAGTGATACCCCAAAATCGCGGGTTCCCTGCTTGAATTGTACGGTCGTTTTAATTCGGCAGGTTGCAGGCATTTTACCCCCTGAAACCACCTCGAAACGGCCGGCAGCTTTTAGATCCACCTGCTTACTACCGATCATTTTCCCGGCAGCGTTACGAAATTCAGGTACTACCGGTTGAGAAAAAGCAGCAGGTACGGAGGCAGGCACCTGTACCGTCAAACGCCCGTCTGCTTCCTGTTTTAACTGGTGTACCACCAGGTTGCCGCCCCAGTTCCAGCCCCCATTGTCTTTATTTTCACTACGGGTAGGATTCCAGCCAAAAATATACCTATGGCGGCCATCAGATGCAGTTTTTGCAGCATAAAATGCATGTCCGTCAAACGTATCTTGCACGGGTGTTAACCAAGGCCCTTTGAGTGACCGGCTCATCCTGTAACGGGTAGCCACCTGTTCTGTAAATTCAGAAAAAACCAGGTACCACCAATCCCCTATCCGGAAAAGATCCGGACACTCGTGGGTAAAATATTGATTAGGGGCATAAAAGGGTTGTTTTACCTCCCATTTTATCAGGTCTTTGGAACTACAGAGGGCGGTGAGTCCGCGGCGGCGGGAAATTCCTTCAGTAAAGCGCGCGGCAAGCAGCATATTGTATTCACCGGTTTCTTCGTTGAAAAACACAAAGGGATCGCGCCAGTCGTGTTTTTCATAGCCCTTAGCCGGGGCAAAAAACACGTGTTCAGGAATTTTTTTCCAATGCTGCAGATCCGGGCTAACAGCATGCATAACACCTTGCATGGGTTTGTCTTTTTCTGCCAGGTGGTGGTTATGCCCGGTATAAAAAATATGGTATTGCTGATCGGGCCCTTTAATAGCGCAACCTGTAAAAATGTACAGATCCTGCTCCTCTTTACTACCCCTGGGAATGACTTCTCCGTGCTCTGTAAAGTGCACAAAATCGGTAGTTGATAACCGATACCAGGGGGTTCCTTCTCCATATTTTTCCACATCGCGCCAATCGAGCAAATAAAAAAGTTGAAACTTACCTTCCGCAAAGAAGGGAATAAAATCAGCCGCCCAGGCATTTTCCGGTTTGTAAAAAAAAGGGCGCTCCGCCGCTGGTGCAGGTATAGGCTGCAGGCTGACCGCGTCGGTTTCTTCTTTTCCATTTTTCGATAACGCTTGTATGAATTCCCCGGTAAAAAAAGGGAATACACCAGTTGCCCGCAGAAAATTTCTTCTTTTCATTACTGAATGGTTAAATTTTTAACATGGAGAATCGCCCAGGTAAAGTATACCGGCAAAGAATTCTGTAACGATCAAACTGCTGAATAAATAAAACAACTACAGTATCCTATACCAACTGCCCCGAACTACCCCGGGTAAAAATGAGCAGCCAATTGATGCAGTCAGGTGAGCCGGTATACTGGAAAAAATCAGGAAACATCATTTTTCTGTTGTTCTTCCCTAATCATCTGCAAGCCATAGTTGCGAATAGTGGTAATTAGTTCGATGATCCTTTCTCCCTGTTGGGTTAAACTGTATTCTGTTTTAGGGGGTACCACGGCGTAAACCTTCCTGTTAATATAACCGTCTTCCTCTAACTCTTTCAATTGCGCAGTAAGCATTTTATCTGAAATATGCGGTATGTCTTTGCGTAACTCACCAAAGCGCATGGTTTTGTCTTTCAGCCGCCATAGTATCGGCGCTTTCCAGGCTCCCCCGATCTGCTCCATTACTAATTGGACAGGATTGTAATAGATTTTTCCTTTGTAATTGAAATCCGGCATGGCAGTAAAAATCTGGGGTAAATTATACTTACCAAAAAGTTAGTAGCAAACTTTTTGGTTGTATACATGGTGAAGGTAGCTATAGTATGCATGTTTGCAATAGAAAATTAATTCACCGAGTATGCAAAAAGAACTAAAAAAATACGTGCATTTTCACGGCGCTCCCAGTAAGGGTAAAATTCTGATGGTGGCCAGTTCACCAGCAGTCAGTAAGCAAACGCAATGGCCAATCGGTTTCTGGGCTGCCGAATTAACCCATCCTTTACAAGTGTTCCAGGAAGCAGGGTATGAAGTAGAACTTGTGTCTACAGAAGGCGGCAAAATTGAAATGGATGCGTATTCCAACCCTGCCGATGCCAGCGGGTATTCAGCACATGATATTCTTTCCCTGGGTTATATGCAGCAAGCCGCCTTCACCGCGATGCTGGAGAAAACAAAAAAACTAACAGAGGTGAACAGCGCGGATTACCAGGCTATTTTTTTGGTAGGTGGACAGGGGCCCATGTATACATTCCGGGGCAACACCGAACTGGAAAGCTTATTTGTGTCATTTTATGAAGCAGGTAAGCCCAGCGCTGCTGTTTGCCATGCTACTGCATTATTACTGGAAGCCCGGAAAACGTCCGGTGAATTATTGGTGGCAGGAAAAACCTGGACAGGCTTCTCGGATGCAGAAGAAGATATGGCAGATCGGGCGGTTGGGATAAGGATTCAACCCTACCGAATTGAAACAGAAGCCCAAAAAATAGCTGGCACCCAATTCAGGGTTGCCGAGCCTTTCTGCGCGTATGCAATACAGGATGGAAACCTCGTTACCGGCCAGCAACAAAATTCGGGTGCAGCTGCTGCAGAGCTGGTGGTAAACCTATTGAATCAATAAAATTTGTTCTGCATGTTAAGTATAGGAATAATTGGGGCGGGAAATGTGGGGGGCGCCTTGGCGCAGCAATGGATAAAAGCAGGTCATTCGGTATTAATAGGAATACAGTATCCGGCCAGTGAAAAAAGCCGGTTATTGATGGATAAGATTGGCCATCAATATTTTACGTCAATTGAAAAAGCAACCCATGAATCGGAGGTATTATTGATAGCTATACCACCGACAGCCATTGCGGAGATGCTTGCTGAGATGGGAGATCTTACCGGAAAAATAATTATTGATGCCACCAATTCGCTGACGCCTGTTTCGGAAAAATCGCCCGCCACTGTTTTTCAGCTGTTGGAAGAAAAGACGGGGGCGGCCATTGTAAAATGTTTCAACTCTACCGGTTATGAGAATATGCTGAACCCCCTCTACAACGGAGAACGGATTGATATATTTATGGCTGGCAGTAATGAACAGGCTAAAGGAACGGCCCGTCAGTTAGCTTTGGATGCAGGTTTTGGTTCCTGTATTGATTTTGGAAAATCAGATAAGGTAGACCTATTGGAGAAACTGGCAGCTTCCTGGATTAACCTGGCCATCATTCAGGGGCATGGCCGCCATATTGCGTTTAAGTTGCTAAGAAGGTAGGCGGTAATGAATAGAAATAAAAAAGCCGGTTCAGTTAAGCTGAACCGGCTTTTGTGCCCGGGACGGGAATCGAACCCGTACTCGCTTTTTCGGCGAACAGGATTTTAAGTCCTGCGTGTCTACCAGTTCCACCACCCGGGCATCCTGGTTTAAAAATTCAACCAAAAAAAAATTCCAAACGGTGGGTTTGGAATCTTTTGGAGCGGAAGACCGGGCTCGAACCGGCCACCCCGACCTTGGCAAGGTCGTGCTCTACCAAATGAGCTACTTCCGCAAAAAAACTATCTGACTGGCTTCCAATTGAACCTTAAAAAAATGACCAGATAGTGTATCTAAAGAGCTGTTTTTCAATTGGGATGGCAAAGATAAGGACTCAAATCTTTCTGCCAAATTTTTCTCCGAAATTTATTTGTATTTCGGTGTGTACTGCGTGCTTTCAGGCACTGTAACCTTACCCTTTCCTTTGTAACGGTTAGAATACAAGCCAAAACATCCCCCTAAAACAAAAGCCAGAATACAAAATACCTGGAGATAAAACAGGAAACTGGAAGAATTCACCCAATTGTGTTTAAAATCTTTTTCCAGCGGATTTTCTAATTCATGTGCCTGATTATGAGCCATATCGTTTATTTAAATGCAGTGCAAAAATAACGGTTCAACCTAAAAAATCATGCTTTCCTACCTACTATTTCTGAAAAATATCGACGACCGCGGATAAAATGCGCCCATACCACCGAACCCTTGTACCAACCTCTCAGGCTACCTTTTCTACTAATCGGAAATACCGAACGCCGGTGCCGTAGCAATACCCAACCCATAAAACCAATATGTGCTTCCAATATTGCTTTGAAATAAATTGCCTGTCCCTCAAACAAACTTTTCCAGGCCGATACTGCATCCAACAGGAACCGAAACGGTATTTTCCAGATCAGCGCATACCAGGGCAGGTTTTTCGCCAGCATAATGAGGTTATTCCTGAAATTCAAAAACACCTTCCACTCGTTTCCTTTAGGCAGGGTGCCTCCCCCCACATGATACACTTCACTACCGGGGCAAACAACCACCCGGTAACCCGCTAACTGCATTCGCCAGCAAAAATCAATTTCTTCCTGGTGCGCAAAAAAGAATTCATCCAATCCACCTAAGCGATGGTAGAGGCCTGCCTGCACCACCAGCGCGGCGCCACTGGCCCAAAATACATCAGCCGTATCGTCGTACTGCCCCTGGTCTTCCTCGCAAAAATCAAAAACCCTGCCCCTTGCAAACGGATAACCCAACGAATCGAGCCATCCGCCTGCAGCACCGGCATACTCAAAAAGCTCCTTATTATGGTACATTTTGATCTTCGGCTGTGCTGCACCAATTCCAGGGTTTGCTTCCATCAGTGATATAATGGGCTGCAACCAGTTAGCAGTAACTTCCACATCACTGTTCAGCAACACATAGTACCGCGCATCCACCTGCTTAAGCGCCTCGTTATACCCCTTGGCAAAACCGAAATTTTTTTCGAGCCGAATTACCCGAACGTTTGGATAATTTGCCTCCAGCCAATGCACCGAATCATCAGTAGAAGCATTATCCGCCACCACCAGTTCCATACCGGCACAGGCATGCTCCTGCACAGAAGGAAGAAAATTTTCCAGGTGCTTCCGGCCATTCCAATTCAGGATAACTACTGAAACAAGTGGTTGCAAGGGCTTGAAAATTAATTTAGTGGGCAAAAATACAGGTTCAAAACTATTCAGCTTAATTAGTTAGCTTTCAATCTCCAAACATCACCTATGCAACGAAGAAAATTTCTTCGGGATTTCTCCTGCTCCGCCTTCCTGCTTCTGGCTAATGGCGCAATAAAACCACTTCAGGCAGGAGGCTTCCTGCCACCACAAACCCCTAACCGGTTTCGGTTTGCCATAACCTCCGATGGGCATTATGGCCAACCAAATACCCCCTTCGACGAATATTATTCTACCATCTGCAAGGCTATCAATACCTTTCACCAGCAATTTCCCCTGCAATTTACGGTAGCCAATGGTGACCTGATCCACGACAACCCGGCTTTACTGGAAGCTTCTGCAAAAGCACTTCAAGCCATTTCCACCCCGCTTTATGTAACCAAGGGCAATCATGACCGGGTAAGCGATGCCCGTTGGAAGGAGGTATGGAAACAGGAGGTAAATCAAGCCGTTGAACTGGGAGATACGGTGCTGCTGCTCGGCACCACCTCCGATGAAAAAGGGAACTATCTTTCGCCCGATACCGCCTGGTTTGACACGCAGCTCAAAAAATACAGTAGCGCAAAAAATATTTTTCTTTTTTTTCATATCACCCCGGTAAAGTGGACCGATCATGCGGTAGACGCCAAGGATTTTCAACAGTTGCTGAAAAACTACAAAAATATCCGAGCAGCTTTCAACGGGCACGATCACCAGGAAGACGGGGTGAAACTATTTGGCGCTATCCCCTTTTTATTCGACGGGCATTTTGGCGGAAGCTGGGGCGTAGGATACCGGGGATTCCGGGTAGTTGAACTACTACCCGATAATAGCCTGCTGACCTATATGATGAGCCCTGTCGAAAAAATGGCCGAACTCACTATTTTTAATTCACTCTAACCTATGCTTTCGGTACTCACTAATTGGCGCAGCTGGCTGGCATTACTGGCACTTTCTATTGTAATCGGCACTATATTTTATTCTCGTTACCTGGCTAATAAAATTGCGCAGGAAGAACGCGATAAGGTTGAGCTCTGGGTCAATGCCAGCAAAGCTATCTTCGACAATCCGGATATGCCGCTGACCCTGCCAAATATGATTCGAAATGAACAGACCAATATACCAATAATTGAAACCAATGAACTGGACAGCATTGTCAGTTATATAAATCTTGACAGCAGCGAGGCGCGGCTTAACCCCAGTTACCTGCCCGGCAAACTGCGCGAGTTTAAACGCCATAACGATCCCTTTGTATTGGTGCTTAGCCAGGATCCGTACCTGGCCAATAAATATTACTATGGCAATACCCGGCTGCTTAAAGAAGTGAAATACTATCCCCTGATTCAGTTGGTTATTGTGGGCCTGCTAATTACCCTGCTGATATTGCTGTTGAATACCCGGCACCGATCTACCCAAAACCAGTTATGGGCAGGCATGGCCAAAGAAACTGCCCACCAGCTTGGTACTCCTCTTTCTTCTCTACAGGGCTGGGTGGAAATGCTGAAAGAAAGCGGCGAACAGGAAAGCATAACAAAGGAGCTGGAAAAAGACGTAAACCGCTTAAAACTGGTAAGCGACCGATTCAGTAAAATTGGCAGCATTCCACAGCTTGAGCCTACAGATCTGGTGAGCCAGGTAGATGCCATGCTCGATTATATTAAACGGCGCGCTTCCGGGAAAATCCGTTTCGACATCCAGTTACCGGAGGCCGGAAGCCTGATTATTCCTCTGTCGGCTACCCTGTTCGACTGGGTGATGGAAAACCTCCTGAAGAATGCCCTGGATGCCATGGAAGGCGAGGGACAAATAAGCGTGCAACTACAAGAACATGAAAAACAAGTATGCATCGACGTAAGCGATACCGGAAAAGGTATTCCGGCCACGCATCTCTCCCGCGTATTTGATCCGGGTTTCACCACAAAAAAACGGGGTTGGGGTTTGGGCCTGTCGCTTTCCAAACGCATCATCGAACAATACCACCAGGGAGAACTTTTTGTAAAAAGCTCTGAACCGGGTAAGGGCACCACGTTTCGGATCGTTTTACCCCGGGAACGAAGCTTGCGCAAATAAAATAGACCGATTTCTTGGCCGCAATTCCCCGAAATCCTTACATTTGCAGCCGCTTCAAAAGCGAGCCCAGGTGTTGAAACTGGTAGACAAGCCACCTTGAGGTGGTGGTGCTGGAAACGGCGTGCTGGTTCGAATCCAGTCCTGGGCACTAAAAGGTTGTAAGTAACTACTTGCAACCTTTTTTAGTTTTACCTTTCTTCCATGAAAACACTTATTGTGGATGATAACGCAATTGCCCGCGCTACCATGAAACAATTGGCCAGCCAGGTTAAAGAAATTCAGATGGTGGGGGAATGTTCCAATGCAATGGACGCCTATAACCTGCTACAAGAAAACCCCGTTGACCTGATTCTTCTGGATATAGAGATGCCTGGCATGTCGGGTATTGAACTAACCCAGGCCATCCGAAACAGCCAGTCACTGATCATTTTTACCACTTCAAAGAAAGAATACGCAGCCGAAGCCTTTGAATTAAATGTAGCCGACTATATTGTTAAACCGGTTAATCCGGCGCGTTTCCTGCAGGCGGTCAGCAAAGCAGGCGAACTTCTTCAAAGCAAAAAAGAACAGTTCAAGAGCAATGAGGAAGAATTTGTTTTCATCAGGGATTCCGCCATCGTACGTCGTTTAAAACTCGACGATATTCTATTTGCCGAAGCAATGGGCGATTATGTTAAAATCCATACAGCGCAAAAATTCTATGCCATTCACACCACCCTAAAATCAGTGGAAGATAGGCTACCTTCTTCCAGGTTTCTGCGGGTACACCGCTCCTACCTGGTGGCATTGCATAAAATAGATACCATCCAGGACGGCCTTCTAATTATACAGGGAAAAACAGTACCGGTAGCAGATACCTATAGGGCCGAGCTGAATAGACGCCTGAATATTCTTTGAAATCACCCCTTGAAATCCCGAACTTTAATTGCCTAATTAATTGCCACTATGCAGGGCAGGAAAATTACCATTCTCATTCTCTCCGCTTTCATTGCAGGCACCCTGCTGTTGGTTTACATTGAATACAACAGCTCCAAAAATATAAACCGGCTTATTACTGCCAATGAGCAACTGATGCAGGAATTCAATATCAGTACACAGCTAAACGAACTGCAAAAACGCATCATTTCTACAGAATACCAGATCAGGGATGCCCTAGCAGGCAAAGACCCGGTTCAGGTGCAGGATTTAGAAATTGCCGTTGAAGAGATGGAAAAGCAATTAAGCCTTCAAAATTATTCGGCAGAACTTAGTAGCCTGGTTCAGCAAAAAATTAAATGGAACAGGCAATTGATCGATACACTGGTAGCAGCAGGCAAACCAGCAGCCGCCAAACTACTGAATGAGCCAGCCGGCAAAGAGCTGACCGCTGCCATCCTGGAAACGGTTAATAAATTCGACAGCAGCCGGAAAGATCACCTGGACGAGGCAACCCAGTTAATTGACAAAAGCGGACAAAAAGCCCAACAGTTCAGCCAAACCCTGATTGTTCTGGTACTGGTAAGCGGAGCTATTTTATTCTGGTATATCATAAGTATTATACGCCGCCAGATCTTACTGATCCACCAATTGAATATCTCAGAGAAAAAAGTGAAGCAATCAGCCAGGATCAAGGAAAATTTTATGGCAAACATGAGCCACGAAATCCGCACCCCCATGAATGCGGTCCTGGGATTTACCGATTTACTGCAACAAAAACCACTGGATACGGAAGCAAAAAAATATGTGGCGACGATCAAAAAATCCGGTGAAAACCTACTCACTATAATCAATGACATACTGGATTTATCTAAGATTGAAGCGGGCATGTTGCGGATAGAAGCCGTGGTGTTTGACATCAGGAAGCTGGTTCATTCGGTTGAACAATTACTAAAGCATAAAGCAGAAGAAAAACAGCTTGCTCTGGTAATTGAAACAGATCCATCTATCCCAGAATTGCTGGAGGGGGATCCCACCCGGCTTACACAAATACTGGTGAACCTCGTCGGAAACGGCATTAAATTCACCCACCAGGGATCTGTTCGGCTAACGGTTAGCCAAGTGGTTCAAAACGATGCCAGGACGCTGCTGAGGTTTACAATCAAAGATACCGGCATTGGTATGGATGCCAAAACCTTACCCGCAATTTTTGACCGCTTCCGACAGGCGGAAGATACGACCACCAGAAAATTCGGCGGCACCGGACTTGGACTCGCCATTGTTAAAGAACTGGTATCTCTTCAGTCAGGTACAATAGACGTAGAAAGTCAGCCCGGGGCTGGCAGCCTATTCAGGGTGGAAATCCCTTATAAAACAGCCGTTCATAAACCTATCGAAAAGCCTGTACCCCCACCCTTGCCAAACCCCACTCCGCTCAACCAGCAAAAAAACAGCCGGCTGTTGGTGGTCGAGGACAATGAAATCAACCAACACCTGATCAGTCAACTGCTTAGTAATAACGAATTTCTCTTTGACCTTGCAAAAAACGGGAAGCAGGCGCTTGAATTGCTTCGGGAAAAATCTTATACCCTTATTCTGATGGATATTCAAATGCCGGAAATGGACGGCTATGCAACTACACAGGAAATCAGGAAGCGGCTTCATTTAAACATTCCCATTATTGCTCTTACGGCGCATGCGATGGCCGGTGAACGGGAAAAATGCCTGGGTTATGGCATGAACGATTATTTGTCTAAACCGGTCCGGGAGCAGGAACTGCTTAAGACACTGGAAAAATTTATACTTCTTGAACCCTCCTATCCTGCCTCTTATTCCTGTATCAATCTTTCTTACATGCGGGAAGTAAGCAACGGAAACCTGGATTATGAGCAAACTGTGACGCGTTTATTTATTGATACGATTCCCGGCAACCTGCAATTACTGGAACAATACTGGAATGAAAATAGCGTTTCGGATCTGCGCCAATTGGCACATTCCATGAAAACCACGGTTTCGGTAATGGGCATAAATGAACAATTGCAACCATCCCTTGACACACTGGAAACAGACCAGTTAACAGAAGAAAAATTCAGGGCAGCATATGGCGATATAGTAAACATTTGCGAGCATGCTCTAAAAGAAGCCAGGCAATTTTACGCAACCATCCGGCCACCGGCCTGAAAATGGATTTCGCCGATTCATTTTGCCCGTAGAGCTAAAGCCGCTGTCACCCCCCTCTTTCTGCCGGTAGTTTTGGGCAAAAGGCTGTATGTCAACACCCAAACAGATATTTCAAACCAGCTCAAAAAGCAGATGGCGAGCCGTTCAATGGAGTTCGGGTTTGCTGGCAATCATACTCATCCTGCTGTTCCCCATCGTTCTTTACAGCCTTTTAAAAGACACCAAACCGGTATTACCGCAATTGGATGGTGTAGCCGGGAAAGGCCGGCATAGCCATCCGCCCATTATTCCACGCAGCCTAACAACAGCTGATCTGAAAAAATACCGGGGATTTGATGCCTATCTTACAGCCCGCAAAAAAATTGACCAATTTCAGGAAAACAACCAGCCAGCCAGGTTGTCTGAAATACGCGCAGCCTTTTATGTGGATTGGGATCCCCAATCATTCTATTCCTTACAACAGCATATCAGCAAGCTGAATACGGTGGTTCCGGAATGGTTCTTCATAGATCCGACAACGGATACCCTGCAACCGCAAATAGACACGCTTGCCTTGCAATTAATGAAAAAAAATAAGCTCTGCATACTTCCGTTGCTTAATAATATCAACCAATCAAAAGAAGACGGCGAATTTGATGGCAGTATACTTCACCGGATCCTACACAATCCGGCAAAAAAAGAACGCCTTATTCGCGATATCGTTAAATACATCCAACAGTATCAACTCCAGGGAATTAATATAGACTTTGAGGAATTTAATGAAGCCGGAGATGAGCCAATTATAGCCTTTCAAAAAGAGTTGTATGAGAAACTTCATGCACTTGAACTGTTGGTAACGCAGGATATTATGGCCGGCAATACAGACTTTAATGTAAAGAAACTGGCTGCTTACAATGACTACCTGTTTTTAATGGCATACGACGAACATTTTACCGGAAGCACACCCGGACCAGTAAGCAGCCAGCAATGGATTGAGAAGGTACTGGATGAAACTGCTCGCGAACTACCCTCCAATAAACTTATTTTAGGCATTGCAGGATATGGCTACGACTGGCCCAAAAATGAAGACGCTTCTACAGTAACTTATCAACAGGCCCTGGCAATTGCCAAGCAACATAAAGCACCTATAGATTTTGACAACAATAACTATAATAACAGGTATTCTTATACCGATGCTGAAGGTACAGCGCACGAAGTATGGTTTGCGGATGCGGCCACCAATTTTAACACGATCCGTTTTGCAGATGAATATGGTACTGCCGGTACCGTCTTGTGGAGATTAGGCAGTGAAGATGAACGCATCTGGCAATTTTACAACCGCAGCCTTACCAACAAAAGTCTCCTTCAGCAGCCAATTAATTTCAGTGATCTGGAGAAAGCGTCTCCGCTCTTTGAGCACCCTGATTACCTGGGGGATGGTGAAATATTAAATGTTCTGACCAAGCCAGATACTGGCAAAATCAGGATCGAAGGCGATTCTGTAGAAAATCTTATTGCTGAACAACGATACCTGCAATTGCCATCGGGATATGTCATAAAAAAGTACGGGAATGTTAACCACCAGGTAATCCTGACATTTGACGATGGTCCGGACCCCAGCTACACCCCCCAGATATTAGATATTTTAAAGAAGGAAAAAGTTCCGGCTACTTTTTTTGTAGTGGGAATGGAAGCCGAAAACAACCTACCCTTATTAAAAAGAATATTCCAGGAAGGACATGAAATCGGCAACCATAGCTTTACGCATCCGAATATAGCCACAGTAAGCAGTGAAAGAGCCACCGCCGAACTGGAAAGCACCCGGCTGCTGATTGAAGCTGTTACTGGCCATAGTACCGTATTATTCAGGGCTCCCTATAATGCAGATGCGGAACCATCCACGGAAGCAGAATTACGCCCCATTGCCCTGAGCAAACAAAAAAACTATTACACAGTTGGCGAAAGCATTGATCCGAACGACTGGAAAACCGGTATAATAGCGGATAGTATATATTTAAAAGTAATTCAGCAGTATGAGGCTAATCCTGGAAAAGGCATCATTCTGCTACACGATGCAGGCGGTAACCGGCAGGCAACCGTCGACGCCCTTCCTAGAATTATCCACTATTTTAAAAACAAACAGGTTGCATTTACAACAGTAGCCAACCTATTACATACTCCTAAAGAAACTATAATGCCGCCCGTAAATGGGAAACTTTTACAAATAAACGGGCAGATTGCCGGATTCGGCTATCATTTGGAAAAAGGAATAACGATTGCATTCTGGGCGGCGATTATTTTAGGTATGGCCCGTATCCTTATCATGGCGATCCTGGCCATTATCCAAAAATTAAAAACTGCCATTTATCAACCGGTTCAACAACTGGAACTTGGCAATCCAGCACCCGTTAGTATTCTTGTGCCGGCTTACAATGAAGAGCTTACCGCTGTAAAAACCCTGGAAAATCTGTTACAGCAGGATTATAAAGATTTTGAGATCATCTTTATTGACGATGGCTCTACGGATCATAGTTTTCAAACAGTACAAAGCGCTTTTTCAAAGGATAAAAGAGTAAAAATTTACACCAAACCGAACGGAGGAAAAGCCTCCGCCTTAAATTATGGAATCAGCCAAACGAATAATGACTATATCGTATGTATTGATGCAGACACACAGTTAAAATCCGATGCCATTACGCAATTGATGAAATGTTTTATCAATCAATTGCCCGGCAAGGCAGCAATAGGAGCTGTAGCAGGAAATGTAAAAGTCGGCAATGAAACTACGATCCTAACCAAATGGCAAAGCATCGAATATACGACCGCACAGAATTTCGACCGCAGGGCATTTGATCTGATAAATGGCATTACTGTAGTACCGGGTGCCATCGGAGCCTTTAAAAAAGACGCCGTCCAAAAAGCGGGGGGATTCACCAGTGACACTTTGGCCGAAGATTGTGACCTCACGATCAGGATTCTACGTTCAGGGTATCGGGTTGCTAATTGTGCGGAGGCAATTGCCGTTACGGAAGCTCCCGAAACCATCCATCAGTTTATGAAACAACGTTTCCGTTGGTGCTATGGAATAATGCAAAGTTTCTGGAAAAATAAGGATGCCTGTTTCAATCCCCGATTCAAGAGCCTTGGCATGATTTCTCTTCCTAATATCCTGCTGTTCCAAATACTGCTTCCCTTACTGGCGCCATTGGCTGACCTTATGTTAGTGATCAGTCTATTTTATAACCGGCACAACCTGGAAAGCATTCATAAAATTATTACCTATTACCTTCTATTTCTGCTGGTGGATATACTGGTAAGCGCAATTGCTTTTGCATTTGAAAAAGAGAAACCAGGCAAACTATTCTGGATAATTCCCCAACGATTTATTTACCGGCAACTGATGTACATAATCCTATTCAAGTCGCTTAAAAAAGCCATTAAAGGTGAAAGCCAAACCTGGGGCGTATTAAAACGAACAGGCCATGTAAAACCAGCTATCAATACGGTTGTTACCTAAAAATTACGACTATGAAACATCCATCCATTCAGTTATTTTTCCGGGTAATACTGGGCATCATCATTACTTTAAAAGGACTATTTTTCCTGACCAACCCCACCAAACTGGACCGGCTGATCCGGCTAAGTCCGACACATTCAATTGCAGGTCTTTTTTGGGATCATTTAATTGCAATCAGCAGTCTTCTGTGCGGAATCTTAATAATCACCGGCCTGCTAACCAGGCTGGCTTCTGCCCTGCAAATTCCTATTATGGCCGGCATGCTGATTTTCACAGCCACCCAGCGGGCTTGCCTTTCGAACCAAGAAGATGCGGCTTTTTCTCTTCTTACCCTTATAACACTTTTTTACTTTCTTGTTAAAGGGCCAGGTGAAATTTCAATGGACAATTATCTCAGAAATCAACTATAACCTTAACAATTAAAACGAAACAAAATGAAACCGTTACTTATTTTATCAGCTGCCGCCCTGCTGGCAACCGCATCTTTAAATGCGCAAACAAAACATGAAGAAAAACACGAAGCAAAAAAAGAAATGAGAAAACTCAGAGCAGAGGAAGTGAGTTACCAGTCTAAACAGGCATTTGCTGCAGATTTTGGTACTACCAATCCTATTAGTACCCAAAAAATGAACGACTTTAATGAATTTACGTTTGTTAAAGACGGCCAAACCGTTTCGGCATTTTATGATATTGATGCCAAACTGGTGGGAACTACTTTCAATAAAAACTTCTCCGACCTACCAGAAAAAGCACAGCAGTACATTCACGAAAAATATGTTGGTTATACACCGGTGAATGTGTTGATGTACGACGACAATGAAGTAAATGACAGGAACATGATCTTGTACAATACCCAATTTGAAGATGAAGACTCCTATTTTGTAGAGCTCGAAAAGGGCAATTCTAAAATTGTAGTGCATGTTAGCATGAGCGGAGAAGTTGCTTATTATACGAAAATCAAATAAGCGAATAAACCATTCGCAAACTGCTCAAAAGCTGGTTAATGAGCAGTTTGCGAATGGTTCTAAACCTGATCTAATAACGACGTTTCAGGTCCTTGATAATAACTGGCAGCCATTCTTCATAAGGTTCCTTCAAAACAACATCTGGCTGAAACCCGGTCTGATCAATAGGCGCTGAATCTGTCCAGCCCGACTTCACACTTGGAACCGTAATAATAAACCTGTTAAACGGCATTTTTAATGGAATAGACATGCCTTCATAGTCCATCATTCCAAGCGTGTTACATCCATACCGGATTGTTTTGGCAGACTGACGGGTTAGATAGAAAAAATACTCTGTTGAGCTACCACAACGGTCGTCTACTATCAGGGCAACTTTTCGGGGGTATTTCAAGTTTTCCTCCAAAGGGAAATGCACACCTGGTATCGGGTAAAAATCATCCCGGGTAGAGGGCAGATCCTCGTAAGCTTTTTTATATTTAGCCAGCATAGCAGGCGGAAAATATTTCTGGTATTCATCAGGAATCGGTGCCGTAACAAATGGCTCCAGATCTCCCAGTTTTAATTTCACATTATTGGGAGAAACCCGCAAATAAGAAAGGGGTTGTTCAATTGTATTCGTCATCATATAAGGCAATAAAGAAACCCAGCCTGCACTTCCGCCGCTATTGCCGCGCAAATCAAGAACCAGATAAGGACGGCTACGGATAGCAGAATCATTGGCTTGTACCAACGCGGCAATCTCCTGTTCGTTATTACCAAAAGAAGGAATCTTAAGGTATGCTACGTCAGGGGCTGGTTCCGCATAATACAGACCTTTTGTAGTTCTCCACCGGGCTAATTCTTCCTGCTCCCGGGCATTTGTTGAACTGGGATAAATCTTCCCAAACATGGATTCATTCCAAAACTGCAGCAGGTTACCATATTGTTTTACGGGCACTTCCGTACTCATGAAACGATCATATGCCTTTACATATAACTTTTCACCCTGGCGACGAATGGTAAAATAAACAAAGCCAACCGGAAACTGATCCGATTTTGATGCCAGGCGTATGCCTTGATATAGGCCGTCCTGAACCAACCGGATTGCAACCTTTACAGAAGAGTCTGCACTCATCCAGATTCCTTCCAAGGCCAATCGATTCGGGGCACTGAAATATTTTTTCAACCCGGCTTCGTTCACCGGTACCACCAGGCTGTCTTCATCCTGTTCAGGCAAGTAGGAAACAATAAAATGCTTATCCCTGAAAAATCGTACATAATCAGCAAGCAGGTAATAACATTTCTTAGGATCATCCAAACCAGAGGCCATCCGCCGTATGCGTTCAGCCATTCTATGGTAGTCTTTGCTGCTATGTGCATTTACTTTAGCGGGGTAACCAGCATAGTTCAATTCGGCACTAGCTATTAACGTATCCAGATTTGCCCGGCAATTACAAACAACTTTCTGGGCTATAGAATGGCTGTAACCAACCTGCAACAGAACAAGTATCAAAAAAATACGCATAAACTAACCAGTTTTTATCCTTCAAAAATGCAAAAAATATAGATTTCTGAAGCGTGATTGTATTTCCGGATGCTTTTTTTCTGAAACAGCTTCTGCTGCTGCTGTTAGTTGGCTTTTTTACCTACCGGCGCAGAGACCCTCCTGCGGCTCTTCAACAGAGCTTAATTTTAGGGCAGAGCCTTGCCTCACCGATTATTCGGGTAGGTAGGATTTTGCTACTATAATCCCACATACCGAGAGTTTAAATATTCTCTTTGTGAGCACACAACCCATAGGCCGGATACTCAGGGCTGCGAAACTAGTCTTCGCAACCTGATCCGGTACCTGAACAAGAGGCTTGCATTTATGGAGAAATCCGAAAAGAATCCGCTTTCCCCAAAAGTCTGGAGCAATCGACCAGTAAAAACCTTTACCCAAACTTGCCTTTTCAAAAGACCATCTACCCCATATTTTTCCTTCTAACCTGCGATAATTCCTGTAAGACAACCTTTGACAGCTTAGCTGAAAAACACCGTACCCAATTTTCTAAAATCCGGCGCTGGACAGGTTGCGCCCATATTTGTATATGAATCCGATCCGGGTTTATTCGTCAGACCGCTGGAGTCAGCTAACAGTATCCGGTGATCTGAATTACTGAACAATAAATATTTCCCAGAACCTGACAGCGTTGGTCCATGCGCCCTGGAGCTAAGCGACACTATTAAAATGGATCACGTAAAAGATACCCGGAAAGAGTATCCATGCCGATCGATAAAAGATGCCTGAGTGCAACCGAGCAGTTTCGTCTAATACGCAACAAAGCAAAAAAGTCACCTTATATGGTAATTCAAACAGTAAAGTTGTTATGGACTGTAGCAATCTCAATTTTGCATGTACACAACCTGAACTTTGGCATTTTCCGGCACCTCCTATCCGTTCAAGCCGGGCACCTGAATTCCTCAGGTTGATCCTGCAGGTGTTACACCGCATAAAAACATGAACGAACCCAGGTAATTCTATCGCAGGATTTTTTCCATTTTTTTTCCTTTAGCTAATTCATCAACCAGCTTATCCAGCCATCTTACCTGCCGCGTTAACTCATTGTCAATTTCTTCAATCCGATAACCGCAAATTACGCCGGTAATCAAACCCGCCTTAGGATGAATATTTGCCCGTTTAAAAAATGTTTCAAAATTTACTTTTTCTTCAATAAGAGCTTCTATTTTTTCCTTATTAAAACCAGTAAGCCATTCAATTACCTGAAACAACTCCTCTTTGGAGCGTCCTTTTGATTCCACTTTAGTAACATAGTGTGGAAATACAGATGAAAATGTCATTTTGGCTATACGTTCATTGTGTTCCGGTGTAGGTTTCATCAGAATAATCTTTTCTTGCATTGGTAAAATACAACTAAAATTCTTTGCATGCTTAAGCAGGTTAATCACTTCTACATGCCGGCAGCCGGAAACTAACGGCTTTCGAGGTAACTTAGCATAGCCCCAAAAGCATTTTACCTGTTAAATCGTTCATTTTCAGCATATTTAACCCATAATAAATGGTCGGTTATATTACTATTCCGCTCTCCGCGGGGAAATAGTTCGGTATTTTTACCGAACTTTTCAATAATTCGTATTTTTTACCGAACTTTCCGATAATTCGTATTTTTTACCGAACTCCACAATAAAATGACCTACCATTCTGTTATCACCTGCGATATTGTGAATTCCACAAAACTTACCAGCACTGCAGAAAGCACCTTGCTAACCGCGCTGGAAAAATTGCTCAAACGGTATACTTTTGAATTTTACAGGGGTGATAGCTTTCAGTTTTACCTGAAGCCAAAAGACGTTACCAAATCACTGCAAGTAGCTTTATTATGCAGAACAACTGCACTCCGTATTCCGGCAACTTCACCTGCCAATAAAGCCGACCTCCGTATTAGTATTGGGATTGGACGCATTGAAGGTGCTGTTAAAAAACTAGCCACTGCAAAAGGAGAAGCGTTTGTATTGTCAGGACGGGGTCTTGACAATCTATCCAAAACCCCTTCCCGCCTCCTTATTTCAGTAGAAAAGGAAAATATAGTACGTTATTCCTTCGACCTCATTGCAGCATATACCGATTCCATATTCAACAACATGACCGCGAAACAAGCTGAGGTAATCAGCCTGTTATTACAGGGTAAAACACAAGCAGATACCGTGAAAACACTGAAAAAGTCTAAAAGCACTATATCCCAACGTGCCAATTCCGCAAAATGGTCCGAAATTGAATGGATATTAAAGATGTTCAATAACCTGATAAATGAGCTCCCATGAATACTGAATTACTCTGGCTCACCAAGTTAATACTGGCGCACCTCATTACGGATTTTATACTGCAACCCAAAGCATGGATAGCCGACAGGAAGAAAAAACACTTCAGATCAACGGGGTTATGGCTGCATGTGCTGCTGACTGCCTTTGTCGCCTGGGCACTGACAGGCTGGGCTTATTGGGACATTGCGCTGATTATTCTTGTTTCACACCTGCTCATTGATGGAATCAAATCCTATTATAAAGACGATATCTTATCCTTTCTGCTGGACCAGAGCGCTCATTTTGCGGTTATACTAAGTTGTTGGTATATAAAGTTTATGGACCTGGCAACCATCCTGCAAATCTGGGAGAAATTCAATAACAATACCGTCCTATGGATAAAAATAACCGGCTTTGTACTAGTAACTTTTCCCGCAGGAATACTAATAGGTACGCTTACCCGAAAATGGCGGGATAAACTAGACCACCAGCTTCGGAAATCCACACCGGACTCTATTCTTGATGAAAACCTGAACAGCCTTGCCAATGCTGGAAAATGGATCGGCATTATTGAGCGAATAATAGTTTTAAGCCTGCTCCTTAACAACCAATTTCAGGCCATAGGACTATTAATTGCGGCAAAAGGAATTATCCGTTTCAATGAAAAAGAACGCCCGGAAGCTAAAACAGAATACCTGGTGATCGGCACCCTGTTAAGTATGGGTGTAGCCCTGCTTACCGGCCTTGTATTGCTTCATTTCTCCTGAAAACGGATTCCTTATACATATATTCTTACGGTCGTTATTCCAACCAGGCAAGTAATTTTAGTTGCAGAAGCGGACAGCTTTTTAACTACCTATTATACCTGAAGAAGCAGTTACTACCTAAGTATAGACCGACTTGTTATGAAGCTCCATCCATTTGGCCGGATCCGCAATTTCCGTCCAGCCAAACTGCTTATACAATGCATGCGCATCGGCCGTAAGCAGGATCCATCGACGAAGCCCCTGTAATTCGGGATGCCCCATAATCACTTCCAGCAACCATTTAGACAAACCCTTTCCCCGATAGGCGTCCAAAATATACAGATCACCAAGGTATGCAATGGTGGCAAAGTCAGAAATTACACGGGCAAATCCTATCTGTTTATCTAGCTGATATACGCCAAAACAAAGAGAATGCTCAATTGATTTTTCCATTTTTTCCCGGGGAATATTTAATGACCAATAAGCTTCCGTAGATAAAAACCTATGAATAGCCGAAATATCCAGCCTTGACTGGTCGGTTGAAATTAAATAGTTATCGCGGTAAATATTAAGCACTGCCATAAAGCATTCTCCTCATTGAATTGTAAACTACTAAAAACACTGTGCAATTCATGGAAATACAGGCCTTATTTAGCCAGCTTAGATTTTAATTTGGCAAACATTTGTCAATTTCTGCAAAACAGGTATGCAAGGAGGAATGAAACCTATTCAATGTTTTTCCTGCTAGTTGCTCCGATCAGTTCAGAAATCACGCAGGAAAAAACCTCCATTCATGAAATGTTAAATATGCGAAATCAATCACCTGCTCTTCAATATTCAATTCCGGTGGCATGGTTTTAGGATGTAATCAGCAATCAAAGGATAATCTACAACTCACAAAACGAAAAAAACATGAAAAACATTCTGAAGCTATTGAGCGTGCTGCTGTTGGCAAGTATTGTAATTGTTTCCTGTAGTAAAAAAGATGACCCAACTGATAATAATCTTTTTGTAGGAAGCTATGAAGGAAGTATAGGTTTTGTAAAAGAAGGTGAAAACAAAGCCACTGATAACGGAAAAGTAACCGTGGTTAAAGTTGGCAATAACTATAATTTTGTTTTTTCTGACGGCATTCCGGACCTGAAGGGAGTTCAATTCAAGAGTGAAGGGGATGGCGCTGTTGTATCTATCGACAATGACGAAACTAAAATGATCCGTATCACCGCCAGCAGCTTAACCATTGCCTATGCAAAAGATGGATCTGTCTGGACGGCCAACTGTACCAGGTAAAATCAGCTAATTATAAGCAAACAGAAACGCCTGTAAAGAAAAGGGCATTTGTAATGTTCTCCCTCTTTACAGGCGCTTCTTATTTCTCAATTATCTTTAGTGTAAGAATAGCTTTCCCTTTATCAAATGCTTTAAATACCTGCACGAAAGACTATCGTTTATAGATACGATTTCCTGCTTTGATGGTCTCCAGCACTTTAATTTCTTTAATATCATCCACTTTAACTTTAAGCGGATTTTTGTCTAAAATCACTAAGTCCGCCAGTTTTCCCTTAGTAAGGGTACCTTTGGTTTGTTCTTCAAAATGTTGATAGGCCGACCAGTCTGTAATACATTTCAATGCTTCATAGGGAGTTAATCTTTCACCCTCACCAATAATTTTCCCGGTACGAGAAGTACGACTAACGGCCGTCCAAACCATACGCATCAGATTCGGCAATGCAACCGGCGCATCGGTATGAATGGTAAGTCGTAACCCTTTATTTAAAGCAGAGCGGGTTGGACTAATACGGTTCCCCAGCGAATCTCCAATAATCTGTTTATGCCAGTCGCCCCAATAAAAAGTATGCAAAGGAAACAGCGACGCAATCACACTCATGTTCTTTAGCGAATCAAGTTGATTCTCTCGAATGTATTGTCCATGAATCAGGGTATTTCTGCGGTCTTTATTTCCATAGGTAGTGATAGCGCCTTTCATGCAACGAATCATTTGGTCAATGGCCGCATCTCCATTGGCATGTGTAATAATCTGCCAGTTATTTTTGAACGCCTGATTATAAATAGCTTCTACCTCTTTGTCTGATGCTATGGCGGCATAACCTTTATAGGATGATTTTTCACCCGGTGGCGGCAGAATATATGGAATTGTACGCCAGGCAGTTCGGCCCTGCGGCGAACCATCCAACGTCAGCTTAACGCCTCCAATGCGAAAATGATTGGTATAACTTTTTCCATACCATTTCGTAAGCATTAACTCGGGTACGCTATAATCTATGTAGGAAACCACATCAAGTTTTAAAAAACCTGATTCTGCAAGTTTTGCCATGGAAAGGTCCATTGCCCGGCCATCCTGCGCTGTTGTATAACCATAACTAAGAGCCATTTCCTGCCCGGCTGAAGCAAATTTGCCGGCCGCTTCTGCACTGGATGGTATAAGTGCTTTTGAAAACAATGGGATTGCGGCCAATTCTTCCAATACTCCGTTGGGCTCATCGGATCCGGGCATTCTTCGAATAACTCCTCCGGCTGGATTCCTGGTAGCAGCCGTAATTTTCATCAATTCCAGGCCCTTTGAGTTCATTACACAAAAATGACCCGAAATGTGAACAATAATTATGGGATGTTCAGCAGAAACCTGATCCAATTCCTGCCGGGTAGGATGCCGACCCTCCTTCAAAACTGATTCATCATAACCGGTACCAAAAATCCAGCCCGTTAACGCAATATTTTCCGGGCTAGCCCAGGCTTTAAGGGTTTGAACCAGGCTGGCGATATCTACTACAGTTCCATCAGGAGGAGGAAGTAAATTGGCGCCGATTGCCTGCAAAGAAAATGCCCCGAAATGTGCATGCGCGTCGATGAAGCCGGGATACAGTGACTTTCCCTGAAGATCCAGCATTTCAGTACTATCTCCTTGAAAATCGCCGGCTCCATTTTTTGTACCAGTAAAAACGATCTTACCATCTTTCACAGCAATGGCTTCGACATAAGTCGGCTGATCACCTTCCATAGTTACGATATCACCACCAAAATAAATAGTATCGGCAGCATTGGAGACTGTTTTATGACGGCAGGCAGCGAGTAATAGTATAGACACTATCAACCATAGTACAAATTGGGGTTTCATGTATTGCAAATTTTGCATAAATGAAAATTAGAAACTGATTGGGGCACCCATCACTTTCATACCATGTCTGTCCCAAAGGCTGTTTAGCGCAGTCTGCTTTTTAACAGGATCGGTCTCTGAGTCAAGAGCAGCTCTTTCAATAAAAAATGCTTCCATTTGTCCGGCTGGTTGAAACAACACCATAAGTTGCGCCTCGCCTTCATTGATTTTTGCAAAAGTATGGGGCACTTGACGGGGCGCAAAAGCAGCATCTCCCTCCTTAAGAAACATTATTTCCTCCCCAACCTGTACCTTGAAAGACCCTTTTATAACGTAGAACCATTCATCCTGATCGTAATGCAGGTGTAAGGGAGGTCCACCTTTAGCTGTTCGAATTGTATCAAAAATGCAAAGCTGACCATCCGTATCCTTTGCGGAAACCTTGCAATCGAAGGTAGCACCCAGCACTTTTAACCCCTCTATATGCCTACCCCTACCTTTTGCAACTTTAAATCCTTTTCCGGGTCGTTGCTGTCGAGAAGTACCCGCTTCGGCCACCAACGCCACAGCAACCAGCGGGAAGGCGAAAAAATGGCTCCTTTTCATAAACAACAACGTTTAGTGGAATACTTAAATATAATATTTTTTTAATACATACAGAAATTTCCTGCTAAACCGCTCAGTTCCCAGGACATGCCTACAGTAAACCCCAAACCTGACAAACGGCAAAAACATCTTTCCAGCCATCCAGTTACATCTAAAAAACAGACCGTATAAAACTGGCTTGATTCGGTCATGAACTGGTAGATACTGCAGGGAATAGCTGTTTAGTCTTTATAGCGAGGGGGATTCTTCGTTAGCGGCGTCTCCAAGACGGCCATTACTACCAAGGTTCGCTTCTGCAGCAATATTATCGGCACCGTAAGACAGGAACTTGTTAATCAGACGGGCAGCAATTCAGCAAACTTCTGATAAACCAAAGACAATGGGCAAACTTGTCAACAGTATTAAGCAAATGGAAAAAATGCAAATTCAGAAATTAGCCAAAAGCATTCTATTTATAGTATTCATAAAATTTATTGCTAAAGAGTGCTGTAGCGTCATATTTCAGTTTCAAGCGAAAGAAAGCATCCGCCTGTGGGTAAGAACGTCTCATCTGTTCTTTGCTAAGGTGCAGTCTGTAGGGCAGATAAAAAGTTCCTTCGCAGTTCAGCGCAACTTCAACCAGTTGACTGGTTAACGCTTTCATTTCCTCTTCTTGCTGACGATTCTTTTTCTGATTGAATAAAAAAACAAATCCAAAAACAGGTTCACGCGCATAGTTCATAAAACTGTCTGCATCCTTTTCTACCCCCCTTATCGTAATGTTCAATAAATCAAGTTTTGTTGCAAGCAAAACCGGTTTAATTCCATTTATAAATTCACTGAAATTTCGTTCAGGTATAAAATATTCCTGCAGCAGATCGGTAGACGTCGAATCTTTATTATCTACAATGGATACACTGGTATTCAACACCTCATTCCTCGACAAAACCAGGTGCTTAGCAAGGTTATTCATGCCGCTTTCCAGGTCCCATCGTAGCCGTTTACCATATTCGCTGTTAACCGTTCCGCGAAACACCAGCCGTTGAGCTTCCGTGTTTTTCCCCTCCGATAATGAAGGTATTTCTTTGTCTACCCTTTCAAACCAGTTTAACGTAGCATCTTCTAAAAAATGTTTCTTTGAAATTCGTAGTCGTCCATAAACCAGTTCTACCCTTGGATTTGCAGATATGCTATCTTTAAACTTTTCAACATAATTAGCCGGATTTATCCGAACTGAATGAAACTGTAGAGCTGTATTCGCAACCACCTTAAGCTGTACATCCAGAATAATTCCAAATAGGCCATAGCCTCCCAATGCTACCTTAAAAAGTTCAGCGTTTTCAGTACGGCTACAGGTAAGAATACGACCATTTTCCAACATCATTGTAAAAGAAATTACACTGGCTGCGATAGGAGGTAACTCTTTTTGCCAACCATGTCCATTAACACTAAGTGAACCCCCAACAGAAAAAGAACTGAATGCCTGCATTATAAAAACGGATCGTTGATATCTATCAAGATAGTGAAGAGCATCTTCCCACAATGCACCAGAACCAATGGTAAGCATATTGGTATTAGTATCGAGCGCCATTTCATTGTAAGGAAGCATATTTACAACAATTCCATTCGGAGAAATTGTATGCCCACCCATACTGTGCCTGGCCCCTGCAATAGAAATTTTTAAACCCTTTTCCTTGGCATATTTTAGCAAATTACCGAGTTGAATCTGGAGTGCAGGCTTATCGGAGGCTGCGGGAATAATAGTATCAACCAAAGTTCGGTTCAACTGACTGGCATCGTCCGTATAGCCATCGACAATAGCAGTTACCGGTTCTTTTTCAAGAAATTTAGTTTTACTCAAATGGTATACGGGAATAGAAACCGCCATAAAAAATAAGACAGCGATCAACAAGAACATTTTCCTGATTCTCATAATGTTGTTTAACGTTTTTCTATTTCAACCAGCATACTCGTGGCTTCTTAGGCCACTCACCTACCATCAATCAATTCCTAAATCATGTCCAATACGTTGATGGGATTGCAATTCGTCCAATTTTATTCCGGTAATTTTAACAATTATAGCATTGATAATTTTTATCATTTCCAAACGAGTAATACCTTCAGTTGCCACAAAACCTGCATAATTTAGCAACAGGACCTGTTGAATAAACAGTTGTAAAGATTCCTCATTAAATACAACCCTCCATGGATCCAACAACTTTTCGAGTAGTCGAATAGATCCGATTCCTAGTACAGGCAGAAGAAATATCCAAGCACTAAATTCATATCGCCAGAATAGCAGCACGGAAAGAACCAATCCACCACCAAACAATATCCGATTAGCAAAGAAAAGGCTTTTTTTAATGGAAGGGGGCAGCACTAATTTAGGCAGTTCTAATTTTAGCGACTCTTGCCAGTATTGATATACTCTTCTTCGATCTTTGCGAGGAATCAGGGAATCCATCCTGCTAGTCAAGGTGATATCATTTTTAGAATGATTAAATTCCTGTAAAAGTGATGCACGTATACGATAAAAAAATGTACTGGAAATACAGGCATGCGTTAATTTGGAGTTAACCAGGTGCCAAACAGTTTCGTACAAATCGGCCAGCGTTACTATTTTTTCTACAGCCTGAACAGGAATAGTTATTCCAAAAGCATCTTCCACATCCATCAATATTTCCACACTATCAAGTCCCATAAGAACGCATGTAAAAACTAACTTTTAATTAGAAAAATCAAGCACTGCGCAGGTATCCCATACTTTATGGGAAGAAATACTTACCCCTATTTTAGAATATTTTTTATCCAAACAAATAACCCGATGGCCGACTCCTTCAATTTCATCATCGATCAGCAATTGTAATACGATGTCTTTTGCAGTACTCATACCGTAGGAACAACATTCCGCAAATACGCCTTTTGGTATAGTACATTGCTTCCTCTTATGACCAACCGTTCCAAGACGACCAGATTCCTTCGAAAAGCAAACCGCCGAAGCATACATAATTTTATCAAAATACAGCGGCTGCACAGCTTCTCTTTTAATCAGCTCATCAATCAAACTTTGCTTATACCGCGAAGTTTTTAAATAATCAGGATAGTTATCGGCACCCCAATAATCCCGAACTTCAATTACGGCAAATTGTTTTGGATATAACCGTGCCAGGTTCAAATACATTATGGTCTCTTTTTCCAGCTTTGTCAGTTCAGGATGGGTCACGGCAGTATTGGCCGCGGCTATTTGTTCAGGAGTCCATACATCAGAAACAGGACACACCAGTTCAGCGATAAGGACAAAAAAAAGTAAGACTCGTTTCATTATTTGCTAAAGAACTGTCTAATCAATAAATTAGACCTAAGAAGGATCAATATTGCTGACCAGCTTTTGTGGGATCTTTTAAGTCTAACCAATAAACATGTATCGGCTCGTTGTCTTCGATCTGTCCGTTAGCATTCGTATCCAATCTGGTAAATACAAACATTAAATCATTCTCCGAATCGTATTCAGATTTAAAGACAGAATGATCAGGCGGAACAAGCTGTTTCTGTAGTATTCCAGCACTATTAAATAAAAAGAATCTTCTTAAATCCATTTTATTAATAAACCCGTCGGCATTGGTATCCTCGTTATAGACAGAAACTAAAAAATACCCCCTTTTCAAGGGAACGGAATTTAAGGTATCCTTAGAAAAAGACGGATAATAAACCGTCTTTATCAAAACCTGTTTATCAAAAAACTCCTTTTTAGTATTCGTCCGAAGATCGTAATGTGAAATATTTACCAGGTTATATCCGTATACTCCTTCCAACCCTGGAATCAGGTTCCCGTTCCAGTTGTTGCCCGCTTCCCAATCTTTATCGTAAAACAGAAAATAATTCTGCCCGATAAAGGTGGTTCCATCTCTTTTATTGGTATTTATTTTATATACCGTAGTAAGTCTTATATTAGGAATGCCGGTCAACAGCACATTACTCGGTCTGGTTCCGATCATGGAAGAGTCCTTCCTTAAACCTTCAAAATTCTCCTCTTCCACCTCAGTTGCTGAAGCGGTGGTATTTACGGGCAAGCCCTTTTCGTCCAGGCTTTCATTAAAGCAGCCACTTGCAAAAAAAGCAAAAATTAAAAAGAGTTTATGCCTGATCATACTAACAACTAATTTAGGAAAAGAGTGAATAGCAGCCATCTTTCCTACGCAAAAACCACCTAGTTCTGCTGCCAATTTGCAAACAACGCTTCGCCACCTGAGTTACACAAAAGCAACTAAGGTAAGGGATCATAATATATAGTCTCCTCACCAAAAATGCAAGTGTATACAAGAATTATTCTTAACTACAACAGATCAATTATTTGCCGGGGAACTACAAAATTATTCACCCTCGGGATCAACTACCTCTGTTTCGGCAACGCGGCCAACCTGCCCATCTTCAAGGCGGACTTTTATACCGCGGGAATGAAAGGCGGCGGAAGTAAGAATATCTTTCACAACACCATAGGTTAGGCGGCCGGAACGCTGGTCTTTCTTGAGGATGACGGCAACCTCTAAACCTGGATAAATGTTTTTACGGTATTGGTTGTCCATGGAATGAGCGGAAAGAAATTAGCATTCAGAATAATCAGCGCTGAATAGTCCATTAATGGCATGTACCTGGTCGATGGGAATATCCAGTTGATTATCGAGCTGCATATAATGACGACCGTCTTTAGTGTATACCGAACTGATAATACCGCTGGCCCTTGTTACTCCATTATCTTCATATAATAAAGCGGCTTTTTGCCGGGTTTGATGCAGCTCTACCACCAAACTATAAAAGCTGTCCTTGGAGGCTAACGTATTGCGCTGGTCCATTTAGCAAATTTAGTAATTATAAGGAGGTAATTTACCGGTCGAAAAAAATCCGACCGGTAACTACAACTATTTCCTTGTTATCACTTTTTTTACCTTCTCAACAATTGCAGCAGCATTTAGGCCATATTTTTCCATTAACTGTGCTGGAGTACCGCTTTCGCCAAAAGAATTATCAACTCCCACCATTTCAACCGGACTGGGTTTATGGCGACTTAATAGCTGGCAAACAGCATCTCCAAGCCCACCATTCAATTGATGCTCTTCGGCCGTAACCGCACAACCGGTTTTTGCTACAGAAGCAAGAATAGCTGCTTCATCCAGTGGTTTAATGGTATGAATATTAATGATCTCGGCATCAATTCCTTCTTTCTCGAGTAATTCACCCGCTAAAATTGCCTCCCAAACAAGGTGACCTGTTGCAAAAATACTCACGTCTTTTCCTTCATTGACCATCCATGCCTTTCCAATCACAAACTCCTGGTTTGGATCTGTAAATACCGGTACAACAGGACGTCCAAAACGCAGGTATGCCGGTCCAACATGATCTGCTAATGCAATGGTTGCCGCCTTGGTTTGATTGTAATCACAAGGATTAATCACGGTCATTTCCGGCATAGCCCGCATCATTGCCAGGTCTTCCAGTATTTGGTGGGTAGCCCCGTCCTCTCCAAGCGTTAATCCGGCATGTGATACCGCAATTTTTACATTAGCACCGGAATAGGCCACACTCTGCCGGATCTGATCATAGACCCTGCCCGAACCAAAATTTGCAAATGTTGTGGCATATGGCACATAACCGGCAATAGCTAACCCTGCGGCTACTCCCACCATATTGGCTTCCGCAATTCCACACTGTACAAAGCGTTCGGGGTTCTCTTTTATAAATGCATCCAGTTTCAGGGATGCCACCAGGTCAGCGCAAAGTGCCATAACATTGGGATGCGTTTTTCCCAGTTCCGCCATTCCGGCACCGAATCCGGATCTAGTATCTTTTTTTTCCGAAAAACTATATTTTTTCATGATTGATGGTTAATGGATTAATAATCGCCAAGGGTTTCAGGTAACTGTGCCAGTGCCGCCGCCAATTGTTCATCATTCGGCGCTGTACCATGCCACTTATGGGTATGCATCATAAAATCCACCCCAAATCCCATTTCCGATTTCATCAAAATCACAATGGGCTGCCCCTTTCCTTTCAACGCTTTAGCTGTCGCCAGTGCATCTACAACCAGCTGCATATTATTTCCATCCACCAGGTCAACAGTTGCCCATCCAAAAGTTTCATATTTTGCTTTGATATCGCGGTTGTCCATTACCTTGTCCGTTGGACCATCAATCTGTTGTTTGTTCCAGTCTACAATAGCGATCAGGTTATCCAGTTTATAATGCGGTGCAAACTGCGCCGCTTCCCAGATTTGCCCTTCCTGTTGCTCTCCATCCCCCATAAGTACATAAACGGTAGTATCTTCACCGCGGAGTTTTTTTGCATACGCGGCACCTGCTGCAACAGACAAACCCTGCCCGAGCGAACCGGATGCAATGCGGATACCTGGAAGGTGTTCGTGCGTGGCAGGATGCCCTTGTAAACGGGAATTGATCTTCCTGAAACTTGCCATCTCTTTTGTATCAAAATATCCCTTTCGAGCCAGCACCGAATAAAACAACGGTGATATATGACCGTTTGAGAGAAAAAACAAATCCTCTCCCCTACCTTCTCGGGAAAAATTCAGGAATCCGTCCGCACCGCGGCTTTCATCGATTTTCATTACGTGAAAATACAGGGCCGTTACCAGGTCGGCACAACCCAGGGACCCGCCCGGGTGTCCTGATTGGCAACCGTGCACCATACGCACGATATCCCGGCGCACCTGCGCAACGGTTGCTTCCAATTGTTCTAATTTCATGTTTGGTTTGGTTTATTTTAGCCCAACCGGACAAGTTCCCTGCACCGGTTGCGTCGGCAAAGATAGGCCCCTGTGGCATTGGATCGCAAAATCTCCTGCAATAACCGCCGATCCTGCTGCCTGGCTTTAGATAAACCGATTAATCAGGTTTTCCAAAAATTCCTGCTTACCGCTGATCGCCTTTGGTTCGCCGTTTTCAATGGCAAATGACCGCAGTTCTTCCAGGCCCAGCTTGCCTTCTTCAAACTCTTTTCCTTTTCCGGTATCATAGGAAGCATACCGTTCTTTGCGAATTTTATTATATTCCGATTGCTGTAATACAGCGTCAGCAATTACCAAAGCTCGTGCAAAACTATCCATACCTCCAATATGTGCATGGAAAAGATCAGCGGCATCCGTACTGTTCCGCCTGATTTTTGCATCGAAATTAATGCCGCCACCGCCAAATCCACCTGCTTCAAGGATAATAAGCAGGGCTTCTGCCAGTTCATTCAGGTTGTTCGGGAACTGATCGGTATCCCATCCATTCTGATAGTCTCCGCGGTTGGCATCAATACTGCCCAGGAGTCCGGCATCTGCCGCTACCTGCAGTTCATGTGTAAAAGTATGCCCGGCCAGGGTAGCATGGTTTACTTCAATATTCAGACTAAAATCATTCAATAAATCGTGCTGCCGGAGAAATCCTATAACGGTTTCGCAATCGTAATCATACTGGTGTTTGCTTGGTTCACAGGGTTTGGGTTCTATGAAGAACTTTCCTTTAAAACCCTGCTTACGGGCATAGTCTTTAGCAGCATGCAGGAAACGGGCCAGGTGTTCTTTTTCGCGCTTCATATCTGTATTCAGCAGGCTCATATAACCTTCACGGCCTCCCCAGAATACGTAGTTTTGTCCGCCAAGCGCAATAGTAGCATCAAGGGCTGCTTTCACCTGGGCAGCACCGTGTGCCAGCACATGAAAATCAGGGTTGGTAGCCGCTCCGTTCATATACCGGCGACTAGAAAAAAGATTGGCAGTTCCCCACAATAATTGCACGCCGCTGGCAGCCTGTTTTTCTTTCAGGTAGGCAGTTAGGCTTTGCAAGCGCCGATCATTTTCCGCAACATCGGTTCCATAATCCACTACATCCACATCATGAAAACAATAAAAGGGCAAACCCAGCTTGGTAAAAAATTCAAAAGCAGCATCGGCTTTGTCTTTGGCCCTTTCCACCACATCTCCTTTTTCATTCCAGGGAAAAATATGCGTAGCCTCCCCAAAAGGATCGGAGCCATTTCCACAGAAACTGTGCCAGTAGGCGCCAGCAAACCGCAGGTGCTCTTTCATCGTTTTTCCTGCTATAACTTTATTGGCATCGTACCAGCGAAAGGCAAGTGGATTATCACTTTCCCTACCCTCAAATTTAATTTCCGGTATTCCTTTGAAATACTCTTTCTGTCCAAGTGTAATTGCCATGATTGTTGGTTGATTGTTTATTAATGTAAGCTGGCAAGCTGTTCTGCCAACAGTTTTTTCCATTCCTGATAAATTGTTTCGTACTGGTCGGGCTTACCTGGCTCGGTAGTAGAAACAGGCGTCCTTACACTACCTGCCTCTTTAGCATCTCTGTAATACCGGGTACCAATACCTGCACCGATAGCCGCTCCAAAGCTACCATCCCCCTCGTAAAACTCAACGCTAACCTGGTTAAGGGTAGCAAATGCCTGCGTAAATACATCACTCAGGAAAAGATTGGCCTTTCCTGCTCTTACGACCGCCGGCTGAATACCGTTTTCCCGCATAATATCCAGACCGTAGCGGAAAGAGCAGCTAATGCCTTCCTGTACGGCCCGTACCAGGTGCGCCGTTCCATGTACATTAAAATCCAGGTTATGAAACTGCCCTCCGACGATCTGGTTGTTTAACATTCGTTCGGCACCGTTCCCAAAAGGAAGGGCACGTAATCCATTAGCCCCAACAGACACCTGAGCGGCTAACTCGTTCAGGGCCGAATAACTCAGCGCCTGTCCCGCAATGGTTTTGATCCATCGGTTAAATATGCCGGTTCCGTTGATACATAGCAGCACACCTATTCTTCTCAGATCATCCATATAATTTACATGTGCAAAACTATTGATGCGCGATTCAGGATCATAACCAAGCAGGTCGCTAACTCCATAAATTACACCAGAAGTACCCGCCGTGGCAGCAACTTCTCCCGGCTCCAGTACATTCAGCGATAAGGCATTATTAGGTTGGTCACCCGCCTTGTATGCTACAACGATACCGGGCTTTAATGCTAAACGGCCTGCTACCGATGCGTTCAATTGTCCATGCGAGGAAAACAAGGGGCGTACATCAGGAAACAGACTGGCTGAAAATCCAAAGGTTTTTAATACATCTTCCGACAAACGGTTTTCTTTAAAATCCCAGAATACACCTTCCGATAAGGCAGAAACGGTGGTGGTAGCCTCGCCTGTCATTTTAAGCGCTATAAAATCTCCCGGCAATAATACTTTATCAATTTTTTCATATAAGCGGGGTTCGTTGGCCTTTACCCAGGCCAACTTGCTGGCGGTGAAATTGCCGGGCGAATTAAGCAGATGTTGCAGACTGCGGGTGGGGCCAATTTGCTGAAAAGCCTGTTCCCCGATTTGAACAGCCCTGCTATCACACCATATAATAGCATTGCGCAACACCTTTTGGTCCTTATCTACCAATACCAATCCGTGCATCTGGTACGCAATGCCGATGGCAGTTATTTCAGCAGGGTTATACTTTTTTGTGGCGTGGCATTTCAGTATGGCCTGTTCCACATGATCCCACCACAGCTCAGGCGATTGTTCTGCCCAACCAGGTTGTATAGCAATAATATCTGCTTCTGTTTCAGGATAAGAAGCCGTGGCAAGTATCGTCTGATTGGCTGCTTCTACTACCGTTACTTTGATAGAAGAAGTACCGAGGTCAATTCCTAGTAAGTACATGTTGCTTGATTATCTCTCTGTGGAAATATACCTTAATGCCTATTTCCACAGAGCTAAAATAGCGGAAAAAGCAGAAATTGCAACAGATTGCATTTTTTACATCAAAAAAACCCGCTGCTAAGCAACGGGAAGCTGGCAAGCATCCCCTCGCTTTAAAGGAAAAAACACAGAACTAAAGAGAAGAAGCTAAAAAAATACGGGCAAGCTGATTATTTTGCCGAAGTTTGAGCAACGGATTGCAATATGAAGCCCAAAAAAGAAATTACCATTTATGATATTGCCCAGCAACTCGATTTATCCTCCGCAACGGTAAGCCGGGCGCTTCAAAACAATCCGGTGATCAACAAAAACACCCGGAAAAAAATTCAGGAAGCGGCTAAAGCAATGGGTTACCGGCAAAACACTTTTGCCAGTAACCTTCGTAAACAGAAGACCAATACCATTGGCATTATGGTACATGAACTCAATTCAAATTTCATTACCTCCGTACTGGCAGGTATTGAGAAGGTTACGGCAGAAGCGGGTTATGATCTGTTGATAGCTCATTCGTCGGAATCTTTCAAAAAAGAAGCCGCCAATGCCCTCAGCCTTTTTCATAAACGGGTAGACGGGCTAATTGCTTCCCTGGCATTTGACACAAAGGGGCTGGATCATTTTCAACCTTTTTTTGATAAACATATACCTGTTATTTTTTTCGACCGGGTTGAGGAAAAATCTGAATCGCCCAAGGTAATCATCGACAATTTTAAAGCCGGATACCAGGCCACCGAGCACCTTATTGAACAGGGCTGCAAACGCATTGTGCTGGTAACTGCCAACCTTAGCCGAAATGTGTATGCCCAACGGCTAAAAGGTTATAAAGAAGCGCTGCACGATCATCAGATCAAATTTGATGAAAACCTCGTGCTCATCAAAGACCTCAGTGAAAAATGCGGGCGTGAAGCCGCCCTTCAGATTCTGAAAATGAAACCTCAACCCGACGCAGCGTTTATCACCAATGACTTCTCCGCTGCTGTATGCATGCAAACCCTGAAAGAAAAAGGAATTCGTGTTCCGGAAGACATTGCTATTGTTGGGTTCAACAACGATGCTATTGGAAAAATCATTGAACCACAACTAACAACGGTCAATTATCCGGGTATCGATATTGGAGAAATTGCGGCGCGCAACCTTATTGCCCATTTAAAAGGCGATCAGAATATACATCAAACCAATACCATAATTGTAAAATCTGAGCTGATTATCCGTCAGTCTTCTCTTCAACGCAGGAAATAATTCGCCCATTTGTAGTAAAAAGTAATACACCGTTCACAGGAACAAAAAGCAGCCGGCAAAATTCAACGCATGAAACAACTTCCACAACAGCTATTATGGGCAGCACTGGTGCTGGTCAACTGCCAGTTTTGTGCCCTGCAGAAAAATCCTACGAATGCAATTCCGGGACTAAAAGACGCCTATAGAACTGATTTTTTAATTGGCACCGCACTAACTAATAAATATATCGAAAAAACTAATCGGCCAGGCAACGACTTGATCCGGAAACAGTTCAATACAATTACACCGGAAAATTGTATGAAAGCAGCACTAATTCATCCTGAATGGGGTCGGTATGATTTTACACTTGCCGACAAGCTGGTAGCTTATTGTAAAAAAAACAAGTTATTGCTAAACGGACATACCCTTGTCTGGCACAGCCAATTACCCCGCTTTGCTCATCAGATTCAGAACCAGGATTCCTTTAAATTATTCTTTGAATCGCATATCACTGCAGTTGCAACGAGATACAGCGGCAAGGTTTTTTCCTGGGACGTTGTAAATGAAGCTTTGAATGAAGATGGCAGCCTGCGTAATTCAGTATTTCTTGATAAGTTAGGCCCCGGTTATATAGTAGCTGCTTTTCGACTGGCTGAAAAAGCATCGCCCAATACAGAATTGTACTATAATGACTACAATATTGAACAGCCACTGAAAAGAAACGGCTGCCTGGAACTGGTAAAAAAAATACAAGAGGCCGGCGTGCGGATCGATGGTGTTGGCATCCAGGGGCATTGGCAACTCGGAAAAATCCCTTTCGCCGCTATCGAAGAAAGCATAATAGCCTATCATTCCCTTGGATTAAAAGTACTGATTACAGAATTAGACATTGATGTATTACCCGGAAACTACCAGGGAGCAGACTTAACCCTGCAACAAGCGGCAGCAGATTCCAGCTTAAACCCTTATGCAAAAGAAATTCCAGATAGCATCCTGGTTAAACAGGCAAAAGATTATGAAAAGTTGTTTCAATTATTTTTAAAACATAAGGATAAAATAGCAAGAGTAACTTTCTGGGGAGTTGAGGACGGGTCGTCCTGGTTGAACGGATGGCCGGTGAGGGGCAGAACTAATTTCCCCCTTCTTTTTGATCGGCAATTATTGCCCAAGCCAGCCTACCATGCGGTAATGGGATTAAAGCACCCCCCTACCCATGAACCGTTCAATTAAGCAGCAGAAAACATTGCCTGAACTATATTTTTATGCCAGTTAAAAAGCTGAAACAAAAAGCAATTTCATCCCCCCTGGTAACTCATATCTATACAGCCGACCCCTCGGCACACGTGTTTCAGGAGCAGATCTATATCTATTCTTCGCATGATGTAGACTCGACCATTCCGGAGGACAATTTGGGCAGCCAGTTTGCCATGCAGGATTATCATGTATTATCGATGGAAACACCCGGTGCAACGGTAATCGATCATGGCATAGCCTTGTCTTTACAGGACATTCCCTGGGCAAAAAAGCAATTATGGGCACCCGATGCAACAGAAAAAGAAGGATTGTATTATTTGTTTTTCCCAGCCAAAGATGCACTGGATATTTTTCGCATAGGCGTTGCTGTAAGCTGTTCTCCAGCAGGCCCGTTTAAAGCGCATGCACAGCCGATTACCGGAAGTTTTTCGGTTGATCCGGCAGTTTTCAAAGATCGGGATGGGGTTTACTACCTGTATTTTGGTGGAATCTGGGGCGGACAGCTGCAGCACTGGCGAACCGGTCAGTTTGTAGCCGATAAAGAAGGTGCTTTTGCACAGCTTCCCGCAGATAATGAACCAGCCCTTTGCCCGAAAGTTGCAAAACTCAGCAACGACCTCCTCTCCTTTGCCGAATCGCCCCGCGACCTGCTTATTACAAATGAAAACGGTCAGCCGTTGTTGGAGGCCGACAAGGATCGGCGTTTCTTTGAAGCCGGTTGGATGCACTATTACGGTGGCCGCTATTATTTTTCCTATTCCACGGGTGAAACGCATTATATCTGTTATGCGATCGGAGATTCGCCATATGGGCCGTTTACCTACGCAGGTCGTATTCTTGAACCAGTTATTGGCTGGACCACTCATCATTCCATTTGTTCATTCCAGGACCGTTGGTATTTGTTTTACCACGATAGCAGTTTAAGTAATGGAATTACCCATTTACGAACAATAAAGCTCACTGAATTACACCACGACAAAAACGGCTTGATAAAAACTATTTCACCTTATTCATTAAACGAGTAATACCCGGCCGGTAAATAATAAAACCAGTAACTTACCACCCAAATAGGGAAAGATTATGCGAATGACTGTTTTATGGAAAGCAGCGGCAATACTGCTGCCCGGAGTAATCATTAGCTCCTGTACCACCAATCGACCACCTGCTGCCACCATTCTCTCCAAAGAATTGGTAATTGAAAACCCACCCTTTGCCAGCTGCCATGCATCTACCATCCTTGAACTTCCTGAAAACAAACGAATGGTTGCCTGGTTTGGCGGACCACATGAATCGCATAAAGAAGTTGTAATCTACACGGCTACCCTGCAGGAAGGCAAATGGTCAGCTCCCCGTATTGTGGCAGATGGAATAATCAATGACACGGTCCGATACCCTACCTGGAACCCGGTTCTTTTTCGATCAACCAACAACCAGGTTGCTCTTTTTTATAAAGTAGGACCCAACCCACGTGAATGGTGGGGAGAATATAAAACCTCCAACGATAACGGAATAACCTGGTCGGCTGCACATAAGTTACCGGATGGTTTTTTGGGCCCTATTAAAAATAAGCCCATCCAACTAAAAGACGGCACCATCCTACACCCTTCCAGTACCGAAAGCCTGGACGAAAAAACCTGGCATATTCACCTGGAAAAATCAGATGCCAATTTTCAAAACTGGAAAAAAATACTTATCAATAACGATAGTTTCGGAGTTATTCAACCCAGCATTCTTCACTACCCCAACGATCAGCTACAATTATTATCCAGAAGCCGTCAGAACTATATCATTCAATGCTGGTCGGATGATCAGGGCAACACCTGGTCGGCCTTAAGCAAAACAAATTTACCCAACCCTAACTCCGGGTCAGATGCTGTTTCTTTGTCCAATGGCTGGCAATTACTGGTTTACAATCCACTACCCTCGGGAAAAGACTGGTGGAATGGAAGAAATAAGCTGAATGTAGCCCTATCCAAAGACGGGCAGAACTGGCAGGATTTAATTCAATTGGAAAATGAACCGGAGGGAGAATTCAGTTATCCGGCGGTTATCCAGGATCGTGAAGGAATCGTTCATATAACGTATACGTATAACAGAAAGAATATAAAATACCTTTCCCTGCAGCTAAAATAAAAGCCTCCTTCCCAAAAGGCAAGGAGGCGAGGTTTCACCTTCTGGTAAGTGAACCACTACTGCTTTAAACATGGCTGAATAAATATAGAGCAGATAAATACCTCTTGCAATAGTAGTTCTCCGAACCAGCGTAATTTTGAATTATAGCTACAAAAACTCTAAGAGTTTTCACATAATGGTGCCGGCACAAAAAATCCGGTTAAAATCACCGGATAAAAAATTGTTGAACCTCATCTCCCGCTTTGAACTGATACAGTCCTGCTGGAAGGTCATTGACATATACCTTGGACTTTCCTGCTGCACAGTGCTTATGCAAAAGAGCTTTTCCATTTCGGGTATAGATAGTAATATCCACATCCTGCTGCAACTGAACATTTAAAATTCCATTAAGCACAGGATTGGGGTAAATACGGAGCGGATGTTTTTCCACAAATGCCACCTGGATTACTTTGGTAAAATGGTTTCTTCCATTTTGATTTACCAATATTACCCGGTAATAATTAGTACCATCAACCGGTGTGCTGTGGGTAAATTTATACGATTGAACAACGCCGCTTGTGCCAGCTGCCGCAACGGTACCAAGGGATGTCCAGCCAAGTCCGCCTTCACTATGCTGTACTATAAACTCTTTTGAATCATATTCCGCAAAGGTTTCCCAGGCAAGTACTACAGAGTTTTTATGTTGGGAACCGGTAAAACTTTTCCAATCGTCGGGAGCCTGTGCCAATACCTGTATACTGCTGAAGAGTAACAGTATATATATCCATACGGATGTTCGGGGCGGTTTCTGCATAGTGGAACTTTAATTAACAGGCTAAAATAATTGCCCGGATCCTGTCCTGCAATAGTAGAAACACTTATTTTTCTCCCGAAAAGGCAATTCGAATTATTTCGACAAGGCCGTATAAGGACCGAAAACAGCTTTAATCCGGGCGGTTTCGTCTTTGTCTTCCAGGATTATCACATAGTAGCGATCTCCACCCGGTAATACACGCACCAGGATATGTCCTTGTTGGCTTTTGTAGGATCGATCAATTAACGGACCAATTACAAGGCGATTTGCTTCCAGCATATTGGTAGCAAAAAGGTCACGCGGTCCATCGTATAAATAAGGGCTTACCATTCTCACCAACACTTCATGGCCCGGATGATCGGCCGACCAACTCTGGCCAATCCAGACCCGGGGTTGAAGAGTCTTTACCTGGAATTCATTTACCGCATCCCGGTTGCCGTGATGATCCAGGGTGGCTACATCCACCCGACCGGTGACTTTTGCCATGGGCGTTTCCACATCTCGCCAAACAGGGTTCCCGTAAAACAACACCCCCGGGTTATCACCTCCGGTATAATATTTAAACGGACCATACTGTAGTAATAATGCAAGGCTCATACTGTTTTCATCGGGCCAGCTGAAAGGAAGCTCCGGATTGGCAGGCGGAAAATAAGCAACGGCGCTGCTATCCTGTCCGCTCCAGATCAATCCGTTTGCTTTCAGGTTTCGCACGCTGAACTGCGGGTAGGCAGCTGCGTTGTACTGTAGCCGAATCTGACGCAAGGAGCCGGCTTTTAAGGTAGCTGCCTGCATACCATTTTTCACCCCCTGTTCTACAAAACGAAAATAATTTTCCATGGTTCTGCGATAGGGGGTATCATTTTTACCAACCTGCTGGAGCCAGCGATTTTTATCAACGGGATAGGAGTAGGACGGGTAACCTCTGTCCAGTAACATGCGAATCGGAACCAGGGAAGCTACACCTGTTATGCCGGTTAGCCCTATAGCATCCTTTTTGCTGACCGGCATTTCGGGGTACCAGGCACCGAAATGATCATCATGAAAATGCGTGACGAGTGCATAATCCAGAACTGGTTTGGGAGCCGGATGAAATCGCTTTATATAGGCAGCAATCCACTCATAAGGTTTTTTACTATCATCAGGCAGCAATTGACTATTACGCGGTGTAAACGTACGGCCATCATGTATATCCATTTCACCAGCGTCTACCAGCATTGTAGTGCCATCCGGCAAAATATAAAAAGCGGCACTACCTCGCCCGGTATTGATATGATGCAAATCGAGATAACCTGCTTGCCAGGCGGGTAATACTGCACCTGGTTCAGCCACCTGGGCCAGCAGGCGGCTATTGGTACAGGATAACAAAAGCAATACCAAAACACCTTTATACATACCTGTTAAATTACAATTGAACAATGTTGCCAGACCTCACCGATTCATCACAGGCAAACGCAATCCGTAAACTATTCACGGCGTCTTCCATATGGTCGGTTAAATCCAGGTTTTCCGTAATGGCTTTCAGAAAATAGCGTTGCTCCCGGTTACAAAGCTCCTGGTGATCGGGCTCGTCTTCCAAATCCACCCATTTATCGGGCCGGGCAAACCGACCATCTGGTGTAAGCTCTCCTGCATGAATCCGTATTGACTCGGTTTTGGTATGCGAGGACACATCATCCGATTGTCCGGCAGCACTGGCTTGTTTTGCCACTATGGATACCGATCCCTTCGGGCCAATTACATCCTTTACAAAGAAGGCTGTTTCACTGATCATAGGCCCCCAGCCGGCTTCGTACCAGCCAACAGATCCGTCTTCAAAACGAATCTGCAACTGGCCATAGTTATAATTGTTTGCAGGAATATCTTCCGTTAAACGGGCACCAATAGCCGACACCTGCACCGGTTTAGACCGGGTCATCTGACACATTACATCAATGTAGTGGACCCCGCAATCCACAATTGGACTAAGGCTTTTCATCAGGTTACGGTGCACCTGCCACATAAGTCCATGACTCTGCTGATTCAGGTTCATCCGCATTACCAGTGGCTTACCCAACAGCTGCGCTTGTTCTATAAAGTAAATCCAGCTGGGATGATGCCGTAGTATATAACCTACCACTAATTTCCGCTTGGTTTCTATGGCTCTTGCCACTACCCGTTCAGCACCTTCCACAGTGTCGGCTACCGGTTTTTCCAGAAACACATGCGCTCCTGCTTCAAAAGCCATCATAGCGTATGCCTCGTGCGTATCGGGGTAGGTTGAAATACAAACCGCATCGGGTCTTGCTTGGGCAAGTGCAGTTTCATAGGAGTCGTAGAGGGTATAGCCACCTCCCAGTTGATTGTTCAATATTTTTTTACTGTCGCCGCGCGATACAATACCGCAGATTTCAAATTCCTCCAGCAAGTGGTAAGCCAATGCATGCGATGCCCCCATATTTCCGCATCCTACCACTAATACCCTTATTTTATGCATATTTTTTTTCCGATTTTACAGATTCATTTTTTTGAGTTCTTCCACGGCATAATTAGCGGTCCTTGCCGTTAATGCCATAAAGGTAAGGGAAGGATTTTGGGTTCCGGTCGATGTCATACAGGCACCATCCGTCACAAATACATTTTTGCAGGCATGCATTTGGTTCCATTTATTTAGTAAAGAATCAGCCGGATCATGCCCCATCCGCACCCCGCCCATTTCGTGAATATCAAGGCCCGGAGCCTGCTTGGTATCAATGGTAGTTATGGATTGTACCCCCGCTTTCTCCAACATTTCCTGTCCTTGTTGCAGAAAATCAGCCAGTATTTTTTCATCGTTTTCATCATAGTCAACTGAAATGGACAAGCGGGGAATTCCCCAGGCATCTTTTTCTATTGGATCCAATTGAACCCGGTTCGATTGTTTGGGAATGGTTTCTCCCTGCATCATCATAAATACCTGCCAATTGCCTGGCTCAGCAACGTTCGCTGCCATCTCAGCCCCGATGCCATCTGCTCCTCTAGCAAAACCAGGTCGATACGCGCTGAAAAAACTCATATACCCCCGCTGAAAATCCATTTCCTGTTTTCGGACATTCCGAAAATTTGGCATCATTACCGCGCAGGGTCTTCTACCCTGATAATAGTCCGCCTCCATTCCTGGGATTGTGCCGGTTAGTTGTCCCCTGTAATTATGAAAAGCAATATGAGTGCCCAATAAACCATTGTCATTTCCCAAGCCGTTTGGGAAGCGTTTAGAGGTCGAATTCAACAGAATCAGGTTGGTATTGAGCGTAGCGGCCGTTACAAAAATGATCGCCGCTTTATATTCCCGTTGTTCTTTTGTAATGGTATCCACTACCAGCACGCCACTAGCTTTCTGTTTGGTTTCATCGTACAGTACAGCCTGCACTACGGAATTCGGAAGCAATTCGAGCTTACCAGTTTTTGCGGCCCAGGGAAGGGTGGCTGCATTGGAACTGAAATAACCACCAAAAGGACAGCCCCGTTCACATAAGGTTCTTGCCTGGCATTTTCCACGCCCCTGTTCGAAGTGAATAGGTTGGGGCTGAGTCAGGTGAGCACAACGACCTATTACCGGAAAGCGATCCTGGTAATTTTTTTGTATCGCTGCCGCAATAGATTTCTCGGCGCAATTCATTTCCCAGGGCGGCAGAAATTCTCCGTCTGGCAGGGTTTCCAATCCATCTTTATTTCCACTGATGCCGGTAAATTTTTCAACATGGCTGTACCAGGGGGCAATATCATCGTACCGGATCGGCCAGTCTACGGCAAACCCATCTCTGGCCGGCCCTTCAAAATCAAACCGGCTCCATCGTTGAGTTTGCCGGGCCCACAAGAGCGATTTTCCGCCTACCTGGTACCCCCTTATCCAGTCGAAGGGTTTTTCCTGCGTATAAGGATGCTCGTTATCTTTTACAAAAAAATGTGCCGAGCTTTCTTTTAGTGCATAACATTTGCTGGCAACCGGATTATCTTCAATAAATTTTTTGGTTAACTGGTTCCGGTGCGGGAACTCCCAGGGATGCATCGTTGCAGTAGGATAATCTTTCAGGTGTTTTACATCGGGCCCTCGTTCGAGTAAAAGGGTTTTTAATCCCTTTTCGCATAATTCCTTAGCGGCCCAGCCTCCGCTGATACCGGAACCAATAACAATTGCATCGTAGGTAATAGCCATGCATAAATATACAACCCGATCTGATTCCGCTTTGTACCGGCAGCCACGAAAAAACATTCAACGCCTTTTATTGCCGTAGGGCCAGCAGGTCTACCTGGGCTGATTCCACGGTAGGATACTGAAAGTTAAAACCGGATTGCAGCAGCTTTTCGGGCAGCACCCACCGACTTTTCAACAATAGCTCGGTTTCGGTTCCTATTAACCAGGCGCCTATTTCTAATAACCAGGCCGGGCATGGCAGTCCGAAAGGAAGTCCGACCGTATTTCGTACTACACGCATAAACTCCGCCTGTTGTACCGGTTTAGGAGCGGTGCAGTTGATGGTGCCCTCCAGTTCGGGATGCCTGCTTATCCAGTCAATAGCCTGGGCAGTATCCTGCTCATGGATCCAGCTAATCATTTGTCTGCCTGTTCCGATTTTACCACCCAGGCCCAAACGCGTTAAGTTCAGTAACCGGGGGAAGGCCCCGTCTGCACGTCCCAATACAATTCCCAGTCGAAGGGCTATTTTCCGCACCCCTGGAATTGGCTGCTGAAAAAACCTGGATTCCCAGGCTTTACAAACATCAATGGAAAAACCATAGCCTATTTCGCCGGTAGTATCATCCTGGGCCCGGTCTTCCGCGTGCCTGTAGATAGTGGCTGAACTTATATTGATCCAGCAGGGGGGTGGGTTTTTCAAGCTGCTTAACACCGCATTCAACAACGCTGTAGGCACTAAACGAGATTGCAGAATTTCCGTTTTGTTTTTATTGGTATAGCGGCAGTTTACATTTTTACCACACAGATTTACCAGCAGCGTTGCGTTTTCTAATTCGTTTACCCAATCGCCTGCAGATCGGCCATCCCACCAAACCTTGCGAATTTGTCCTTTTGCGGCCTTAGCCTTCCTGGTTAACACCACCACTTCAGCCCCGGCACTTGCGTAAAACCGGGCAAGTACCCGGCCGAGATAACCGTCTCCGCCTGCCAGAATAATTTTTTCTGTTTTCATATAGGTCAGTTTATTATAAAAACGGCCAGTAATAACCGGTACATTATCCAACTGATGGAATACCCAACACCCATTTCCAGCAGGCTGCAGCGCCGGGCATGTTCCATCAACATTGCTGCTGCGGTAAGCAGGAAGGCGCCAGTGTACCAAAATGCGTTTGCTTGAGCGGCCTTCAAAATAAGCCCGATAAACAGCAGTGCTATGGCTCCCAGGAAAGAAACCACCATCATATTACCCAAATAGTCCCAGGCTTTTCTCGGAGCAACAATGGCAACGATGGCCCCCTGAAAAAGAAGCTGTCCGCCGCAAACCAGCAGTTCTCTAAACCAGGTTCCCCTGGGCACTAAAGGGGCCAGTTCAGCACCATACCAGTGCAGAATTACCGAAATCAACAACCAGGAAAAAACGAGCCAGGAAGCTCTGTATCCTTTGTGAAAGGCCGGCATCAACGTTGCTTTTTCTGCTCCAATAGCCACCGGTAAAAAAATGCGTCGATTGTACGAAATAAATCCATACAGGATCTTCATAACACCCACAAACCATCGACTCGAAAAAAGCGGTCGAAAAACCGGCCATGCATTTCCGAGAATCTTAAGCAAGCTTTCTATTCCATAATATACTTCTCCGGTAGCGGAATTGACCAATGCTATTTCGTTCACCGCTCTTTGTCGATCCACATACGGTTCACATTGAGCGGGCATTTCCTGGTAAGCGGCCCTGCCCTGTTTTTCCAACATACCCGAATGCACAAATGCGTTGGTATAAACCCGACAAAGGGGGCAAACGGCATCGTATAGAATGATAAATCCGTGCAATGTTTTCATACAAGTGATTTATAGCCCAAACATACTGAAATTTCTCTAACTTTCAAATATTTCTGAAAGTTTAAATCATACAAATTAAATTAATCCGTGGATGCCCTAAATTGCTTCAAATTGTGCTGTTATGCCTACGAATATTAAGTGCCCGAACTGCGGCCATGAATTTCCGCTGGAAGAAGCGCTGAACGATGAACTGAAGGAAGCAATCGAAAAGGAAAAGCAGGAACTACGGGAAAAGATGCTGGAATACCGTCGGCAAAAGGAGGAAGAACTGAAGAAAAAAGACGAAGCCTTTGAGTTATTCAAACGACAGCAGGAGGCAGGTTTCCGGCAGCAGCTTGACGTAGAACTAAAAAAACAGAATGAGCAGTTGGAAGCGTCGATCCGGCAAAGCCTGCAGACAGATTTTGAGAACCGGTTAACACTGTTGCAGGACAATAACCGAGCCATTGAAGAGAAGCTTAAAGCAGCCCGCCTTAAGGAACTTGATTTTTTACGGAAAGAGCAGGAACTGAAAACAAAGGAAGAAGAACTGGAGCTGAGTTTGCAGCGAAAATTACAGGAAGAACGCAGCCGCTTATCGGACGAACTCCGCAAGATGGAGGAGCAAAAAACTGCGGCACGGGAATCGGAATTTCAGTTGCGCTTGAAGGAACTGGAGAAACAGTTGGAAGACCAGAAAAAGCTGGCTGAAGAAATGAAACGCAAGGCCGAGCAGGGCAGTATGCAATTACAGGGCGAGGTGCAGGAACTGGCATTGGAAGAATTGCTTAAAAGCAGCTTCCCCTTTGACCTCATTAGCGAGGTAGGCAAAGGAGTTCGAGGAGCCGATACAATCCAAACAGTAAGAAATCAATTTGGCCAGGAATGCGGTAAAATTATTTATGAGAGCAAACGAACCAAAGGATTTACGCGCGACTGGATCGAAAAACTGAAAGCTGATATGCGCAGCCAGGGTGCTGATATTGCGATTCTCGTAACACAAACCATGCCCGACGAAATGGATCAGTTTGGCGAAAAAAACGGGATCTGGATCTGCACCTTTTCGGAAGTGCGACCGCTGGCACAGGTGCTGCGTGAAAGCCTGATCAGGATCTATAATGCCATCCGCAATCAGGAAAACAAAGGCGATAAAATGCACATGCTCTACGATTATCTGACCAGCAATGAGTTTTCCGAACAGTGGAAAGCGATCCGGGAAGGCTTTATGAGTATGAAACTTTCTATTCAGAAAGAACGGGATGCCATGGAAAGACTTTGGAAAGCGCGTGAGAAACAACTCGAAAAAGTATTGCTGAATGCTGCTCATATCCGAGGCAGTATCGAAGGGATTGCAGGCTCCGATTCGATCAACCTTGAACTCGAAGACGACCCCCTCTCCCTCCCGGAATAATTTTTTGCCGGTCGGGTGCTATCCGACCGGCAAAAAATACTATAAGTTCTTTCTGAAATAGGCGCCCAACGCTTTGCCGGCATCGGCATAGGCTTCGCCAATACGCATACCGGTATCAAAATCAAACCCGCCGAAAGTACGCCCCAGGGCTTTTTCGAGCTTGATCTTGGCTACTTCCTTACTTCTGTTGGCTGTTTCTACAATTACAATATCAAGGTAGATATTTGCATTTCCCCGGGAAATACCCACATTAAAGCCCGGTTCAGTGGAAATGGTCTTTACAATCATAGTATACTTGGCAGATGGTGCATTTCCGGAAGCTATTCCACTTTCCGAAGCAAACAGCTCGTTGAACTTAGGATGAAACCTGGCTTCCCGGTCAGCCACCCAGGATTTGGCCCAGTTATCGCCCCTTCCCGGTTCTTTTTTATTGTAATCCGCCGTTTTTTTCGCAACATACTCTGCCTCTGTTTTAAACTTACCCACCGACATTCCCTCATACACAAACTCGGTGTTTATTTCTTTTTCGCCAGCCAATACCCCAATACTGCCGGATTCTACCCGGATTCGTTGGGCATTTGCATCAGTGGAAATGGCAGCCACGGCTACCATCATCATTCCGAATACAGTTTTTTTCATGTACAAATTCATTTTTTACAAAATAGGATTTATTCTTTATATGTTTAATAAGGAGGCTGCAAACTACCCACCGCACGGGCAAAAATCCAACTGAGTTGGATCAATCTGTTCAGGTTACCAGGTAGGCCATCACCAGCGGTTCAAAAATTTTACCCGATAACTTCACCTCCTGTGGTTCACCAAGGTTAAATAGAAAGGGAATTTCCATCCACTTATTGGCGCCGCATTGAATCGGCCCGCTAAGCTGCATATGCGACTTAAAGTCCAGGCCTCCTAAGCCATGCCATTTATATACTGCTTCTTTGGCGCTCCAGATAACCGTGGTAAGTTCCAGTTGCAACTGGTCAAACAACTCCCATTGTGCCAGGAATTGCTTTTCGGCAGGCGACAAAAACTTGGGCGATATTCGTTCTATACGCGGGGTAACCAGCTCTATATCAATGCCCACCTGGCTTGTACTGCTGGCAATGGCCGCCGCATAATTTCCGCAATGCGAAATCGAAAAATGGTATTTTTCGCCGGGTAAATAGGGCTTACGGGTATCCGCTACCAGGATCTCTGCCAGGGGAAAATCGTCAAATAATACAGTCAGCAGGTAACGGCCTGCCAGGTGCTGCAGGCGTTTATAAGGATGCGTTACATCCTTGTGCACCGGTACCCGTTCCAGAAAAAAAGATTCCGGTTCTTCGATCCGCCAAATCGCCAATTTGGTGGTTTGGTTGATATTATGTTGATAAAATAAGGCCAAGGTTGAAATTAAGAAGCTAACATTGCAGCGTCACTGAATCAGTACCACCCAACAAATATAAATTAAGCGAAGCACATGATTTTGTCGGATACGCGCATATTGGAAGAAATGGAGAAAGGCACCATCAAAATTGAACCCTATCAACGAGAATGCCTGGGCAGTAATTCCTATGATGTTCACCTGGGAAAATGGTTGGCTACCTACAAGGAACATATCCTGGATGCCAAAAAACATAACCAGATCGATTATTTTGAAATACCAGAAGATGGTTTTGTTCTTTATCCGCATATTTTTTACCTGGGGGTTACCGCTGAATACACGGAAACCCATGCACATGTTCCTTTTCTGGAAGGCAAATCCTCTACCGGCCGGCTCGGCATTGATATCCATGCCACGGCAGGCAAGGGCGATGTGGGTTTCTGCGGAAACTGGACGCTTGAAATTTCAGTGAAGCAACCGGTTAAGGTGTATAAAGGCATGCCGATTGGGCAGCTAATTTATTTCCCGGTAGATGGAGAAATTGAGGTGAAATACAATCAGAAGAAAAACGCCAAGTACAGCGGGCAGCCCGATAAGCCAATTGAAAGTATGATGTGGAAGAATAAGTTTTAAACGGGGCTCAGCTTCGCGGATCCCGGCCAATAAACCTGTTTTTCCCCAGTAAAAAACCAATTGCCAGGTCAATATTTTTTGCCATTGCTTTTTCTGTTTTTAATGAAAAAAGATAGCGGTTGATCTCTTTTTGCAGGGAAGGAGGCAGCTGAATGAATATTTTGCGGGCTGCAGGTATTTTTTTCAATGCTTTTTCAAGCCCCGTATGCATGGCCAGGGTCCTGTCTCTTCTGTCGAAGGCCACCGCCACATCTATTATTTCACCAATCCTTTTCGTGGAATCAGGAAGCATGGTGGTGTTAATATAGAGCCGCCAGCTTCCTTTATACTTCACCAGTGTTTGTTGATAGTTTATTCCATTAACAGATCCGTACACCGGGATTGGCCCCTTTTCTTTGTTGGCTTCGGCAAAAATTTGCACAAGCAGTTGATCCGGCACTAACACATAGGGATTAATACCAATGAGCTCAATCTTTGCCTTAAAGGTTTCCATACGTATTTAAAAAGCTGTTTCAGTTACTAAAATACGTCCAAAATAAAACGGAGCCCCGGTATTAAATTAAAGTTTATCCATCCCATACCTGCGCACATATGCTAGCACAAGGGCTACCACCTGGTTATAACTGAGCATACCGGATGGCTGTTGATTAACCCGCAGGTATTGCGCATAAAGGGTCCTGACCAAGGGTTCAAAAAATCCAACATGGTCCTGGTTAAACCGGCGCAGGGTACGCAGGTCTTCCTGTACACCGGGGGGCAACTGATCGTAACGAAGCTGTCCGAGGCTAGAATCGCGCAGGTATAAATCGCGAATAGCATACAGGTATAAATCAAAATAGGCTGAATACCGGAAAGCCGCACTCCCGCTTTTACTGGCTGTCAGAAATCCTGCTAAATTGGCTTCGTTTTCTTTAGCATACCCTAACTGATGGCCAATTTCATGGCAGGTAGTAAAAGGCTGAACAAATACGGGTACCGTAGTATTTACCTGGGCCTCACCCGTAAATGGGTTATAGTAACCGGTGAACCCAAGGTAATTCCCAAGATAACTGTAGAGAGATGGTTTCACAGATTGCCCGCCATATTTAAGAAAGACTGCCCGGCTGCCTGGTTGCTGGTAGGCACTGAAAGCCCGCGTGAATAAGGTTTTCTTATGTTGAAGGGGCTGTCGTTCGGGAAGTGAAACTGTTCGGTTGTTTTCCATCCGCTGAACCAGTACCGCTACAAGCGTATCCAGTTCGGCTGTACTGTAGGCCGTGGCCTGGATACCGGCCTGCCTGGCAATACCTGCCCGGTTGTAATTCAGGCCCCATAACAAATTAAAAAGAATATAAATCCACAACCAAACCCTCATTACCCGCACCCCTACCCGCAGCAGCCAGGCTGTGTTCAGTTTTTTCTGCACAATGGCTTTAATCAGTTTAACCAGCCGAAAAAGCAGCACTATAACCGCAATAGCATAAAGCAAATCACCAAAACTAAAGGGCATCCAGCCGAATAAAAAACGCTGCACCCTGGAAATAAGGGGATAAATACCCGTTGAATAATAGTTTTCCACCGCCAGCGGAAAAGCCGACACAACTTTAATCAATAAAGCGATGGCCGCCAGAATGAATAAGCCGGTATACCGGTATCTTTGCCCCGTTCTTTCCTGCATATTGATACAACTATCCGCAATAATAGAATGTTCAACGCAAAAAGAAAATTCAAAAAATGCCTGCCATGAATATCGAAAAGAACCGGAATGAAGATGCCATGAAATTGCTGCTGAGTGAATGGAGAAAGCGCAAAGAAAAAATAGCCCTCGGCGGCGGAAAAAAAGCCATTGAGAAGCAACATGAAAAAAACAAGCTAACCCCTCGTGAAAGAATCAATTATCTGATCGATGCAGGATCCCAATTCCTTGAAATCGGCAGTTTTGCCGGTTATGAAATGTATGAAGAACAGGGCGGCTGCCCGGCTGGTGGAACAGTGGCCGGCATTGGTTATGTGAGTGGCCGGCAATGTGTATTGCTAGCTAATGACCAAACCGTAAAAGCTGGGGCCTGGTTCCCGATTACCGGTAAAAAAAACCTGCGGCTGCAGGAAATTGCCATGGAAAACCACCTACCGGTTATTTACCTGGTAGACAGTGCGGGCGTTTTTCTGCCCATGCAGGATGAAATCTTTCCCGACAAAGAACATTTCGGCCGCATATTTCGGAACAATGCCCGTATGAGTGCGATGGGAATTACCCAGATAGCTGCCGTAATGGGGCCTTGCGTGGCAGGAGGAGCTTACCTGCCCATTATGAGCGATGAAACGCTGATGGTAGAGGGAAATGGCTCTATTTTTCTTGCAGGCCCCTACCTCGTAAAAGCGGCTATTGGTGAAGATATTGATGCAGAAACGCTAGGCGGTGCAGACACCCATAACGCTCTTTCGGGAATTGCCGACTATAAATTTTCATCAGAAAAAGAATGCCTGGATGAAATCAAAAAAATCATGGGGAAACTGGGTGCACCAGCTTCTGCCGGATTCAACCGGGCTACTCCCAAGCCGCCTAAACAATTGCCCGAGGAAATATACACCCTACTTTCGGAAGGAAACACAAAACCGTATGAGATGCGCGCATTGATTGCCTGCCTGGTAGATGATGCTGAATTTGATGAATTCAAAGCGGAATACGGAAAATCAATTGTGTGTGGTTATGCAAGAATTGAAGGATGGGCCGTGGGCATTGTTGCCAACCAGCGAACGATCGTAAAAAGTAAGCGGGGAGAAATGCAAATGGGGGGCGTGATCTACAATGACAGTGCGGACAAAGCGGCTCGATTTATCCTGAATTGCAACCAGAAAAAAATTCCGCTGGTTTTTCTGCAGGATGTAACCGGATTTATGGTAGGCAGCCGCAGTGAACATTCCGGCATCATCAAAGACGGCGCCAAACTGGTGAATGCCGTGGCTAATTCGGTAGTACCTAAAATCACCATTATTGTAGGCAATTCATATGGAGCGGGCAATTATGCCATGTGTGGAAAAGCCTATGACCCACGTTTTATCTACGCCTGGCCAACTGCTAAAATTGCCGTAATGGGCGGTGATCAGGCAGCCAAAACCCTCCTGCAGATCCAGGTAGCTTCAATGAAAGCAAAGGGACTGGAAGTAACACCTGAACAGGAACAAGAGGTTTTACAATCGATTAAGAAAAAATATGACGAACAAACATCGCCCTATTATGCAGCGGCCCGGTTGTGGGTAGATGAAATTATAGATCCAGTACAAACCAGGCAGGTTATTGCAGCAGGTATTGAAGCAGCGAATAATAACCCAACTATCCCCCCACTTAAAACAGGGGTATTTCAAACATAACTACAAAATGGTGAAGCAGTGCAGTATTCAACGGCACTATTCACTACATCGTCTTTGCAATGAGTGAGCTAATTATTTACACCGATGGCGCCAGCAGAGGAAATCCTGGTCCCGGTGGCTATGGAACCATATTAAAATGGGGAGCAAAAGAAAAGGAACTGGCCCAGGGATATCGCAAAACAACCAATAACAGAATGGAATTGATGGCTGTAATAGCCGGACTTGAAGCGCTGAACAAACAAGGACTTCGGATTACCGTTTACAGCGATAGCCAATACGTAGTAAAAGCCGTTGAACAGGGTTGGCTCAAAAACTGGATAGCAACCAATTTCAAGGGAGGCAAAAAAAACCGCGATTTGTGGACCCGTTTTCATGCGCTTTCACAACAACACCAGATCCGGTTTCAGTGGGTAAAAGGCCATGCCGACAATCCTTATAATAACCGCTGCGACCTGCTGGCCACTACGGCGGCAGACGGCAAACACCTGCTGATAGACGCTGGTTATGAAGCAGAAAATCCCTGAAAGAAATAGAGTTTTCGATGGTGTTGCAGGAACCGCTATTTATTGGATATTTGATTTATGAGCGATCTCAAACCAACCACTGATATTAGCATCCAAACACTACCCGATTCAGCAGCCCCGCCCATGGAACTGATTCTGTTGGCTGATCCGAATGAACAGGAAGTGCTTGATTACCTGCCTCATTGCCTGGTTATAACCGCAATACACCAGGAGTTTACCGCTGGTGTACTGGCCTTATCACCGGAAAGCAAAACAAAAGCGGAGATTAAGGTACTGGCAGTTGCGCCTGGTTACCGAAGAAAAGGTATCGGACGATTGCTTTTACAAGAAGCAGGCTCCAGGGCCAAACGCCTTGGTTTTACCGAACTGCAGGTATGTACCGGAAATTCAAGCATCCAGCCTTTTCAACTTTACCAGCAGGCCGGGTTTGACCTAACAGATATCCGCTGGAACTATTTCACCCTTCATTATCCCGAACCCATTGTTGAGGATGGCATAGTTTGCAGGCACCAATTGGTACTGATCAAAAATCTTTAAGCCCAGGCATGTTTACCAATACTGTTCAATACCTGCGACAACGTACCAGTTTAAGCATTGGATACCTGTTTGCCGTTTCCAGTATTTTGCTTGGTATATGGGTAGCTGCCATCCCTCAAACCAAAGAACGACTAGGCCTTACAGATGCCACCCTTGGCTTAACACTGCTACTGGCTCCTTTAGGCGCTTTAACTGGAGTCGTAATTGCACCACAAATTTTTCGTCGCCTGAATGCCGGCACCTGGATGTTCTATGGATCCCTTTTTTATTGCCTATCCTATATTGTACAGGTATCAGCTAACCAGTTACCGGTATTAATGATTGCACTTTTTACAACCGGTCTCACGGGTTTTCTAAACGGTGTTTCCAGCAATGCCATGGTAGGCAAGCTGGAACAGCAACTTGAGCGACGTTTGATGAGCACTTCCCATGGCATGTATAGTTTAGGAGGAGGCATCAGTGCAGGCCTGGCATCCCTGTTTTATCTCTGGCAGGTACCTGCAACTGCACAGATTCTGCTGGTGGCCGGGGTGCTGGCTACCGGGTTGTTATTTCTTCGTAAAGATTTACTGGCTCATAACCACCGTATTGATTCAGAACGCAGTTTTAGCTTACCGAAAGGAGGGGTAGTCGGCCTGTCCTTTATCTGTTTTGTAACGTTCATGGGTGAAGGTTGTGTGGCAGACTGGAGTGCTATCTACCTGCGAGAATCCTTAAACGGTACCAAAGCGATTGCAGGAATTGGTTTTGCCGGTTTTTCTGCAGCAATGGCAATTTGCCGGTTTAATGGCGATACCATTATTCCCAGGTTAGGTAATAAAAAAGTAGCAGTGGGTGGATGTATGATTGCAGCGCTTGGCTATCTACTGGCCATCAGTACCAGTTCCATTGCTGTTTCTATTGCCGGCTTTACCCTGATCGGATTAGGATTTTCCTGCGTAGTACCGATTTTATTCAGCACTGCTACCAAAGTACCGGGAGTAAGCGCAGTAAGCGGGTTATCCGCAGTTGCCAGTGGCGGACTACTGGGATTTCTGGCCGGCCCCTCCTTGATTGGAATTTTATCCGAGCGCTATTCGCTCGCCACCGGGTTGAGCCTCGTTTTTTTTCTTGCCCTACTGGCTGCATTGGTTGCCTGGAAAAACCGCTACCTTTCTCCAGCCGGATCCACCCGACCGGTGAATAACCCATAAGCTCTTTTATATGGTACCAATAGCTGTTACACATTTGTTTTCGAAACTGGATGAACTATTGATCAATTGTTTGCGCTCTTGTACGATAGATGACTGGAAACGGCCTACCCTGGCAAAAAAATGGACCATAAAAGATATTGCTGCCCACCTCCTGGATGGCAATTTGCGTAGTTTATCGATGGGAAGGGATCAATATTTTGGAGAAACCCCGCCTGCCCTGGAATCTTATGCAGACCTGGTTGCCTGGTTAAATGAACTGAATGCTGACTGGGTAAAAGCCTGCCAAAGAATAAGCCCATCTCTGCTTATTTCTTTGCTGGATTGCACGGGGCCGGCTGTAACAAGGCATTACCAGCAGTTGGATCTGGCTGCACCGGCTGTATTTGGAGTGGCATGGGCCGGAGAGGAGCAGTCCGCCAACTGGTTTCACCTGGCCCGCGAATACACGGAAAAATGGCATCATCAGGCACAGATCCGGGATGCATTAAACCAGACAGCTCCCCTATTGTCGCGGGAGTTCTATCATCCTTTTCTGCAAACGATGATGAGAGGCCTTCCCCATCAATACCGCCATACCGACGCGGCCTATGGAACCACTTTACAACTGATTGTCGGAGGTGCTGCGGGCGGCCAATGGTTCCTTCAAAAAACATCCGATGGTTGGAAACTGGCAGAGAATGGGATCTCGCACACGACTCTCCGCCTGGAGCCGGAAATTGCCTGGAAATTGTTTACAAAAGGTATCCGGCCGGAACAAATGCCCCTCACTTCAACAAAGATGATTAACATTGAGGGTGATCCTGACCTGGCCAGGCCAGCCCTTAATATGATTGCCGTTATGGCCTAATCTAAACCACTTATGCCGCTATGCTTAGCCCTCTCAAATTCCTGATTGCCTATTTTTTATGGTTGCAGCCGGCTGCACCCGTTCAACCTGCATCGCCTGCAGAACCTTTGCAATTATTTTTAACCGGGGATTCAGCAGATGTTGAAGCCCGTACCCAACCTGGATTACTGCTGGCAGGTGGAAGTACAGATGTAACGGCAGCCATGCGTTGGATGATTGACCGCAGTGGTGGTGGAGATGTGGTGGTTATACGCTCCTCCGGCGCAGATGGTTACAATCAGTACCTGTATGAACTTGGATCGATCAATTCGGTCGAAACAATCCTGATCAACAGCCGAGAAAAAGCATACCTGCCCCTGGTTGCCGATAAAATAAGAAAAGCCGAAATGTTGTTCATTGCAGGCGGCGACCAATGGAACTATGTAAACTATTGGAAGAATAGCCCGGTAGAAGATGCTATCAATTACCTGATCAATACCAAAAAAGTACCCGTCGGTGGAACAAGCGCAGGCTGTGCCATTTTGGGAGAATACTATTTTTCTGCACAATACAATACCATTCAATCAGCGGAAGCACTGGAAAGCCCTTATCATATTAGTAATAGTATTGGACGGACTGATTTTCTAAATGCAAATTTCTTACAGGCAACCATAACCGATTCACATTATAGTCAGCGAAACCGCCAGGGCCGGCATTTTTCCTGGCTGGCAAGATTACTGGTGGAAGAGCCGATACAACTGGCGAAGGGAATTGGGGTAGATGAAAAAACTGCCGTTGCCATCGATGAAAAAGGTATTGCTACCGTTTTTGGTACGAATGAAGCCTGGTTCGTCTGGAATCTGCCAGGCAAACCTGTTGTTTGCGAACCTGGTGAAGCTTTGCAATGGACAGGAAAGAACAAACCGATCCAGGTTTATGTTATCAAAGGAGCCGAACACGGAAACGGCCGGTTCAATCTAACAAATTGGAAGGAGCGCCAGGGAGGCACACTTCGCCGATACAGCATAAAAAACGGGAAACTCGAATAGCAATCAGTTTTGCGCCAGTTCTATTTTTTTGCTTCCATTCAGCAAAAAATAGCCACCGAACAATACCAGGCTGAAGAATAAGGTTGCGTACACACTACCCTGATAAAAAGGAATAGCATCTTTATAGGTTAACAAGAGCCCTTCCGCTGTTTGTGGATGCCCCCATCCGCCGCCGAACAACCAAACGCCAAAATTCGACAATACAAAGAAAATAGTTGGTGCTATCAATGCTGCCAACCCCACCTGCAGCACATTGATTTTTTTAATAAAGAAGCCGATTACCACCATTAGCGCAAACAGGAAATAGTTCCAGAGCTGACCATTATAAAAACCCGCGGTGGTGGTAATACCTGCTTTATACAGTGCATGAAACAGCAAATCACTCAGGAACATGGAAAAAATAGGCAATGCAAAAGCCCATTTTTTATCTTTTATTAGTGCACCTCCGAATAATGCCATGGCTATCTGGGGTGCAAAACTTAGCAGGCCTAAGGGGCGAACCGGGATAACACGGTATACAGCAGCTACCACAATCAGTAGCACAAAGGATACTATAAATGATTTGTTCAGTTTCATAATTCTATAAGCTCAAAAGTTAGGAACCAGCAACAAAAATAGGGGATTTTCATTTGGTAGCCGCGGGTACCGTTGCCAGGAAAGCCTGGCTATAGCTCAGCGCCCGGATTTCAATTTCCGCACCAGCGGTTAAGAGTACCGATTGTCCTTTTCCGCAGGTATGCACAAAACCGGAATCCTGCTCCGTTAATTCAAGGGTTCCCTCCAATACCAGCAGAATTTCTACTGTAGAAGCGGTCAATTTAAGCCCCTCTCCTTCAGCCAGTTCTATCTGGTGCAATTCAAAATCATCGGCCGGTGTAAGAAAAGCTTTTTCATGTGGTTGAACCGGGGTTCCGTCTAGCAGGTTCGGAATACATTCCTGGAATTGTACATGTTTCAGCAATTCGGGCACATCCACATGCTTAGGGGTTAGTCCGCCTCTTAAAACATTATCGGAATTGGCCATTATTTCCACATTCTGCCCCTCCAGGTAGGCATGCAAGAGGCCCGCATCCTGGAAAATAGCTTGCCCTTTTTTCATTTTAACCAGGTTTAGCAGGTAGATGCTGAAGATTCCGCGATCGATCCGACCTGGCTCGTTGTAGGTTTTAGCTGCCCTGGCTGCCCAGAAATCCGGGTTGGATTTGGGCAAATCGCCGGCCTCATACAAGGGCAGAATCCGATCCAGCAGGGGTTGCAGGTGCTGCACTACCTCAGCTTCCGGCATTTCCATTACGGTGCGGTATAAATTTGCATAGTCGCCCTCTCCAAACACCGGCAACAGAAAGCACAGTTCTTTCCGTGCAGCCAGGGTTTCCTTCATCAGCGCAATGCTCCGAAAGCCATGTAATAACCAAAACTCACTGAGCGCATAGGCCAGTTCTGGTTTGTGGTTATCATCTTTATAATTACGATTGGAAGCAGTGATGGAGATACCCGCTTCGTTTTCTGCTGCAAAACCTTTCCGGGCATTTTCTCTGCTTGGATGCACTTGTATACTCAGCATATCCTTTACATCCAGCACTTTTAGTAAGTAAGGAAGGCGGCCAAAACGGGTTCTTACCTCCTGCCCCAGTAATTGCGGATGTTGCTGAATCAGTTGGTCCAACGGTGTTGCTCCGTTAACAATGGAAGGGGCCTGTGTATGCGCACCCAGCCAATATTCAGCGGCTGGCTTACCGGTGTTTTCCTCAAGTGACAACAAGGCCGGAATAAAGGTATATCCACCCCATTGATAGGGTTGTACCCTACCTTCCAGATCAAATAGTTTATTTTGAATATCCATAACGAGGTCGAAAATAAGTTAAAATCAGAGAGTGAAAAACGCTAATCTTCGAACAGGCAGCTATGGCGAGCAGCAGGCCGTTGATTATCTTCAACAGTTGGGGCACCAGGTTTTACATCGTAACTGGAAATACCAGCGCCGCGAAATTGATATTATTTCAGGGTATCAGCAGGTATTACATTTTACCGAAGTAAAAACGCGCATGCGGCAACAGTATGGTTTGCCTGAAAATGCAGTTTATGCAAAAAAACTCAAAAATATGCAGGCTGCAGCAGCCGCTTTTCTGGAACTTCATCCCCAATGGAAACGCATTAGTTTTGATGTGCTCGCCATTGATATGTCTGGAGAAAATACGGAAATCCACTATTTTGAGGACCTCTCCTAGCGGGCAGACCGGCTGATCTGTACCAGTGATAAAGCGGCTTTCATTTTTTCCACCATCTTAAAAGTAGCCGGGCAATATTCTATATTCTGCTTATGCACATGCATATAGTCAACCGCTTTCTTTTTACTTAAGTGGGGAAAGCCTGCGCAATCGGCCGGACGAACTTCGTAAATACTGCACATATTAGTACTGGTATCCAGAAACTGACAAGGTTGCTTTACATTCATCCAGTCCTTGTCTTTCTTATCGAAATACAACCACTTTTCCTTAAAAGCATCCACCGTCATGTTAAGATGTGTTGAAATACGAACCAGATCGCTTTTCGTGAACGTAGGGCTCATTTTTTTACAACAGTTGGCACAGGTAAGGCAATCCACTTCTGTCCATACTTCCTGCTCAAGTACAGGCGTTATTTTATCCAATCCCCTGGGCCGTTCATTCTCCAGTTTGGTAAGAAAGCGTTTCATTTTACGTTTGTTTTCAACGACCTGCTTTTTAAACTGTCGCAGGTTAACAGTACGGGGATTAGTCGCCAGCTCCATTCGTTCGCTTATTTAAGAAAACGCAATATAAAGGATTCAATGCGTTAATTTGCTGCTTATACCGGTGCAATAATGTGGGAACCCTATAAAAAAGGATTTAAAGCCTGGCTGCGTTTGGAAAAATCGCTGGCCGACCAATCAGTAACCGCCTATCTGCATGATCTGGCACTGTTAACGCAGTACCTCCAGCTCCATAACCTGTCAGTTAGGCCCGACCAGGTGGAAGAAGAACAGCTACAGCAGTTTTTGAGATGGATTGCTGAACTGGGCATGACCCAAAGCTCACAGGCCAGGATCTTATCAGGTTTGAGAAGCTTTTATCGGTATTGCTTGTTGGAACAAATCACGAAAACAGATCCCACGGCTTTATTGGAAGCCCCTAAACTAAAAAGGGCTCTTCCCGACACATTAAGCTTTGAAGAAATAGAATTATTGATAGCTGCCATTGATCTGAGTAAACCCGAGGGGGAACGAAACAAAGCAATTCTGGAAACCATGTATAGTTGCGGGTTAAGGGTGAGTGAACTGGTGAATCTCCAGATTTCCTGCCTGTACCTCGATAGTGGTTTTATACGCGTAATTGGAAAAGGTAACAAGGAAAGACTGGTTCCGATCGGTGAAAAAGCTATCCGGCAAATCCAGCTCTATATGCAGCAGGTGCGGGCTTTCCAGGAAATTCAGCCCGGAGCAGAGGATATTCTTTTTTTGAACCGCCGGGGAAAAGGCTTATCCAGGGTGATGATTTTTTTACTGATCAAAGAACTTGCCCAATTGGCCGGCGTTAAAAAATCAATCTCCCCCCATACTTTCCGGCATTCATTTGCCACCCATTTAGTAGAAGGCGGTGCCGATCTGCGGGCGGTACAGGAAATGCTGGGTCATGAAAGCATTACCACCACCGAAATTTATACGCATCTTGACCGGGAATTTCTTCGGACTACCCTGCATGATTTTCACCCGGCCTTTCGCAGAATGAAGCAATAAATCCATCATAAACAATTAGCTTCGTACCCCGTTATATTTGTCACATTAAATCAGCTATCATGAAAAAAATTGTTCTCACTCTGTCTGTGGCCTTTTGTTTGCTGCAGGGAGCTCAGGCCCAGCTTAAGACTCCTCAACCGAGTCCGTCTACTCAAATAAAACAAGAATTTGCATTGTCTACCGTGGAAGTTTCCTACTCTCGTCCGGCTGTCAGGAACCGTACCGTTTTCGGAGACCTGGTACCGTATGGTAAAGTATGGCGTACCGGTGCTAACGGAGCTACCACCATTACCTTCGGTGAAGACGTTGAATTCGGTGGCAAAAAAGTACCGGCAGGCAAATATGGGTTATTATCCATCCCAGGCGCATCTGAATGGGTTGTTATTCTTACCAAACAACTGGATGTTACTAGTCCGGCTGCCTACAAACAGGACCAGGATGTTGCCCGCGTAACAGTTCGTCCGGAAACCCTGCCTTTCTCCATTGAAAATTTCATGATCGGTTTTGATAATATTCAGGCCACCAGCATGAATCTTGACATCGTGTGGGATAAAACTGCCGTAACAGTACCAATTAAAGCCAATATTGATGGTAAAATCATGGCCCAGATAAGTGAACTTGAAAAAACCGACAAGTTCCCCTATTTCCCGGCAGCTATGTATTACCTTGAAAATGGTAAAGATCTGAACAAAGCATTGGGTTGGCTAACCAAAGCCACCGAGCAAAATCCATCTGCTTTCTGGGTACACCACCAACGGGCCAATTGCCTGGCAAAGCTGGGCAAAAAAGCAGAGGCAGTAGCAGCAGCAAAGAAATCAATTGAGTTAGCTAAAGCTGCTAAGAACGATGACTATGTTGCATTAAATGAAAAACTGCTGGCTACCTTAAAATAACCGGCTTCACAGCAATACAAAAATCTCACAAAAAAAGAGGCTGAAAATTAATCAGCCTCTTTTTTTACCCCACAGATTCAACTCTCCTCAATTATTAACCGTCCTAGATTAATCTATTTTGCGAAACCGTTGTGGACAGCCCAGGCAACTGAGGTAAGGGCGGAATCCATTCGGTTCCACACTAAATTCCCGTTTGCCAGTATGCCATTCCAATTTTGCGGAATAGTATCCTTCTCCTTCTGGCAAACCACTGTTCACCGCCCGGGTAATCAATTCATTTTCTCCCAGTTTTACTTCGTATTGATTAATACCGGAAGGTAGCAAAATGCCGTTGGCACGGATAGTCCGGTAGCTTAATGAGTTATCGAAAAGAATAACGGTTCCGTTTTGGTTGAAAAAAACCAGGGTATCCGAGTTGTGGTTGATATCTACCCAACTGCCTATCAGTTCCCGGCCATTTCCGACAGAATCTTTTTTGCAGGCAGTAATTAAACCCGCAAAAAGCAGCCCGAGAACAACCGGTAATCTTTTCATATTGCAGCTATTTATTTCATTGACCCCTGTATTTTAACAAACGTTGCATGTAACAGTATTGCCAGTACCACCAGTACAGCTGCGCCGATCAGGTTCAACCATAAAAAAGCCATATTCCCTTTCCAAAATAAGAGAATCACCAGTGCTTCTGTAATGATCGCACTCCAGAAAGTTGCCGCTCCGCCTACCCATTTGCAAAAAAAAGCTACCAGAAAAATACCCAGGATAACGCCGTAAAACAGCGAGCCCAGCACGTTCACCGCTTCAATCAGACTACCCATATTATTGGCGAATTGAGCGGTTAGGATAGCAAATACCCCCCAGCCAAGCGTATACCATTTTGACATGCGGTATTCTTCCAGGGGAGTTTGTTCTTTTTTAGCGTATTGTTTATGTAGATCGATTACTGTGCTGGACGAAAGAGAATTTAAGGCTGCTGCAATACTGCCCCAGGAAGCCAGGAAGATTACTGCAATAAGCAAACCGACAATTCCCTCAGGAAGATGATCTACCACAAAGCGCAGGAATACATAATTGGTATCGTTTACATCTGCCAGTGGAGCTGCTTTTTTAAGGGTTGACTTATAGTCTTTGCGGTATTGCTGCAGTTCCTGTTGATTAGCTTTAAAGGTTTCAACAAGAGCGCTATTATCGGGCTCCTTGATATAACGGCTCACCAATTCCGATTGCTCAGCCGATTTTTGGTTGAACGCCGTTTCGAGCGTATTCAACTCCTGCCTGGCACCAGCATCCACCACCTGGGTAGATACTGCCTGATTGAAAAAAATCGGTCCCTGATTGAACTGGTAAAATGTAAAAAGCAATGCACCGATCAAGAGGATGGCAAACTGCATAGGCACTTTTACGATGCCGTTCATAAGTAAGCCGATACGGCTTTCTGTTAAACTTTTTGCGGTTAGATAACGGCCTACCTGGCTTTGGTCCGTACCAAAATAGGATAAGGCAAGAAAAAAGCCACCAATGGTACCGCTCCAGATATTGTAACGGTCAGACCAGTCAAACCCCTGGGAACCCTGACCGCTGGTGATCACATTCAGTTTTCCCATTTCTCCGCTTACTTTCAACGCATCAATAAATCCTACCCCTTCCGGCAGCAGGTGTACCATCATATAAGCCGCTATAAACATGCCGGAAAAAATAATCACCAATTGCAACTGTTGGGTATAGGCAACTGCTTTGGCTCCGCCTGTTACGGTATAGATGATCAGCAATCCACCCATGAAAATATTAGTCATGTAAATATTCCATCCCAGTAAAGAAGATAGGATAATGGATGGCGCATAGATGCTGATACCGGTAGAAAGCCCCCGGCTAAGTAAGAAAAGCAGGGAAGTAAACGTACGGGTTTTTTTGTCGAACCGCTGTTCCAGGTATTCGTAGGCCGTATATACTTTAAGGCCATGGAAAATTGGAACAAAAAAAATAGATATCACCACCATGGCAATCGGCAGCCCGAAATAATATTGCACAAAGCGCATGCCGTCATCAAACGCCTGGCCGGGAGCCGATATAAATGTTACCGCACTGGCCTGGGTACCCATAATACTCAGCAATACCATATACCAGGGTAGTGAGCGATTTCCCAAAAAATAGCCGTCCAGATTTTTGCTGGTGGCGCTGCGATACAATCCATAAAAGATGATACCGCAAAGCATCACCACTAATATGGCCCAATCGATGGTACTCATGAAAAATAGCGGGTAAAAAAGTGAAAAGCAATGATCTGTGCAGCCAGGAATGCAAGTACAAAAACGTACCAGGCTTTCCAGGTTTTGAAAACGGGTATTTTTTCCATATGGCTAGTTTTTTCTCACCGGTCGGATCGCAGCCGACTGGTGATGCTTATTTTTTTCTGCCGGAAATCAGTCCTGCGCTAAGCAGGCCGATCCCAAGTCCGATGAGCAATCCAATATGAACGCGTTTTATGAAAATGCCGATAATAAGGCCAATAGCAATAGCCAATCCGATTCCAATATCTCGTCTGCTGTTTGAATTTGCAGCCATTCTAAAAAAGTTTTTTCTGGTTGAGGCCGATCAGGTTGGCCAGCAGGCGGTATGATCCGGCCACACCTGCCGGTAACTGGCGAAAAAACACCAGCCCGGTGTAGGTAAAATACCCTTTTCCGTACTTAGCAATGATAAGGCTTCCTTCCTCTGGCCCTTCCCCCGGATCATTCATGGACAATACCGTTTCATAGCGGCTATCATAGTCTGCCGCATGGTAAATGCTTCTTTCCTGTTTCCACCCCTCAAAATCCTTTAAGGTAATTTTATTGGGGAAGTTCAATGCAGGGTGAGTAGGATTTACAAATTTTACCGGCGAATTTTCATCCGTTATGCGGGTACGTGAAATATTGAAATTATACGGGCCGATTTTTGATTTCACAGACCCTAGTTGATTGGAGGTATTGTATTGAACGATCAGGTTCCCTCCACGTTCAACATAGGCCATTAATTTGTTGTAATGATTGGAGAGCGATTCCATAATATTATAGGCACGAACGCCGGTAATAATAGCATCCAGTCGGCCGAGGTCATAAGCTCCCAGGGTGGCTTCATCCAACTGTACTACCGAATAACCCATTTGCTGTAAAGCTTCCGGAATGGCATCGCCTGAACCGGGAATATATCCGATGGTTTTTCCCACCACTTTGATTTCCTCGTTGATAACGGTTAAACTGGTAGGCAGAAAAAAATGAATCGTAGGAATATGGTCGTATTGGATCAGTTTAAGGCCGTTATTGAATCGTAAGCTCCGATTTGTTTCCCTCACCTCCACCCAGGGATAAATTTTATCGGGAGCTTTTGTTTTAAACAGCGTATCCAGGGGCAGTAAAACAGACTGCAGCGTATTTTTCGGCTGTGGTAACCGGTAGGATAAACTTTTTTGCGTTGTTCGGTTGCCTTCTATTAAATCAAATACAAATCTACCGCTGGCTGTATCGCGCTGGCGATAACTTTTATAAAATAATTGAAGTGATTGCGGGTGCTTGGGAAGCAGGTTGTTCAGCACTACAGAAGGTGAAACACCAAGTGCAAGCGGAGACACTACCAGCACCGGCTGGTAAATTTCACCCTTTACCGGATCGGTGTATTTATATTGTAGCGGGATTCTTTGCCGGAATTCGGTTTGTCCTATTTTATAGCGAAGTTCAAAATCATCCCACTTCAATTCCGCACTACCAATCAGTTCGGGTTGTTTAACCGTAAAACTGCCGGTATCCATTTGTTCACGTAACCAATAAGGTTGGGTTTTATTGAAATCTTCCACCACCCGGTGGGTTATTTTTTTACTGAGGTATTCATTATTGGCGGCGAGAGGTGCAAATTGGAAACTGGTATCTTCCAGTTCCAATACCAGGTCAGTAACAGGAAAGTTACTGGTATTGATACTATTAAAACTGATCTGAATTGAATCTCCGGTTACAGCAAGCTGTTGACTGGCTACAGCTTCTACATAAAAACCCAGGCAGGCATTGATAAGCAGCTGAACTTCCGCTTTCTTTTTATTCTTCCAGTAATAATCGCGTACATTTTGTTCGAGCCTGTTGTATAATTTAACCAGGGCAGGAACCGAAGCAGCCGGTTCAAGCGGGTTAAACGCCCGGATAATAGAGTCGATGGCGGTGTTAACTGCTGTTGCCTGTACCCTCGACCAGTCGCTTATTATACCATCAAATAAATCATTGCTAAGCGGAACACCGTCTGTGTGAGAAAAATATTCGTATTGTTTGCCACGTTGGGCCGGCACACCAAATCCCTGACTCTTATGCTGGCTGCGGCTTTCCGCAGAAATTTCGCCATACCCTTTCCCTAATAAGGGGTTAAAAAGTCCTACGTCTATTTTATACTGATCTTCCAGTTGCGTGTTAACAGATCCGAAATTATAGGTATTCCAGAGAATACGTTTGGCTTGCCACGGCTCGGTAAAAACAAATTGTTCGGGAAATTGCTTGGGATCAGCGGCTGCTTTAAAAGCTTCAATTGCCAGGGCTGCAGACGCGGAATGGTGCCCATGTCCTGCTCGCGAATCGGGCGGAAAACGTGTTATAATTACGTCTGGTTTAAAGCGCCGGATAACCGAAACCACATCGGCCAGGATTTTTTCCTTATTCCAGGTACGGAGTGCTTCATCGGTTGATTTGGAGAAACCAAAATCAAACGCACGGGTAAAAAATTGTTCGGCGCCATCAATCCGGCGGGCGGCCAGTAGTTCCTGTGTGCGGATCAATCCCAGTGATACGCCCTGCTCATCGCCGATAAGGTTTTGTCCACCATCTCCGCGGGTCAGGGAGAGATAACCGGTGCGGTACTTTCGTTCATTAGCCAGGTAGGCCAGCAGTCGGGTATTTTCATCATCGGGGTGTGCCGCAATATAGAGCACCGATCCTACCACACGAAGTTTTTGAAGCCCTTGCAGAATTTCTGCAGAGGACAGGTTTGCCGGTTTTTGTGCGGCAAGTACAAGGGGAAGAAATCCACACCATAAAATGGTGAGTAAATGTTTAATCATAATCTGTCATCAGTGGAAACCTGAAAATACAAAACTTCACGGGTCGGGTGGCACCCGACCCGTGCCGCCCGACCCATGAATATCTTATTGTCCTGTTAAAAAAACAGCATTAGAGAGCAAGAGCTTACCATTTTCCCAGAAACTACGGAATATGGGGTTGTCGGCGAAATAGATCACCTGCCCGCGGCCCATATCCTGCGCACCGATTAATAGTCCATCGTTCAGTTTGGTACGGATTTCACTTCCGGCAAAACCGCTGACATAGTTATCGCGTTTAATAATGCCTACGTTCCAGCCATCTTCTTTGAAAAACTCGTAGACAGCACCATCCTGTTTGAGGCTGTAGTAATAGGTCGGATAACCAAAACCAAGAGGATGCGAATTATCCAGTTCCAGGCGGAAAATTGAGCCAGGCATGCTGTTGACGAGCCAATCGCGTTCCCTGTTTTCATATTTTTTTAGCACAGAGTAGTCAACCTTTTGATCAGCTTTTTTATCATCCGCCTCCTTTAGCTTAATACCCCAATCTGCACGGGCCATTTGTGCCACCGCATTTTCGAGCGCAATAATTTTTCCGCCCCTACGCACCCAGGCTTTCAACTCTTCGTTGGTTTCTTTGCGGGTAAAAAATTCGTAGTTTCCCTCTGGCAGTATCAGCACATTAAATTTATTCAGCCCTTCCCGCAGGAAATCATTGGCGCTGAGTACCGTAACAGGGTATTTTAACTGGGTATCAAAGAAATGCCATAGCTCCCCAAAACCAAGCGATGATACGTTATCACCAGCTAATACGGCCACATTCGGTGCATTAATAATGCGCACACTACTGGACCCAAAATCATATCCCTTGTCCACGAACCCAGATGGCACAGCATATACTTTGGAGCCGGTAAGGGCTGCAATTTTTTCCACTTCCTGCTGTATGGGTCTTGCGCCGTTGGAAGCTTTTGTTATCAACAATGATCCTTTCTCAAAGGTCTGATTGGCGATTTGAAAAGGCTGTTCTGTATAACGAACCTTTAATCCATTTTGTAAGGCTGCTGCCAGAAATTTAGCACTGTGCAAGCCGTCCCATTTAATGGCATACGCATACGCATTGGCAACAACGGAAGCAGCTGTTTCTGCAGGCGCGGTTTTGGTGGTATTTGTAGTATAACCGGCCACTCCATAGGCTTTTAATCCATATACATAAGGCATCGACCAGGCAGTAATATCATAGGTTGCCGAATCGGTGATGGCAGAGTTACGTTCGAACAATACTTTGATCAGGTTCCCTTTTGATTGATTCAGGTTAATGACGATATCACCCGGCTCGGTTTTAAACGCTTCCTGTTTACCGGTAAAATAATTAAGTCCATTGCTGTTTCCCGCAGTTGCATAGGACCAGTCGATCAGGTTCTTATCCAGCAGGGTGGTTAACCGCGTTACGCGATCGGTACCATCGTTTTTAATTACCCAGGATTTAAATTCGCCGGCTGGCTTATTAATAACATTATTGAAATAGGTCCTGAATTCTTTTACTACCCGAACCGCATTTTGGGCAGTGATTTCTACCGTACTAAGCCCGGTAGTATAATGATGTTGTGCCCGATCCACCAGCGTAAGGGTATCACCGTCTTCATTGATGATACCAAGCCCTGCCCTGATGCCTCCCTGCTCATAGGTCATACCAATTGAGCCGTTATAGGTCGGGTAGGTATCGCCGTAAGAAGGATAAAACAGGTCAAACCGCTCTTTGGTAAAATACAACCATCCTTCTTTATCAAAATAACGGGCATGATTTTTACCAATCATTGTCTGAAATTCACGTTGCCAGGGGGTAATTACCTCGTGAAAAGGTTCCGCAGCCGGGGCAAAATAATATGGTTCATTAATACCCTGCTCATGGAAATCAACATGCACCTGGGGCAGCCAGCTGTTGTATACTTTCAGGCGGTGCTGACTTTCTTTTTGGGTTTGCCAGGCCCAATCACGGTTCAGGTCAAAATTATAATGGTTACTTCTTCCACCAGGCCATGGTTCACGGTGTTCACGAGCCAGGGGCTGAGGGTTGATGGTTTGCCCGATAACGGTAGTATACCAATTTACATAACGGTCGCGGCCATCCGGATTCAGACAGGGATCGATGAGCACCACCGTGTTCTGCAGCCATTGCTGGGTTTTTGCATTTGACGAATTTACCAGGTCGTAGGCGGTAAGCATGGCAGCTTCCGAAGAAGATGTTTCGTTGCCGTGTACATTATAACTGAGCCAAACTATGGCGGGGGCATTTTCCACAGGAGCCGCCCTATCGCGCGAGGCATTGGCCAAGCGGAGGTTATTCAGCCGGATGGATTCGATATTGCTTAAATTTTCTGCGCTGGCGATTGTTGCCAGTAACAAAGGACGGCCTTCATTGGTTTCTCCATACTGTTCCAGCTTCATTTGCTGAGGAGCTTCTTTCGCCAGGTGCTGGAAATACTGAACAATTTTGTAATGCGGGGTATATTTCGTACCCACTTTATACCCCAGAAACTGTTCCGGAGATTTCAATTGTGCCTGAATGCCATTAACCAGTATAAGCATTCCAACCAAATAAATTATCCTTCTCATATATGCTGTGTTATTCAATTTTAGTTCCGAAGCTAAGCATTATCTTCTTTCACCGGTCGGCTCATCTTCACCTTTACCCGAGGAAAAGTATATTCAGCCCTTGCAGCATCCGTATAAAAAACCGGGTGATTACCGAATTATAAAGCGCTCATGCAAGCAGATAAACCTGCACAATTCAGGAAAAACTGCATGACTATGCGCTTTTTTTATTCCCAGGATTACCCCCAATAATTCGGCATTATTTCATTTTGAGCAATGGCTGCTGCATTTCCTACCAGCAACGTTACCTGGAATGCATTTTACCGGAAAAGTGGCCCGGGGCCGGTGAAGGGATTTTATTATTTTCGGGAGATGAAAACCCGATATTTTGGCGTACTCGCCGGATGTCTCCTGGGAGTTAGTCTCCAGGCGCAAACCGACATTTCGCCCTTTGCCTATAGCATTCAGAAAACCGCCACCGGAAGAAATGGAGCAGTTGTTTCTGCTCATCCCCTGGCCAGCCAGGCCGGCATAAGTATCCTTCAAAAAGGCGGCAATGCCATTGATGCAGCCATCGCTACACAATTAGCACTGGCAGTGGTTTACCCCGGCGCCGGCAACCTGGGAGGAGGAGGTTTCCTGGTTGCACATCTTGCCGATGGACAGCAACTTGCCCTGGATTACCGGGAAAAAGCCCCTGCCAAAGCACATCGGGATATGTACCTGAACCCGGATGGCAGTCCGAACCTGACCAAAAGCCAGCAAGGCCACCTGGCTGCCGGTGTTCCGGGCACTGTAGCGGGGCTCTGGCAATCGCACCAGTACGGGAAGCTGCCTTTCAGTACGCTGGTGCAACCAGCTATTGACCTGGCAACTAATGGATTTGTACTTACGGAGGAAGAAGCATCCAACCTCAATTCCAATCAGCAGGATTTCCAAAAAAACAATACCAGTACCACCGTTTTTATCAAATCCCAGCCCTGGAAAGCAGGCGATACATTGGTACAACAGGAACTTGCAGCTACGCTGATCCGTATACGGGATAAAGGTCGGGATGGTTTTTACAAAGGCAAAACAGCCCAACTGATTGTAGCAGAAATGAAGCGCGGCAATGGCATTATCACAAAAAAAGATCTTAAAAACTATGTGGCCATCAATCGTAGTCCCAGCCTTTCAACCTATAAAGATTATAAAATACTAACCATGTCGCTGCCCAGCAGCGGGGGTGTTCTGCTTCCCATGATGCTGCAGATGACCGAACAATTTCCCATTCGTCAATATGGATTTCATTCCCTCGAAGCGGTTCAACTAATGACAGAAATTGAACGGCTCGCCTACGCCGATCGTGCCAAATACCTGGGCGATCCGGATTTTTATAAAGTACCCGTACAACAACTGCTCAGCAAAGCCTATCTACAGGAGCGGCTGCGTTTATTTCGGCCAGGGAAAGCTGGCAACAGTAAAGAAATCGGAGAAGGCATACTCCAACAGGAGTCGGAAGAAACCACTCATTTGAGTGTGTATGATAAAGAAGGCAATGCCGTAGCGGTAACAACCACTTTGAACGGAGGTTATGGATCAGGCACCGTTGTAGGTGGGGCTGGTTTCTTACTTAACAACGAAATGGATGATTTCAGTGTAAAACCAGGCGTGCCTAATATGTACGGCGCTGTGGGTGGCGAAGCCAATGCCATTATGCCCGGGAAACGAATGCTTAGCTCCATGACACCCACCATCGTTCTCAAAAATGGTAAGCCTTTTATTATAACAGGCACACCGGGGGGTACCACCATTACTACCTCGGTTTACCAGACCCTGCTAAACATTCTGGAATTTAATTTAAGCGCGGAAACCACTGTAAATGCGCCCAAATTTCATATGCAATGGCTTCCCGATGTAATTTTTACCGAACCCGGCTTTCCGGAAGACCTGATCAAAAAACTGGAACGTATTGGATATACCATTCATAAGAGAGGGCCTATTGGAAGGACCGAACTGATCCTGATAAAAGAAGATGGCAGTTTGGAAGCAGTAGGCGATAAACGGGGAGACGATGCTGCCCTTGCATATTAAGCCTTACCCGCAAAAAAACAACCATGAGCACAGAACAGCTTTACCTCGATAGTATCCGCCGGCAATTTAATGCCTATAAAACCCTGGGCGACCATTGCCTGCAACAACTAACCGAAGAAGAAATCAATCGTTGCCCGGCAAGCGGGTCCAACAGCATTGCCATTATTGTGCAACATATGCACGGCAACCTGATGAGCCGTTTTACGAATTTCCTTACAGAAGATGGGGAAAAACCCTGGCGCCAGCGCGATCTGGAATTCACCGCTGCCCGGCTTCTGCAGCCGGCTGATCTGCTTCAGTTATGGAACGAAGGCTGGGCCTGCCTGTTTACAACCCTTGATAGCCTTCAACCAACTGACCTTACTAAAACCGTTACCATTCGTACAGAACCACATGCTGCCCTGGATGCCATCAACCGTCAACTGGCGCACCATTCCTCTCATGTGGGTCAGATCATACTGCTGACTAAAATGTATAAAGCCGAAAACTGGCAGTCGCTTTCTATTCCCAGGGGTCAATCCCGGTCATTCAACGAAAAAATGGGCCAAAAGACCTGAGGGCCTTGCATAAGCTGATAAATACGCTTTATTTTGTACTATCCAACCCGGTAAGACCTCTTCCAGTTCCATAGAGAAACCATAAAATACCCCTTTAATCAATTATTTTATGGTTATTCGTATCGTACCCATTGTGTTCCTATTATTTGTTTCAGCCTTTGCTTTTTCACAACCCGTGCACTGGAATATCCGGGCGGGCTGGCATGCCAGCACAGCCCAGATAATTGACAAATCAAGTAGTAAAAAAACGCCGTCCAATTACCTGAACGGTGTTTCCTCAGGCATCGGCATAAAGGTTCAGTTCGATCACCAATTGTATTTCAGTCCGCGTATTCAATACAGCATGCATGGTTTTGAACAAGCGGCTACAAAAAACGATCCTTCCCAGCAATACCGGCTGCACTACATTGAACTCCCTATCCTGTTGCAGCTTGATTTCTCCCAAAAAGGACAAGGTTTTTTTACTTCGTTTGGCCCCTCTGTTGGAGGCGCCATAGCCGGTTCCCGGAAAACAGGTAGTGAAAAGCAAGCCCTTTTATTCGGCATGACGCAGTACAATCGCGTCAATATCGACGCACTTGTCCAGTTTGGGTATGGGTTTAAAAATGGGTTATCGGTAGATGCTTCCTATACCTATGGGCTTACCAGTATAACCAATGGAGATGAATTACCGATCATACGCATCGCACAAATCGGGATAGGACTTTCTTACCGGCTGACGGGCAGCACTGCTCAGAAATAACGGAGCGGGTTGCGTTTCCGGTCGTATATATAATGTTTTATATTCATCCAGAAAGCCGCAATGGTATAGAAAATGATAGGAGATCCCATGGTTAACAGGGATATATACATAAAGTATTTACGGATGGTGGCAGGGGCGATGCCCATTTTTTCTCCTAAATAGGAGCAAACGCCAAACACATGCCATTCAATAAAGTGTTTGAAGTTCTTCATATCACCAAATTAGCAAATTCTGACAAATACACTCGTAAAAGGTTAAAAACAAATCGGTTTTATCGGTAATTTCGCGGTGATTTCACCGAGAAACCGAAATAGCAAACCTAAAACATACTATAGTTATGGTTTTTGACCTCGAGATGATTAAAAAAGTATACGCCAACTTTCCAGGCCGGGTAAATGCTGCCCGCAAGGTGGTTGGTCGTCCGCTCACCCTTACCGAAAAGATTTTGTACGCCCACCTCTGGCAGGGAGATGCTACCCAGGCATTCGAAAGAGGAAACAGTTATGTAGACTTTGCCCCCGATCGCGTAGCCATGCAGGATGCTACGGCTCAGATGGCCCTGTTGCAATTTATGCAGGCAGGCCGTGATAAAGTGGCGGTTCCTTCTACTGTACACTGCGATCACCTGATTGTTGCCAAGGACGACTCCAAAACAGACCTGGTTCGGGCAGTTAATGAAAGTAAGGAAGTATATGATTTTCTCGCTTCGGTTTCAAATAAGTACGGCATTGGTTTCTGGAAGCCCGGAGCCGGTATCATTCACCAGGTAGTGCTCGAAAACTATGCCTTCCCCGGTGGAATGATGATTGGTACTGATTCTCACACGGTAAATGCAGGTGGGCTTGGTATGATCGCAATTGGCGTAGGCGGTGCGGATGCCTGTGATGTAATGAGCGGACTGGCCTGGGAACTGAAAATGCCTAAGCTGATCGGTGTAAAACTTACCGGCAAATTAAATGGATGGGCAGCCCCTAAAGATGTAATTCTGAAGGTAGCCGGTATTCTTACTGTTAAAGGTGGAACCGGAGCCGTAGTTGAATATTTTGGCGAGGGTGCTACCAGTATGAGCTGTACCGGTAAAGGTACGATCTGTAATATGGGGGCTGAAATCGGGGCCACCACGTCTACCTTCGGATACGATGCTAGCATGAGCCGCTACCTTCAATCCACCGGAAGAGCCGACGTAGCTGCGCTGGCAGACGGCATTCAAGAACACCTAACTGCCGACCCGGAAGTATATGCTAACCCGGACCAATATTTTGACCAGGTAATCGAAATCAACCTCAGCGAGCTGGAGCCGCATCTGAACGGACCATTTACTCCGGATCTTGCAACCCCGATTTCCAAAATGAAGGAAGAAGCAGCAAAAAACGGCTGGCCTGTTAAAGTGGAAGTTGGCTTGATAGGATCCTGCACCAACTCTTCGTACGAAGACATCAGCCGCGCTGTAAGCCTGGCCCGCCAGGTAGCAGAAAAAGGGCTGAAAACAAAGGCGGAATTTACGATTACGCCCGGTTCTGAACTGGTTCGTTACACTATTGAGCGCGATGGATTCCTGAGCACGTTCGACCAGATCGGTGCAAAGGTATTTGCCAATGCCTGCGGCCCCTGTATCGGCATGTGGGATAGAATGGGTGCTGAAAAGCAGGAAAAAAATACGATTGTGCATTCCTTCAACCGGAACTTTGCCAAAAGAGCCGATGGAAACCCCAATACCTATGCATTCGTGGCTTCTCCGGAACTGGTAACGGCCCTGGCTATCGCCGGCGATCTGACCTTCAACCCTCTTACCGATACATTGATCAATGAAAAAGGCGAGCAGGTAAAGCTTGACCCGCCTTCCGGTTATGAGTTGCCTCCTACCGGCTTTGCAGTAGAAGATGCTGGTTATCAGGCGCCGGCCGCCGATGGCAGCAGCGTACAGGTAATTGTTGACCCGGCTTCCAAACGCCTTCAGTTGCTGGATCCATTCCCCGCCTGGGAAGGAACCGATTTAAAAGGCTTGAAACTGCTGATTAAAGCAAAAGGAAAATGTACCACCGATCATATTTCCATGGCCGGCCCCTGGCTGAAATTCCGTGGTCACCTCGATAATATCAGTAATAACCTCCTGATCGGCGCTGTTAATTTCTTCAATGAAAAAACCGATACGGTTCAGAATCAGCTCACCGGGGAATACGGTCCTGTTCCGACTACCCAGCGGGCGTATAAGGCGGCCGGTATCGGATCTATCGTTGTAGGCGATGAGAACTACGGAGAAGGTTCCAGCCGTGAACATGCAGCTATGGAACCCCGTCACCTGGGAGTGCGTGCTGTGCTGGTTAAAAGTTTTGCACGGATTCACGAAACCAACCTGAAAAAACAGGGCATGCTGGCACTAACGTTTGCCGACAAAAACGATTACGACAAAATCCGTGAAAACGACAGCATTGATATCCTTGGTTTGACCAGCTTTAGGCCCGGACAGCCCCTGCAATTGGTATTACACCATGCAGACGGTAGTACCGAAACGATCCTGGCAAATCATAGCTACAATGAACAACAGATCGAATGGTTTAAAGCAGGTGCTGCCTTGAATATTATTCGTCAGCAGTTTGCAGGATAACAATAATTTAATACTACGGATAAAAGGGCTGTAAACACGGTTTACAGCTCTTTTTTTACCCATTAGCCCTGGTAATCATATAGTAAAAACACTTATTTTTTGGCGTAATCTTTCGGTTTATCAACTTAATAATTAACTTTATCCACACTTTCCCATTACTCTGCAAGTAGCTTACCCTGTCTCCAATATCATTCCTTAATACCACCGTATCCAATAGCTCCTGAGCCCATTAATTTATAATTGACAACTAAAACCTTGTTGTGAAGAACTTAATAGTATTATTACTACTAGTGAGCAGTGCTGTCCATGGCCAAAACGGAATCGTATTTTATGACCCATGTGAATCTGCTCCCCAGTATGGATGGGGGAATCCTTATCCGAACAATTTCTGGAGTGGTAAAAGCGGAGATGACACTAAAACTTCTTTTTCTGTTTCCAATGAATACCGACGCGCGGGAAACAGCTCCTATCGTTTCGAAATACGCCGCGATGGCAGTTCTCATCTGAATGATAATTTCCGACAGAACCAACTGATCTATAATTTTCTTCCGGCTGGCACTAATGCTACCGATGCAGGAAATATGGGGCAGGCTGCTGCTACCAACAGAACACCGATGGACCTGCGATGGATTAAACTATCCACCCTTGTACCGGCCAACTATCTTCCGAATCAATACCCGGTATCCATTGGATTGATGTTAAAAAATATTCCAGACGATCATCCTACGCCGCTGGACCTGATCCTTCAAAACGGTGAGTATAATTTACATGTAGTGACCTGGAACAATGGTGTTCCTGCCACACAGGTCATCAATATAGGGCAAGTACAACCAGGTATCTGGGAAGATTGGGTGCTTGAACGCAACTACAGCGCTTCCGCCGACGGCTTTATCCGGTTATACCGGTACAACAAACTCGTAGCCAATATTACGGGGCCAAACTGGCCGTCTAACAATGTTGCTTATGCGAAAGAACCCTATATTAAAATTGGGGCTGCTAATTACGGATGGGCTGCTAATATTAACCAGGTAATAGGAAATAATACAGCAGAACTAGCGCCGGTTGTTTTGTTTGTAGACGAATTAAAATTTGGCAGTGCAGCTGCTGCATCTACTGAGTTTATTGCGGGGCAAACGCCGCAACAACCAGAACAACCTCAACAGCAATTAGCCAGTTACATTTTTTATGATAACTGCGAAATTCCGGGTATGCCCTATCTTACGATGGATTACAACCTGCAGCCGCCGGTACAGTGGGCTCATTTCCAGGGCGATCCTTCTGTTAGTTCTGTAGTACGAAGTGCGGAACAAAAAAGAGCAGGCGGATTTGCTTATAAATTTGAATTAAATGATGGGCCCGGTAACAGTTGGCCTTATTTTAAGTCGGAACTGGTATGGAACTTCCTGCCTGCCGGCTCGCCGTTGGGTATTTTAGGTAATACCGATGCATTTAATCGTCCTGTATTAGGCTTAAGATGGGTGGCAGCATCTACTTTTATTCCTTCTTATAACACTGATTTCAATACTCCCACCAGCATATTGTTTAATACAAAAGCTGTAGATGATGACTGGCCGCAACCCAATGCACTTTGGATGGAGAACGGCCGTTATAAATTCGTACTAACCAGGGTTGGCCCTAACGGTACTACTCAAACGAACAATACGGATGTAGGCCCGGTTGTTAAAGATGTATGGGAGGACTGGGTATTAAACCGAAACTTCACGAGTGCCGATTCGGGTTATGTACGTTTGTATAAAAATGGCCAGTTAGTTTTTCAATACCTGGGCGGCAACTGGAAAGACGATGCATTCCACAGTAAGGAACCCTATATCCAGATGGGAATTTATAAATGGGCTTTTGGAAGCAACTGGACGATTCGCCCGGATGCCTCGAAAATCACCCTCTTTATTGACGAAATCAAGTTTGGGAATGTAGCTAACCGCCTGGAAGATTTTGTCGTTAAAGCCGCTGCTAATATTCCACCGGTATCCAATGCAGGTCCGGACCAGTTCCTGAATATACCCGTTACCCGCACCCAACTCACCGGCATTTCCACTGATGCCGACGGGTCTGTATACGCCCGTCAATGGACGAAGATCAGTGGCCCGGCAGGTGGTGACATATCTGCTCCCAGCCAAAATACAATTACCCTTACCAACCTGGAGCAGGGAACTTATCGCTATCGTTTCCAGGTTACTGACGATAACAATGCTACCACCAGCGACACGGTTGTAATCAATGTTTTGGCTCCGGTAATGACCATGGTAAATTATTCTCGTTTTGGAGGTGGGGCCAGCCAGCCCATGCAATATGTTTGGAAAGGCGGTAATTTACCCAATTCTACGGCCGCAGCTGTAGGACAACCGATAAACGGCGATTTTAGTCTGCAGGTTACCATTGGCCGTCAATCGGCGGGTGCCTTTGTTGCCCTCGATACCGACGACACCCTGGAACATATTTATACACCCGGACAAATATGGATGGGCGTGGCAAATGGACGACTGTACGCCGGCGATTTCCCGGGCTGGTTCCTATATCGTTTAACCGATGCCGTGGTTGCAACCGGTGATTTTATAAGGATACGTCGCCAGGGCGACAGTTTCCTGCTGGAGTATTCGAAAGACAATGGAGCTAGCTGGGTACTGGCTTATACTTACCTGTATCGTACCACCCGTACCATGTGGCCAAAAGCTACCTTTGACAACCTGAACTCCACCATCTACTACCCTGCCATCAGCACGGGTAGTGGAACTGCGGCTCTTACAGAACGTACCTCCGCTCCGATAGAAGCTGCCGTTTCAGCCAATGCAGCCAGCCTTACGAAAGTTCAGCCAAATCCGGCGAATCAATGGGTGCAGGTAACCATCGGATCGGAGTTTGCTGCGGGCAAACTGCATGTTCAGGTATTTGATAATGCCGGAAAATTAGTGAGCCGTCAACTAACGACATATCAACAGGGACAAACCCTCAAAATAGAAACCAAAAACTGGAACAGCGGCTCCTATTTTCTACTGATCCGGGATGAAAAAGGCAACCAGGTTCAACAAAAAATTGTGGTGGTGCATTAATTCCGTTTTACCGGTCGGGTGCTCCCCGACCGGTAAAACGGGAAAAATACCCCCCGAAATACCGGTTTAATCACGGTAAGAAAGATGGAATCGGGGGTTAGTTTTGCAATAGGGGTGAACTTAATCAAACTACCGAAACCATTGCCTTACCTATTTTGATCCACTACTAACACAGCGTTCATAGCAGTACAGATGTGTTCAATTGAACCTGCCTAAAAGCAGGTTTTTTTTATGTTATACGGGGAAAATGCCCCCCTTTACGGTGTATTCTCCCATTGATCAATAGATGCAGAGCCAATAGTTTTGTTGCCTAAACAGGTTCGGTCGGTCATGGTTGTGGTTGTCTCAGACGCCACAACCTTACCGGCTTAAAATCCCTGATCATTCAATGAAAAGATTACTCGACCTTTCGGTTCACTCTATACCATGGCTCCTGTTAATCCTTGCCTGCCTTACCCTGATAACAATGGTAGTTGTGTTGATGCAGAAAAAACAGCAAGACAGAGATATGAATCAAAACGATTAAAAAGATTCAACGCTGCCCCCATTCAGACGTTTGCATCCGACCTATCCCTGTTTTCTTTAGTTTTAACTTTAACAACCTCAATATTTCTACTATGAAGAATGTATTCATCTTACTGTTTAGTATGCTTGTCCTGGTTTCCTGTAAAACCTCCAGATCCATCCCAATTCCAACGGATGAAAAATATGTTGCAGAAAAAATTACTCCGGAGCAGGCGGCAGAACTTGAAAAAAACTACCAGGCAGACCCTGATTTCAAAAAAACATTTAGAAATGGAATGTATCTTCCCATTTCAGTTTTAGACGATCTTAGAAAGTCTGTCGGCATTGAAGGAATTTCCATTTACTACGGGAAAGACCCCGGATTTGCCAGCCCTGTATTTATCCTGTACGCTACTAAAATTACCCCTACATCTCAGCAGGAAAAATCTGCAGACGGCGGAGATGTAATTTATAAAGTATATTACCCGTGTCCTACCATCTGCGGAAAATAACTTGAATAAAACCCCGGGAAAAACGGAATGAATTATTGGACTACAACACTTATTAAACTAGTAATTATCGGCATTGGAATCGTTATCGGATTTGTCCGGGAAAAACAATTAAACCGAACCAATTATAATTTCCTGATTTTCCTGTTAGTGGCCGGCGGCGGAGAACTACTGGAATGGCTGTTGGCTTATTACTACAAACATAATTTTGTTTACTACCATGTGTTTCGTCCCCTGTTTTATACCCTTATAACCCTGGCCTTAGCACAAGAACTGGGACGAATGAAGCGAAGTTTTCGGCTATCCATACTATTTGTATGGATAGCTGCTTACTTCAATGCAAAATACCTGCAGCCTCCCGACAACTCACTCAACACTTTAATTATCAGCTTGATTTGCCTGCTGCAAATTTTACAGGTATTATTTTATATTGCCCGCCTTTTTGATCAGTACAACTGGAATGAAACAATTTACCGTCATAGCTTCTGGATTGCAATCGGTATCCTGCTCCACTCCATTAGCTCTTTTTTAACCCTGGGCCTGCACAATGTTCTGGGCGGCGATGGCCAAAAACTGGTTACCAACTTTCTGATCGTCTCAGAATGGTTATTTTACGCTTCCTTTGCTATTAACTTACTGGTCCAAAAACCAGTTGAAGATGCATAAGCAAGTTCCATGAATGCCAGTCAATTTGAAATCATTTACACCATGGCGGCAGCTGTCGTCATTATGCTTGCGCTCAGTGGGTTTGTGGTATATCTTATTCTTTCCAGCCAAAGGAGAAGGATCCGCCTCCAGCACGAACAACAACATATGAAAGAATCCTATGAAAAAGAAGTCCTTACCACCCAGATAGAAAGCAGGGATCAAACGCTTCGGGATATCAGCCAGGAAATTCACGATAATATGGGGCAATTACTAAGTGTAGCCCGCATCAACCTGAATATCCTGGAAAAAGAATTAGAAGAACATAAATCGGTTAAAAGAATCAAAGACACTAACCTGATACTGGCCGATGTAATCAAATATATACGGATGCTCTCGAAAGGCCTGAATTCCGATATGTTATCGAGTTATGGCCTGCGCGAATCGATCAAATTTGAACTTGACCGAATTGCACAAACGGCCATGATAAATTGCCGATTCGAAACGGAAGGAGAGGATTTCCTGATTGATAATAAAAAAGAAATCGTGCTATACCGCATGATCCAGGAAATCCTGAATAATATTCTGAAACATGCCCATGCAACAGAAATTTCCATTGTAATGAAATATACGGCTGCTCATTTTATGCTAACGATTTCTGATAATGGAAAAGGATTTAATAAAGAAGAAGCCGGCTCAAAATCTATAAAAGAAGCAGGTTCCGGACTCAAAAACCTGGAAAAAAGGGCCCAACTGGTAGGCGCTTCCTTACAAATAAAAACCAGCCCGGGAGAAGGTACGAATATTCACATTCTTTTACCCAAACCAATCAATCATGGAAACCATTAAACACCCGCCGTATAAAGTAGCTATTGCCGACGATCATCGGCTGATCGCAGAGTCCTTATCACATTTGATTAATGACTCTCCCGAATTTACCGTAACACTACTCGCCAACAATGGCAAGCTGCTGTTGGAAGCCTTACGGGCAAGTGAACAGGAACCTGATATTTGTATTCTCGACATCAATATGCCCGTAATGAACGGCGTGGATACAGCCCGTGCCATTAGCAGCCAGTTTCCCACTATAAAATTACTGGCATTAAGCATGAACGATGATGAAGCCTCCGTCATACAAATGATCCGCGCGGGCTGCAGGGGGTACTTACTAAAAGATTGTTCCCAGGCAGAGCTTCATCGCGCCCTGAGTGAAATACTTACCAAAGGATTTTATTACAGTGATTTTGTTACTGGCAAACTGGTACATACCATTCATCGTGAAGAAAAAACCGTAGAACCAGCCATCCGTTTATCTGACAGGGAAATGGAATTCATAAAATACGCCGCTTCAGAAATGACGTATAAAGAAATTGCCCTTACCATGAAACTCAGTGAACGCACTATTGACGGTTATCGCGAAGCATTGTTTGAAAAACTGCAGGTTAAAAGCCGGGTAGGGCTGGTACTTTATTCTATCCGCACAGGGTGGGTAAATGCAAATTAGCATCTGATTAAAATACCAAATTTTTATAGTTCTCTCCCATTTTTCGGCAGATCGAACCATCCCACCCATACCTGGTTGCTGTTAAACGATGGGGCCCAATTGCCATGGGTTGATTTATACCGGCCCTGCCATTCACCAGTTTACGGAGCAGGGCATTACCAAGTGCTGGGAATTACTCAGCAATGTACACCACAGGTTCAGTGGCACCAGAAATTTCATTGGGATCGAGTTCGACAAATACTTTCAGAAAAATGAGTTTGATAGGACGATATGGCCGCAAATGAGGGTAAGCGTTGCAGATAATTTTTACGGCATGAATAGTAACAGACAGCTCTATACGAATAGAAAACCAACGGTTCAGTTCATTTGTCCGGCTAATTTATGAACCTGGACATAAAGCTGCCCGGCAGGCTTACCACCCGATACCATAATCTTCTCCATAATTACTGGAGCCGCCCCAGAAACTCTGGTGTTTCCAATCGAACCAAATAGCATTTATTGGTCCGGATGTACGAGCTTCAAACCGAAGAATATATCCCCTGTCGGTTAGTTCTTTCCTGATCCAGGCAGGCGTTGATTCATGCAAAAGCAAATGTCCGGGTTTAGGCTTTCTATCCTTGCCACCCAGGGATAACCAATACTGATAACTGTTGAAATTCGGCGCTTCTGCAGCCTGCTGTACATTCATTCCAAATTCTGTTATGTTCAGAAAAAACTGTAGCAGGTTCTGATCCTGTGTATCGCCTCCCTGTACAGCAAAAGACAGAAAAGGACGCCCCGCTTTCAAAGCCAGAGTAGGCGTAAGAGTAACCCGGGGGCGTTTACCTGGCGCCACTACGTTAAAGGGGTTTAGTGCAGGATCAATAACGAAACTCTGCATCCGCTGGCTCATTCCAATTCCAGTTTCCCCTGCAATACAGGCCGGTACCCAGCCCCCACTTGGTGTAATAGAAACCACCCAGCCTTCCTTATCGGCGGCCTGCACACTGGTTGTACCCCGCCATACCTGATCGAGGTAGGCTGCATCCGGGGCTGCAGCCAATTCCTTTGTTCCCTGCTCCGGCCACTTATTCAGTAAGTCTTGATACGGATTTTTATCCTGTTGAAAAGGATATGGATCGCCTGGCCCGATAGCCGGGTTGTTGTTTTCTTCCAATAAAAAGCGGGCCCTTTCCTTTGCATAAGTTGTTGACAGTAATCCTTCCATTGGTTCTGCCGGTGGAAAATAAGGATCTCCGTAATAAAAATCACGATCTGCAAATGCAAGGTTCATTGCCTGGTACAGCGTATGGATATAGCGCGATGAATTATATCCCATAGCTTTCAGATCCACCTCCTGCAATAACTGCAAACTTTGCAACAGCATCGGCCCCTGTGTCCATTGCGATAATTTATAGACGTCTATCCCTTTATAATTTACTTTGAGGGGTTCTTCAATTATGACCTTCCAATTGGCAAGATCCTGCCGCGTGATCAACCCGCCCTGCTCCTGGCAGCCCCGCACAAATTCGGCGGCAATATCTCCTTTATAAAAACGATCGTATGCTGCATAAATAGCTTCTTTACGCGATTTACCTTTCTTCAAAGCAGCTTTTTCTGTTTCCACGAGTTTTTCCAAGGTGCTCAACAATTGCTGCTGTACAAATAATTCTCCTGCTTCTGGCGCTTCCCTTGGTGCGCCCGCATGTGGCAACAATACTTTTGCAGAATAAGGCCATTCCTTAATCCGTTTTTTCTCCCGCTCAATACTATTGGCGGTTTGCGCCTCTATGGGGTATCCGGCAGCCAGCTCCATAGCGGGCGCCAGTACCTCCGCCAAACTCATTTTACCATATTCAGCAAGCATCGTAAACAGCCCGCCGGGTGTACCGGGCGTAACGGCAGCAAGCGGCCCATATTCAGGAGGAAAATCATATCCCTTCTTCTTGAAAAATTCAGGCGTTGCTCCTGTTGGTGCTACTCCTAATGCATTTATGCCGATCACTTTTTTTAAACCGGGATGGTAGATCAATGCCTGCGTTTCTCCTCCCCAGCTCAACACATCCCACATGGTACAGGTAGCAGCAAGCATAGCACAGGCCGCATCTACTGCATTTCCTCCTTTTTGAAAAATTGCAGCACCCGCAGTTGCTGCCAATGGTTTCCCCGTTATTGCCATCCAGTTTTTACCGTGCAAAACGGGCTTCTGTGTACTTTGAGCAACTAACTGAACGGGCATCCATAACATCAACAGCAATAATGATCGCATAGAATTTTTATTTCAGCTTTTGTTAAAGCCATTTTAACAAATATACCCTAAAACTTATTCACATAAAGAGCGATTGGAACAGTTTTGGGAACCCCCTTCTACTGAATCTAAACAACAGTTTTATGAAAACGACCCTCTTCAAAACCATCTTGATGAGTACAGGCATGGCTATTATTTTTACTGCCTGCAGTCAGGATGATGACGCCAATCCGAATACGGCCCAACTTGAAATCCGCCTTACAGATGCCCCAAATCCAGCTATTAAGGAAGTTTGGGTCGACATCAAGGAAATTCAGTTGAACATGGATGGTGAAAATGAAAACTGGACCACTTTATCAGGTACATTTCCAGGTGTATACAACCTGTTAGACCTTACCAACGGCAGGGATACCATACTCGCCAATGCAACCCTTCCTTCAGGAAAAATGAACCAGTTGCGACTTCTGCTTGGTGAAAACAATTACATCATAACGGCAGACGGCCAGAAAGAAATGCTGACCACGCCAAGCGCCCAGGAATCGGGTTTAAAGGTTTTGATAAATGCGGACCTGACCGGAGGTGTTTTATACCGGTTGGTGCTGGATTTTGATGCTGCTAAATCAATTGTTCCGGCAGGCAACAGTGGTAAATATATTCTTAAACCTGTAATCCGGGTTTTATCCATAGTTCCTTCAGGAGGCATTGTAAAAGGATTTGTAGCACCGGATTCGATTCTTACGACCATTTTTGCGTTGAAAGGAAGCGACACTATTTCAACCACCGCTACCAGTAATGGTAATTACCAGTTTCGTGATATACCTGCAGGTAATTATTCCCTGCATTATTATCCCGCACCCGATTCTTTTAAAACGGTTCAACAGGAAGTTACTGTTACACTCGGACAAACAACGATGGCCGACACGATCCACCTTGAACTTAACTAAAAAAAGCCCGTCGGAAGTATAAGATCCGACGGGCTTTTTTAATGATCGTTGCGTTTTTCAGTATTTTACCTCTACCATAAACCTTGCCTCCGAATTTCCCGCATCTAACTCTGCGGCTGCAGCATTGCTGATCCGGATGGTTAACCCCGCATTTTCTTTAATTGCGGACAACTGCCCTAATACTTTTGCATACACCGTTTTATTGGTGCCCGTATGGCGAACCTGAACAATTGTTCCCACTGCAACATTATCCATCAGCGCATAGTATTTTCCATCTTTCCAACCACTGGTACTTCTAAATATGGTAGCCTGGCCACTTACCGATTTGGCCCCATTTTTAAAGCCTGATTTAAAAAATCCCCCATTGAAATTTACCGAAGCACCCGCGGCCGGCAATTCTTCCTGTTTAAATACAGGCGCGGGCGCGGGTTTATCGTTGTTTTTCGGGGCTGACACAACCGTTACCTGTTTTTCTTCTTTCGGTGCCTCAACGGGTGCCTTGGGAGCGGTGGATTGTACCGGTGGTTCTTTTGCGGCGGTAGATTGAACCGCTTTGGAAGCAAGTGCAGACTGATCTCTTTTCACTTTAAGAAAACCAACCACCAACTCCATACCCGGCCGAATCTGATTCCGGGTAATTCCATTCCATTTTTCAAGTTTCTCTAATGCAACTTTATTATGATTAACACTTACCCGAAACATCCACTCTCCTTCTGCAACGCGATGATAGACGGGCACCAATACTTCATCTGAAGCTTTCTTTTCATCCTGCGAAAAATTAGCAGCTACTAAGGGAACTTTTAATACCTGGCCAATTTTCAGCCCGGTATTCATATCGGTATTGTTGAATGGCGCTATTTCTTTGGGGTGAAGATTGTAGAGGCGGCCAACACTGAACCAGGTTTCTTTGGCAGCCACCTTATGCTGAACATATAAATCCGGACTGTTTCCTTTCACTTCGAGATCGGCCTGTGCAATGGCACTGAACGAAAGAAATAAAAACAGGACCCAGAGTATCGGCATTTTTTGCATCAGGACTATGAATTTTAGTATTCCTGCAAATATGGTGCATTCTCTGCAAAATTGCAGCCAAAAGCAGGTTAAGAACCCGTTAGCGGTCGGATTGCATTAAAATCCGCCAATCTTTCGGGTAATAATTATTCGAACGGTTGGGCAATACTTTCAGCCACCCCAGGCCAAGGCCTTTGTAAGCAGCCAGGTTCCAACCTTGCCTGGCCCCATCAATATGAATTTCTTCCTTCCGTAGGAACTGCAATGCAGTTGACGCAGGTAGTTCTACCCGAGGTATCTTTTTACCAAGATCCAGGCTTAAGGCAAGCGCATGATCCGGCAATAATTGCCGACCGGCCCATTTCCCCATGGTAACCCCTGCCCTTCGGATATAAAGCGGCGATAAAGCTTCCACAACACTTAGAACCGGCCCGGACATGCCAACCATGGTATCATTGAGCATATAAAACGCAGACAGGCCCGGTTCCAGCCATTCCTGGCCATCCTGCGCCTGTTGTTTAGAGGCCTTCTCCAGTTTGATACGATTTTTTCGATTGGCTTTTTTTTCGGTGGCCTGTTGCTTGCGAAAAGCGCTTAGAAAAAAACCTTCACCCTGTAATAAATTTGGATATAGCCGGTATCCATATCCTTTTTTTACAGGCGATAGAGATTCAACGATATTCCAACCAGCTTCGAGTTGTAAAGGCGCTGCAACCGTATCGTAGGTCGATAGCATCCAGTCCACCACCTGTTCATCTTCCTGCATTGAATAGGAACAAGTGGAATAAATCAACCAGCCATTTTCTTTTAAACAGGGCCATATATCACTTAATATGCGTTGTTGCCGTTGGCTGCACAGGTCTACCAACTCCTCCGACCATTCGTTCATTGCTTTGGGATCTTTTCTGAACAAGCCGCTTCCACTGCAGGGCGCATCTACTACTATCAGGTCAAATAGCAGATCCGTCTTACTGAAATCACGTGGATCATTACAGGTTATTACCTGGTTACTATTGCCCCATTTTACCAGGTTTTCTTCCAGAACAGACACCCTCGATTTAATTACCTCGTTGCTAACAAGTACGGAATCATCTGGCAACAAGGAGCGTAAATGGGTTGATTTGCCTCCAGGGGCGGCACATAGATCCAATACCCGCAGTCCGTTTCTTTGGGGCAGCAGCTGCAGGATGGCCTGTTCCAGCAACATACTACTGGCTTCCTGCACATAATAGGCACCAGCATGTAGAAAAGGGTCCAGGGTATATTTTGGGCGTATCGGTAAATAATAACCGAAAGCCGACCAGGGCACCCGTACACGATCCGGAAAACTGAGGTTGGCAGGGTCTTCTACCTTTTGCGGGTTCAGCCGGATACTTTGTACCTGCTCACCACTTGCATGAATGGCACAAAAACCCGCTTCCTGCCAGCCGGGTGCACCGGCCATATGTTTATTAAAGGCTGCTGGAATGGTCAAGTCTGTTTTTTTACAAAACTACGACTTAGAGATTTTTAATTTCCGTAGTTATGGATTCCAGCACTTTTTTTGCATCGCCAAATAACATCGATGTTTTAGGTTGGAAAAAAAGCTCATTTTCAATACCGGCATAGCCCGGTTTCATACTACGTTTATTAACGATGCAGTTTTTAGCCATTTCAACTTCCAATATTGGCATACCATAAATGGGCGAGGCCGGGTCTGTTTTTGCTGCCGGATTCACTACATCATTAGCTCCTAACACCAACACCACATCAGTTGTTGAAAACTGTTCGTTGGCCGTTTCCATTTCCAACAGATTGTCGTAATCCACATCAGCCTCGGCAAGTAATACATTCATATGCCCGGGCATACGACCGGCCACCGGATGAATGGCATATTTCACTTCCACCCCTTTTTCGGTTAAAAGTTTTTCCAACTCATGACAGGCATGCTGGGCCTGGGCTACCGCCAGCCCATAACCCGGAACAATCATAACCTTGTGTGCATAGCTGAGCAAAACCGCGGTATCTGAGAGATTGATCTCCTTGTAATTACCTTGGGTTTTACCAACTGCTTCCTTGTTGGCAGCGGTTCCACCAAAAGCCCCTACCAGTACATTCAATAAAGACCTGTTCATTGCCTTGCACATGAGTATGGTTAGCAGGGTTCCGGCAGCTCCTACCAGTATGCCCCCTGTTAACATGGCTTTATTATTGTATAAAAAGCCGCCACAGGCAGCAGCTACACCGGTAAATGAATTCAGCAGGGATATTACAACCGGCATATCGGCTCCTCCAATCGGCAACACAAAAAACACTCCGTATAAAAGGGATAAGCTAAAAATGAGGTAAAACACCGTAGTATTGGCATTTTCGTACACTCCCGCCATCCAGGAAGCCAGGATTAGTACTACCAGAAACAGGACTATATTCACCAGATGCTGGCCCCTGAAAGAAAAATCCTTTATTTTCCCATTGAGTTTACCCCAGGCAATAACACTTCCTGAAAAGGATACAGAGCCAATTATTAACCCGGCCAGTATCACCACTGCATGCCCAACCCATGTATAATAAGCCGAGCTGGATGGGAAAATATCGCCTAATACGATATCATGCGGTTGGTGCAGTGTTTCTGCCAGGTGGTTAAATTCTGTAATAGAAATCAAAGCAGCGCAAGCTCCTCCCATGCCATTAAACAGGCTCACCATTTCTGGCATAGCGGTCATCTTCACTTTTTTTGCGGCAAGTGTACCGATAATGGTGCCGATAAGTAACCCCCCAAAAATCCAACCATAGTTACCGAGCCTTGTTCCATTACTTTCTTCATACAAAAAAATTGTACCGAAAATTGCCAGCCCCATACCTGCTGCGGCAATCCTGTTTCCTTTTCTGGCCGAAGCGGGGTTTGATAACATTTTTAACCCGAGTATAAAACTTACAGAGGCCAGCAGGTATATAACGGTAAGCAGCATACGCTTCTATTAAAGTTTATTTTTGTTTATGCCGGAACATTTCCAGCATCCGGTCGGTTACCACAAACCCGCCAACTACGTTAAGGGTTCCAAGAATTACCGCTAAAAACCCAAGTACCAGCGCCAGGTAGTTTTCCGGGTCCGCTTTTCCCATAACAATAATTGCCCCGATTATGACAACTCCGTGAATGGCATTGGCGCCGCTCATAAGTGGGGTATGCAATACACTGGGCACCCTGCCAATCACTTCTATGCCAAGAAATATCATCAGCACCACGATATAGATATAATCCTGATGCTGCGCAATTTTTTCCAAGATATGTTCCATACTGATCAGCGTTTATATTGTTTTAACCCGTTCATGGAGGATCTCTCCATTATAGGTTATGCAGGCACCCTTTACTAAATCATCATCCCAGTTAAGTTTTAGTACAGCTCCCTCCCCGGTAAGCAACGCCAGGAATTGCTGAAGGTTTTTGCCATATAATTTACTGGCGTCAGCGGGAAGGGTGGCTGCTAAATTGGAATTACCGATAATGGTTATGCCTTTATAGGTTATGGTTGAATTATTCACTGTTTTGGTAGTATTGCCGCCGGTTGCAGCCGCCAGATCCACGATAACAGAACCTGGCCGCATGGCATCTAGCATATCGGTAGTTACCAAAACGGGAGCGGTTTTTCCCGGAATCTGAGCAGTGGTAATTACAATATCAGCCTTTGCAATACTCTCTGCGATTTTTTGTTGTTGCCTTGCTTTAAACTCCTCGGTTTGTTCAACGGCATATCCCCCGGCTTTACTTGCATCTGCCGCGCCCTCCACTTCTATGAACTTTGCCCCCAAACTTTTTACTTCTTCCTTAACAGTGGGTCTTGTATCAAATACTTCTACCACAGCTCCGAGCCGTTTGGCGGTGGCAATAGCCTGTAAACCGGCAACACCGGCACCTAAAATAAGCACTTTGGCAGGAGCAATGCTTCCTGCAGCGGTCATAAATAAAGGAAAATAACGGGGATAACTAACCGAAGCCAGTAAAACGGCTTTATACCCTGCAATATTTGCCTGTGAACTTAGTACATCCATGCTTTGTGCGCGGGTGGTTCTGGGCAACATATCTAGGCTGAAACTGGTTATTCCGGCTATTGCCCAATCCTGCATCTGTGCCTTGTTGTAAAGGGGCTGGTACACCCCAATCAGTATCTTACCCGATAATTGTTGAGAAGGCATGGATTCGGGTAATTGAATGGCGAGGATACAGTCTGCCCCCCAGATCTTATCCCTATCCACCAGGGTAGCGCCTGCTTTTTCATAGGCTTCATCCGATGCAAATGCCATGTTTCCGGCCTGCTTTTCAATCCAAACCTGGTGCCCGGCCTTTAGCAAAGCAGGAACGGCCTCGGGTAAAATGGAAACCCTGGTTTCAGGAACAGGTTCTTTCAATACACCTACCGTCATGCGGAAGCGATTTGTTTCTATAACAATTTAAGTTTTATTGCGGATACTTAAGAACGTTATGGAAGAATAAATCAGAAGCGGATGGTAAAATGTTGCGGATGCTTAAAAGAATCAGTAAAAAACACGAGTCCAATGAAGAAAAGGTCTATGGTGCAACGTACGGCCGGGTCTTGTTTAATTTTTTCCCAGGCGGCTTCCATTTCCTGGCTCCAGTGAATATCATCAAAAACCAGCACCGACTGGCTGCTTCGTTTAGCTTTCAGCAGGTCAAAATAGCGGAGGGTGGGTTCATAGCGGTGATTACCGTCAACATACGCAAAATCAACCTGCTGTAATTCGCTCAGCAACGGTTCCAGCGTATGGTCAAAATTACCGGTCACTACCCTGATGTCATTAAAACTGAGCTGCCGGAAATTTTCCCTGGCCTGCGCTGCCACGGCAGGCGCACCTTCCAGGGTAATCAGGTTTCCAGTACGGTTCCCCGCATAGAGGTAAGCAGCAGATAAGCCCATAGAAGTGCCCAGCTCTACCATGGTCTTCGGCTGAAAATAATTGGTGAGCCGGAATAAGAGGCGGCCCAGCTTTTTAGATTTAGACGTACGTTTGGTAAGGGTTGAAATCGGCACCTGCCTTGTACCCGCTCCGCCTGCGCCTAAATCCAGGACTTCAATTGCGTTTTTATCCAGTTCTAATCGAAGCCTTAATGCTTCTATAGTAGAAAACGCATAGTATTCGCCCCTATCATTCAAAACGTCGCGGATAAGCGCAAATACGAAAGGAGAATGAATACCATGACCTTTTCCATTAGCTGCAGTAATCCAATAATAAAGGTATTTGACAGCTAATCTGAAGTGACTGTAAGGCTTATGCTTCATTCAGGTCATTTCCGTTACTGTCCCAAATTTCAAAACTGTAGGCATAGGCATGTTTTTCATCTGCCGGAAAATCCAGTTTTGAGTGCAGTTTCCACTGGTCAGCCGGTAACACCGGGAAAAACGTATCTCCCTCCACCGTAGTATGAACGCGTGTCAGGTAAACGCGGTGACAAAACTCCAGGCTTTGTTGGTAAATATCTCCTCCCCCGATAACGAAAACCTCTTTTGCGTCGGTTTCGCGGGCCGTTGCGAGGGCTGTTTTCCAGTCGTGTACCACCAGCGCCCCCGGGGCTGTCCAGGCTGCTTTGGTAGTAAGTACAATATTTGTACGGCCATTAAGGGGCTTGCCCAAACTTTCATAGGTTTTCCTTCCCATAATGACCGGCATGGCCCAGGTGGTATTTTTGAAAAACTTCATATCATTGGGCAGCTTCCATAACAGGCGATTGTCTTTCCCTATTACCTGATTTTCGCTGACTGCAACCACCAAACTAATTTTCATATCAACTCAAATTATGCAAAACTGAGGTTACACTGCTACCGGTGCTTTTATAGCCGGGTGACTCTGGTAGCCTACCAGTTCAAAATCCTCGTACCGGAATGCAAAAATATCCTTCACAGCAGGGTTAATTTTCATGGTTGGCAGGGGAAAGGGATCCCGGCTTAATTGCAATTGAACCTGTTCAAGGTGGTTGCTGTAAATATGCACATCACCAAAACTGTGAATAAACTCCCCAGGTTCAAGGCCGGTTACCTGTGCCAGCATCAGGGTCAATAACGCATAGGAGGCAATATTAAACGGCACACCCAGGAACACATCGGCCGAGCGTTGGTACAACTGGCAGCTTAGTTTTCCGTTTGCTACATAAAACTGAAATAAAGTATGGCAGGGCATCAACGCCATCTGCGGCAGCTCCGCCACATTCCAGGCACTGATGATTAACCGCCGGCTATCCGGGTTGGTTTTCAATTGTTTTACCAAATCACTAACCTGGTCAATTATTTTTCCATCTTTTCCTTCCCAGCTACGCCATTGTTTTCCATAAACAGGCCCCAGTTCTCCCGCTTCATCGGCCCATTCATCCCAGATACCTACCCCGTGTTCCTTCAGGTAGGAAATATTGGTAGACCCTTTCAGGAACCAGAGTAATTCATGTATAATGCTTTTCAGGTGCACTTTTTTGGTGGTTACCAGCGGAAAGCCATCTGCAAGGTTAAACCGCATCTGGTACCCAAAACAGCTAATGGTACCGGTTCCCGTCCGGTCCGATTTCTCTACGCCATTATCCAGAATATATTGCAATAACTGATGATACTGTTGCATGCGTGCAAGTTACACTTTTCCCGCTATCCCTTCCATTGCTCGGGGGTACCCAACCGGTGAATGGGAACAAAATGTTTAATTTTGTAAAATGGCAGAGGACTTATACATACAGCAGGGTACAAAAGAAGAACAATACCAGGCCCTTATTCCACAGATCAAAGGATTACTGGAAGGTGAAACCGATGAAATCGCTAACCTGGCAAATATAGCGGCAGCATTAAAGGAACAATTTGGCTGGTTTTGGGTAGGTTTCTACCTGGTAAAAGGAGACGAACTGGTGCTGGGCCCTTTCCAGGGGCCTGTTGCCTGTACCCGTATCCGGATAGGACGCGGGGTATGCGGTACCAGTTGGAAAGAAGCCAGCACGCTAATTGTCCCAGATGTAGAGCAATTTCCAGGTCATATTGCCTGCAGCAGTTTGTCCAAATCAGAAATTGTTGTTCCATTTTTCCGGGATGGAAAAGTGGTAGGCGTGCTCGATGTTGACAGTGATCAACTGAATCAATTCGACACTACCGATCAGCAGTACCTGGAAGAAATTCTCCAACTCCTTTCCGCTTAGGAATTGCTTAGCCAACTGCTACCAGCGGGCTATGTTTTTCACGCCCTCCTTTAAGCTGTTCAATTCCCTGGGCAAGCTGCTCCTGCAAGCCGGTAAGAAAACCTGTCTGTTGCTGCAATTTCACTTCCAGCTCAGCCAGCAAAGCTTCTTTTTGCCGGATATCCTGGCGAATTTGTTCCTCCCGGGCTTCCACCTCGTGAAAATTCCGGATCCGCTGTGACAGCTGATTTTGAAGAAATTCTATCTGCAGTTGTTTTTCCTGCAACATATCCTGTAAATAGCGAACATCGGTTTCGTTTTGTTTGAATTCATTTTCCATAGCCTCCAATTTTATTTTTTGATGAATGGTTTCGCGTAACTGCGCTTCAATGGGATCCAGTTTTTTTCTGCGGCGGTAGTGCACCCAAAGAATTCCGGAAACAGTAAGTACAATTACGGGAATGCTACAGATCAGTACTACCTGCGCGTAACGTCCTACCTCGTAGGTAGTAACGGCTAAAAACGAACTCATAGAAATGCTGTTTAGCGTAGAATTCAACCCATGTAACGGATTGTCAACAACTATGGTACCAAAGCGGTAAAAAGTGGATAACTCGCTACCAGGCTAAGCACCTTTAACGTTTCGCTCTGCGTTGTAATTCTTTCCTGATAAGTCCGAGTTCACGACCGGTTTGTCCGGCTACCGAGCTGTTTTCCTGTGCGCGCCGCATGAGATAAGGAACCACATCACCAATTGGTCCAAAAGGAAGGTATTTGCTGACCGGGCAGCCCGCTTTTGCCAGGTTGAAGGTGATATTATCACTCATGCCATAAAGCTGGGAAAAATGAATATGCGGATGATGCAATGACAAGCCCCGTTTTTCCAATAATTGCGTAGCATACAGATTGCTGTACTCATTATGCGATGCAATAATGGTGGCAATACGTTCGATGTGCTCAATACAAAACTCAACGGCCCAATTATAATCGCGATCGGCTGCTTCTTTATTCGGCTGGATGGGTGAACGATAATTCATTTCTTCCGCCCGTTTTCTTTCTTTTTCCATATAGGCGCCCCGAACCAGTTTGGCACCCAGCATAAAATCTTTCAATTCAGCCTGGTGAAAGCTGTCCTTTAAAAATTGAAGCCGATCATGCCGGTACAGTTGGATGGTATTATAGACGATAGCTTTTTGCCTGTTATAAGTTTCCATCATCTGCATGGCCAGCGCATCTACCGGATCCTGGATCCAGGTTTCCTCGGCATCAATCAGCACACCTACTCCCTGCGCCGATGCCGCTTCACATATCCGGTGCATACGGGCCACTACCCGATCCCATTCCGCCTTTTCGGCTTCCGACAGTACTTCAGTATGAATCCGTCCTTCAAAACCACTTTTTGCCTGTGCGGCAGTATCTAATTTTTCCAATAGGCCGAAACGAGCCAGGCCGGTTACCTTAATGCTCATAAACGGAATATTAGGTTGTGTGGCAGCGTAATCAACGACTTTGATAAATTCCTCGCAGGCATGATTCAGGCCCTGTTCACCATAGTCTCCTCCTTCCACCCCGTAATCCAGAATTACCTGAACCTGGTATTTCCCCAGCAAATCAGCCACTCGGGCGGTTTCTTGCAGGGTTTCGCCTCCGACAAACTGCTCAAAAAGTGTAGCACGGATCAATCCCTTTACAGGTAATCCTATCTTTATTGCCCAGGGAGTAATCCTTGTTCCTATTTGAACCAGTGCAGAATAGCCCATTGACGCAAAAAGAAACTGTGCTTTTTTGAGTGATTTATCCGATTTATACGCAAAAGCATTTTCGGTGTTATCAAATGAAATGCGGGATCCTGGATTCATGCAGCATTATTAAGGCCGCAAAAATAAGGCAAATTCAGATCGCCTGATGGTTAAAGGGTTGCAATACCAGTTCACTAACCACTCCCGATTCGGGTTGTTGGCAGAGAAACCAGATGGCTTTTGCGGCTTCCTCTGCGCGTACCATTTTGTCTCGTTGTACCCGGAGATCGATCCTGTCCCAAAAGCCGGTATCCACCCCTCCCAGGAAAATATTGGTAAAGCGGATATCGGTTCGTTTAACCTCTTCCCGGATACTCTGAAGCATTCCCACCAGTCCGTATTTGGATGCACTGTAGGCAGCTGCACCCGCCATCGGAACCTTTCCCAAAATACCCGGAACATGTATGATCAGTCCTTTTTTCCGTTCCTTAAAAGAAGGTAGAAATTTCTGTACTAATAAAAAAGAAGCCAGCAGGTTCAACTGTACTGATTGCATAAAATCCATTTCCGTTAATTGTTCAGTCGGCTTAATAATGCCGATACCTGACAAATTGATCAATACATCTATTACCGGGTGAGCTTCATTAAACCGTTGAAACAACTTATCCACCTCTGCCGCACTGGTTAAATCAGCTGCCATCCAATGGGCTTCATCAACGCCTATTTCCCCCGCCAGTGCCGCCAGTTTTGCAGCTGTTCTGCCGGTAAGAAAAACCTGCGCACCACCTGCAGCAAGCAGCCTGGCGGTAGCTTTTCCAATTCCACCTGTTGCACCTGCTATTAAAATATTTTTTCCTTTAATTGTTTCCATTAAACAAGTTTCTGATCCAACAATAGGCCCTGGTTTTTGTTTATTTTCCCATGCAAAATGATGCTGTACTTGTTTTCCCTCATCAACTTTTTGAGAAGCATCCTGCCTTTTCAAAAAAACGTTTGATCCTCTTCATTGAAGAAGCTTTATTCTTTAAACAATATGCTTTTCATCAGCAGAAAATTCTTTTCCACCGGGCCAGCATGAAAGCTTTTGAAGAGCACCTGAGAAAAAAGGGCTATCAAACGGTTTACATAAACAGTTCAGAAAAGGCAGCAGACTGCCGGCATTTGGGCAGCTATCTTATTGAACAAAAAATTGGGCAGTTGCATATTGCTCACCTGGCCGACAACTGGCTGCAACAACGCATAAAGAAAATGGCTGCCACCTATAAACTGGGTATCAGTTGGTATGCCAGTCCTGGTTTTCTGTTACAACCCGATGAAGCCGATTATTTCAACAATAAAAAGAGTTTTTTTCAAACGGATTTCTATATCTGGCATCGCAAAAAACTAAACCTGCTGCTGGATGTACAACAGCAACCCCTGGGCGGAAAATGGAGCTTTGACACGGAGAACCGGGAAAGAATTCCAAAAGGACTATCCATACCAGCGCTTCAGCCTGCCGCCGAAAATCATTGGGTGCAAGAAGCCCGTTCGTATGTTCAGCAACATTTCCCGAATAATCCTGGAAATACCGACTCATTTATTTACCCGGTTACCGCCCCTGCCGCCCGTGCCTGGTTAGCCGTTTTTTTGCAGGAACGGCTTGCCAAATTTGGTCCTTATGAGGATGCTATACAAAAAAACAATTCCTTCCTGTTTCACAGTGTACTAACACCTTTGCTAAACACCGGTTTACTAACACCTGCTGAAGTAGTAGAGGAAACGTTGAAGCAGGCAAGTAACCAGCCCATTCCGCTCAATTCGCTGGAAGGCTTTATTAGGCAGATTATTGGTTGGCGAGAATTCATTCACCAGGTATACCTGCGCGCCGGGTCAACACAAAGAACCCGGAATTTCTGGAATTTCAGGCGAGCCATTCCACCACAGTTTTATACTGGAGAAACAGGTATTCCGCCCATTGATACCACCATCAAAAAACTGCTGCAAACCGGCTATAACCATCATATAGAGCGACTGATGGTACTCGGAAATTTTTTCCTGCTCTGCGAGTTTGATCCAGACCAGGTGTACCAGTGGTTTATGGAACTGTATATTGATAGCTACGACTGGGTAATGGTACCCAATACCTATGGTATGACACAGTTTGCCGACGGTGGTTTGATGACCACCAAACCTTATATCAGCGGCTCTAATTACCTGATGAAAATGGGCGATTGGGAGAAAGGACCCTGGCAAACAGTATGGGACGGATTATTCTGGCGCTTCATGCACCTGAACCGGTCTTTTTTCCTGCGTAATCCGCGCCTGGGTATGCTGGTTCACAGCTTTGATAAAATGTTGCCGGAAAAACAAGAGGCGCATCTCCACAACGCCGAAAAATTTTTACAACAACTGGATCAATGGAATCAAAAGAAATAACTACTGCAAGTATCGACCGTATCATTGAAATGGCCTGGGAAGACCGCACACCCTTTGAAGCCATTTTTCATCAATTTGGTTTAACTGAACGCGAAGTAATTCAGCTCATGCGCAGGGAACTGCTGGAAAAGAGTTTTATCCGTTGGAGAAAAAGAGTGCAGTCGCGCAAAACCAAACACATTGCATTAAGAAATAAGGACGTACGGCGGTTTAAATGCAGCCGTCAGAAAACCATCAGTTCTAACAAAATAAGCAAACGCTGATTATGCCGTATTCTTTCCCCACCGACCAGGATAGCCTGCAGCAACGGATTCAATCAATTAACCCGGAAGCTTATGCAAAAACAAGAAATTTTGCCAATGGAGCGGTAACCGCCTTATCGCCTTATATTTCCCGGGGTGCTATTACCTTACCCGAAGTCTGGCAATCGCTGCAAGAGCGCGGGTATACCCTTAAAACTGCCTATAAATTTGTGCAGGAACTAGCCTGGCGAGAATATTTCCAGCGAACCTGGTGGCATTTAGGGGAGGGCATGCTCAACGATATCCGAAAGCCCCAGCAGGATGTTCTTCACCATAAGCTGCCACTGGCACTTACCCATGCTGCAACCGGTATCCATGCTATTGACGAAGGAATCCGGCTCCTGTACGAAACCGGTTATGCGCACAACCATCTTCGCATGTATATTGCCGGTATAACCTGTAACCTGGCAAAAGCCCATTGGAAACTGCCTTCTCAATGGATGTATTATCATTTACTGGATGGCGATATTGCCAGCAATACGCTTAGCTGGCAATGGACGGCTGGCACTTTTTCGTCTAAAAAATACCTTGCCAACCAGGATAATATCAATTATTATTTTCAAAGCCATCAAAAAAACAGTTTCCTGGATTACTCTTACGAAGAGCTCTACGACAGGCCTGTTCCTGATTCGCTTGTTTCTACCCACCAGCCTGATTTTTCGACAGTGCTACCGGACACGCCCCCTCCCACCATACGGCCAGATCTGCCGGTTCTGCTCTATCATTCTTACTGGTTAAACCCCAACTGGCATAAGGAAGAAGCTGCTAACCGATTGCTGATCCTGGACCCCGATCATTTCAGAAAATTTCCGGTTAGTAAAAAAGTACTGGACTTTATACTGGAGCTGGCAGTGGATATGATTCCAGATTTGCAGGTAGTTACCGCATCACCGTTATCTCTACCCGAATTAGTGCAGGCCCGGGCTGTTTACTCAATAGAACATCCGCTTACCAGCCATTATCCGGGAATAAAAGAGCCCTACCCCTGGTTGTTTCCGGCAATCAAACAGGCGCCCCCTTCCTTTTTCAATTTTTGGAAGAAAGCAGAAATCCAGTTGAAATAATTGACATAGTTCAATTTGGTCCTACTTTTGACTATGGTCATAACACATATTGATATCTACCGGTACAGTATTCCCATGGTTCCGTTTACCATTGCTACCGGCACCATGAAGTTTGCACAGAATATTTTTATCCGGGTACATACAGACGCAGGTTTTTATGGCGTGGGAGAATGCTCTGCCTTTCCGATGATTGTGGGAGAAACACAGTCTACCTGTTTTGCCATGGCACAGGATTTTGCAGCTTTATGGAAAGGTAAAGATCCATTAGCCATAGAAGATCGTATGCAGGAATTACATTTATTTACCGCCCGTAATTCCACCGCAAAAAGTGCCTTTGATATGGCCATTTATGATATAGCGGCCAAAGCAGCAAAACTGCCATTGTATAAATTTTTGGGTGGACAGGAAAAAATACAACTGGAAACCGATCTTACCATTGGCATAGACAGTATAGAAAAAATGGCGGCAAAAGCCGCTGATTATGTAGCCAACGGCGTACGCATCATCAAAATTAAACTTGGGAAAGAGCCCGCAACAGATATAGCAAGAGTAAAAGCTATTCGGGAGGCTGTTGGCAAGGAGATTCTACTCCGCATAGATGCCAACCAGGGGTGGGAATTTGACGGAGCCGTACAGGCATTAACGGCTATGAAGGAGCTCGATATCCAGTTTTGTGAGCAGCCCATGCGCACCTATAACGACGCATTGGCGCCGCAACTAAAAGCTATTTCACCTGTTCCGATTATGGCGGATGAATCTGTTTTCGACCACCGCGATGCCATAAGGGTAATTGAATCAGGTGGCTGCAGTTATGTAAATATCAAGTTTTCAAAAAGCAGCGGCCTATTGGAGGCTATTGCAATTAATAAAGCCTGTGAGGAAAGAGGCATTGCCTGTATGATGGGTGGTATGCTGGAGAGCAGGCTGGCTTTATCGGCCTTTGCACATTTTGCCACAGCCTATTCCAATGTACGGTTTTACGATATGGACACCTGTTTAATGGGGCACCTGGAAGACCCGGTAACCGGGGGTATCCGGTACAATGGATATTATGTTGAATTACCGGATGGAAACGGACTAGGCGCCGATGTAAAGGAAGAATACCTGACCGGGCTTGAGCACTGCCGGATCGGCTAAAGCAACACCCTATCGGGCAATTTTTAAGCAAATTTTGGTAAGGATATTGGCAAACTGGCGTAGCTTGCGGCCATGCAAAAGAAAAAGCCCGCAGACAGCCAGGTTACTATGACCGAGCTCGTTTTACCTAATGACACCAATGTATTTGGTAACCTCATGGGTGGCCGCTTAATGTACTGGATGGATATTGCAGCAGCACTGGCTGCCGGCAAACATTGTAATGCACCGGTAGTTACCGCCTCGGTAGATAATATCTCCTTCGAATCTCCGATAAAATTGGGGAATGTAGTACATATAGAGGCAAGGGTTACCCGCTCCTTCAACTCTTCTATGGAAATTCATTTAAGTGTTTGGGGAGAAGACCTGACGCACCAGTACCGTTACAAAAGCAATGAAGCCTACTATACCTTTGTAGCTCTGGATCCGAATCGCAAACCAAGGCCCGTGCCCGTACTTGAACCGGAAACCGAAGCGGAAAAAAAGCTGTTTGATGGGGCACTCAGGCGCCGGCAGTTAAGATTAATTCTGGGGGGTAAAATGAAAGCCGCGGATGCTACGGAACTGAAAGCACTCTTCAGCGAGGGATAAGCCCTTTGATTTTTTTACTGAGTACTTTTTATAAAAAGGTACTCAGTTTTTTTTGCGAGCTTCCTTTTCCTGCTCATTAGCAGCCAGGTGCGGAACCTTCATCATGTATTTTTTGCTTTGTTCAATGGCATCCATTACCTGGTCAAGTATCTGGTCTGTTGAAGCTTCGTAATCGATCTGCATGGGTTCTTTAAACCGAACGGTAAGCAGGGAGCCTGTTTTTTTGAAACTCAGCCCTTTTTTGGTGAATGCTCTCCAGAAACCATTTATGACCACGGGTACAACAATCGGGTGATTTTTTTTAATAATCAGCGCTGTTCCTTTTCTTCCGGGTGCATAGGGTTTTGTGGTGCCCTGGGGAAAGGTAATTACCCAGCTTGTGTTCAGTGCCCGCTCAATTTTTCGGGTATCTGAAGGATCCAGCCCCCGCCGCACTTCGGTAGCACCTGTTCTCCAGGTACGCTTTACAGTTAGCCCACCTGCAAGGATAAAAAATTTACTGATCAGGCTTCCTTTCATGGTTTCTTCAGCCGCTACATAATAGACGTTGGTAAAGGGGTTCAACAGGTAATAAGGTATACCCAGTTTATTTTGCTTTCCCCATTTAACGGCACAAAAAATATGCAGGAAGGTTATTACATCGGCAAAATAGGTCTGGTGATTACTCACAAAGAGCACGTTCTTCCGGGGCAGGTTTTGAATATGTTCTGTTCCGGTAATCTTAATTTTATTAAACAAAACCAGTCCGGGATATGAAACAAATCCTACTACTGCATACACTAGTTTCCGTACCAGTCTAAGTTGCTTCAATCGGTCAATCAATTCGCTCATGCATTCAAATTGGGTGAGTTCTAACCGATTGCAATATAAGGATTTGGCAATAGAATAACCTTATTATCAAACCCCTGCTCCGTATATTTGCGCATGTCTCAGAATGCCGTGATTTTTGATATGGATGGTTTATTGATTGACTCCGAACCCTTATGGCAGGAAGCAGGAATAGAAACCCTTTTCACCTATGGTGTAAAGCTAACGGATCAGCAATACCACAGCAGCACCGGCCTAAGAACGCCGGAATGGATCGACCACTGGTTCACCTATTTCCAGGTGGATACCAGTTATGCCCCGTTGGCTATTTCAAGGATTGAAGAAGTCGCCATGGAAAAAATAAAGTTACGGGCGCAGGCGCTTCCCGGAGTTCCGTTTATTCTTGATTTTTTCAGAAAACAAGGGTACCGGATCGGGATTGCCTCTTCTTCTCCACAGCGGCTGATCGACCTTGTTATTGATAAACTGGGGATCGGTACCTATATTGAAGAAACAAGTTCAGCAGGTACGCTTGCCTATGGAAAACCGCATCCGGAAGTATTTATAAATTGTGCCGCCAGGCTGCAGGTTAAAACCAGTCATTGCCTGGTTTTTGAAGATTCTTTCAATGGATTGATTGCAGCAAAAGCGGCAAAAATGAAATGTGTGGTGGTACCCGCCCCAGAGGTTTTTAACCAGCCCAAATGGGGGGCAGCTGATCTGAAACTCGGATCGCTGGGAAATTTCAACGAGTTATTATTACATGCAATTTGGAAATAAAAAAACGTGCACGGCATATCAGGTACTGATCACCGTGCACGTTTTTCTGTATTTCATCACTTCATCTTAAACGTCTCCAAAAACTTAGTGGTAAAGTTACCTTTACGGAAGTCTTCGTTCTGCATGAGCTGAAGGTGGAAAGGAATGGTTGTTTTAACGCCTTCAATAACGTATTCGCTTAAGGCGCGGTACATGGTATTGATGGCTTCATCGCGGGTACGCGCAACCGTAATCAGTTTCCCGATCATAGAATCATAGTAAGGAGGAATGGTATAGCCGGCATAAACGTGGCTGTCTACCCGCACCCCATGTCCGCCGGGGGTATGCAATACCGTAATTTTACCTGGACTAGGCCGAAAATCATTGTAAGGATCTTCCGCATTGATCCGGCATTCGATGGCATGCATCTGGGGTTCATAATCTCTTCCGCTGATGGATTCCCCCATAGCAATTTTTATTTGCTCTTTAATCAGATCGAAATTGATCACTTCTTCAGTTACACAATGTTCTACCTGAATACGGGTATTCATCTCCATAAAATAGAAGTTCCGGTGTTTATCAACCAGGAATTCGATGGTTCCCACTCCTTCGTAGTTGATAGCGGATGCCGCTTTTTTAGCAGCTTCTCCCATTGCCTGGCGAAGTTCCGGCGTCATAAAAGGGGAGGGTGATTCCTCCACCAGCTTCTGGTGTCGCCGTTGAATAGAACAGTCGCGCTCACTGAGGTGGCATACTTTTCCGTACCGGTCGCCAGCAACCTGGATTTCGATATGGCGGGGTTCTTCCACGAATTTCTCCATGTAGATCCCATCGTTTTTGAAGGATGCCAATGCCTCTGCTTTAGCGGTATTATACGCCCGCTCCATTTCTTCTTTCTGCCAAACGACCCGCATACCTTTACCACCACCACCGGCCGTAGCTTTAATAATAACCGGGTAGCCCATATCCTGCGCTACCGTATAAGCCTGATCGAGGTTATCGAGTAAGCCTTCAGAACCCGGGATTACAGGAACACCCGCTTTGATCATGGTTTCCTTGGCGGTGATTTTATCCCCCATTGACCGGATCTGGTCGGGCTGTGGACCGATAAATTTGATACCATGCTCTCCACAGATTTCGGCAAAACGGGCATTTTCAGCCAGAAACCCATACCCCGGGTGAATGGCATCTGCATTGGTAATTTCTGCAGCAGCCATCAGGTGAGGGATATTCAGGTATGAATCAGCGCCCTGCGGACGACCGATACATACTGCCTCATCGGCAAATTTTACGTGCAAACTATCTTTATCAGCAGTAGAGTAAACCGCAATGGTTTTGATACCCATCTCCCGACAGGTACGAATAACCCGAAGCGCAATCTCACCGCGATTGGCGATTAATACTTTTTTAAACATCTTCGGAAAGAATTAATGCATTAAGCTGGTTCTACCAGAAATAAAGGCTGGTCGTATTCAACCGGAGATGCGTCTTCTACCAGCACCTTCACTACTTTACCTTTTATTTCGCTCTCGATTTCATTAAAGAGCTTCATGGCTTCGATAATACATACCACTTTACCAGGGGTAATTTCTTCGCCCACTTCTACAAAAAGCGGCTTGTCGGGCGATGCACGACGATAGAAAGTACCGATCATCGGACTTTTAATCGTTATCAGATTGGAAGCAGCGGCCTCCGGTGCTTTGGCTTTTTCACCACCACCAGTAGAAGCTACAGGTGCCTGTGCCGGGGGCGCTGCAGGTGCCTGTGCAACCGGGGCTGCCGGTGCATACATGGGGGCTGAAACCACTTGCTGGATTGTGTCTTGCTTTTGCTTGATGGTAACCTTAAAACCTTTCTCTTCAATCGTCAGTTCACCGATGTTCGATTTGTTGATCAATCGGATCAACTCCTGAATTTGTTTAAAATCCATTGTACTGAGTTTACAGTTGGTGATCAATTTAGGCGGCTAAGATAAGGAAAATGCCCCTCCGCAGAGGGGCACTAACTTCTTTAACCGAAAAAAATTACTCTTTTACGCGTTCTACGTAATCGCCTGTTTTGGTATTTACCCGAATCAGCTCGCCTTCGTTTACAAAAAGAGGAACCATTACGGTAGCACCTGTTTCAACGGTTGCTGGTTTCAGCGTACGGGTTGCCGTATCTCCTTTCATGCCAGGCTCGCTATAGGTAACTTTTAATACAATTTTATCCGGCAGTTCAATGCTCATGGGCAATTCTGTTTCTGTGTTCACCAACACAGATACTTCCTGCCCGTCTTTCAGAAACTGAGGAGCGTCTACCAGTGATTCCTGGGCTACAATCTGCTCAAAGGTTTCATTGTCCATAAAATTATACCCGCTATCGTCCTTATAAAGGAACTGGAAATTTTTTCTTTCTACACGGATCGGGTAAATGGTATCACCACTGTTCCAGGTTTGTTCGATGGAACGGTTATTATCCACACCTTTCAGCTTCGCCCATACTTTAGCGGCTGCCCGCGCGGTTTTGTTTTCTCCAAACTCAACGATTTTATAAAGGCTCCCGTCGAGTTTGATTATCAGGCCACGGCTGATATCGGAGGTATTTGCCATAAAAAATTACAGTTTTCTGCTAAATTCTAATAATGAGGGAGCAAAACTACTGCAATTCATTAAAAGCACGCAATTTTTTACCTGTTTACTGTTTTTTCAGAACCACTACCAATACGCCGTTTTGCCCTTTTTCCCCGTATTTTTCAATGGCTTTTTTATCTTTCCAAACGGTCAGTGATTCAATATTTTCCGGCTTTATCTTTTTGAATTCCTCCCCTGAGAGTTCTTTCCCGTCCACAATATACAGGGGTGGTACCCCTCCTGCTGGCTTAGCATAGCCGATTACGGTAATGGGTTCCTGTGGATTTTTCCTGTTCAGATCCAGCTCCACTGGTGCGCTGTCCGCTGCGCCCCTTTTTGTTTCGATCTGTATCACCCCATGGATGCCTCTTTCTCCGTATTTCGAGGTAGCACTGGCGTTTTTCAACACATTGATTGCCTTTATGCGCTTCGGATCAATCAGCGAAACATCGGCTTTATCCCATTCTTTTCCATCCACAAAGTAAAGCGGATCCTGCCCGGCCACCGAGCCTGTGATCTGGATCGAATTACTTTCCGCCACTAACGCCAGTTCTTCTTCGTCTGGAGCTGAAGGTGCCGGGGGGGGCGGCGGTGGAGCAATGCTTTGAGCCGGGGGTGGTGGCGGCGGCGGTGGCAGACTACCCTTTACTTTGGCAGGTTTTCCAGGAGCAGGTGGTGGCGGCGGAGGAGGCGGAGGAGGTGCCAGTTCGCCATACATTTTTTCGTAGCTGTCTTTTTTCTCGTCAAACTCTGCCATTGACATGGTTTTAACCGGCTTTTTATTCTTATCCAGTACCGTTACCTGGACGATCCGGTTTTTTTCAGTAACCGTGTAATAATATCCCTTCTCCGTTGGACCATAATAATAAGTACCTGATTTGCCGGGAAGGGTGTCCTGTACATTACCAAGTAAACCCGGATAACCTTCGTATACAGGCTGTTTTGAAGGCGCTGAATTGTCCGGAACGGCATCCAGGATTCGCAAGGCAGGATTTCCATAACTTGTTTTTTCTATATCCTGCTTCAATTCTTTCTGCAGGGTGTCGGCTTTTTTCCGGAAAGCCAGCAGCAACACTGCGGCCAATGGTACAGCAAAGGCGAATTTTACGAGTTGTATGCGTGCCGATCTGATTTTGTTCATCATGGCGATTCTTGTTTTTAAGGCTGAAAAATTGAGGTGGCTGGCCATGCTGAAGTTGCGCTGCCCCACCACTTTTACTAACAGGTATTGATATTGCTTCCGATCAATTCCATGGGTAAGTACCTGCCTGTCTGCAATGAACTCCAGATTCTGCCGGATAGCATGCCGAAGCATCCAGGCAAAAGGATTGAACCAGTTCAGCACCAGCAGCAGTTCTCCCAACATCATGTCCGCGGTATGATGTTGCCGAACGTGTACCATCTCATGGCGAATGATTTCTTTTAAGTCCTCCTCACTATGCAAGGAAGGGTTTACAAATACCGAACGTCCAAAGGAAAAGGGAATGATAGACTCCTCAACGGAATAGAGTTTGACCTCTTCGCCCGCCAGCCATTTGGCTCGTTTCGATAACCTGACAAAGGACAGGTATTGTAGTACTAAACGTATTACCATAACCAGTGAACCAGCCAGCAATGCTATATAAAGCAGGGTCCAGTAATTAAATGGTTCACTCGTTGCGTTATGGGCACCGGGTTTCCAGTTTCCCATAGCCGGTAACTCTTTCAAAGCCGCCAGTTCGCCGGTTTCCGCATCCATCCACCACCCAATATCCAGCAGGGGCAGCAACAAACAGGCAAGGGGGTACACAACCAGGTACCACCGGTTCCAGTTATAAAAGGTCAGTTTGCGCAGAAAAAACTGGTAAAACACCGTTACCAACGATAAACTAATACTGAACTTTACGAGGTATGCAATAAAATCATTCATTTTTTCAGCTTGATTTTTTCCCTTCAATCATGTCCAGGATTTCTTTCAGTTCCTCTTTACTCATCTGCTCCTGTTCAATAAAAAAGTTTACCATGGCTTTATAGGAATTATCAAAATACCCCTGAATAAACTCTTTCATAAACCGTTTCTTGTATTCTTCTTCGGTTATGGTTGGCCGATAAACATAGGTGTTCCCAATCATCCGGCTTTTCAGGTATCCTTTTTTCTCCAGGTTTTTGACAGTAGAGGCCAAGGTGGTATAAGGCGGTTGTGGTTCAGGCATTTTTTCCAGAAAAGCCTTTACATTCCCTTCCCCGATCTGCCAGATCGATTGCATGGCCTGCTCTTCCGGTAAACTCAACTTATCCATATCTACGAAGTTTTCGTAAACCTACGAAATAATCGTAGATAAAACCAAATTAAATTCTAAAAAAAATAGTTAATGCCATAATTAGGGATCGGCGAAGTACTTTTATGGCTGAACAACTTAAAGGATTCAACGCATGAGCAAGCTGGTAGCAATGCCCTTTGGACAACAGAGTTTAAGCAATCTATTCCGACTATTTATTGGTACACTGTTGCTGGTCAATATGGCCGCAACCGGGTATGGCCAGGAAATTCCGGCAAGCACACCCGCCCCGTATGAAAAGTTTAAAACCCTTCCTCCCTTTGAACTTACAGGGTTGGATGGAAAAAAAATAAAGCGCGATGAACTGCCCAAAAACAGGGGCACCATCCTGATGTTTTTCAGCCCGGATTGCCATCACTGTCTGCAGCAGATGGACTGGATGAAAGAAGCAAAAGAGCAGTTAAAAGGGTTTAATTTTATACTGGCTACCTACCAGCCAATGGATGCCCTTAAAGGTTTTTACCAGAGCTATAAACTGGAGGAATGGAAAAATATTTATATAGGCCGAGATGAAAAATATTTTCTCCCCCCCTATTTCAGGATAAAAAATCTTCCGTTCCTGGCCTTGTATGATAAAAAAGGGCAACTTTTATCCGTCTTTGAAGGAAATACCAAAACGGATATTATTCTGACTGCGTTTAAATGAGCAGAACCTGCGTGCAAGCCCTATCTTTGCCCCGCAAATTATTATTTCACCGCATAAATATTTTCCATGAAAGTTACCGTAGTTGGTGCCGGTGCCGTAGGAGCAACCTGTGCAGACAACATTGCCAGAAAAGAACTCTGCGAAGAGCTGGTTTTATTGGACATTAAAGAAGGATTGGCAGAAGGAAAGGCACAGGATATGATGCAATCCGCCACCCTGCTTGGTTTTGACACCCGCATTACCGGATCTACCAATGATTACAGTAAAACCGCCGGCAGTGACGTGGTAGTGGTAACTTCCGGTCTTCCCCGTAAACCCGGAATGACAAGAGAAGAATTGATTGGTACCAATGCCGGCATCGTTCGCACCGTATGTGAGAATATCCTGAAGTATTCGCCCAACGCAATTTTTATCATCATTTCCAACCCAATGGATACGATGACCTACCTGGCACTCAAAGCTACCGGTATTGCCAAAAACAGGATCATCGGTATGGGAGGAACACTGGATAGTGCCCGTTTCAAATACCAACTCAGCCAGCGCCTCGGTTGTTCACCAGCTGACCTGAATGCCGTAGTGGTAGGCGGACATGGAGATACAACCATGATACCGCTGATGCGCTATGCAACCTGGAACTCTGTTTCCGTTACCAATTTCCTGTCTTTAAATGACCAGGAGCAAATTGTAAAAGATACCATGGTTGGGGGTGCAACACTTACCAAACTCATCGGAACTTCTGCCTGGTATGCACCCGGTGCTGCAGGAGCGGCTCTGGTTGAAAGTATTGTACGCGACGAGAAAAAACTCTTCACTTGCTGTGTAGAACTCAATGGTGAATACGGCCAGTCAGATATTTGCCTGGGCGTTCCGGTAGTAATCGGAAAAACAGGTTGGGAAAAAATTGTTGAATTTGGACTGAATGAAGAAGAACAGGCCCTGTTCAACAAAAGTGCAGACGCCGTACGTTCCATGAACGATGTACTTAAAACATTATAAATCAATCAGATGATTACAAAAGAAGCCGGTTTATCCGGCTTTTTTTGTACCATTCATCGAATTTTTTTCTAATTTCTTAAAAAAAATACCGCTAACTATTTTGATCCCAGCACTATTCGATTAGATTTGTACCACAATCTCTCTCCAACACCTATTTAAAGCTCTTAGGGTTATATCCCGGTTTACCAAGCCTAGAAGGCCGATTTCTGTAACCTATACAAACAAAAAGAGCATGATCAAGCCCTTACTCGTACTAGCACTTAGTGTGTTTGGAATTAATTCTAATGCGCAGGAACCCATGGAATTACCCAAACAACGCGATCCTCAGGTTAATAAAACAATTAGCCCTGTGGATAATCCGCGCATAAATCCGGAAAAGAATTTTCGTATTAATCCAAAACATAACTGGAATATTAATCCAGCTATGAATGAAGGCATTAACCCCGACAAAAACAAGTTAATCAATCCTAAGTTCAATAAGGATTTCAGCCCTTTGCACAACCAGAGCATCAACCCGATGTATACATTCAGTTTGCATCCGTTAACCAATCAAAACTGGAAAGGGTATTACCTCTTTGACAAAGAAAATAAACTCACCGGATACCTGGTTATTGCCAACCAGTTTGTGGTGCTTGACTTTGATGATAAAGGAATCTGGAAAGGGTACCTGGTAAAAACCTCTACCAATACCTATAATTATTTCAACCTGCAGGATGAATGGACGCGTACTTTCTTCTGTGAAGACTCGATGGTAGGGTTTAACATATTCAATGCAGCGGGCGAATGGACCGGCGCTTTTGCGAAATAGAAGTTATTTATATTTTTTTAGAATAGAATGATTAGCGCGCAGCAATTACTTGCTGCGCTTTTTTATGTACCTGATCCAGTGGGATGTTTTCCATGCACCTGAAGTGTTTCTTCGGGCAGGCGGCATGGCCAATTTTTGAGCAGGGGCGGCAGCGCAACCCTTTCACTTCAATTATTGCTGTTCCGTCCGGTAAGGGTGCTGCGGCCTGAAGGTTCCATTGCACAGCAGGCGCACCCGGCTGGTTGAGATAGGGCGTCATGCCAAAAGCGGGAACCGTATTGCCCCATATGGAGATGACCGGTTTACGGAATGCCGCAGCAATATGCATCAGACCGGTATCATGGGTAATTATGAGCTTGGCTTTACGGACCAGGTCGGCCGATTCATTCAAACTGAATTTTCCGCAGGCATTGTAAATTTTAATGGGGTCCAGCTCAGCCAGTACTTCCCCGGTTGAGCGGTCTTCGGGCCCACCCATAACCACAATCGGGTGTTCAAGCAATTTTACCAGCTCCTTCAGTTTATGTAGGGGAAGGCGTTTAGTAGCATGTGCGGCGCCTACTACCAGTCCTATATAACCGAGTTGATGTGAAGCCGGTAAATCACCCGGTTTGGTCAGCTCGTTTTCAGGAATAAAATAGTCCAAACCGGCACCGTCATTTTTTACGCCCAGGTGAGCAACGGTTTCCAGGCAACGATCTACCAGGTGTTTAGCAGGCAGGAGGTTGATCTTTAGCGCAGTCAGCAGCCATTTTTGAACATTCAGTTTATTGAAACTTTTCGATGGTTTGCGGAGTGCTTTTTTTATTCGAAGGGTACGCAGGTTATGGTGTAAATCAATAACCAGGTCGAACCCTTCTTCTTTCAACGCGGCGATTGTTGTATCCAACGAATCATCCAGCAAATGCAGGCGATCTATGTAAGGATTGGCGCTAAGTACGGGTGCAAAGCTTTTTTTCGTGAGAAAATGAAGCGTTACGCCAGCCACCTGTTTTTTCAGGCAGCGAATGACCGGTGTGGTCAGTACAATATCGCCAATCGACGAAAAACGTATAATTAATATTTTCATACCCTTTTCCCCTTCTCGATTCTCCTTTCACCCTTCCCCCTTCTCCTTCCTCTTCTTCCCGCCACTCACCAATTTAATCAATACAGGTGCAGTAGTTACCAGTACGATAATAATGATGATTACTTCGAGGTGGTCTTTCAGATCAAAACCAAATTGAGCTTTCACCCATTTCTGAAGAAAATGGCCGGCAAAAATCATACTGAACACCCAGGCAATACAACCTGCGATATTGTAAAAGGCGAATTTCTTTTTATCCATTCCCACAATACCGGCAATAATCGGTGCAAACGTACGAACGATAGGCAGGAACCGTGCAAATACAATTGCCCCACCCCCGTGTTTATCATAGAACTCATGCGCTTGTTCCAGGTAATGTTTTTTGAAAAAGAAATTGTCTTTCCAGCGGAACATGGTCGGGCCAATTTTCCGGCCAAACCAATAGCCCATGGTATTTCCAATAACACCTGCAATAGAAATAAGGGTAACCAATAAAATCAGGTCAATCCATTCACTACGCTCCAATACAAGGCCGAAGGATTTGAATAGTTCATTAATCAGGTTCGTGCTGTAGATACCCGCTACAAAAAGCAGGCTGTCGCCCGGTAGAAAGAAGCCGGCAAACAACCCTGTTTCTGCGAATACAATCAGCAGGATAATCCATAAACCTCCCATAACTATATAAAACATCGGATTGAGCAGATCCTTCCATTCAAAGGATTTTTCCATTACCACCGTTTTATCGGCGCTTAGTCCGGCATAGGAGAACCGCAAGGTATCGTACATAGGAGCCGTAATCAGTACTTCCTGTAAGGAATCAAGGGGAAGCAGTACATGCCCTTCTTTATCCGCTACAAACTCTTTGGATTCCTGGCCCTGAATCAGTGTAAATTGTCCAACAGATGATTCATATTGGTTCAGCACTCTAACTTTTAGTTCCTGCTGTGCCAATACAGACCATCCCGAACACAATAAAATCACCAGGAGAAACGAAACCTTCATCTTCTTTTTCATTATTTCAATCTTTAACGCTCTAATTCACCTTCCCACTTACTAACGGCTGAAGTGGCCAATGCATTACCCAGTACATTGGTCATACTGCGAAACATATCACAAAAATGATCGATTGGCAAAATTAAGGCAATCCCTTCAGCCGGAATTCCGAACATAGCACAGGTAGCGGTAACTACTACCAACGATGCCCGGGGAACGCCCGCAATTCCTTTACTGGTTAACATCAGCACCAGTAACATCGTTAACTGGGTGCCCAAATCAAGATGGATTCCATAAGCCTGGGCAATAGCCAAACTGGCAAAGGTCATGTACATCATACTACCATCCAGGTTAAAACTATAACCCAATGGCAGAATAAAAGAAACGATTTTATTCTTACAACCAAACCGTTCCAGTTCTTCGGTCAATTTTGGAAAAACGGCTTCGCTGGACGTAGTACTGAAAGCAATCAGCAGGGGCTGCGCAATACGTTTCAAAAGTTCGGGAATCCGGTTTCCTAAAATCATATACCCAACCAGTAACAGCAGCATCCATAGTACAGCAATACCAATCAGGAAATACAACATATAAAGGCCGTAAAAACTAAAAATCCCCAGTCCATTGGTGGCAATTACAGCCGCCAATGCACCAAATACCCCCAGCGGCGCAAAAGCCATTACATAACCCACCATTTTCAGAATAATATGGGCAACTCCATCAAGTGCCTTTATAACTGGTTTGGCATAATCTCCCATTGCGGTAGCCGCCACGCCAAAGAAAATACTAAATACCACCAACTGCAGTATTTCATTGGTGGCCATTGCTTCGATGACGCTTTTTGGAAAAACATGTTCAACGAAATTCTGCAAGGAAAACACTTTTGTTTTGCCAATAAGATCTGCCGCATTGCTGGTATCGGCATTGCTCAAATTGATAACTGCACCGGGCTGGAAAAAATTCACCAGCAGCATACCGATCAATAAACTGGCAAGGGAAGCGGTTATAAACCACAATAAAGCTTTTCCGCCAACGCGCCCAACGGTCTTTAGATCTCCGAGCTTGGCAATTCCCACTACAAGGGTAGAGAATACCAGCGGTGCAATAATCATCTGCACCAGCCGCAGGAAAATAGTAGTAAGAAGTTTTATCTTGTCAGAAAAAGAAGCAATAAAAGCAGGGTCAGCATTCTTGTGTACGATGTAACCAACTACGATACCCAATACCATCGCCAGCAGAATGTAGAGGGTTAACCTGTTCTTTTTCGTCATTTTAGGTGCTTAAGCTTTTGAAAGGAAGGCCGAAAATTCGAAAAATTCCTGAGGCTACCAAAATAATCGGCGGAAATCCGCATCCATACAAAGTTTAGCGGCGGCGAATTAAATAATTATTTATTTTACGGCCGACTAAACAGCTTAACAAAACACAATTAAAACTGATATGAGTTTATTCAGGAAAAAATCCCTGTCCTCCTTGTTGGCGACGGCTGCTGATTCTGAAAAAGGACTAAAACGAACATTGGGAGCTACCAACCTGGTAGCACTTGGAATAGGCGCCATTATTGGCGCCGGTTTGTTTGTACGAACTGCTGCTGCAGCCGGGCAGGCCGCGGGTCCGGGTGTAACTATTTCCTTTATTGTTGCGGCAGTTGGTTGCGCCTTTGCAGGATTATGTTATGCAGAATTTGCTGCCATGATCCCGATTGCCGGTAGTGCGTATGCGTATTCGTATGTTACCATGGGCGAGTTGATTGCCTGGATTATTGGCTGGGCATTGATTATGGAATATGCATTGGGTGCTGCTACGGTTTCTATTGCCTGGAGTGAATATTTAAACAAGTTGCTGGGAGGGCAAATTCCCTACGAATGGTCGCATTCGCCCTTTGAAAGTTATACCGACGCAAGCGGTGTACTTCACCAGGGAATTCTGAATGCACCTGCCTTGATCATTTTATTATTGCTGACCTTGTTACTGATCAAAGGAACCCAGGAATCAGCCATGGTAAACGCCATCATCGTATTTATCAAAGTGGCTATTGTACTGATTTTTATAGCTGTTGGCTGGCAGTTCATCAACCCTGCAAACCATACACCTTACCTGATTCCGGAAGGAACACCGGCATTTACGGATCAGGCCGGTAAAGTAATTGCGGACTATTCCGGAGTATTCAAACACGGATGGGGAGGGGTGCTTGGCGGTGCCGCCATCGTTTTCTTTGCCTTTATTGGCTTTGATGCGGTAAGCACGGCAGCCCAGGAAGCCAAAAATCCGGCCCGTGATATGCCAATCGGAATATTAGGTTCGCTGGCCGTATGTACCATACTTTATATTTTATTTGGCCATGTATTAACCGGCGTAGCTCCCTGGACCGATTTTGTGGACCCGGTTAAAGGACGCGAAGCTTCAGTAGCCTATGCCATTTCTGAATATATGCACGGGTATGAATGGTTATCTACCGCTGTAACGGTGGCTATCCTTGCCGGCTTTTCTTCTGTTATACTGGTAATGTTAATGGGACAAAGCCGTATTTTTTATACCATGAGTAATGATGGGCTTATTCCAAAAGCATTTGGCGATCTGCACCCAAAATTCAAAACCCCCTATAAGGCCAACTGGATCCTGTTCGTATTTGTAGGGCTGTTTGCTGCTTTTGTGCCCGGCCATGTAGCAGGAGACTTAACCAGTTTTGGTACCTTGTTTGCGTTTGTACTGGTAAGTGCAGGTGTTTGGCTGATGCGCAGAAGTGACCCTGCGACCAAACGCCCCTTCCGCACCCCATGGGTACCTTTTGTTCCGATTATGGGAGTGCTGATTTGCAGTGCCATGATCTTTGCCCTGGATGCACAAACCCTCAAAGTAGCCATGCTTTGGATGGTCCTGGGCCTGGTGGTATATTTCCTCTACGGAAAAAAATACTCCAAACTGAATGCTACCGGGCATACACCCGGCGAAATTCTTCCCAAAAAATCTGATTTTGAAGGATAATGATCATTTCCACTAAGCCGATAACCAGGCAGTAATGCCTCAAACCGGAAAGGGATGATCAAAAAAAGAGGCTGTTTTCCTGGGAGAAAACAGCCTCTTTTTTTGAATAGTTTCCCCTTGAAATTTTTCTTTATTGTACCTTTGCCCCCCGAATAATCAGTCAATACAAACCATTAACAGAATACTATGGGTCGCATATTTGAAGTTCGTAAAGCTACCATGTTTGCCCGTTGGGATCGCATGGCAAAACAGTTTACCCGTATCGGTAAGGAAATTGCCATTGCCGTTAAAGCCGGCGGCCCCGACCCCCATACCAACCCTGCCCTTCGGCGCTGTATGCAGAATGCCAAATCTGTAAACATGCCCAAAGACCGGGTAGAAGCAGCTATTAAAAGGGCCCAGGGTAAAGACATGGAAAACTATGAGGAAATCCTATATGAAGGGTATGCCCCGCATGGTGTTGCGGTACTGGTGGAAACTGCTACCGATAACCATGTACGTACTGTAGCTAATGTTAAAGCAGTTTTCAATAAAGGTAACGGCACCCTGGGAAACAGTGGCAGCGTTAGTTTCCAGTTTAAAAAAATGGGGGTATTCAAATTGAAGCCCGAAGGCTTAAACCCGGAAGAAATGGAACTGGAGTTGATTGATTTTGGTTTGGAGGAATTGGGAGAAGGCACCGGCGAAAATGGCGAAGAAGTGCTGGTTGTGCGCTGTGGCTTTACCGATTTTGGGAATATGCAAAAAGCCCTGGAAGAAAGGAACATGACCACGATTAGTGCCGAAGTGGAATGGATTCCGCAGAATACCGTGGAGCTCAGTGAAGACCAGGCGCAGGAAGTACTGAAACTGGTTGACAAACTGGAACAGGACGACGATGTTCAAAAAGTATTTCACAACCTGGCTTAATGCCAGGTTTTTTTGTGGTTATGCGCTTTAATAAGTGTACCTTACTGGTATAAATCCGCCCCTCTCCGCCCCTATTTTCCGCACCATATTCCAAGATTTCATCACCCTTAATCTTTGTATATGGAAGCATTCAATCAACCTTCAGCAGCTGGTCTGAAAAGAGCTGGCCAGTGCCCTCGCAGTAAACAATTCACACTGCCCGTTTTTATCTTATTCCTGCTTTTACCCGCATTTTTACTGGCTCAGTCGCCCAAAATTCCTATTTACCTGGAAGTTACTATGTACAAGGTAAACCAGGGAAAAACGGATGCATATTTAAACCTGGTAAAAAATTACGGCCAGCGCATTCACCAGGCCATGGTGCGGGATAATAAAATCCTTGGCTGGTATTTTTACGAAGTAGTGCTTTCACCCGTAACTACCGGCAGCTACGATTTTGTAGGCGTAAAAGTGACCACCGGCTTTAGTGATATGATCGACAATTCGCTTTCCCTGAAAGAGTATTATGCAAAAATAAAAGGACCAAAAGATCCCGCATTTGAACAGATCGCATCACAACTGCAGGAATACCGGGTACCGGTAAAAAAAGAGATATTTATTTACAGGGCCGGACTCGATCCCAAAACACCGGTATCGAAATATGTTCAGGTAGACTACATGAAGCCACTTCCCGGCAAGCGAGACGAATATGTAAAAATGGAGGCGCAGGTCTTTTATCCGATCCACCAGGAAAGAATTAAAATCGGTGCCTTAACGGACTGGGCATTGTATGAAAAATTCCTGCCTTTTGCCCTGCAATCAGAATATGATTTTGTAACAGCTAATTTTTTTGACAACCCACATTCCATTATCGATCCCAAATACGAGGAGGCATTTAATAACATCCCGAACAATATTGATTTTATCCGCCTGAGCGGACAAATCGATCAAACCCGCGCACTGGTAAGAAGTGATATATGGAAATTGGTACTGTATACAGACAAGTGAGCCCGGATGGTGGAAACTGTCCGTTTTATTGCGCCCTTGGTGAGGGCAGTTTCCACCTAAATAGCAGTGACATCATACGAATAACAAAAATCAGCAGAATGCACAGTATATTGATTAGTTCAATGGAAAGCCTGGTTTGCTTTAATAAAAAAAACACTACACCTCCAACGATAGCAGCGGATGCATAAATCTCCTTCCTGAAAAGGTAAGGCAGATTATTAAGCACCACATCCCTGATAACACCACCGAAACAACCCGTTATAACACCCAATGAAATACAGATGCCGGGAGGATACCCCCACATCAATCCTTTTTCTATGCCAACCATCGTAAAAAGGCCTAAACCGAGTGCATCAAAAACCGTTAGAACTCTTTCCAGTTTTTTCAGTTTACTGGCAAATAGCAATGCTGAAAATGCAGCAAATAAAATAACGCCGATGGTACTATTATTACTCAGCCAGGCAACCGGCAAATCTCCGATTAATATATCGCGAATGGAACCGCCTCCAATGGAGGGAATAAATGCCAGAATGATTACGCCAAAAGGATCAAGTTTCTTTTCCATAGCAGCAAAAGCGCCGGATACAGCAAAACTGAATGTACCCAGCAGATCAATTGCAGATAGGAAATTTAGTTCCATTTTTATTCAGCCATCATTTCTTTCACCAGGTCTATTATATCCTCCAGGTTGGGTTTGCTGAAATAGTCCCCATCACTGGCGTAAGCCGGGCGATGCGGTTGCGCACAAAGTGTTCTTGGAGCAATATCCAGCCAACGGTATCCTCCTTGTTCCTCCATCACTTTATTAAACATATAAGCGGCCGCTCCCCCGGGCACATCTTCATCAATGAATAGTATACGGCTGGTTTTTTTTAGCGACGCAAGAATGGTGTGATTCAGATCAAAAGGAAGAAGGGTTTGTACATCTATTACTTCCGCATCAATTCCAAAATTCGCCAGTTGGCTCGCCGCTTCCTGCACAATGCGGAGGGTGGAACCATAGGAAACCAGGGTTATATCCGTTCCTTTACGTAACAGTTCGGGCATACCAAGCGGCACCCTGTACTTCAACAGCTCCTGCGGCAATTTTTCTTTTAACCGATAGCCATTCAGGCATTCAATTACAATTGCCGGATCATTTCCTTCCAATAGTGTATTGTACATGCCAACCGCCTGTACCATATTCCTGGGCACGCAAACATACATACCGCGCAGGGAATTGATGATCATTCCCATGGGCGATCCGCTGTGCCAGATACCTTCCAGCCGATGGCCGCGGGTACGTACTATAAGCGGACAGCTTTGCTTTCCGAATGTTCGGTAATGGGTGGTAGCAACATCATCACTTAAGGGTTGAAGACCATACAACAGGTAATCCAGGTATTGAATTTCTGCTATGGGCCTTAATCCCCTGAAAGCAGCACCGATCCCCTGCCCCATGATAGTTAACTCACGGATGCCGGTATCTGAAATGCGGTCTGCACCATATTTTGCCTGTAAACCGGCAAACCCCTGGTTTACATCCCCGATATAACCTACATCTTCTCCAAAGGCAATTACTTTCGGGTTGCTTGCAAAGAGCTGGTCAAAATATTTATTCAGAATTTCATAACCGTTGGCATTGGGTGCATCAGTTGCATATTGTAAAGTAGTCCCCTGCACTGCGAGGGCCGATTTCGGCCCTTCATTATACAGATGGGTATTATACAACGCCCGGTTTTCTTTTTTTAGTTCCTGGTAATAATCGCGCAGCCAAAAGCCTCTGTCGTTTTTACCGGTTTGCTGAATTATTTTATGCAACCCATTCATTACATCTCTCCTGTTGGGTTCCTTTTCAGCCCGAAGTTTATCGATTTGAGCCTGAATAGCAGCGGCTTTTTCCGGCATTTGCTGGGCGGCACTGGAAGCCAGCTCTATTACACGGGCAACCTGGGCGCGGATTGGCTCCTGGTATATTTTCCAGGCGGTATTTTTGCTATCGCGTACAAATTCCTTAGCTGCCAGTTCTATATCTGCTAATTCTTCTTCGCTACAGAGTGCATTTTCGAGGATCCACTCTTTGAACTTTTTTATACAGTCATAATTTCTTTCCCATTCCAGGCGTTCGGGGCTTTTATACCGTTCATGACTACCCGAAGTGGAATGCCCCTGGGGCTGAGTAATTTCTTCGATGTGAAAAACCGCGGGAATATGGGTATCCCTGATTTTCTGGATGGCGGGCTCCAGTAATTCTACCATGCTGGCATAATCCCATCCTTTTAATTTGTAAATATCAATTCCATTGGTTCCTTCTCGTTGCTGAAAACCTTTCAGCACTTCCGAAATAGACCCTTTGGTAGTTTGCAATTGTTTGGGAACAGAAATACCATACCCATCATCCCACACGAATATGGCTAAGGGGATTTGCATAACGCCAGCAGCATTAACGGCTTCCCAAAAATGCCCTTCAGACGTAGACGCGTCTCCGATGGTACAGAAACAAACCTCATTTCCATTCTGCGATAATTCGGGGAAGGCCTTCAGTGCATCAACTTTTCTAAACAACTTAGAGGCAAATGCCAAACCCACCGCCCGCGGCATCTGAGAGGCAGTGGGTGCCATATCACTGGTTATATTTTTCTGCCGGGCCAGGGGCAACCAGTTACCTTCGGCGTCCGTATTGGGGGTGGCAAAATGCGAATTCATTTGACGGCCGGCGCTGAACGGGTCCTGGTTTACGTCTGGATTGGCATATAATTGGGCAAAAAACTGTTCAATACTGGCCTGTTTGCTTGCAAAAACAAATGTCTGATCTCTGTAATAACCCGCCCTGTAATCCCCTGGTCGGAAGAATTTGGCAGCTGCAATCTGCGCAACTTCCTTTCCATCGCCGAAAATGCCAAATTTGGCCTTACCTGTTAAAACTTCTTTTCTGCCCAGTAAACTGGCTTCCCGGCTTTCACAGGCCAAACGGTAATCACTGAGTACTTCTTCGCGAAAACGGTCGAAACTAAGTTTCTCCGCCGCTAACAGATCGTTTTCAAGCAGATTTTCCATCCGGCAAATCTAAAGGAAATCATCAATGCGAACAACCGTTAGTTTTCACCGGCCGGGGAAAAATCCACCACAATAGCTATATTTGTTTGACGTTTAAAGCGTATGAATTATAAGAAAATCGTTTTCGGGGGAATGCTCCTGCTGGCCGCAGCCTTTACCAGCAAGGCACAGGTGCGGGCAGATGCCCCGCAGGAGCTGCTTCAAATCAAAGAAAGCCATGATTTTGGAGCCATCCGCAAAGGCCGGCCGGTTACTTATGCATTCAGTTTTCAGAATACTGGTTCCGAACCTATAAAACTGGAAAATGTAGCAGCATCCTGCGGTTGTACCACCCCGATTTGGTCGCCAGCACCGATCGGACCTGGCCAATCGGGCTCCATCACAGTTGGTTATAATGCAGCGGTGGAAGGTCCTTTTGAAAAATCTGTCACCATTATATACAACGGTGGTAAAACAAAAACCATCTATGTTAAAGGTATGGTAGAAAAACCGACACCTACCTTGCCCCCCAACAGTTCGGTTCAATTATTAAGGCAATCCAATTAAACAGTTTATAAATCTATAATTATGAAAAAATTCGCGCTTACCCTATTTGCAGTTGTCATTGGTACCGTTCTTTTTGCACAGGCAAAAAAAGCAGATGAGCTGGTAAAATTCCAGGTTGTTAAACACAATTTTGGAAAGATCAAACAAGGCTCTCCTGTTACCTATGATTTTGAATTTACGAATGTAAGTGGCAAACCGGTGGTAATTGAAAGTGCTACCGCCAGTTGCGGATGTACTACCCCAACCTGGCCACAGCAACCTATTGCGCAAGGTAAAGCCAATAAAATCAAAGCCGGTTTTAATGCAGCCGCACCTGGTCCGTTTGACAAAACCGTTTTTGTAAAAGTAGCAGGTGTTGACCAGCCGATGGAACTGAGAATTACAGGCGAAGTACTGTCAGCTGAAGACTACGCCAAGTATGAAACCAGCAAAGACAAAAAAAGTAGTAAATAAATTTCCCGCATACATATTTAATCCCCGCCTAACAGGCGGGGATTTTTTTTATTTACCTATATTACCATTCTAAAAACAGCGCCATGAACAGTCCGGAATTCCAGGCCTATCTTAACAGCTTACGGGTACAACCAAAGCAAAAAATTTCGTTAAAAAAAGACTTCCTAACCGATTACGATCACAAAGCCATGACCAAGGAAGAAGGCGAGCTTTTATTGCAGGAAGGCATCCAGAATCTTGCCACTATGCAGGATAAACTCTATGCCCACAACAGGCATAGTATACTAATTGTATTGCAGGCAATGGATGCTGCAGGTAAGGACGGCGCTATCAAACATGTAATGAGCGGATTAAATCCACAAGGCGTTAATGTGCACAGTTTTAAAACACCGAGTAAAGAAGAACTCGACCACGATTATATCTGGCGCCACGCTAAAGTACTGCCAGGCAGGGGTGAAATTGGTATATTCAATCGCTCACATTATGAAAATGTACTGGTAACAAGAGTACACCCTGAGTATATCCTGGCAGAAAATATTCCAGGCATTGAAAAGGTAGAAGATATTACCCCCTCTTTTTGGGAAAAGCGCTTCAAACAAATCAATCGGTTTGAAAAAAACATTACCCAAAACGGAACCATCGTCTTAAAATTTTTCCTGCATGTATCGAAAAAAGAACAAAAAAAACGTTTCCTGGAACGGATTGATAATCCTACCAAGAATTGGAAATTTTCCAGCGCTGATGTAAACGAGCGGGCGTATTGGAGCAAGTACATGGAAGCCTATGAAGAAATGTTATCTGCCACATCAAAAGAACAGGCACCCTGGTTTGTATTGCCCGCCGACGACAAATGGTTTACCCGGCTTTGCATGGCCGCTATAATAGCCAGTGAGTTTAATAAACTGGATCCTACCTACCCCGAGCTCGACGAAAAACAACGGAATGATCTGCAGGCTATGCGGGAAAAATTAATGAAGGAAGAGAACGGGGAATAAAATTCAGCCCCTTGCTTATATCTTTGTAATATGTTACAGATCAGCCAAAGAGGTCAGGCAATGCCCGCTTCCCCCATCCGGAAACTGGTTCCATTTGCCGAAGCTGCCAAAAAAAAAGGAACAAAAGTCTACCATCTCAATATCGGGCAACCTGATATTGAAACGCCTTCCATCATGTTTGATGCCGTAAAAAACGCATCTATCAAAGTATTGGAATACAGCCATAGTGCAGGCAATGAATCCTACCGGCGGAAACTGGTTGACTACTATGCTAAAGTAGGGGTGAACGTAAATCATAACCAGATCATTGTAACAACCGGGGGTTCGGAAGCTATTCAATTTGGATTTTTAGCCTGCCTGGACGCCGGTGATGAAGTAATCATACCCGAACCATTTTACGCCAATTACAATGGCTTTGCCGTAGCTGCCGGTGTAACTGTAAAACCTATAACTGCCAGCATAGAAACCGGCTTTGCATTGCCTTCTATGGATGCGTTTGAACAAGCAATTACTCCCCGTACCCGTGCCATCGTTATCTGTAATCCCAATAACCCAACCGGCTATTTATACAGCAGGGAGGAACTGGATGTATTAAAATCGATCCTACTCAAACACCAGCTCTTCCTTTTTTCTGACGAAGCCTACCGGGAGTTCTGTTATACAGGCAGGCATTTCAGCGCCCTGCAACTGGAAGGTGTGGATGAGCATGTTATTTTAATGGATACCGTATCCAAAAGATACAGTGCCTGCGGTGCAAGAATTGGTGCATTCGTAACAAGAAACCAGCAAGTGCTGGATACTGCTATGAAATTTGCCCAGGCCCGGTTAAGTCCACCGGGATTTGGCCAGATTGCCTCCGAGGCAGCCATCGACCTTCCGGATAGTTATTTTGATGAACCCAAGGCCGAATACCTGAAAAGAAGAGATATTCTGGTAAGCCGCTTAAATGCAATGCCAGGCGTGTTTTGTCCCAACCCGGGTGGGGCATTTTATGCAATTGCCCGCTTACCCATTGACGATGCTGATCAATTCTGTCAATGGCTGCTTGAAAGCTTTTCTTACCAAAACCAAACGGTAATGCTTGCGCCTGCAACCGGCTTTTATGGAACACCCGGCTTAGGAAAAAACGAAGTTCGATTGGCCTATGTTTTGAATACAACTGCTATAAATGCGGCCATGGATTGCCTGGAACAGGCAATCCGGGAGTATCCTGGCCGAACGATTTAATCAAAACAATTTTTCCTGTGGAGGCGTAGCCCCGGCCATACGTATATAGGCGGTAGTTTGTCCCCGGTGGTGGGTTTGGTGTTCAAATGCTTTTGAAAGTGCCACTTCCTTGGTCATATCAAAGCTATTGAACAGTTTGGTAGATGCTTTCAGTTGCTCGGGAGTCATTTTGCGAATATTATCAATCACAAAATCATAACCGGCCAATACAAGCCTGGTCACATTTTCCTTTGATTTATCGCTTTGTTTTTCCAGGCTAACTTCTCCTATCGGGCTGGCAACACCGCTAATCTGCGCAATAAGCATGTAATTAGCATCGGACAAGTGCAGCATCTGGTCTGCAAAAGACCGCATTTCTGGCGTGGGCTTGGATGCATAAGCCGCCGCAGGCATAGCATCGAGGTATTCTTTGGTATAGGCTTTCGCACGCTCCCAGTCCTTCACGATCTGATCAATGGATTGCTGGGCCTGCGTAAAACCATGCAGACCAATAAGCAGGCAAAAAACCAGTAAAAATTTGCGGGTATTCATATAATCATTTTTTATTATTGAAAAGTTCGGACTATTTATTTAATGCGTCGCTTTTTTTCCTGATTACATGCCAGCTTTTTTTCCGGGCATAAAAAAGCCCGGATTACCGGGCTTAAAGTAGCGAGGAGCGGACTTGAACCGCCGACCTTCGGGTTATGAATCCGATGCTCTAACCAGCTGAGCTACCTCGCCTTTTGAAGCAAAATAGCCTCAAATGGAGCGCAAAAATAGAGGTTTACAGGATACCTGCAAAATTATTTCACCCGTACCAGCTTCTCTATATTTATATGGTCCACGCCCAGGGCTTCCACTTTTTCTACACCAGTAGTGGTAAGTGTGTCACCTGCAATTGTATAGGCAAGTACAAATTCACCGCCCTCCCATTCACGGATATTGAAATAATCAAGGTATTCTGTGTAAGTACTATCGCCTATTCTTACCCTGCCACCACCGGCAGCATAGGAGGCAAAGCTGTCTTTGCCTTTGTTTAGATCGTGCCGTAGAAATGAAAAATGTGTAGGACTGATAATCTTGATCATCTCCTGGCCAATGGTATAATCCGTAACCACTGTATCCTTCCCTTTTATGGTAGTACCGGATACTAATTTCCAGGTTCCGATTAAGGGAGAAGACTTGGTTACGGAAGTTTCCAGTTCCTGCTTATTACCAGCCGGTGCGGTGCAGGCATTCAGAAAAGATACCACCAGTATAAACACCCATACATTAAAGCGCATAAAATCAATTAAATGGATAAGAAACTGCAAAATACGCTTTCCTTTTTCTTATCGATTCGCTATATACAGTTTTCTCAATACAGACAGCTTGGCGCTATCACCTGCAATTGATTCTGCGGAAAAAGGCATAACCCCCGAGGACGGGTCCTTCAGCGCTGCTCTCAGCACCGTATCAAAAGATGCCGCGCTTAATTTCGAGGGTTGATCATTCCCCTGTACAATAGGCCAGAATTTTGGAGCCGAAATACCCCCGGCCCAGGGCTGCTGCCCCAGCCAGGCCATGTAATCAGCCACCCAGCTCACCGGGCGATTTTTCATCTGATGAAACAACATAGGCGATAATACATCCGCCACCGTTGCCAGTGCCGGCAAATCAATGCCAAGGTTTTTATACAAGGCACCCTTATGTTCATGTGGCAACCAGCCACAATGAAAAATTCCCATCATTAGGCTGTCTGAATCTGCCTGGATAACCTGCTTTAACGTGGTGGCCCAATCCAACAAAACGGCAGAACGCCATTTGCGCCAAAGTGAATCCTGCTCTGCCAGGATCCATGCAGCCCTTTCGGACGTGGAGCTGCCCGGCACCCTGAGCGCCCCATATTGCTCAAACAAACCGATGCAACGGTTACAAAAACAGGTTTCCGGTAAAATCGGAGCAGGCGTTTCAAATTGCGCATGCCAGTGAAAATAGTCGAGAAAAATCCCGTCTACCGAGTAGTCGGTTAGAATGCCCGACAACTCCCTTACCCGGTGGCTTTTAAACGCCGTATCCGTTGGGCAAATACCCATGAACCAATCTGCCGGCTCTGCCCGCTCGCCGCTTGCAGTAATAGGCCAGGCTTCGGGATGCGCTTGCAGGTAAGTTTTCCCATTTAACACCGGAAATTCTACAAAAACCTTTACCTGCTCTGCTCGGGCGCGTTTTACAAATTCCGGCGACAATGATACAGCCCGCACAAATACGGCATTAATACCCAGCCCCGGAAAATCATAGCCTGCCTCCCAAAGCGCCGCAGGGTTTCCATACACACCTTTGATAAGATCCGGCTGCTGCACCGATGTACCGGCACCGGAACAGGAAACCAGCAACACCATAAAAAACAGTCGGTTACGCAATAAAGGCCCTGTAATATAACCGGAAAAAGACATGCTTAAAGGTAAGCATTCTAACCGCTGATAACCGCCTGCTACACTTAAGAAACGGGCTTCCATTCCATAAAATATAGATTCCGTACCTTTGTAAAATGTGGTTTAAAGACGATCCGGCATTCCATACGCTTTACCCGGTTGAGCTCTGTCAAATGGCAAGGCGCCATTGGACACCGCTGCTGGTAGCCCGAAAAGCTGCCAGATTCCTGGTTACAGCAGCCGGAGATCGAGTTTTGGATATTGGCAGCGGAGCCGGCAAATTTTGCCTGGCAGCAGCCAAAGAATGCCCGCAGGGGCAGTTTACGGGCATTGAGCAACGCGATTACCTGGTGGGCTATGCAAATGAAGCGCTGGAAAAAACCGGACTGAAAAACGTGGAATTTTTACAAGGGAATATTACTGAATTGAATTTCAAGGACTTCGATCATTTTTATTTCTACAATTCCTTCTACGAGCATATCGTTGACACTGAAAAAATAGACGATAAAATTTCTTTTTCCAGCGATTTATTTAACTATTACAGTCATTATCTTTATAAACAATTGTGCAAAGCCCCTGAAGGTACCCGTCTGGTTACCTACCACAGTCTGGAAACTGAGATTCCTCCTTCCTTCCAACTGGTAGCCACAGAAATAAACGATCAATTAAAATTTTGGGTTAAACTGTAAAACCTATTGGTACAATTATGGCTAAAAACTTGGACGATTACAGGTGTAAACTGATTAGTAAAATTTTGCAGGCTCCGACAACCGATCACGTAAGCCGTTTTTTCAATGCTGCTATTAAAAGCCTGAAAGAACATAAAGTAAATGGCTACGTAACAAAACGCTTCCTCGACAAAATTGAACTGGAACTAGACAGCATTCAGCCAAATGAGCTGAACCACCAGCAACTTAGGAACCGGGAAAAAGCCTATCAACTTACGGCTGCCTGCAAAACTCTATTATTTCCTGCGGCGTCCGTTCCACTTATTGCCTAACCCGTCAGCAACAATTGCCTTTACCGCCGCAGGTAAATTTTCCGGATAAGTCCCCTAATACCGAGGGGTCTCCCAATACCGGGAAGCCTTTGGAAACCCATCTTTCCAGGCCATTTCTCATATTGGCCAGGAGCTTTGTATCAAAGCCCAGCTGAATTAAAACCGTTGCCGCCTGATGGCTCTTTGATCCATTCCAGCAAACCAGCACCAGTTCCTGGTCTGCAGGCAACTCCCCGAAACGCTGAAGCAGTTCCCGCAAGGGCATATGTATTATTCTGTCCACATTAAAGCTCAGCTGCTTCAACTCAAACGCTTCGCGCACATCTACCAGCCACGCACCTCGCTTCATCCATACCCTGGATTGTGTAGGGCAAATTTCCTGTACCATAACTATTTCCTGATTGGATCATTAATTGAATGACTACACAAAAAAGCATAAATCAACCTTCAAATTAGCTGAGCAGTATCATCTCCTCTACTGATTTGGCTCCTTCCTGGTTATATCTACCCGCAGCACTCTTACACAAAAGTGTAATAGACAGGTTTCAGCCTAGGTATATTTTTGTAGATACCATTAGATGGTATAAAATATTGTGTTACTATCAAACATCCATTATTTATGAAATGCGTCTTTTTACTCGCTACTTTAATTACCTGCATGAAACTGCATGCACAACAGGTTGGAATTAATACAACACAACCACAGTCTACCCTGGATATAACAGGACAGCCGACCGTTACCAATACCCCGGACGGAATTATTCCACCCCGTTTAACCCGGGCCCAGTTAATTGCCAAAACCGCCTACGGGCTTAATCAACAGGGCACTGTTGTTTATGTAACTGATCTTAGCGGAACGCTTAATACCGCTACAAAAGATGTGGTGCATACCGGCTTGTATGTTTTTAACGGCACCAAATGGAATCCACTCCAAAAAAAAATGATGGGGTTTTCAGCTACCAAAAACAACAGCTACTCTGTAACTGCGTTTGTTGATCACCAGCTACAATTTACGGCAGAAGAATTTGACCCCTATAATTGGTTCAATACAACCAATAACAGGTTTCAGCCAAATATTGCCGGTTACTATTATATCAATGCCAATGCAAGTGTATACTCGATATCCAGTGCATTGCGCATACTTATGATTAGGAAAAATGGCGTCAGGTTTAAACAAGGCAGCAGCAGTTATACCAGCCCAGTGGCTATTTCTGTTAGTGTACTGGTTTACCTGAATGGCACTACAGACTATCTTGATTTGGCCATCTATTCCACCACCGATTACACAGCAACCGCTACTCCAGCTGAAACCTATTTCCAGGCATATTATATAGGAGACTAAGGTTCCTTTTAAAATTCAAGTACCATGAAAAGCCAGATAATTACTGCAGGCCTGTTCCTGCTTATCGTAAACAGTTTATCCGCTCAATATGAATTCTATAACAACAATGCCACCGTTCATATTGGCAATACCGCCACCCTGTTCGTAAAAGGCAGCTTTACAAATGCAGGAACCACGCCCCTTTTCGATAATAACGGAACCCTTCAGATAACCGGCAATATTCAGAATAGCCAGGTTTTTTCAAACCACAAAGGCTCCCTTGTTCTACAAGGTAATGCAGTGCAAACAGTGAATGGTACAGCTGCCTGGCGTTGTCAACACCTTACCATCAACAATGGAAATACCCTGCACCTGAACACCCCCCTTGAAGTGTCGGGTACTGCCCAGTTTATCAGTGGCATAGTAACAACCTTGTCAAAAGATCATCCCCTTTTATTTACGGCAACCGGCAACCACAGCTCCGCGTCTGACCAGAGCCATGTAAACGGGTTTGTTGTAAAACTCGGAACCGGTGTATTCAGTTACCCGATAGGTGATGGAATAAAACTTCAGAAAATTGATATCAATTCAAGCATCAATTCCAATGGAATGCGCGTACAATACCTGCCTTCCGATGCAGGCATCCTTCCTTTCGGACCCGGAGGAGCCGGTGCTAACCTATTGAAGTACTACAATGAAGCAGAACACTGGAATGTGGAGCCCCTGGGCACTGCTACCGGAAAACTTACGCTTTATTGGGATGACTACAACAATGCCGGAATTGCATCCATAGCTGATGTACGGGTTGCACACAAAACGAATACGCACTGGCTGAATGAAGATGCCACTGCTGTTAGTGGAACCATTTTTGCTGGTTCCGTTACAAGTGGCACCATTAGCAATTGGAGTCCTTTTACACTGGGTAGTATTTCATCCAACAGCACCTTACCCCTTGTATGGATCTCTTTCCAGGGTAGACTTACAGCCAATAAAAATGCCCAGCTCAACTGGTCTGTAAACGAATACCAGGTGGCTGGTTACTCGGTAGAAAAAAGCACGGACGGCCGGAGTTTTAAAACAATCGCTCAATTACAAGGCAAAGGTGATGGTACAAATTCTTATAGTTTTCTGGACCATAGCCTAGAAGAAGAACCGGTTTTTTATAAAATAAAACAAACGGACCAGGATGGCCGGTTCAGTTATTCACCCGCAATACAGCTTCGGCCCTTCACCGTTTCTAACAGCCAACCCGTTGTATATCCGAATCCTTTTAACACAGGCTTTACGGTAACCACTAATAAAGCAGAAAAACTGCGGTTGTTGGGCAGTGATGGAAAACTGCTGCAACAATACCAGCTACAGGCCGGAACCAACTACCTGCCGGCTGCCACCCTTTGCAGGGGTCATTATTTACTACAGTTTGAAAACGGCAAAATCATCCAGGTTACCAAACAATAACCAACCCAGCATGCTGTAGAACTATAAAATACGGAAAAAGTATAGTGGTCGGGGGCGGTAGAAGCCCTATATGCTCATAAGCAAGGCTAGGGCCCATGCGTTTGTACCAGGCAATTGATTGTCTAAAAAATCGGTTCGGCGCAACGGTTACTGAACATGCAGCCGGTCAAAGGAAAACCGTTTGCCCCAAAGCTTCGCTTCCATGTTCAGTCCCAAAATCCCGATAAACAAACAGCCGGCAGCCAGCAACAGCAACTCATTGGTATGCGGAATGGCCCAATAAAACATTGCAGAAACACCCTGTGCCATCAGCGTTAATTCTGTTAATACTATACCGAAAATAAATAACCAGCACCAGTTAGAAAGCCTGCCTCCGATTAGTGGTAGTAATTTTTTTTCTATCATCCAGCCCAATAAAAACAGGCTTACAAAACCCAATAGCACCAGATGCAGATAACCGATTACAACAGGTCGGTAAGCGAAGGCGAAACTGCTTAAACCAGGCAACACCGACAAGCTCTGCAAAAGAACTTTTATACAAAAAGCCAGTAGAGACAGCAACCAGATCTGACGCAGGCCGCCGGACCTGACCGAAGCTTTAACCACCGGGTAAAGTATCCGCACTAACCACACCACCAGTATGGGCTGAACCAATGCTGCAAAAAGGGCGGCCCCGTTCATCCAGGAAGGCAGCCGCATCCACAATGCCGATAAAAAATAGGCTGGTATAGACACCCATGCCAGCAACTGCACAGGTGTCTTCAGCACTCCCTGCAACCCAACAGGTAGGCGGGAGAATAGCAATGCTAAAACAGCAAACAAAAACCAGCCATTGTACTGAAAATGAAGATAGAAATAAACTGCCCCAAAATACAGCTCTGCTTTGTTTATATGGTTGGCCATAAGCCAGGCCAGGTAAAAGGTTCCAAAGGAAGAAAGTACCAGAAAAACAACCGACCAACGGCTAAGTAAAAGGATCAATTCACCGGCCAGCCTTAGTCCATTTTCCTTCCACAACACCATCGCAAACCACCAACCCACCACTACGGAAGCAGTAGAAAAAAAAATCGACACGGCACCATAGCCCTGAAAGGGAAAACTCAGCAGCATTCCATAGGCACTGATGGAAAACAAACCCAGGATCCTATTGTATTTTTTAGCTTTTTCCTCGGGCAATAACCCTACCAGCGCACTCATCAAAAACAGGCTGATCCACCCGGCAAAAGCGAAATGAGAATGTGCATGGAGCAGGTTTTTATGGTGTATCCAGGGAAGCGGAAACAATATCTTTATACGCAATAATAACCCGGCCAATGCCACCAGTAACAGGTTCAACAAAGCCAGTCTTATCCATTTGGAAGCCGTTGCATTCATACCGGTTTTTACTACAAAAAAACTGCGGACATAGTAAAGAAAAGATGATCAGAATCAGGTTTGTCTAATAAAAAACCTTACCTCGCTGAATGGTTAGCCGACCCCGTTCATGCAAGGTACGAATGGTGCGGATCACCGTCTCCACTCTTAACCCGGTCATATCGGCCAGTTGCTGGCGGGTCAGGTGCAGCTTACAGGGTTTCTGTTCAATTCCCCGCATCCTTTTATAATAATTCAACATAGTGGAAATCCGTTGCTCCGGGTTATTGTATGCAAGCTCACGAAGGGTTAAAAACTTAAACCTCAGTCTTGTCACTAATAAATTGGAGAATTTAAAATGTATATCAAAATTAGTACGGATCATCTGATGAAAATTAGACTTATGCAAGCGCAGTAATACACAATCTTCATCAGCAATAGCAGTGGCCGCATAGGGAAGGTCATCAAACAAGGGAAGTTCACCAAAACATTCACCCGGCTCAATCATTACCTGAATAAATTCCCTGCCATCTTCATTGATATTCACCCAACGAATCCTGCCTTCAATTAACTGGTAATAAAAAAAAGCAGCAGCCCCTTCCAGAAATACAGGGTCTCCCTTATCTACTTTTTTATAAGTAGCTCCATAGCTTAACAGGGTTTCCTCCGGAATAATAGGTGTTGACAGCATGGGCTTACATTTTGTTCAACAAATCTATCCAGGCCTTAAACAAAGAATTATGATAAATATACAGAAATCACCTGAATTTAGGCCGGCTCCTTCTGACTCCGATCACGGTATTATATGATTTTCATCAGGTTATACTGATTCCAGCCCAATTATGACTTCAATCATAATTGTCGGCTCACAGCACTGCTAACATTGCACCATAATCATTTGTCAATAAAACTATTCACCATGAAAAAGCTCGTTCTCCTCGCCTGTATTGCAGCCCTGATTTATGCCTGCGGCAGTGGTACTGAACAAAAAGACCAGCCCGCCGATGCACCTGCTGGTTCAGCCGATGCCAGCGCTGCCCCGGCAGACAACCCCGATGGTGTGGGAAAATTCAAGAATGTACAGATTCCGGAAAAGCTGGATGCTGCTATGGCCCAAAAAGGAGAATCGGTCTATGATGTAAAATGCTCGTCCTGCCACAAATTAACCGATGAAAAACTGGTTGGTCCGGGTTGGAAAGGCGTAACCCAGCGCAATTCCGCCGCCTGGATCATGAATTTCGTAACCAATGTGGACGAGATGCTGAACACCGATCCCAAAGCCCAGGCACAGCTCGAAATCTGCCTGGTTCGAATGCCGAATCAAAACCTTACCGATGAGGATGCGCGCCATATTTACGAGTTCATGCGCAAAAATGATGGAGTACAGTAAACCAATCAACCCTAAAATAGATACAATGAATGCTTTCATCAAATTCAGCCTTGGAGCCGCCGCCTTACTGGCTGTTGGCATCCAGGCCTGTAAACCCAAAAACACCAGTTCAGCGGTTAGTGGTGATGCCGCTGTTAAAGCCTATGTACCACCCGGTAAATACGACGAGTTCTACAATTTTGTGTCGGGTGGGTTCAGCGGACAAATGAGCGTTTACGGGCTGCCCAGTGGACGCCTGTTCCGGGTTATTCCTGTTTTTTCCGTAGATCCGGAAAAAGGCTGGGGCTATTCAGAAGAAACCAAACCCATGTTAATGACTTCTCATGGATTTGTTCCCTGGGATGATCTACACCACACAGAGCTCTCTCAAACAAACGGAGAAATTGATGGTCGCTGGGTTTTTGGAAATGCCAATAACACGCCCCGTGTAGCCAGGATCGACCTAAAAACCTTCCGTACCGCGGAAATTATTGAGCTGCCTAACAGTGCGGGCAACCACTCCTCGCCTTTTATTACAGAAAACACCGAATATGTGGTTGCTGGCACCCGTTTTAGCATACCGGTTGATTATTCCAATGGCGATGTGCCTATCAGCACCTACAAACAAAATTTCAAAGGAACCATCAGTTTTATCAGTGTGGGCAAAGAAAACGGGAAGATGGATATTGCTTTCCAACTGCTTCTGCCCGGTGTAAACTTTGATCTGAGCCATGCCGGAAAAGGCCCCAGCCATGGTTGGTTTTTCTTCTCCTGTTACAACAGTGAACAGGCTAATACCCTCCTGGAAGTAAATGCCTCCCAGCGCGATAAAGATTTTATCCTGGCCGTTAACTGGAAAAAAGCCGAGGAATACCTGAAAGCAGGTAAAGGCAAAAAAGAGAAAGTGCGTTATTCCCGAAATACCTGGGATGAAACCACGCATAGCGGAAAACACGAAATCCTGGAAGAAGTAACCGTACTTGATGCCGTGGCTCTTAAAGATATCTGTTACCTGATTCCCTGCCCCAAATCGCCCCATGGTTGCGATGTTGACCCAACCGGAGAATACATTGTTGGCTCGGGCAAACTAGCCGCATTGATTCCTGTTTTCTCTTATACAAAAATGCAGAAAGCTATTGCCGACAAAAAATTTGAAGGAGACTATGAAGGCATACCTGTAATTAAATACGAAGAGGCTTTATACGGAGAAGTGCAGAAACCCGGCCTCGGCCCCCTGCATACCGAGTTTGATGGTAAAGGCAATGCTTACACTTCATTTTTTGTTTCTTCTGAAATTGTTAAGTGGAATATCAAAGACCTGAAAGTACTGGATCGGGCACCTACCTTTTATTCCATCGGGCACCTATCCATCCCTGGCGGAGACAGTAAAAAACCGAATGCTAAATACGTAGTGGGCTATAATAAAATAACCAAAGACCGTTATCTGCCTACCGGTCCTGAACTGGCACAAAGTGCACAGATCTATGATATCAGTGGTGATAAAATGCAACTCATCAATGATTTTCCTACTATTGGTGAACCACATTACGCACAGTCCGTTGCGGCTGATTTGATCAGTAAAAATTCTCTTAAGATTTTCAAAATTGAAGAAAATCATCACCCCTATGTAGCCAAAGGCGAAAAAGAAAGTAAAGTGGTGCGCGATGGAAATAAAATACATGTTTACATTACGTCTATCCGCTCGCACTTTTCACCGGACAATATCGAAGGCGTAAAAGTAGGCGATGAAGTGTATTTCCATGTAACCAATTTAGAGCAGGATTGGGATGTGCCGCATGGTTTTGCAGTAAAAGGCGCCAATAATGCAGAATTACTGATTATGCCCGGCGAAACCCAAACACTTAAATGGATACCAGAAAAAACCGGCATCTACCCGATTTACTGTACAGATTTCTGTAGTGCATTGCACCAGGAAATGTCGGGTTATGTTCGCGTAAGTCCGAAAGGGTCTTCTGTTCCGCTAAGCTTTAGTCTTGGTAAAAACAGTTCCGATCCAACTTCTAAAGAGAATAACAGTAACGCACAATAATACCTGAAAGGGCAGGCATGCCTGCCCTTTCTTCAAATTAACTGGCATGAAATCAAGCTTAGCTCCTTCCACCCGAATCATCAGCCTGGTAACCGCTATTGCTGTAGGATTGGTTTTCTTCCTGCCCATCTGGCGGATTGATCTGATTGCACCTCAATATCCGGAGGGACTATACCTGCAGATTTATGCTGCTAAACTGGGTGGTGATGTTGATGTCATAAATGGACTGAACCACTATATCGGCATGAACCATATCCATGAAAAAGACTTTGTTGAGTTCCAGGTACTGCCCTATCTTATTTTGGTTCTTGCAGGATTTGGTATACTAACTACAATCATTAACCGAAAATGGTTCTATTTCACCTGGTTTGGCTGCCTGCTGGCTTTTGGTGTACTTGCTATGGTTGATTTTTATCGCTGGCTTTATAATTATGGCCATAACCTGGATCCGTCGGCAGCCATAAAAGTACCCGGGCAATCTTACCAGCCGCCTTTGATCGGGTATAAACAGTTATTAAATTTTGGCGCCTATTCCATGCCCGATACAGGTGGATGGATTTTTATCGGTGCAGGACTTTTGTTAGTGATAGGTGCCTGGGTAGAGATCAAACGAAGCAGGAAAGCAGGAACTTCCTATACATTCCTATTCCCCTTACTTACTATCCCCTTTTTACTGGAGGGCTGTTCTGCTTCTCCTGAAACCATTCCCTATGGAAAACAATCCTGCCAGTATTGCAAAATGACCCTATTGGAAAAACAGTTCGGTACAGAATTAGTTGCTGCTACAGGGAAAGCCTATTTCTTTGACGACATTACCTGCCTGCAGGCCTATATACGTGAAGGCCAGCCGGGTAGCTCCGGCAATTACCAGGTATTTATGAGTGATTATAAGAATGCAGACAAGCTGCTTAATTTAAACCAGGCCTTCCTTTATAAATCACCCGAACTTAAAGGCCCTATGGGCGGCACCATTGCCGCTTTTGAATCGGAGCAGGCACGCACTGAATTCAGTAAAACCAAACCGGGGCAGAATAGCTCCTGGAAAGAACAGCTTCAGCCATGATCCGTCTGCTTTTACTATACATACTTACAGTGACTGCAGGTGCTGCACGGGCCGCCATTCACCTGGTTAAAGCTGGCGAATCCATTCAGGCAGCTATTGATAAAGCACAACCTGGCGACCTTATCAAAGTGTACCCAGGCACCTTTCGCGAAAAAGGAATACAGATCAATAAACCGCTGGTGCTGATGGGGGTAGACTACCCGGTGCTGGATGGAGAAAAAAAATACGAAATCCTCACTATTACGGCCGATCATGTAGTGGTACAAGGTTTTGAACTGATTCGTTCCGGCTACAGCAGCATGAATGAACTGGCCGCCATTCGAATAAAGGAAGCCGCTTATGTAGGCATTCGGAATAATCGCCTGAACGAAAATTTTTTTGGAATATATTGCCAGCATGCCCGCTATGCATTCATCGCCAATAACCGGATTGTCAGCAATGGCAGCAGTGAGCTTGAAGCAGGAAATGGGATACATGCCTGGAAGAGTGACCATCTTGTTATTCAACAAAACAACATCACCGGGCACCGCGATGGCATTTATTTTGAATTCGTAACAGAATCAACCATTGCCCATAATACCAGCCATAAAAATATCCGGTATGGACTTCATTTTATGTTTTCGCACCAAGATATTTATACCAAGAATACATTTAGCGAAAATGGTGCCGGGGTAGCAGTAATGTACAGCAGGCAGGTAACCATGTACCACAACCGTTTTATTGATAATTGGGGAAGTGCTGCCTATGGAATTCTGCTGAAAGAAATTTCCGACAGCAAAGCCGCTTTTAATGAATTTTCCCGAAATACGGCAGCAATTTATATGGAGGGTTCAAGCCGGCTAAATATATATGCCAACCGATTTAATCAGAATGGATATGGCATACGCATTCAGGCATCCTGCGACAACAACAATATTTCAAAAAACAATTTCATTGCCAACAGTTTTGATATTGCTACCAATGGCAGCCTGGTTTTAAATTCCTTTGATGGCAATTACTGGGACAAATACGAAGGCTACGATTTAAACAAGGATGGAATCGGGGATGTTCCCTATCGCCCGCTCAGCCTATTTGCGCTTATTGTGGAACGCAATAACAGTTCCATGATGTTGTTCCGGAGCCCCATGGTAGGATTACTTGAACGGGCGGAAAAAATAATGCCTGGTATAACACCTGAGCAGCTAAAGGACAACAAACCACAAATGAAACCTTTACCATTATGATCATTGCTACCAATGTGCAGAAGAAATTCGGCCGGCTGGTTGCCCTGGACCGCATTAGTTTAAGTTGCAACAAAGGACAAACCATTGCACTTATCGGACCTAACGGATCGGGCAAAACAACATTTATAAAATGCCTATTAGGCATGGTACTTCCTGATAGTGGTTTTATTACCATTAACCAGCAAAACATTCATCAGAACTGGCAATACCGCCAACAGATCGGTTACATGCCACAGATCAGCCGTTTTCCTGACAATATGCGTATTGAACAGGTCCTGGATATGGTACGTGATATCCGGTACCAGCCAGGGCAGCTACTTGACGAGGAACTGATTGAAGCATTTGAATTAAAGCGACAATTTGGTAAAAGAATGCGGACCCTCTCCGGCGGAACCCGTCAAAAAGTAAGTGCCTGCCTGGCATTTTTATTCAATCCGGCCATATTGATCCTGGATGAACCTACCGCCGGGCTTGATCCGGTTGCCAGCGAGGTACTGAAAAATAAAATAGCCACCGAAAAAGCTAAAGGAAAACTAACCCTTATAACCTCCCATGTATTAAGTGACCTAGATGACCTGGTTTCAGAAATCATTTACCTGCAGGACGGGAAGCTTCGTTTCCATGAATCGGTTAGCCGATTACAGGAAAAAACCGGCGAAGCTAAATTGAATAAAGTGATGGCCCGGATCATGCTTCAAAAAACAGCCCAGTCATGAAAAAAATAATCAAATACAGCCTCCTTGATATATTGCGGAATCGCATTATACTGGCTTATACAATTTTACTGGCGCTGGTTACTATCAGCTTGTTTGCGTTGGAAGACAACCCGGCCAAAGCAATTATGAGCCTGCTTAATATAGGCATCTTAATTGTTCCGCTCGTAAGTAGTATATTCTGTACCATTTACCTATATAATAGCGCTGAATTCATAGAACTTCTTGTAGCGCAACCCATTAGACGATCTCGCTTGTTATGGGGTGTTTATCTCGGAATGATTACGGCCCTGTTAATTGCCCTTCTGGCAGGTATCGGACTGCCGCTGCTTCTGCTTCACCCGGCAGCAACCTCCCTGAACCTCTTTTTTATAAGTTGTTCATTAACCATTGTATTTGCTTCCCTGGCCACTTTATCGGCAGTACTCACAAGAGACAAAGCAAAAGGAATTGGCTTGTCTTTATTGCTATGGTTTTATTTTACATTTATTTTTGATGGGCTGGTATTGCTGGTTCTTTTTCAATTTGCTGATTACCCGTTGGATACTGCCATGATTGGAATGAGTATGCTCAATCCGATTGATATGGCCAGGATAGGCATGTTGCTGCAGTTAGACATATCAGCTATGATGGGTTTAACCGGCGCATTATTCCAGGACTTCTTTGGTACCGGCACCGGTTTCTTCCTCATTGTATTGGTAATGATTGTTTGGATGGCTTTTCCTATTTTGCTGGCAGTTCGGCGATTCAACCATAAAGATTTATAAACTGTACCAAAATGAAAAAAGACATTTCCGGCAGAGCTGATATAGAACTTCTGATTAATACTTTTTACGACCGGGTTAAAACCAATGAACGCATCGGGCATTTTTTTACCGTAGATAAAAAAATTGACTGGGCGGTGCATCTTCCTATTATGTATAATTTCTGGGAAAACATTCTTTTTTATACCGGTTTATACAATGGTAATCCTATGGCTGTTCACAAACAATTGCACCAGGAATATCCTTTGAGCAAAGAAGATTTTGCGGAATGGATCCGGGTTTTCAAACAAACCTGCAATGATTTATTCGAGGGCGATAATTCTGCGCTTATACAACAACGAGCGCAATCAATTGCGCTCGTTATGGAAGGTAAAATTGTTTCGCCTCATTTCTGAGGAGGCAGTAATACTTCATCTATTACATGAATGATTCCGTTACTGGCGGCAACACTGGCAAGAATAGTGGATTTTTCGTTCACCTGTACCTTACCATCCTTAACGCGGAGCGTAATATTATCTCCATTGGCTTGTCCAAGTACCTGCCCGTCATTCATTAAATCTGTTTTAATTACTCCAACATAAACATGGTATTGCAGAATATTTTCCAATGCCGACTTATTTTCTGGCTGCAATAGTTTTTCCAGTGTTCCGGCGGGTAATTTTTCAAAAGCTGCGTTGGTGGGGGCAAATACCGTAAAAGGGCCGGCATTGGATAATACGTCTACCAGCCCGGCAGCCTGTACAGCTTTTACAAGGGTGGAATGATCTGCACTTCCAATAGCCACTTTAACGATATCTTTTTGTGAATCATCGTCTTTAACAGCCGACTGTCCGCCGGCAGCAGCCGTACCCGTAGATTCGGCTGGAGCTGTACCGGAAGCGGCATTGTTATTACAGGACTGTGCCAGTAACGCGCCAACAAGTAAGAGGGGCATCCATTTTCTCATATTCCAGATTTTTGGGTGATTATAATCCACTAATCTATTCCAGCTTCCTGTTTTTTGTTATGATCTGAATCATAACAAAAAAAAAGCAGGTAGTAGATACTACCCGCGTTCACACACATGAGAAATAAAGAAAGATTTATTGCATCTGTGCTTCGTGCAAAGGATGCTTACTGATAAGTTGAATTAGTTTGGCCTGCATATTTTCATTTCGGTAATTGTACCTGAACTCACATTCCTTAATATGCAAATAGAGTGTATTCCGGTTAACTCCTCTGAATTTCATTAAACGATTTCGCGTTAATCCCCAGAAACCCGAGATATCATCTCCATTGGTCGATGTTCCTGCAGAAAGCATATCTCTCCGGTAAAGCCGCCAGCTGTTGAAATCAGCAACCGCATGAATCGTCTGCATTTCACCTGAAACGGGTCCATTGTGCTGTTTTTGCCAATTCAGTAAATGCTCCCGCGTTATATTTTCCAAACCTGTGGCATATACCTGCCCGTTATACCGGGTAAACCCAAAATAAGGTGTTTTAGGTAGTCCGGTCAAAGACCCGCGGATCGATACAAAGTTTTCGGGTAATTGGTGCGTTGGAAAAGAATCTTCACAGAACTGGGCCAACCGGGTTCGGATTAATTTAAGATATGCGTTGACGGTTACCCGGCTTACACTGGTAATAGCAGCAATTTGGGTAGCCGTTAAATCTTCGCAGAAATAATGTAGTATCTCCCGGCATTTTCTTTCTGAAAGGTGTGCACCTTTCAACATTCTATTTTTCATCGAGATAGGTTTGGTTTGCAGAATTTATACGAAATCATTCGGAGATAAATATCTACAGAACCAAGCGGACGAAAAACCTAAATCTACACCAGTGGAGTTAATACAGGATGAACTGACGGATCATGATGTTATAAAAACGTGAAAATGTACTTAGTACACTAAGAGTGTTTGCAGTCTTTTTTTCAGTTTTTCAGCGGAAGGAAGCATAGCTGCTTCGAGCCCGGCATTCATTGGAACAGCTGGCAAACTCAGTGCGCCCATTACTTCTACCGGTGCATCCAGCCATTGAAAGCAGGCATGTGTTATCCTGGATGCCAGTGCTTCGGCAAATGAGTTGTATTGTTGCTCTTCCGTAAGTACGAGGCATTTACCGTGTTTTTGAACGCTTTCAAAAACAAGCGCTTCATCCAGCGGAAAAAGGCAACGCAGGTCAATAATTTCAATTTGGCCCGGAAAGAAGCTGGCAGCAGCCAATGCCCAGTAAACCCCCATTCCATACGTAATAACCGTGCAGGTATCGCCTTTCCGGAGCATAGTTGCTGCAGCCTGCTGTACAATATTGGCCTTACCTAAAGGAATACGATAATCAGCCGCCGGCTCACTGGTTTTGGCGGTTTCTGTTCCGGGCAGCTTGCTCCAGTAAAGCCCTTTATGTTCCAGCATTATTACGGGATTGGGATCCAGGAAAGCCGATTTCATAAGGCCTTTCATATCCGCCGCATTAGAAGGATAAACTATTTTGATACCTTTTATACTTAACAGGGTAGACTCAATACTTCCACTATGGTAGGGCCCGCCTCCGCCATATGCACCGATGGGAACCCTTATCAATGTTTGAACAGGGTATTTCCCGCAACTGAGATAACAGGATTTAGACAATTCAGAAACCAATTGATTTAGTCCCGGATAGATATAATCCGCAAACTGAACTTCTACAATGGGTTTAAGGCCAACCGCACTCATTCCGGAAGTAGACCCGATGATATAAGCTTCCTGTATGGCGGTATTAAATACGCGGTGATCTCCAAACATTTCGGCCAGGGTGGCTGCTTCCCGAAATACGCCACCAAGTCGCCGGCCTACATCCTGTCCATAAAGCAGGGCTTCCGGGTATTCCTGGAGAATTTCACGTATGGCAAAAAGCGCCGCGTCTACCATGGAAATTTTTTCTTTGGAGTCGGTTTGTCGCCGGCCCGTTTCCGCCTGAACAGGAGTAGGCGCAAATACATGATCCAAAATAGTGGCAGGATCTGGTTCAGGAGCATCCACGGCCAGCTGAAACGCAGTCAATACCGTTTCTTTTGCATGCCTGTCAATTTCCAGCAGTTGTTCAATCGGCACTCCTCTTTCTATTAAACGCTGGTGCAATTTTGGCCCCGGATCATGCAGGCTATGTAGCGCAAGGTCTTCCTGCGTTCTGTAAAACTCTTTTCGTACCCCACTTGTATGATGGCCGAGTAAAGGCAGGTTTGCCTGAACCAGGAAGGGCCTGCGTTCTTTGCGGATCAGTTCCACCACCTCTTGCAGGGCCGAATAACTTGTTTCAAAATCACTACCATCTATGCGTACCCTTGATAATCCAGGAAAGCCACCGGCATATTCATACGCGTCCATTGCCCTTGATTCAGCAGCAGAAACGCTGATACCCCATTTATTATCCTGCACCAGGTATAAAATGGGCAATCGTTTAAGAACGGCAAATTGAAATGCTTCGCTTACCTCACCTTCTGTAACGCTGGCATCGCCCAGTGAGCATACCACAATCGGCAGGGCGCCGCCCGAGGTTTTTCGCAACCGTTCCGGCAAATGTTGTTCCAGGTACTGTATTCCCTGCGCAATTCCGGTAGTAGGAATTACCTGCATACCGGTAGCACTGCTTTGTTGAATAATAGAAGGTTTGCCTGTATTGCGGCTACTGGGGTGGGCGTAATAGGCCCGACCGCCGGTAAAGGGATCGCCAGCTTTGGCCAGCAATTGTAACATCAGCTCATAGGGTTCGAAACCAAGCCCCAGTAAAAGGCTTTCATCCCTGTAATACGGGCTCACGTAATCTGCCGCATCAAGCAGGTAGGCGATTGCCAGTTGAACCGCTTCATGTCCCCTTGACGTAGAATGTACATACCTGCAAACAGAACGCTGCTGTTCATAGGTATCGGCCATATGTTTGGCCAGGCAACAATGCGAATAGGCTTTTAATAACAAGTCATTTTCGATCATAAATGGAGCAATGCTGCGCAAATATAAACGAACACTCGTTAGTAAACCGTAAGCGGCTTATTTTATTTCGATATTGAACAGTGAAGCGTTGTCCATATAACCTTCCAGTTCATCTCCAACCACGCATTCTCCAACGCCTGCGGGGGTACCCGTAAAAATAAGGTCGCCGATATTTACGGAGAAATAATTGGAGATATGGGCTACGATGCTGTCAAAATTGAAGATCATGTTCGCGGAGTTTCCTTCCTGAACGGTTTCTTTATTCTTCAGCAATTTGAAATTGATCTCTTTTTTATTCTTGATATCGGCAAGATTGATCCATTTCCCAATGACGGCCGAATTATCCCATGATTTTGCTTTTTCCCAGGGAAGCCCTTTTTCCTTTAGTTCCTTCTGTATATCGCGGGCAGTGAAGTCAATTCCTACCGTTACAGCATCGTAGTACTTACTGGCATAGCGATCCTGGATATATTTCCCATTTTTACAAATACGAAGCACCAGCTCGCATTCATAATGTAGTTCATTCGTGAATTCGGGATAATAAAAGGGCGTGTGCGCCTGTAAAAGGGCACTTTTTGGCTTCATGAAAATAACCGGCTCATCCGGCACTTCATTGCCTAATTCTTTGGCATGTGCCACATAGTTACGGCCAATGCAGAATATTTTCATATTCACTACGGGTTTAATGATTAAATAATCACTGATTTAGTTGGGATATATGTCCCCGGAATTTATAGGGATACTGGAAGTACAGGTAATTACTTACCTGGTGGTGTGCGAAAATAACTATTCATATGCATAAATCATAACTTGTATTCCACATTGTTGAAATGATTCATGGTAGTTGCCAGGCCGGCCAGTACAAAGGATTCAATAATGGGAATGGTTTTTTCAATTTTCAGCCGAATCAGCTCGGCTTCCTCTGGCTCCCACCTTCCCAGCACATAGTCTACCTGCCTGCCTTTGGGATAATTATTCCCTATTCCGAAACGTAACCGCGGATAGGCTGTGGTACCAAGTTGTTCCTGGATGCTTTTGAGGCCATTATGTCCGCCATCGCTTCCTGCCCCCCGGATCCGGCTTTTCTCAATCGGAAGAGCCAGTTCATCGAGGATAATAAATACCTGTTCAACGGGAATTTTTTCCTTATCCATCCAATACTTCACTGCTTTTCCGCTCAGGTTCATATAGGTCGAAGGTTTGATTAGCAGCATTGATTTCCCTTTTATCCTAGTTTCTGCTACATCTGCCAGGCGGTCGGTACGGAAGGCAACCCCATATTTGGCAGCTAGTGCATCCACTACATCAAACCCGATATTATGCCGAGTATGCGCATATTCTGCGCCGATATTACCGAGTCCTACAATAAGAAATTTGTTCATAACAGGAAAGGTAAGCTATAAAACAAGAGAGGGGAGACATGAAAAGGCACCGGAATTCCGGTGCCTTCGGGTGTATTAAATAAGGTGGGGATTATTTTTTACCTTTTTCAGCGGCGGCTTCTTCCTGCTTCAGCTGACGAGTCATTACGATTGATGCTACCGGAATACGGGGAGACATCATAATTTCGATATTTTCTGCTTTGATATCCTGGATACGAACGTTTTCATTCAGTTCCAGGTTAGTAATATCCAGCTCAATACTTTCTTTCAGGTATTTAGGCAGGGTTTTTACTTTCAGCGACTTTACTTTAACGTCTAGGCGACCACCGGCTTTTACACCAGCTGGAGAACCGGTAAGGTGCAGGGGAAGACGTGCAATAACTGGTTTATCTTCCACCAGTTCCTGCAAATCAACGTGTGTAAGTGCGTCTGTTACTTTATCAAACTGAAGGTCCTTCAAAATGCATTTATAGGTTTTGCCATCCAGTTTAACTTCTGCCAAATTGAATTCAGGAGTATAAACCAGCGACTTGAAAGCCTTGGCCGGAGCAGAGAATTTGATTTCCTGCTCGCCTCCATAAATTACACCTGGCACTTTTTCCTCAGAGCGAATTTGGCGGGTGGCTTTTTTCCCGGTTTCGGTCCTGAGTTGTCCTTCGATTGTAATTGTTTTCATTGTTTAATATTTAATTGTAATTAAGCTCCTTGTTCTCCCCTGTTTTCAGCATTCTGCTGTTCTTTCCGTTGCGAATGAATGAACAAACTAGTAATACTTCTTTGCTCAAATGCGTTCCGCAGGGCAACTGCAAATAAATTTGCAACAGAAAGCACTTTTATTTTATCCACCTGCTGTTTCAACGGAATCGTATCACAAACCACTAATTCTTCCAGCACGCTGCTCCCGATATTCTCATATGCTTTTCCGCTCAATACCGGATGGGTGCACATGGCCCGAACAGTAGTAGCTCCTTTTTCCTTTAGAAGCCCGGCACTTTTAGCCAGGGTTCCGCCGGTATCACAGATATCATCAATCAGGATCACATTCCGGTCGGTTACATCTCCTATTACCACCATGCTGGCTATTTCATTGGCTCGTTTACGGTGTTTGTCGCAAATCACCATTTCGGCATTAAAATAGCTGGCAATCTCACGGATTCTGTTAGCGCTTCCCACGTCAGGGGCCGCAAAGGTAAGGTTTTCCAGTTTTAACTGCTCAATATATGGGATAAAAATTACCGAACTGTCTAGGTGATCCACCGGGATATCGAAATACCCCTGGATCTGTGGGGCATGTAAGTCCATGGTTATCACTCGGTCAGCCCCTGCTGCCGTAAGCATATTGGCAATTAGTTTGGAACCGATGGCAACCCGGGGCTTGTCTTTCCTGTCTTGCCGGGCATAGCCATAATAAGGAATAACTGCTATTACTTTGTAAGCAGATGCCCGCCTGGCGGCATCAATCATCAGCAGGAGTTCCATCAGGTTATCCGCCGGGGAAAAAGTGCTCTGGATAAGAAAAACAACATCCCCTCGAATGCTTTCCTGGTAAACTGTCTGAATTTCCCCGTCGCTGAATTTCTGGATATTGATCCGGCCTAAAGGTATTCCGTAGCTGTTGGCGATTTTTTCTGCCAGGTACTGAGAACCGGTACCTGAGAAGATTTTTGCAGTCATAGAAGAAATATTCTTGCGGCGAAGATAACCATTGAAGTAAATAGTACGCAGGTAGCCGCAAGAAAATGGTCAAATTTGAAAAGGGGTGTGCTGATTGCACACCCCTTTTCTACCTGTCAACATTAACTTATTTATCTGGAAGCCACTACATGAGGGGCCGCCTGTGGTGCAGATACCGTCTTAAGAGTGCCTATCGGTTCCGCATTATAATTATTTACCGCGTGGAAAATAGCGGAGCAAATAAAGATGGAAAAAAATAGGGCTACTACATAGATTCCTATGCAAAACAACATAGATTGGAATCCGCCTAATACATTGAAAGTACGGGAATTCATAGTTTACTGGTTTTAGTTTTTCGACAAAAGGATCAATTGGATAATCGGGTTAAAAACCCCGTTTCAAAGCATAAAATTATTTATTAATCTTACTTTATGCAAGCGCAAAACCACTCAATTAAATTATGGGCAAAAGACGATCGTCCGCGCGAAAAATTACTTAGTAAAAGTCCTATTCAACTAAGTGATGCCGAACTTATTGCCCTCCTGCTGAATAATGGAAATAAGCAAAAAACTGCCCTGGATTTAGCCAGGGAATTGCTACAGTTGGGGCAAAACAACCTTTTTGAACTGGGAAAACTGTCGGTTTATGAGCTAATGAAGGTGAAAGGGGTCGGAAAAGCAAAAGCGGTAACTATTGCCGCCGCCATGGAACTGGCCAAAAGAAGACAATTAAGCCAGGCATTACACCTTAAATCGGTAAGCAGCAGCCAGGAAGTTGCCCTGCTTTTACAGCAGGAATTCGGAGATTTTCGCCATGAAATATTCCTGGTATTGTTCCTGAACAGGGCCAACAAAATAAAACACAAGGAAATTATCAGTACCGGCGGACTTACCGGAACCGTGGCCGATCCCCGTATAATTTTACGAAAGGCCATTGAGCAGGACGCAGTTTCTCTCATACTTTGCCACAACCACCCTTCGGGTAATCTTACGCCTTCCAAAGCAGATGAAGAACTGACCAGAAAAATAAAAGAAGCCGGCCGACTGCTTGATATACGGGTCCTTGACCACCTGATTGTTAGCCAGGATGGTTTTTTCAGCTTTGCCGACCAGGGACTGCTCTAAATCAGGCCTGCGCCGCAGGGCCACCAAAATTCATAGGTACCTGAATTTCTTCCAGGTCCTTAATATCCCCGTTTACATCTTCAAACCGCTCAATGTTTTCAATTAATGCCTTCATAAAACGCTTCGCATGCTGGGGGGTCAGTATAATACGGGATTTAACGCGGCTCTTAGGGGTGCCGGGCATTACGTTTACAAAATCAATGACAAACTCTGCATGAGAATGGGTGATAATAGCCAGGTTGGCATATTCCCCTTCCGCCATCTCTTCTGATATTTCTATGTTCAACTGGTTCTGCTGATTGCTATTATTCTCCATTATAAACGATTAAAGGTCAAAAATACTATTTCTTGCCCAACTGTTCCTACCAATTGAGCATCAACTGAAATTTCCATTCGGACCGCTTATTCCCCTGGATTTCATCCCAACCAGACCCACTTGAATTTTTGTTCGTAAAACCGGTATGTGACCACCTCAGCCACCATTTTACTGCAACGCTACCCAGGAAGAAGGGTTTGAGCCGCCCTTGCCACTGCAAATAATACCGCCAGCCATGGTCGAAAAAAGCCGGTATGGAATAGCTGTATAACAGATCTCGTTCATAGGAATATATGCGACTGCTATAGCCATCTGTTTGAAACCAGTGCAGCCGACCGGCAAGCTGCCAGCCCAGCCTGGAAACCGGCCCTTTTAAATCAGCATACATCCCAGTTCCGGTCTGCATCGCCCCCTCTTTTTTAAACCAAACCTGGTCTAAGCGGGCACTAAAAAGCCAGTTATTAGGCAAGTTTTTTTCCAGGTGAACCCGGAGATTGTGTTGGACGACCGGCACAATTGAATAGGTTGGTAACCCCGAAAGGTTTTCCATTCCGGACCGGGTGCGGAAAATGCCGTAAACAAGCCAGCTTCGCTTTTTTTGCCATTGCAACTGTACACGGGCCTCCCTTCCTCCGGAAGGAGCAGCTGTTCGGAAACGCAACCACGGAAAACGATAAAAATCCATATAAAAATTCAGTCTCCATCGAGGATGTGGCCTGACAACAACACTACTGTAAATCCCTTCTTCATTTCTTATAGCGGCTTGCTCTGCCAGGGCGTTGGCATAATAAGAATGGTAGCCGGGTTGAAAATGCCGAATTACCAGGGCCCCATCCATTTTGGGATCCAGGCTGGCTATGATCCCCTGCAAAACAGCCCAGCCCTTCCCCCCTTTTGCTATTTCACCAAATAAAAAAAACTGTTTTTTTACCACCGTATAATCGATGGACTGGTGTACGGAAGTCTTACCCCTGAAATAATATTGATTATAGGGCTCTTCTCTTGGCATCCAGGGAAGTGAATAATGCTGGTACAAATGATTTACATTCAACCTGAATCCCTTACCCTGGTAACGTAGAATAGAACCTGCAACAAACTCTGTAAGCCTGTTCCTGGCTGCCAGTTCGGTGCTTGTTCGATGATACCCCGATTCGGAGAAACTACTAAAAGAAACCGGTTCCTGCCCATCGAACCGTAGGGTGGCAGATCGTTTTCGTCTTGAAACCCAGGAAACCGTTTCCCATTTTCCTTTAGCCAGCTGAATAGCTGCTCCCCTGAAAAAATTGATTTCGCCGGCAGAACGATAGGGTTTCAAAACGGCCCCCTGCCTGAAAACACCGGCACCATCAGCCCCTTTACCAAATGCCATTCCCTGCCAAATCAAGAGTCCCTGGCCGGCATTGATCGTATAATCTCCCAGCGCTATTGCTTTTATATTCTTTAAACCCCTGAAAAAAACATGGAATCCAATAAAATCAGCGGTTCTTTTTAGTGTTCTGCCAAACATTTCACCCGCATCTTTTTCCAAACCAAACCCGGCCAAAATCACCCGGTTAAATTGGGCAGTATACCGTATAAATAAACCTTGCGGAGATCCCAGATACCTGCTTTTCCCTGTTGAATCGGGCTGAAATCCCTTTGATTTCTCCAACACACGGCTGGTCCGGAACAGCAATTGATGGTCGTCTTTTTCACCTGCACTATTTTTCCTCCACGGAAAGGCGCTTTGGGGAGAAAAATCCAGGTACGGAAGCAATTTTTTAATTAGTGCAATATCCCAGTAAGGAATTGCCTGGAGTTCATATTTATCGGTTGGAAATCCGAATAAGCTGCAATATTCCCGGAAGGAACGGATTTGCTGCGGACTCAACTCCAAGAGCAGAAAATGTGCTTCGGTAAACCTGGAAACAGGGATAGGTCCTCTTTTCAACTGTTCTAATTCCAGCAGCAATTCATCCTGTTCGGGTTCCCGTTCCTGTTGTTCGGTCCATTGTTCCAACTGAACCATCGAATGTTCTGCTACCTGCCCCCTTAACCAAGTAACGAAGCACAAACAATAAGCAAGCAAAGCAAGCAGTTTTTTCATGGCCGCTTATGTTTTTTGGCTTGGGTCCAGACGATACCCAGGCCGATTTTCCATCCTATCATCGGATAGCGCATGCAATGAACCGTTAACCAACTGTTTTTAAGTCGATATCCCTGCTCCCAGGCAATCATAGGTGGACTTATTTGTGCATGAACCCGCAGAAAAGCGTTATCAAGAAATGAATACTGAATCCTTGCCTGTAAAACAGGCGGACCGGCAAACGAACAGAGCAGCGCCATTTCAGTGGACACCAGTTCTGACAATTGATAACAATGATAAAAATTGAGCTGTATTTCGGTCAGCGCCCCGGAAAGAGCCGTTCTACCAGCATTACTGGTTTGCCGATCAACTGCCAAAAGCAGGTTGAATGCCTGCTTCCTTAACCGATATGCTGTAGCAATGCCTGCGGTAAAAAAGCTACCTGGCTTTGCTGGTTGAATGAATAGTTGGTTGTACTGTAACAAGGCGCCCAACTGCCAGGCTGTTCTTTTCGGTTCAGATGCAGACAACTGCATTCCGTATGCCAATGCTGCCTGGGTATTGTTGAAGCTGCCTTTACCAATAGATGAAACCCTGCCGCCTATTCCTGATCGGGCGGTTAATTGAAAAGTTGCCTGCGCTTCTACCCGCCGGGTAATGGGGAGTCCAGGGAACTGGTCCATCGAACATTCCACCGTAAAAAAAGGCAATGAAGCGCCTAGTACAGCCGGATTAACAAAAGCACTGACCGGCCGAAAAAAAAGATGGTTCCCCAAACCGGCGAGGGGAGATTCATTGCCTGCCAGCATTGGTCTTAACTGGCCGACAAGATCCGGAAAGGGGAACCATATTCCTACACACAATACCCAAACTCTCATGCTGCAATGTCCGAATCAATCTATTGCTGGTCAAGGGTGAAAGAACGGAAAATAATACCGTGTAATTCTTTCATAAAAAAAGGGCAAGGTTTCCCTTGCCCCCTAATCTAAGAACACACACACATGTTATTTTAAGGTAATCACCTCTTTAACGACTCTTGGTGCAGCCGTATTATAGCTGTAGTGCAAATGAAAACTTTTTGTTGCCGGATCATAATAATTAGGCCCCCAGGTCTGGTTGATATTAGGGGTTGCTCCTTTAGGTGAAACGGTAACGGTATTATCCTCATTCACCAGCAGATCCATGAAATAACCAGATCCACCCAGGTCGCCCAATGGCGCTGTAACAGATCTTGCTCCAGATGTTACCAGGTTTTTATCTTCATCAATAGCCCGTTCACCAGCCGTTGGGTGTATAAATACGCCACTTGCATGATAAGCGCCATGAAACGAATTTTTGATAAGAACGTTTACAATGGATGATTTTGCTTCCGCGCTGATTACGCCTGCACTGGTGGTAGCTATTTCAAAGCCGAGTGCATAGGAGCGCGATAAATCGAATTTTTCGGCATCCACGTTTAACTTGATCTCTTTTGCAAACTCACCGGCGGCAAAATTTAATGTCCAGGTATCACCCGACACTACCACGCTTGGGTCAGAAATGGTAAAAACATTGCTTGGAAGAACTTCATATTCAGTACCCTCTTCATCATTGTAGGCATCCAGTAGAGCCTGCTTATTAGTGAGCGTTACTGTTACGGGCTGATTCAGGCTGGCTTCTGAATTCGCATCGCGGCGTACATCCAGTACCGCTGCAGATTGCGTACCTGGTTTAAGGTCAAGTGCCACAATTTTCGGAGCATCTGTACCCCCCAATATTTTAATAATGCTGGATCCTGCTGAACCTAAATCTTTCACTTCATTCTTTACGCAAGAACTAATTGAAGTGCTGATTGCAAGCAGTACAAATAATTTATTTAATGTATGTTTCATACTATAATAGTTTAATAAAAGTTATTCTTTATCCCACCACATTCTGGCATCCTGTGTATCGCCACCGGATAAAAGTGCAGCAGCGGCTTTCACATTTGCATTGTTTGTTCCATATTCACCCGTACCATATACGTACCTGCGAGGAATTTCTTTGGTATCATTCTCCGCAAACTCTGCGGGTGTTAACACGGGGAAGCCGGTACGCCTCCATTCACTCCAGGCCTGTAAGCCATCCGGATACAGTGCAAACCATTTTTGAGTTCCGATTCTTTCCAACGGATCGCCTTCATCAAAACGAACGCTGGCCTGGTTAATATAGGTTTCCACGGCTGCACCGGAATACCCCCATTGTGACATTGAAGCACGGATACCTTCTGCATACAAATCAGCTGCATTTTCAGTAGTCCATCCGCGTTGTGCAGCTTCCGCTCTTGCAAACAGCACGGTAGCAGCATTCATCAGTACAACCGGATCATTCGCCGGAATATCGTTTCCTGCCAGTACCAATCCCCAACCCGGAGCTACAGCTACGGCTGCAGCGCGGTTCAGTCCATAGGGAAATCCTACAGTAGTTGAACCATATTTATTAATCCGGGGATCATTGTGATCGGCGAGGGCATCTGTCATGGTGCTGCTAACAGCATCATCGATACGGGAACTAACCACATAACTTACATACCATGGATTCTGGTACGCACCACCGGGGAAATTAATCCGTGCATTATCGCCATTCACTTCAATAGAACCTGCAGAATGGTTCAATGCAGCATTAAATTCAGTAGCGGCTAATCCACCTGCGGCAGGATATACCTTGCTCATACGTAGTGCAACCTGCATACGTACGGAGTTTGCAAAGCGTTGCCATTTTGTATTGTTACCGCCATAAATGACATCTCCTTTAATGGCAATACCATTATCGAATCCATCAACAGCTTCTCTCAGTTCTTTCAAAATATCTGCGTAGATATCCTCCTGCTTGTCATATTTGGGAACAGGGTTTCCTTTTAACGCTTCTGAATAAGGCACATCGCCCCAACGATCCGTAATGGTCCAGAATGCATACGCTTTCAAAATTCTTGCTACTGCAATCTGGTTGGCATTTGATCCGGAAATAGAAACGATTTCAGCCGTGGCCGGATCTGAGTTTTGGTTGATAATATTCTGCAGGTCATACAAAAACCCTGAATAGTTACCAGAAAACTCCAACTGGGGTAAATTATACAGAGATGCGCTTGGATACTGTGTTTCAGAAAAATATTGTGCGTAATACCCCGGACGAGTCATTGTTGCCACAGAAGTACCACCTTCACGGCCTCCCAGTTCTGCAATTGATCTTGTCAATAATCCGGCAGTTACCGGCGCAGGAGTACCATTCGGATTGGTATTGGTATCTCCAAAATCCTTAATCTTTTCACAACCAGTAATTCCCAAAGAAATTACCGTTGCAAAAGCAAGGAAACTTTTATTTATAGTACGTTTCATAATAATAATCAGTTTTAGGTAAGTAATTGAGATCAGAAGTTGAGTTTCAGATTAAAACCGATGGATCTTGTACCAGGCATCTGACCGTCTTCTCCGTACACTGAGCTGATTTCAGACGGGTCAAAATCAGGTGTATTCGCGTAAATCAGCACGGGGTTCCGCGCAATGATAGAGAAAGTAGCTCCGGTAATTTTTCGGCTGATACCCATTTTTTCCAGATCGAAACGATATCCCAGGCTAACCTCACGAAGTTTTACAAAGGTTAGGTCATAGATACTTTTTTCAGCAATATTGGCTCCTTGGAACTGGTGGAAGTAACTTTGTGCATCTACATAATGGGTTACGGCTTTACCGTCTTCATCAACACCATCTACCCGTACACCACCACCGTCTGATACTGCATCCCGAACAGGATTTCCTTTATCGTTGGTAGTAGCAGTTTTTGCAGTCAGCCCGGAGAAAGATCCCCAGAAATCAGACAGCGAGAAGAATTTACCACCCTGCTGGTAATCAATATTGAAATTCAGGTAAAAGTTTTTGTATGTAATACTATTCTGAACACCACCGGTGAAATCAGGCAGCACACTTCCGAAGTTCACATCGGCCTGGCGAATGAAGAAACCATCCTCGGTTAATACAGGTATTCCGTTAGCATTCCGTTGAATACCACCACCGAATAATTGTCCCCATGGCTGACCCACAGCATTCACTGTGTAAGCAGCAAACGATCCGGAGAAAGCGCCTGAAAAACCAGGAGGTACGATACGAGGAATATCACCTGCCAAACGAACCACTTTATTTTCCAGCAATTTGGCCCAGGTAGCAGAGATGTCCCAGGAAAAATTACGATTTCTAACGGGCGTAATGCTCAACAATACATCAATTCCTTTTTTAGAAATTTCACCTGCATTGATCAGGTTTGTGCCAAATCCGGAAGCACCATTAATGGGAATTTCAAGCGGGATATCGTTAACCGTTCCATCCCAGTAAGTGAAGCTGAACCCAAACCGGTTTTTCATAAATTTCATATCCAGGCCAAGTTCACGTTGTGTAGAAACGGCACCACGGATAGCAGAATCTACCAGTCGGTTTGGTGTAGACATCAGGATATTTCCGTTCCACTGATTGGTAGAAATAGAATAGTTAAACCCAGTTTGATAAGGATTGAGTGTTTGTGGTACCTCACCCCATGATCCCCTGATTTTACCGAAGGAAATAAATGGAATGGCATCTCTGATAAGATCAGAAAAAACAAAACTCAAACCCAGTGATTTACTAAGAATACCGTTGTCGGACGGAGGCAGGGTAGAGAAATAATCTTTACGCAAGGTAAATTCTCCGAACAACATATTTTTAAACCCTACATCACCTCTGATAAATGCAGCGCGGTATTTCTGATTTTCCCTGTAGTTACCGTAGGTAATGGGGTCTTTGGAGTTTTTCAGATCAAAGAAATCAGGAACGTTTAACCCGTTATTGGTGTTAGCGGTGATGTCTTTATACTGCTGCCGCATGATATCGAAACCTGCGTTTGCATTTACGCTGAACGCACCAAATTTCTCTGAATATGAAAGTAATCCTTCAAAATTTTCCCTGTTAGAATAGGTTTCGCCTGTTCCGTAGAATGCTTTTACACCAGACTGGAGAACACTTACCTCATTTAACGCATAGGTTTTGTTTTCGTAGTTGGTAGTAAGCTGGTTCTTCCGGTAGGTCAGTTTTGCTTTTAAGCTATTGGTAATTTTATACGCCAGCGATACGTCTCCGTATAAGCGATCCCTGTTATTGATATTGCTAACGTTATCAAAGTAGGAGAAGAAGTTATACCAATAGTTTCCTTTATAAAAACCACCTGGATTAGCCGGATTAAAGTTATTAGGATTGGTCCTGAGGTTCCAGCTGATGTTATCACCCAAGGGTGATTTCAGATCTTTTAAGGAACGCAATTTATCCATATCAAGATCGCGGTGGAACCACTGGTTGAAGGAACCGGTTGAATTATTGGAATAACCATCGTCAAACTGTCCTTCTGTTTTTTGATTCAGGTAAGTAATATTAGCACCCAGGGTCAGGCGGCTGGTGATATCCAGGGTTGTATAAATGCCCAGGTTATTCCGCTGCATTCCCGATGTAGGGATAAGGCCCCGAATATCCAGGTTGGTGTAAGAAACACGAACAGAATAGTTGTCGCCTGCTTTAGAGAAGTTAATATTATTGTTAAGGGTAATTCCGGTGTTGTAAAAATCACGGGAATTAGTTTTCTGCGGAACGAGTTTAGCTGTTTTGTAGGAATCCGCATGTCCGGGAAACCAGGCATAATAAGGAATATATTCCTGTCCAACCATTCTGGGTCCCCAACTGGCGTCATCTGCATAATCGTGGTGGTATTTTCCGTCCAGTGCTTTCCATTCTTCCGGCATGCCTGCTTTCCAGTTAAATTTAATCAGATCGGCCACACCGCCACCAGCATAGGAGTTTTGATAGTTAGGCAATATATAGATCTTGTCAAAGGTTACCCCTGTATTTATTTCGAGGCCAACACCTTTTGCATTTTTCTTAGCCCTTTTGGTAGTTATTACGATGGCACCGTTTGCACCCTGAGCGCCAAAGATGGCCGAGGCGCCAGGCCCTTGTAAAACCGATAAATCTTCGATATCATCCGGGTTGATATCACCTGCTGCATTAGATGGCATAACCGTTCCATCTACTACATACAATACGTTGGAAGAGCCTACCAGTCCGGATTCCCCTCTCAGACGAATGCTGGCATATCCGTTGGACCCCAGTTTAGCCGCCGATTGACTTCTAACCTGTACACCTGCCACTTTACCAGCCAGTGCATTGTTTACATCCGCCTGCCGGATGGTATTCAGTTTTTCATCTCCGATGCTTTGAACGGCTGAACTGGAACTACGTTGGGTACGTTTAATATTGTACGCTCCGGTTACCACCACTTCCTGTAAACCAGCTTCACCGGCATTATCAAGCGCAACCGTTACCAGGTTCTGATCACCCAGTGTTATGGAATTTGTTTTCTGCCCTACTGCAGAAACTTCCAATACATCGCCTGTTTTTGCTTTAATGGTAAAAACGCCGTTAACATCCGCCGAAACACCTGTTGTGCTTCCTTTAATCTTAATCGTTGCGAAGGGTATCGGATTCCCCTTGTCGTCAACAATCTTACCTGTTACCGGACGGGTCTGGCCGAATGCTAAGGAACAGCACAGCGACCCGATCACCAGTAGTGATAGGACTTTTCTCATGTTGTGTTAGTTTTTGATTATGGTGCTAATTTAAGACGCAAACTAATTGTTAAATTTTTAAAACAAGATAATTTACGGTATTTATTATATTTTTAGCGGTATTTTATACATTTTTATTAAAATAAGATTAAAACGGAATTAGAAATTATTACCGTTTATCATTTTTTCTAATCCGTTCATCCATTTAAAACTCATTTTTTACTCCCCTGTCTGCCCTGTAACTTTGCGCCATGCAAATTTTAGACGGTCAACTGGTGTCCAAAGCCACCAAGGAAGAATTAAAGCTTAAAGTAGCCCAACTGGTATCCGAAGGAAAAAAAATACCCCACCTGGCCGCGGTTCTGGTAGGTTCCAACGGGGCTAGTGAAACCTATGTGGGGGCAAAAGTTAAAGCCTGTGAAGAAATCGGCTTTAAATCCACCCTTATCCGGATGGAAGAAGAAACCAGCGAAAACAAATTGCTAGCTGTCATAAACGACCTTAACCTGGACCCGGATATTGATGGTATACTGGTACAACTACCCCTTCCCAAACATATTTCGGATGAGAAAGTGATCAATACCATTCTTCCCGCAAAAGATGTAGACGGATTTCATCCGGCAAATGTTGGAAAAATGGTACAAGGCCTGGATACCTTTATTCCAGCTACCCCTTATGGTATAATGCTGATGCTGGAGCACTATAAGATTGAGACCAAAGGAAAACACGCTGTGGTTATCGGCCGCAGTAATATTGTAGGTCGTCCAATGAGCATCCTGCTCAGCCAATCGGGTCCATACGGAAATTGTACCGTTACTATTACCCATTCTCATACGCCCAACCTGGCTGAAATTTGCAGATCTGCAGACATTATTGTAGCCGCATTAGGCATTCCGGAATTTGTAAAAGCCGATATGGTAAAAGAAGGCGCAATCATTATAGACGTGGGTATAACAAGAGTAGCTGATGCTAGCAAGAAATCAGGGTTTGCCCTAAAAGGGGATGTAGATTTTAAAGCTGTATCTCCGAAATGCAGCTTTATTACCCCGGTACCCGGAGGGGTAGGCCCCATGACCATTGCTGCCCTTATGAAAAACACGTTTAAAGCCTGCAGTTACAAACATTAAGTGAATGGTTGAAATTACCGATATCGCTGCATTACCGGTCATGGAATCCTTTTATACCCTACAGGGAGAAGGCTTCCACCAGGGCCGGGCAGCTTATTTTATCCGCCTCGGCGGTTGCGATGTGGGCTGTGTATGGTGTGATGTAAAGGAAAGTTGGGACGCTTCCAAACACCCGCAGCAAAGCATTCAGACGATTGTAAAAAATGCGCTGGAATACCCTGGAAAATTAGCGGTGATTACAGGCGGTGAGCCTTTATTGTATAACCTCGATGCACTGACCCTGCAACTCCGGCAAGCTGGCTTTGAAACCAATATTGAAACCTCTGGATCCAGCCCCCTGAGCGGTTATTGGGATTGGATCTGCCTTTCCCCAAAAAAATTCAAATTCCCCCTGCCGGAAGTAATTGCCGCTGCCAATGAATTGAAAGTGGTGATCTTCAATAAATCAGATTTTCAGTGGGCGGAAAAATATGCGGCCCAGGTTCAGCCCGGTTGCAAATTATACCTGCAGCCAGAATGGGATAAACAAACGGATATGCTGCCCCTGATCATCGACTATATAAAAGCGCATCCGCAATGGGAGCTCAGCATCCAAAGCCATAAATACATAAATGTTCCGTAGCTGCATAAAATGGCCTAATTTTCGTTTGTTATGCATATGCAGCTTCGTATACTTCCCATTATCCTTTTAGCCATTGCCGGCCTATGTATGCCAGCCATAAAAGCAACGGCTCAAACCTATAATCCCGAAAAAGTTAATGGTAAGGCCCTTAAACTTTACCAGAAAGCAATGGAGCAGGCAGAAGAAGGTATGTTTCCTGAAGGAATCAAGACCTTACAGGAAGCCGTTCAGATAGATCCAAAGTTTGCAGACGCCTGGTTGTCTATAGCGGGCATGTACGGCGAACTTAAAAACTACCAACAGGCGGTAACAAACTATGAAAAAGCCCGGTCAATAGATTCCGTTTACTTCAAAGATTATAACCTGCCTTATTCCATTAACCTGGCCGGTTTGGGCAGGTTCCAGGAAGCCCTCAAAGCCATCAACGGCTTCATGACCATTAATGACCTGAATGAATCCAGCCAGCGGGCATCGTCCTACCGGCGGAAAACCTATCTTTTTGCCGTTGAACAGGCGGCGGATTCAGCTATCAGCAATTACAAATTTGCACCGGTAAATATGGGTGATTCCGTTAACAGCCCGGTTTCAGAATATTATCCCGCCCTCACCATCGATAATCAACAACTGGTGTTTACCCGTCGGGTGGGTAACAGGAATGAAGATTTTTTCGAAACCCGCAAAACAGCAGAGGGGTGGAGCCGGGCAAAGGGGCTGACGGGGCAAATCAATTCCAACCTAAATGAAGGCGCCCAGTCTCTTTCACTCGATGGAAAATGGCTGGTTTTTACCGGTTGTAATTTTCCGGAAGGAGCTGGCAGTTGTGATTTATACATATCCTACCTGACACCCGATGGCTGGAGTGAACCGGAAAACCTGGGGAATAAAATAAATACAGAATTCTGGGAATCAGCCCCCAGCCTATCTCCCGACAAACGTGATTTGTATTTCGCCAGTCGGCGTCCGGGAGGTTTTGGCGGTAGTGATATATGGGTAAGTCATCGTATGCCCAATGGCAGGTGGAGCGAACCGGAAAACCTGGGGCCCGAAATCAATACCAGTGGCGATGAAAGCTGCCCATTCATCCATGCCGATAACCAAAGTCTTTATTTTACCTCCAATGGACTTACAGGGTATGGTGGAGATGACCTGTTTGTTGCAAGAAAAGGACCGAAAGGCAGTTTCAGTTTACCAAGAAATCTTGGCTACCCCATTAACACCATAGAAAATGAAGGCAGCCTGGTAATTACTGCCGATGGTGCAACTGCCTACTATGCCAGTGACCGCTCCGATAGTAAGGGCGGGCTCGACCTCTATACCTTTAGCCTGCGCGAAGGCGTTCGACCCACCAAAACACTTTGGATAAAAGGTACGGTACGTGATAGCAAAACCAGGAAAGGGCTGCCCTCTGCAGTTGAACTAACGGATATAAGCACCCGACAAGTCATTAGCCTGGTGGAAACCGATGAAACCGGCAATTATATCATTACCTTACCCACCGGGCGCGATTATGTCTTTAATGTAAACCGGAAAGCTTACCTGTTTTACTCAGAAAATTTTCAGCTAAGTCAACGTGCACCCGATTCTACCTATACCATTGATATTGACCTGCAGCCCATTACAAAAGATGCCAGCATTGTTCTTAAAAATATCTTTTATGAAAGTGGCAGCAAGGAACTCAACCCCTCCTCGGAAGTAGAGCTTCATAAACTGGTTCAGCTCATGAAAGAGAACCCCACCCTTCGAATCCAGATCAATGGTCATACCGATGCAGTGGGAAAAGCAGCAGATAACCTGGCACTCTCCAATGGCAGAGCTCAGGCAGTGGTCGATTACCTGGTTAAAAATGGTGTACAGCCGGGCCGCCTAAGTTTCAAAGGTTTCGGTTCTACGCTGCCCATTGCCGATAATTCTACCGAAGAAGGCAGGGCCAAAAACCGCCGGACAGAGGTGAAAGTAACCAGTGAATAACCGTTTTTTCACGCTGTTTCTTATCAATTCTTTCGGCTATTTTGGAAGCAAAAAGCAATGGAAGATGAATATGTGTACCAGGTTGCTTTAACAAAAGTTGCTACCATCGGGTATGTACATGCGAAACTACTGCTGAATCATTTCGGGTCTGCATCCGCTATTTTTGCAGCATCTACCCGGCAATTGCAGGAAATAGAAGGTATTGGCGCAAACAGGGCGCGCAATATCCGGCAGTTTGCAGCATTTGCAGATTGTAAAAAAATAGTGGAAAAATCTCACAGCAAAGGAATTCACCTGGTAGCTTATGGAAGCCCGGCTTATCCTAAAGGCCTGATGGATTGTTATGATCCTCCCAGTTTGCTCTATGCTACCGGAACCGGTTCCCTGAACCAGCCTCGATCCGTTGCTATAATCGGAACCCGCAATCATACAGATTATGGCCGGCAGGTAACCGAAAAACTTATAAAAGCGTTGGCGGCGCAACAGATCTGTATTATAAGTGGCATGGCCTATGGAATAGACGGGCTGGCACATCGTACGGCACTGGAATATACCTGCCCTACCATTGGGGTTTTAGCACATGGGCTGGACCATATATACCCCTCCGTTCATACAGGCATGGCGAAGGAAATTATCCGGCAGGGAGGCGCTCTGGTTACAGAATTTCCTATCGGAACAAAGGCAGAAAGACACCATTTTCCCATCCGGAACCGGATTGTGGCCGGTATCAGTAAAGCCGTATTTATTATTGAGACCGGAATCCGCGGCGGAAGTATGCTAACCGCGGGAATGGCCAATAGTTATAATATCCCGGTTTTCGCCATGCCCGGCAGGGTTACGGATACATCCAGTTCCGGGTGCAATCACCTGATCAGTACCAACAAAGCAATTATTTACACCAGCCCGGAGGAATTCCTGCAGGAAATGCAGTGGCAAATGCTGGATCAGCCGCAGAAATCCCGTCCACAACTTCCATTACGGCAAGTACTTGACCAGCCTTCAACCCTGCTGGTACATTTGTTAGCGAAACATGCCGTACTACCGCTTGATCAGTTGTATATATTAAGCGGGCTGGAATCCGGGATGGCGGCCAAAGCGCTGCTCAACCTGGAATTAAACGGCGTTATCAAATTATTACCAGGCCGCCAATACACATTGGCCTGACTGCCTAAAAAAGACAAAAATTTGGGAGGTACCTTGGCAAGGCCCTATCTTTGCACATGGCAACAAGAAAGACTACTCCACGTAAGCTCGATTTATCCCACAAATTTTTTGGTGAAGGCCTGACCTTCGATGATGTATTGCTGGTTCCTGCTTATTCTGCGGTTTTACCACGCGAAGTTTCCATCCGCACAAAACTTACCAAAACCATTTCGCTGCAGATTCCCATGTTATCGGCCGCCATGGATACGGTTACAGAAGCCCAGTTGGCAATTGCATTGGCAAGAGAAGGTGGAATTGGAATGCTGCATAAAAACATGAGTATTGAACGCCAGGCAGAACAGGTACGTAAAGTTAAACGCAGCGAAAGCGGTATGATCCTTGACCCGGTTACGCTTACTGCAGAAGCTACCATCGGCGATGCACTGCGCCTGATGAAAGAAAATAAAATCGGTGGTATTCCCATCATCGATACCAAAAATAAACTGGTTGGAATACTGACCAACCGCGACCTCCGCTTTGAAACTGCCAAAAGCAAAAAAGTAAGCGACGTAATGACCAAAGACCGATTGGTTACTGCACCGGAAGGAACTGATATGAAGAAAGCAGAAAAAATTCTGCAACAACATAAAATCGAAAAGCTTCCGGTTGTAAAAAAAGACGGCACACTTGCCGGCCTGATTACCTATCGGGATATTCTTCAGCTACAGAGTTTTCCCCATGCTAATAAAGACGCGTACGGCAGGCTTGTAGTGGGCGCTGCTGTAGGAATTACCAAAGACATGCTCGACCGGGTTGCAGCACTGCAACATGTGGGGGTAGATGTTATTACAATGGATTCAGCACATGGGCATACCCGGGGTGTTATGGATGCCGTAAAAAATGTTAAGAAAAATTTCAAACAACTGCAGATCATTGCCGGAAATGTAGGCACAGCAGATGGCGCAAGGGCGCTGGCAGAAGCAGGTGCCGATTGTGTAAAAGTAGGCATTGGTCCGGGATCTATCTGTACTACCCGCATCGTTGCAGGTGCCGGCGTACCGCAGTTAACAGCTATTATGGAAGCTTACAGTGCCTTACAACCAATGGGCATTCCATTGATTGCCGATGGAGGTATCCGCTATACGGGCGATATGGTAAAAGCACTTGCCGCAGGGGCCAATTGTGTAATGATGGGCAGCGTCTTTGCCGGGGTGGAAGAAAGCCCGGGAGAAACCATCATTTATGAGGGTCGCAAATTCAAAGAATACAGAGGCATGGGCTCCATCGGTGCCATGGCCCAGGGTTCCAGTGACCGGTATTTTCAGGATGTGGAAGATGATATTAAAAAACTGGTACCGGAAGGAATTGAAGGACGGGTGGCGTACAAGGGTTATCTGAAAGAAGTTGTAGCCCAGTTTGTGGGTGGCCTGCGGGCAGGAATGGGTTATTGCGGAGCAAAAGACCTTGAAACCCTGCAACAGACAGCAAGGTTCACTAAAATCACCAATGCGGGTATGAAAGAAAGCCATGCGCACGATGTGGACATCACAAAAGAAGCGCCCAATTATAGCAGGAAATAATTTAGAAGGGATGAGCTATTTTCGTACGAATGAAGAAGTTTCATCCCTTTTTTTTAGCGCTTTGCACCGGCTTATTGCTTTCGGCTGCCTGGCCACCTATGCCTACCACTTTCCTGATCTTTATTGCATTAATACCTCTTTTTCAACTCCTTGAACAGGGGGCTTCAAGAGCGCGTTTTCTTTCCTGGTGTTTCCTGGCCATGTTAACCTGGAATTGTTTAACGACCTGGTGGATCTGGAACTCTACAGATGTAGGAACAATTGGTGCCATACTTACCAATACAGCCCTTATGTGCCTGCCCTGGCTGGCCCTTTATAATGTTCAAAAAAGACTGGGAAGCCGCTATAGTTACTGGGCCTTTGCTGCTTGTTGGATGAGTTTCGAATATATTCACCTTAACTGGGAGCTAAGCTGGCCCTGGCTTACGTTGGGTAATGTTTTCGCAAACACGCCGGGCTGGGTGCAATGGTATGAATTAACCGGCACCAGTGGTGGTTCACTATGGATACTGGCCTTGAATATCCTGCTTTTCCGATGGCTGAAAGCACGGGCGCACAGCACTGCAGATAAACGCGAAAAAGCATTCTGGCCATTTGCCGCATTGCTTATTATACCCCTGCTCCTCTCCTTTGCGCTGAAGCCGTCTGGTGAAGCGGATCAAAGATCAGCTGGTTCCTCTCCCAAAAAAATTGTAGTAGTTCAACCTAATATCGACCCTTATGCGAAATTCTCCCCGGGAACGCAGCAGGTACAGCTCAACCAACTTATCAGCTTAAGCGAGTCGAAAATTGACCAGGAAACCGTATTGGTAGTATGGCCGGAAACAGCTATTAATTCGCCCAATGGAATCGAAGAAGATAGCATACGCAATAACAGTTCCCTTCAACCGGTGTGGCAGTTCCTGGCCAGGCACCCGGGCCTGAAACTGGTTTCCGGAGTGGAGGCATTCAACTTTCTTCCCGCAGATACCAAATCGCCCTATGCAAGGCCCATCAATGGCACCAATATGTACTACGAAGCATATAATACGGCTGCTTTATTTGACAGCACCGGCGTGCTTTACCGCTACCACAAATCTAAACTTGTACCCGGCGTGGAAACCCTGCCTTCTTTCCTGCGTTTTATGGATAGTTGGTTTGAACAATTTGGGGGCACTTCAGGAGGCTACGCAAAACAGGAAGAACGTACGGTGTTGAAGGATACCGTCAGTGGACTGGCTATAGCGCCGGCGATTTGTTACGAATCGATCTACGGCGATTTCATGACCGGTTTTATCCGAAACAACGCCAACCTGATTGTGATTATTACCAACGATGGCTGGTGGGGAAATACAGCAGGCCATAAACAACACCTCGCCTATGCCCGGCTCCGTGCCATTGAAACCAGGCGATGGGTAGTACGAAGTGCCAATACAGGTATTAGTGCATTTATAGATCCATCCGGTAAAATTACCCAAACACAGGCATGGGATACCGCCGCTGCTATTCAACAGGAAGTATACACCCGGGAAAATAAAACCTTTTTTGTCCGCTTTGGCGACTGGGTTTCCTGGTGTATGCTCTTGCTTGCCATTGCATTGGTCAGTTATTCGAGTATTGTATATTTAAAGACCCGTACTACTAAAAAATCATAACCCGATGCAGTATACTAAAACAGGGGCCGGAAAAACAGTGGTATTGATTCATGGTTTTGGTGAAGACAGCCGTATCTGGAACCGCCAGGTAGAATGGATGCAGAAGTCTTATCAGGTGATCGTTCCGGACCTTCCCGGTACAGGAGCCAGCGCATTAACGGAGGATGTATCTATGGAATCCATGGCAAACCAGCTAAAACAATTGCTCGATAAAGAAGGCATTCAGCAATGTACTTTACTGGGGCACTCCATGGGAGCTTATATCAGCCTGGCATTTGCCGAACGTTTTCCCGGTCTGGTGCAAGGCCTTGGCCTTCTCCATTCAACCGCTTTTGCCGACAATGCAGCTAAAAAAGAAGCAAGGCGTAAAAGCATTGATTTTATTCAAAAGCACGGAGCCGCGGCTTTCCTGGAAGCATCCACCCCTAACCTCTTTTCCGAAAAAAACCGGGTTAAGATGAGCGGAAAGATAGAAGCCTTGGTGCAGCAGCACAGTTATATGGAACCGGCCACTTTGATCGCCTTTTACCAGGCTATGATTGCCCGCCCCGACCGCACTGCCTTGTTAAAAAATGCCGGTTTTCCTGTACTTTTTGTCATAGGCAGGGAAGACCAGGCCGTTCTTTTTACAGACGCCATGCAACAGGTTTATCTGCCTGAATTGTCCTATATTTATATACTTGAGAAGTCCGGGCACATGGGTATGCTGGAAGAATCGCTGCTTTTCAATAAAGCGCTGTTCGATTTTCTTTCCGACCTGCCCCTGTAGTCGATCAACCATTTTGAATGAAAACACTCGGGATACTGGTTTTAGCATTGCTCGGATTAAGTTCCACGGTGATAGCAGCGCATATACGGGGGGGGGAACTGACTTACCGCTACCTGGGAGCAGGAACCACCGCAGGAACATCCAGGTATGAAATTACCTTAAAACTTTATGTCGATTGTAATGCAAGGGGCGATGGCCAGTTGGATCCTGAAGTAGATTTTACCGTATTCAAAAAAACCGGCGGTACCAGTATTTTACAAACACTGAGTGCTTCCCTGGCAAGAGAAGAATGGATCCGGTATGATCCCAATTCGAACCCCTGTATTCTAAACCCGCCTACAGATGTTTGTTACAGGCTTCGGTATTACTCTACAGTAGTTACCCTGGCAGATTCGGAAGATGGGTATGCCATTGCTTTTCAGCGCTGCTGCCGTATTGATAATATCCGAAATGTTGCGGGTAACAGCGGTGATATCGGAGCCACTTATTCCTGCGAAATTCCGGGCACCCGCGTATTGGCCAATGCAATAGATAATTCAAGCCCAACCTTTAACCCCAATGATGCCATTGCTATTTGCATTGGCACCAATTTTACCTTTGATTTTTCAGCAGATGATATTGACGGCGATTCCCTGGTATATGATTTATGTAATGCCTATGTTGGAGGCGGCAGGGAGCCCGGATCCTGTTTAACCTGTACATCCCCCAACCCAACTTCTTCGCCCCCCCATTCACAGGTTAATTACCGGGGCGGCTTTAGTGGATCCAGTCCACTGGGTGGCAGTGTAACCATTAACGCTCAAACCGGCCTGATAGCAGGGGTTGCTCCCAATGCAGTTGGACAATATGTAGTAACCGTTTGTGCCCGTGAGTACAGGGAGGGGCGGCTCATCAATACGCATCGAAAAGACATTCATATTGCTGTTTCCAACTGTCAGCCGCTCCGGGCATTTCTTTCACCGGATTATAGCTTTTGCGATGATTTTAATGTAACCTTTCAGAACGGCCAGGTAAATCCTGCTGGAACCGTTTATATCTGGAATTTTGGAGATGGTTCTGCGAATGATACGGTTAGTACTGCACTTGGGCAGATCCAACACCAATACGCCGATTCAGGCACGTATACCGTTAAACTGAAAGTTTTACTGGCAGGCGGACAATGCGTGGATTCAACCACTACCCTTGCCAGAGTATACCCGGGCTTTTTTCCTGGTTTTGTTTTCACCGGGTCCTGTTTGTTGACGCCCTTTAATTTTGTTGATACCAGTTATAGCCGCTATGGAACCGTCAACAAATGGTCCTGGAATTTTGGCGACGAAACAACAGACACCGATATTGCCCTTACACGAACCCCCTCCTATAAATACAATTCCCTTGGTTTTAAAACCGTGACTTTACAGGTAGAAAGTGACAAAGGGTGCCGGGGTTCTGCAACAGCCCAGGTGGAGGTACGAGACCGGCCGGTACTGCTGCTTCCCTTTAAAGACACACTGATCTGCAGCATTGACGAATTGCCTCTGATAGCCACTGCGCCAGGAACACTCAACCCTGTTTTTACCTGGACCCCTGGTACCAATATCCGGTTCGCTAATACCCCCAACCCCATCGTATTTCCAAAAACCACCACCACTTACAAAGTAAATCTTAATGACAATGGCTGTACGGCCAATGACTCGGTGCAGGTACGCGTGGTAGACCAGGTAACCCTCAGCACCACACCCGACACTACCATTTGTTTAACAGATGCTGCAAGGGTTTCCGCCCTCGGCGATGGACTTCGTTTTGAATGGACACCCGCTGCCGATTTCGATGACCCAACTGCCAAATCTCCCTTTGTAACACCAGCCGGCACCACCACTTATACGGTGCTAGCAAGGATTGGAGGTTGTTCTGCCACCGATCAGTTAACAGTTCGTACAGTTCCCTACCCCGCCGTAAATGCAGGTGAGGACCGGGTGATCTGTTACGGTGATTCTTCCCTGCTGATCGGAACCATACAAGCCGCATTTTTCAACTGGAGCCCACAAAGCACCCTGTTAGATGCCAATACACTTACCCCTCTTGCAGTACCACGTTTTTCAACGGCCTATACCCTAACTGCCACGGATACCATTGGTTGCCCGAAACCAGGAAGAGATACCGTTTTGGTTCTGGTACGCCCACCTGTACCGGCTTTTGCCGGAAATGATACGGCTATTGTGTTGGGGCAACCCCTTCAGCTCAGGGCAAGGGGTGGCGACATCTATCGGTGGGAGCCTTCTACCGGGCTAACCGATCCGAATATTGCCAATCCTATTGCCAGTTTAACCCAAAGCCAAACCTATTCGGTAAGAGTATCAACCCCGGAAGACTGTTTTGCCTACGATACCATCCACATTGCCGTATATACAACGGCCCCCGATATTTTTGTACCCAATGCCTTTACACCAGGAAGAAATAATAATGCCCTTTTCCGGCCAATTCCGGTAGGCATTGCCCAAATTGAGTATTTCAGGGTTTTCAACCGCTGGGGCCAGCTGGTATACAGCAGTGGAAATGCCAGGGAGGGTTGGGATGGTAAAATTGCCGGAAAGGAACAGGGAACCGATACCTATGTATGGATGGTGCAGGGACGGGATTATACCGGTAAAACAATATTCAAAAAAGGTACCGTAGTTTTAATACGGTAACCGCTTATGAAAGCAGGTAAATTATGACGCATATTGCATTAATCACCGGCGCCACTGCCGGCTTTGGCCTGGCCACCGCAAGAAAACTGGCCGATAAAGGATACCAACTGATAATTACCGGAAGAAGAGCCGATCGGTTGAAGGAACTGGAAACTGAGCTTTATAATAAATTTGGTACCAAATGCCTGTCGCTGGTATTTGACGTTAGAGATAAATCTGCTGTAAATCAACAAATTGGAGGATTAGATCCTGCCTGGAAAAAAATTGATTTACTAGTAAACAATGCAGGCCTTGCTCTCGGCCGCGATTATTTTGAAGAGGCCGATATGGACGATTGGGAAACCATGATCGACACCAATCTGAAAGGCGTTATTTATGTAACCCGTGCCGTTCTTCCCGGTATGATTGCACATAAAAAAGGGCATATCATCAATATGGGCTCCATAGCCGGCAAAGAAATTTATGAAAAAGGAAATGTGTATTGTAGCTCCAAACACGCCCTGGATGCACTTTCCAGGTCAATGCGGGTGGATTTGTTACGCCATGGAATCAAAGTAACCGCCATTCATCCCGGGGCTGCCGAAACAGAATTTTCTAAAGTTCGCTTTAAGGGCGACGATGAAAAAGCAACGGCAGTTTACCAGGGATTTCAACCCCTACAGCCGGAAGATGTTGCTGAAACGATTTGGTTTTGCGCCAGCCAGCCATCTCATGTATGCATTAACGACCTGGAAATTACCTGCACCGCACAGGCAAATGCCTATTTGTTCAATAAGGCTAATGGTTAATCCTTAGAAATCGTCTACTCAGCGAATACCCTCGTAAAAATCGGGTACGGCTTACAATAGCTGCCCCATCCTGTCGTTTAATTCTGGAATTCCGAACCCTTTCAAAAACTGTATGGTTTTTGATAAATGAAAACTGATAGGATGAAAAACCTTATTATCACCGCCACCCTGGTTGTGGGTAGTTTATGTACATCATCGGTCCGGGCACAGGACCATATCCGGCAGCAATCCTGCCAGACCAGCACCGTTCAACACCAGATAGACAGCCTTAAACGATATTATTCCAGCCATGGTTTTTCCCTGATGAGAGAAGCCAGTATGCAAATGGAAAGCCAATATGAAATGCCAATCATCGTTCCCCTAACCCAGGGCGAATGGTACAGCTTTGTTTATGTGGGCAATCCTGAATCTAAATTGCACGAAGTACGGATGTACGATTACATGGAAAAAATGGTGATCTACCGTAAAAACCTGAAAAAAGATGTTTCCGCCAACGTAATCAATTTCACTTACGAACCTGCGTCCAGTGAATACCATATCATTAAACCCGTTCAGGTGCATAATAAACAAAAGGATTTATGCGGGTACGTAATGCTCTTTAAGCGAACCGATAAACGAACTGCTACAACCGGAAAATAACTGATCAATAAAAAAACTAAAGAGGCCTGGATTAATTCCGGGCCTCTTCAGTATAACCAACCGTCCTGTAATATTTTTTAGCAATGCTGTATGTCAAAAGTACTATGCTCTAAGGTTTTTACAATACCCTAATGTGGTAGTTTTCAACTGTATAACATTGAAAAAAAGGCCGGTATACCAAGTGCAACTATTAAATAGAATGGTAAATATTAAAGCCTGCTTATTGCTGGGCCAGGGAAATACGGATCTGTAATCCGGCCCTGGTAGTAGTGATCGGCGCAGAGGTTGAAATCTTCGGTATCGTTCTGCGCTGATCAAAAAAGAGCCGTAGATTAATGCGGTTATTCAGCACATAATCGATCGAAGGCGATATAGTTACTACTTTTTGTCCGGCTGTTGGCAAGGCGGCTTCCTGGTCGAGCCGGCTATTGGCCGTAGCATCATCCCGCAGGCCAAGGTCGAGCCGCATATTCAGATCGTTGGATAATTCTTTAGCCGCCTGTTTACTTCCCGGTAATTTGATTTTAAACGGCAGGTTCAAGCCTCTTTTCCGCCAGCCCACTCCAACAGTAAATTCTTCTGAACGTGATTCACTTAACTGGAAATCGATGAGGCTGAGACTTAACTGACGACTTTTTTTGTATTCGAAACGCAGGGTTAACTGGTTCGTGAATTGCATATCAACGTCAATAAAAGGAGCAAATGCCTCCGAAATAGAAATATTCGGCACCAGAAAATACGGGTAGAAATTACCTGTAGCCGTATCAATAAATCCAGGTGCATTTAATGCAAGCGGATCCGCATACATCAGGTTATTATTAAAGCTATTCATGCTCAGGTTACTATTATAAGCATGTGTTAGCGTTACATTCGTAAAGGTCTTTTCCAACCCTGGTATCCTGGTAAGACCGGTATAGGTTACCCGCCAGTTGGGTTTTGGAAGAATATTACGGAATGGATTAGAACGCACACTACTGTTCTCCTGTTCAATAAGCGCCACTGATTTAGGATCCTTATTGGTGTAAGCGGCAATAAAGGAAGGAATGAGTACATCCTGTGCGTACCGGCTATACCCGGTATAGTATCCATCCGACAATTTCTGATCAGTCGGATCCAGTGCATTCCAGTAAGGGTTCTTTAAGGCATTCCTTTCACTCAGAATAATCCGGTTTTCCTGAAAACGCTGGAAGGTTTCCGTTACCTTGTTGGGTTCGAATTTAGAAAACAGGGTTTGGAAGGAAATATAACTAACATTGAAGGAGCCTGCCACATAGGGGCTGAGCCGTGCAAAACTTCCATTTCCAACCGTATCCTTGAATAATTCCGAATAGTTCTTACCAAAGGATTTGTCAAGGTTCAGGTCAATCATCAGGTCTCGTACCGGCATTAATTGCGCGGTTATGCTTAACCGTTGGTTGAAATCCTGCCGGTTCAGGTTATTGAGAAGCGGGTTATTGGTAATTAATCCCCGCTTTGCAAAATCATTGATAAAAGAAGTATCCGGTTGCTTACCGAACACAAATCCCCAACCCGGTGCAGTTGTTCGGGTATTCATGCCCATAAACTTACTACTGTCTGTGTAGCCGGCTAGTGCAGTGGAACCGGTTTCTGAATACTGTACACTTACTCTTTTAACAGAGGTAATGATTCGGCCCACAATTTTTACCACCGTTCCTACCTGTGGCAGGTCATTGGGATCGCGTTTTACCTTGATTTTACCTTTTTTGTTTCGCGTGGTATCAGCGCCTGGTTTTGTTTGGTCCGATGGGGCAGCCTGCGGAGCATCCCAGTCTATAGCCCTCAACCAGCGCGATTTTGCGTAGAGGCGGGTAAAGTCTAATTCAGCTGCCATGTTTTTTTCCTGGCCATTGGTGATAAAATTTCCCAGGCTCTTGGCAAATTGATCCTGTGAGGCCGTTAGCCAGTTGTAACGGGCAGTATATCCCACCCGAACGGTTGTCCAGTCGAGCAATGGAATACGATTGGTGGGTAAGGTATACGTTATGTTAGCCGACTGGTCATAGGTAACATTTCTTCCACCTCGCCAGAACAACTGCCACATTCTTCTTCTTTCCCGTTGATCCAGCCTGCCGGAGTCTTCATCTACCCGGGCCCGGTTAACAGCTGTAAAATCAATATTTAACGACCGGGTCAGGTCCCAGCGCAGGTTGTAATAACGGTCAAACGTAAAATACTTATCATAGGTTTCCGGAATAATTCCTTTGGGCCCGCCCACATTCCTGGGCCGTATTGCACCAAACTGACGATTCACATCCGCCCTGAAACTCATTAAGGAGGGGGCGTAGTTAAAGTTAAATTCCTTCACCAGGTCATACCATTTTGACGGCCCTTTGAATTTCTTCTTAAATGGTTCCCAGTATTTAGGCGTACCGGTATAATTATATCCTAAACCGGCCCGGTGCCTGGCCATTTCCTCGGCTTCAATAAGCGGACTAAATCGCTCCACTTTGGTATAGGAATAACTAACATCAAAATTCTCGATGCTGTATACTTTTTGCTTTTTCCCGGAAGTATTCAGTTTTCGTACATTGGTAAAATTGACCGTTTTGGTAGTAGTAACATCCGCTGCATCATTCCGGATGGAATCACGATCACTACCGCTTGCAGCATTCAGCTTGTCTTTTAGTTTTACGTCCAGATCATACGGATCGTATTCGGGTGTTAAGATCGTTTGTGAATACCCGGCATATACAGGAATAGACATACCTGCTTTTTCGGGTAATAGTTTTCCAAGTTCCAGGTTGGCCGCCGCATCAATTTGAGTGAAATTTTCCCTGCTACGTTCGTTTACCCGTTGTTCCAGGTTACCAAACCCAACACTGCGTGCTGCCCCCGAAAGGGAAACAGTTCCCAGATCGGCCAGTTTAATATCCACTCTTCCGGTGGCAGCCCAACCGCCACTTTCGTCTAGCGAAGACAACCTCAATTCATTGAACCATACTTCCGTACATACCGGTGTACCAGCATTATTGACAATGCCCATAAACATACCCCGCACTTCTCCCAAATTCGGATTACCGAATATGGCATAAGTTTTACCATCCTGATCTGTTTCAGAATAATAGAGATTGGTCTGGCTTGAATTATTACGGCTTAACTTCAGGTTGATCAGGCGCTGGATAGACAAACTCAGTTCATTCTGCTGCGGCCAAACAATATCTCCCTGCGAATCGGTATAGCGGCCAAATGGAGTAACCTTAAGGGGTATGCGAATTTCATAATAGTTGCCGACAAAATCATTCCCCAGGCGGATCACAGCAGACAGGTCATTGTCCTGAACTGCCGGCGAGCCAACCACACTTTCTGCATGAACAAACATTTTCATTTGTCCATACTGCCGCAGGTCGAGGTTCATTGTTTTGAACACGCCGCGTCCTGCCGTACTGGGCAGATTGCAGACCTTCATACTCATGGCCTGTTCGTTCTGAAGAATATTTACATTGTTATTGCTAAGTTGCTGAACCCGAAGTATGCCCGGAGGTATCAGGTAATTTACCGGCTGGCGAGATCCATTTTCTTCCACGTTAACTGCCAGCACATTAAACTCGGTTGTGGTATTAGCGGGTAACGGCTTATAAGTTCCGGTGGTATCCAGTTCAAAAGAAAAACGACGCCACTGGTTACGAACCAGTTCCAGTTTGGCAAAACGGGTTATAACCGAATCTTCAAACCCGGTAAGAAACATCCGGATGAAACGGATCGATTTGAAATCGGGGATATTACCGACCTTCTGCTCATATTCGGCAATAGGAATACGGAAAAGATACCATTTTTGCTGAGGGCCTTCGCCAGAGATAATGCGCTCATCGGTGATGTAATTTTGTCCCACTACCATATCCTGCGGACGAAGATTTACCCGGTATTGAAAATACTCTTCCAGTTCATTCAGGGTATTATCGCGGTTTAGATCTTCCTGATCGGGGTAGAGGGTAAAGGCTGTTGTTACGGTTGAGTTAGCAGCTGCAATCGGCGAATTTCCATGCGGATTATTGATTTGTTTGTAACGGGCCAGGATATCCCCATTGGGATTATTGTAAAACTCATCCCGGTAATTCCGGAAATTATCGTTAGACGGATCGGCCAATGCCTGTTGGTAAGCCGGGGAATTGGTACCGAAGGCGGCGGCCAGTTGGTTCAGATAGGTATTGAACTTTCTTCTTTCCGCATCATCGTCTAACCCGTCAAATCCTACATCCTGGAAAGGGCGGTCGGTTGGGTCATTACTAAATGCCGTGGTTACCTGGATCGGATTATTCGGAGAGTTGCCCCATACCGAACTGGAATCAACTGCGGCCTGTATATTGGGAGTAGGCAGGCCATTTTCAAAAAACCGACGCCCATCCCGCAATACATCTTCCGAAATATTTCCAAGGTTAAAATAAAGCTGACCACCGGTACTGTTGGGTTGCAGCAGAAACGGATCCTGCATCCAAAATTCGATGAACTCCACGTTCCCGGTTTCAAAATCTACCTGGTCCAGTCCCCGCATAATCCCCCCCCATCGTTGTTGCGGATTAAGCAGTTTTCCATTGGCTGTTACGCTACCCGGACGAGCATCATAGTTATACGGGCCACGGTCTGTCGGGTAATAGGCCAGGTCAAACGTAATGAGTTGGGCGGTTCCGTAGTCGGGCGTACGTGCCGGGAACAACTGGTTCTGTGTAATTGCCCGGATCCTCGGATCCAGGAAATAATCATTGGCAAAATGCGCCGTCAGCGGGTTATTGGGCGCCCTTCTGTCCTGCAGGTTTGGCTCTATATTGTACCAGGCAAGTTTAGCGCGATTGTATCCATAAGCAAGGGAATCACTCAGCCCTCCTTCCGGAAACAAGCCATTTCCCTGGGGGGTTGAAGCAAGGCTCCAGTTAATCAACGGAAAACGCAGATCAATACTGTTGCGGGTTCCTTCAAAGTCATCAATATAAATCAGCCCGCTTTCACCTTTACCGATCTGAGGTGGGTGCCCGGGTTTCAACACCGCTCCTTCTCCATAAGCGGTGATGGTACTCATTTCTGTAGTCTTATAGAAGGGAATTTTATCAAGCCATCGCGTAAGCCGGGGGGCATCGGCACGATAACTGAAATCCAGTCCATACATGGTATTACGGATAGGATCTTCGTTGTAATTCATTTTGGTAAAGAAGGGGCGTTCTCCCAGCCGAACCATTTGCCCGCCAAACGTAAAAGATTCTTTTACGGTATTAATGGCCATATAATCCCATCGAAGGCCCATATAGTTACGTTGCTGAATTCCGAAGGTGGCATTGTTTTCAAAACCCACCTGTACAGGAATACCCGAATTGAGGATGGCCTGGTTGATGATTTTAACCGACCCCAGGTTGTAATCCACCATATAGTCGATGCCTTCTACCAGGGTGCGGCCACCGGAGGTTACGGTTACTGATCCTTGCGGAACGTTGAACGCCCCGAGTGGAATATCGGAAGTAGCCTGCCCTTTGGCAGTACCGCTGATAATAAACCGGTCGAGGTTGGCATAGGTTTTTGCAATTTCCTTAATGGTATCGTACAAGGGCTGGAAGAGGTATTTTTCCTTTATTTCCTGCGGTACGCCCTGAAAGGCTACTGAATCCAGGTCGCGGCCAAAAGGCTCCAGGAAGGGAAAAATTATGCGGGCCTGGTTAGAAATAACGGTAAACCCTTCTATATAATCAAAAACACCGTCGGGTTGCGGGTCGCGGTTATTATTGAGCCGATCGAGGTTGAGTACCGTAATCAGCGGTATACCTGTTTTAGGCCCTTCCGGCAGGTAGCGTTTGGTTCCCAGGCTGGGTTCTTCGTATAAAACATTCAATTTAAAATCGGCCGGCTGAACACTGGATATATACCCCCCGTCGCGTGTACGCAGTGCATACACGTTTTTCATCATAAGATCAAAAATGGGCAGGGTGGTTCTTTGTGATGTAGCTTTCAGCATTTTCAGGAACAGCACTTTGGGGTTACCGGCAATAATTGCGGTAGTATCTGGCGGTATATCCTGTGAAAACTCCCCTACCTGGAAAATTTTTCCATTATAGCTGTATTGAAATGCAATACCCAATACCTCATCCGGTTGCAGCGGCTGGCTCAGGGAAAGAAACCCGACCTGGGGATTAAAATAATAGTCATTAGGACCCAGTTTACGGGCAAAGGTTTTTTCAAAATCCTGCACTGGCCTTAAACCTAAACTTCCCAGTTTGGCGGTGACCTGTGCTGAACGGCGGCTCGACGGATCGGATACCAGCGCCTGGTACAACCCGTTCACCGTATTGGCCGGAAGTGAATCGGGCCCGATAGGAGTTGGAAAATTATACGGAAAACGCTCTCCCAAATCGGCCAGTGCCACAATATCCCTGGTTTCCGTAGTGGCTCCATTCCGGTTGGTTACCCAAACTTCCAGGCGCAGGATATTAACCAGCGAATTAACCGCCGGCAGGCTGCCCATTGCTCTGTTATAATTTTTTCGGAAAAAATGCGACATCAGGAAATGCCTGTTTTCCTCATAATCGTTCACTTTAAATTCAAACTGCGTGGTGGCAGCACCCCCTACCAGTCCTAAGGATTGCCGCTGGGCGCGCTGGTTGGCCAGGATACCGGTAATGAAAAGTTTGCCGAACTGTAATTGCGTTTTTATACCAAAAAGAGATTGAGCGCCGGGAATCAGGGAGCCTTTGGTAGAAAAAGAAACGTTGCCCGCTTCGATCCGTTTAATAATTTCGTCCGGACCACCGGTATAATCGAGCTTCAACTGGTTTTCAAAATCAAAATTTGCCTGCGTATTGTACGTAATCGGCAGCTTCATTTTATTGCCGATGTTGCCCAAAACGCTTAGGTTGGCATTCATATCAAAATCAAATCCACCATTTTTCCGGGCCCGTTCGGGTAAAGTGGGATTTTTAATATTCTGGCCCTGGTAACCGGCAATAATATCCACATTTCCCATGGGCCTGACATCCACTTTTCCGCCGCCAAAAATGCGGTTGAAAAAACTTTCTGAAACCGATAATTTAGGTTTAATGTTTTTCCTGTTCAAACTACTGAGGACATCGGCCCGCTGGCGAAAATAAGCCCGTTCCTGGATGGCTGCCCGGTACCGGAGATACTCTTCGAAGGTCATGTAGGTAGGCGTGCGGAAATATTGATCGCCAATTTTTTCCACAATAAAATATTGGCGGGTAATCGGATCGTATTCCACCGTCTTATTAATATTGGCCGGATCATTCAGGTCGAAAGGATTTCGCCGGATTCCCTGCTCTGCTCTTCGGTCTTGCAAGGGAAAACGCATGGTATCCCCTTCCACACGCCGGTTCACCGGTCGGGTGGTATCTTCCTGGTAATAGCCAGCAAAAACCGGACAGGCCGATGCCAGTACTAGTACGATCAATAGGAAACGCCCATAAATCATGCGAAAATTGCCCACAGTCTTTTCCCAAGTAATTAGTTAGGTAGAACTCCCGCTATAGGCTTAGAGGTTTTTAAGTGCTGATTTGATAATTTCTTCTACTTTGTCAGAACCGGGATGTTGCTGCATTGACTTCCGAAGGGCTACTTCAGCAGCCGGACGTGCAATACCCAGTGCCAACAATGCATTTAACGCGTCCGTTTCGGTTGTATTGCCTATTGACACTGAATTATTTAGGTCGAGCGACTGCTTTGTTAATTTATCACGAAGTTCCAATATTATTCTCTCAGCAGATTTCTTGCCAATTCCTTTGACGGCTTCCAATTGTTTTGCATTGCCCTGGATAATGGCACGAGAAATTTCCTCCGGTTTAAGGGAAGATAACATCATGCGCGCAGTAGAAGCCCCTACCCCATTTACCCCCAGCAATTGCAAAAACATTTCTTTTTCCGCAGGTGTAGCAAACCCATAAAGCAGGTGTGCATCTTCCCGGATATGGAAATGCGTATAAAGCAGCCCCTGGGTTTTACCCTGGATCTCGGCATAGGTATGTAAAGATATAAAGACCTCATACCCAACTCCCTGAACATCAATATGAACAAAAGTTGGCGTAAGGAGGGTGAAATTCCCCTTGAGAAAAGCGATCATAGGCTGCAAAATAAACTATTACCCCTAAATTTGTGCCGCTTTTACAATTTAACGCATGACCAAAAAAATTACAGCCGCCATTACAGCAGTCGGCGGTTTCGTTCCCGAGGACCGGTTAACCAATCAGGACCTCGAGAAAATGGTAGATACCAACGACGAATGGATCCGCACCAGAACTGGAATTTCTGAAAGAAGAATTTTAAAGGGCGAAGGAAAAGCCACCTCTGATATGGCAGCCCCGGCAGTCCTTGATCTTCTCAAAAAAAGAGGAATTGAAGCCAGTGAAATTGATTGTTTAATTGTGGCTACCGTTACCCCCGACATGGTTTTTCCGGCAACTGCAAATGTGGTTTGTGATAAGATTGGCGCTGTTAACGCCTGGGGATACGACCTCAGCGCAGCCTGTTCCGGCTTTCTATTTGCCTTAACCACCGGTGCCTCTTATATTGAAAGTGGGCGCTATAAAAAAGTAGTGGTAGTAGGGGCTGACAAAATGAGCGCTATTGTAGATTACACCGACAGAAATACCTGTATTCTTTTCGGCGATGGCGCTGCCGCCGTTTTGCTGGAGCCCAATGACGAAGGTTATGGCATTCTCGACAGCCAGTTAAAAACAGATGGAAGTGGCCGGTATTACCTGAATATGAAAGCCGGCGGATCGGCCTATCCCGCTTCGGTTGAAACCGTTACAAACCGCGAGCATTTTGCTTTCCAGGAAGGTAAAACCGTGTTCAAATTTGCCGTTAAAGGAATGGCAGATGTTAGCGCCGACCTGCTTGACAGGAACAAACTCACTGGCGCTGATATTGCCTGGCTGGTTCCACACCAGGCGAATCTGCGCATAATTGATGCCACGGCAGAACGACTGGGTTTACCAAAAGAAAAAGTGATGATTAATATACAGCGGTATGGGAATACCACCGCGGCTACCATTCCTCTTTGCTTATGGGAATGGCAGAACCAGCTCAAAAAAGGCGACAACCTGGTTTTTGCAGCTTTCGGGGGTGGTTTTACCTGGGGCGCAACATTGGTAAAATGGGCCATTTAACGCATCATTGAACGGAATTCTACTAAAATTTAAACCCGCGGCAGGCCGCGGGTTTTTTATTGTCTTTGCCGGTTAGGACTATTTTCACCTCAGCTTTCCTCGTCAAAATAGAGTTTATAATATTTTTTTCCTATCAGCTCATCATAACCACGTTCCAGCAGATCACGCCGGCCATGAATATAAACATGAAAATTTTTATCGAGTTTTAGAATAGATTTAAACACTTTTTGTTGCTGTTTTACCGCGGCAATATGAATATCAAACGCTTCATCAATGCTGTAATTCCGGCTTGCTTCAAAATTTCGTTTATAATCCATAAAACTGTCTACCACTTCGGGGTGATGGATTACTTCCTCCGCAAATTCCTGCAGGTTAAACTGTTCTTTGGTTTTGAAATAATCCATCGATTTATTAAGTAGATCAATCTGGTCCGATTTATTGATTTCAAATTTTTCTGCATATTCCTTTTCTATAAAAAGCTTACACAGTCCCAATGCCTGGTTAGTATGGTGATAACTGTCGGTATAAGGCTGTACCTGCAGAAAATCGGTGACCCAATATTGTGTATCATTTTGTTTATTGGTAGTATCTACGACTAATACTTTATACCCTTCGGCCTCATTCTCCCGTATAATCAGGCAGCCTTTATCCAGTTTATTGATATTGATTCCATCTTCTGCAGCCAGTTCCCAGCCACCGGCATGAGAAAATACTTTCAGAAAGGTTTCCTTGGTTTCGGATTTGAACAAGCCAATCGCCTGCCTTTCTTCCCCTTCTACTAACAGGTTATGGAACAACACCACGTACAACTCCCCTTCCTTCACCCGGGCATGTGTAGATTTAGAATAGAGCAACTGGGCAAGAAAAGCTGCTACTTTCTGAAAAGAGGAAGGATCGTGAAAAATGGTTTTTGCATACTGGTATACCTCGTTCATTTCAATATCACTGATATGCGTAAAATGATAGGCATCGTGTTCATTAAAGGGTGCCAGAAAATAACGGGTTAGCATGCCCCTTACTACCTCGTCGTTGAGGGTAAGTGTATTTGGTGAGAGCTGGAGAGCTTCCCCCCTGGTCGGATTTCCTACTTTATGTACAATTGCCTTTTCCAGCGTAACTGAATCAATTCCTGTCATGGCGCGAAGATAGCTTCTTTGTAATTTTTTTCCTGCAGGGTTCGTTGCGCAGCCAATTCCCGGAACCTGGACTTAAAGCGGATCCAGCTGTCATAAGAACGACCGGCTTCCACCTGCTCCGGAACAGTTCCCATTGACACCGACTGTTGAACCGTGTTACCCTGGAAAAAACGGACGGTTCCCCAGCGGATCCTGTCATCAGATGCATGGGGATATTCAATTTCATATTGTTCCGAGCAAATTACCTGGTCGCGATCCAGGTAATACACTTCCAGGTATTCAACAGAATCCACAAAATAATGCACTTCAAAAATGACTACCCGACCGCTGGAAACCGTGTAATGCCAGGTTTCCCGTATTGGGCGATCGTTTGAAAGAAATTTATTCAGGTAAAAGGTTTGTTGTGATACCAGCGATAAACTATCCGCCCTGGCAACTAATTCATCTATCCGGTTTCTCCAATCCGTGCGCTGGCCGCTTGCAGAACTAACCATCAGACAACAGGCAATAAAAGGCAGCCACTTAAAGACCACCGTATTTAAAACCCCACCGCTGAGTGGAAAATGCCAGGTATCAGCCGCTCTTTTCATACCACCTGATTGATCGTAGAACAAGTTACAAAATCACCCGCTATTTCCGTACGGTCCTCGACCAAACTATAAAGTCTGTTGGTGGAATGCTGGTATGCCCAAGTTGGTGCAGGATGGTAACCAATTGCCCCCTGTGATAGGTACCATGATTATAGAGGTGAAGCAGCAGGTGGTTCAGCGGGTTTTCAAACGCCTGGCCTTTGAGGTTGGTATAGGAAAACGATGCAAGCAGTTCTTCTTCCGGCTTAGCGTTCAGCCATTCCTTCCATACATGCCCTTGCATAAGAAGAGCTTCCATAGCCTTAAGAGGGGTATCCTGAAAATTCTTACTAGGCACCTGTACAGGAGATTTCCCCTGCACCCGTTGCCACCAGATCGATTCCGCATCCCACATATGTAAAATAGTTGCAAAAAGAGAGGAAAAACTACTGGAAACAGTGGCTTTCAACTGGTCGTCTTCCAAACTACGCAAGACCTTATAAAACTGTTCATTGGCCCAGATATGATACGATGCATAATCCAATAAGAGCGCCTTCATGGTTTTCAATTAAATTTGACCTTGTTCCTGGCAGCCAGGTTCTGTACACTAATTTAAACAGCAATTCACAGCAATGAATAAAGATTTTTTAATGAAGGGAAGCAGTACGGTAGCTGTACATGGCGGAAATGAACCCGACCCCATGTACGCTCATATCACCCCTATTTATGCCAGTTCCACTTTTTACTTTGATACAGCAGAGCAGGGCATGGAACGGTTTGCAGGCGAAGATAAAACCCAGATCTATTCAAGACTGGGCAATCCGGGTTTTAAAGTTGCCGAACAAAAAATTGCAGCATTAGAAGCACATGGTATTACAGATAAAAATGGTAAGCCACTACAGTTAAAAGCTTTATTACATGCCAGCGGACAGGCTGCAATGAGCACTTTGTTCCTTTCTACCTGTAAAGCAGGAGATAAAATCCTGACCCATTTTTCCTTGTACGGAGGAACGCAGGAACTGCTTATGAAAGTATTGGAAGAAAACCAGATTGAAATTATTGTTGCCGACCTGAGAAATAAAGCCGTTGCCGAAAAAGCATTGGAAACACCTGGCATAAAGCTGGTACATCTTGAAACACCGGCAAATCCAACCCTGAGTTGTGTTGACCTGGAATTGATCAGCTCAATGGCCAAAGCAAAAGGGTTACTGGTATCGGTAGACAATACCTTCGCAAGCCCATATCTGCAGCAGCCCTTTCGATATGATGGCGTAGACTTTGTATTTCATTCCACTACAAAATACCTGAATGGACATGGATCTGCTATCGGGGGTGTTTTGCTGGGCAGAGACCTTGATTTCATGAAAACAAAGGCCTGGAAATGGCATGTATTATTGGGAGGAAATGCCAATCCATTTGATTGCTATTTACTGATCCAGGGCATGAAAACCCTGGAACTACGCATGGACCGTCATTGCAGCAATGCGATGGCCGTTGCGGAATTCCTGGAAAAACATCCGGCGGTTGAAAAAGTTATGTATACCGGGTTGGAATCGCATCCGGATCATGCCATCGCAAAAAAACAGATGAAAAATTTTGGCGGCATGCTGAGTTTTGAGGTAAAAGGAGGTATTGCTGCAGGTGTTCGTTTTATTAACCAATTACAGCTCTGTACGCGGGCGGTTTCGCTTGGTACGCTCGACACGCTGGTATCGCATCCCGCTTCCATGTCGCATGTGGGGGTTCCAAAAGCAGAACGCGAATCCTATGGAATAACAGACGGTTTAATCCGCATGAGTGTGGGCATAGAAAATATTGAAGATATCCTGGCTGATCTTGAACAGGCTTTGAACTATTAAAAAATGAACATGATACATATCCGGAAAGCACGTAAGGAAGATTGTGCAAGATTACTGGAACTGATACATGAACTGGCGGTGTTTGAGAAAGCGCCGGAACAGGTTACGGTTACACTGGAACATTTTATAGAAAGTGGATTTGGCCAACAACCGGTTTGGTGGGCCTTTGTAGCAGAGGTAGATGGCCTTGTACAGGGGTTTGCCCTCTATTATATCCGGTACAGTACCTGGAAAGGCCAACGTATGTACCTGGAAGACCTTTTAGTAACAGAATCCATGCGGGGCAAAGGCTTGGGTAAACTTCTTTTTGACCAGCTTATTGAAGAAGCAAAAGAAAAAAAACTGACTGGAATTGTATGGCAGGTATTGGAATGGAATGAACCGGCCATTGCCTTTTACAAAAAATACCAGGCCGATTTTGATGCTGAATGGATCAACTGTTCTATACCGGTCGGGTAGCCCAACCGGTGAAAGAAGGGCATGGCTATCAGCTATGCCCTTCTACAGTAACGGTTTTATCAATTTTTGCAATAAGCCCTTGTAATACTTTACCCGGGCCTACTTCAGTAAACCGGGATGCGCCATCACCGATCATGGACTGAACGCTTTGCGTCCAGCGTACTGCGCCGGTTAATTGTTGTATCAGGTTCTGTTTGATTTCATCGCGGTCTATTACAGCTTTTGCCACTACATTCTGGTACACGGGGCAAATGGGAGACTGGAACTTCATGCCCTCGATCGCCTCTTTTAATTCCTGTTTGGCTGGCTCCATCAGCGGAGAATGAAAAGCTCCGCCGACAGGTAATACCAGTGCCCGTTTTGCACCGGCAGCTTTTAGTTGTTCACAAGCCAATTCGATTCCTTTTACACTACCACTTATAACTAACTGACCGGGACAATTATAATTGGCGGGCACTACTGTTTCGCCCGATTCTTCCTGCACACGGGCACAAACTGCTTCCACCACATCATCCGCCAAACCCAGCACCGCTGCCATAGTGGAAGCCTGCAGCTCACAGGCTTTTTGCATGGCCATGGCCCGGATGGAAACCAGTTGAAGAGCATCTTCAAAATTCAATACGCCATTAGCCACCAGGGCAGAGAATTCGCCAAGCGAATGACCTGCCACCATATCCGGCTTGCTGTGTTCAATGCCTTTGTAGGCAATTACAGAGTGAAGGAAAACTGCAGGCTGGGTAACCTTGGTTTGCCGAAGGTCTTCTTCTGACCCGGTAAAGAGAATATCTGAAATACGAAAACCTAGTAGCTCGTTGGCCTGTTCAAATAACTTTTTAGCAAAGGCACTGGAGTCATATTGTTCCTTGCCCATTCCCGGAAACTGTGATCCCTGCCCGGGAAATACATACGCATGCTTCATATTGGCGATTCTGATTATACCGCAAAAGTAATCAGATCAGCTCAGTTTGGAAGAAATCAATTTGGTGAATTCGCTGCGGGTTTCTGACTTCTCAAATTCTCCCCAGAAAGCGGATGTGGTGGTAACAGAGTTCTGCTTCTGTACGCCCCGCATCATCATACAAAGGTGTTTAGCTTCTACCACCACCGCTACCCCAATTGGGTTCAATGATTCTTTTATGGCGTGCAGAATCTGTGATGTCAATCGCTCCTGCACCTGTAAGCGGCGGCTGTAAACGTCTACCACCCGGGCAATTTTGCTTAAGCCGGTAATGTAACCATTCGGTATATACGCAATATGCGCTTTCCCGAAAAAGGGCAACATATGGTGCTCACACATGCTGAATAATTCAATGTCCTTAACGATGATCATTTCGCTGACATCTTCATGAAACTTCGCCGATTCCAGGATAGCTTTTGCATCCAGTTGGTAGCCCTGTGTAAGGTATTGCATGGCTTTTGCCATACGCTCCGGGGTTTTCAGCAACCCCTCCCGATCCGGATCCTCCCCTAAAAGAGTGAGTGAATTCCTGTAATTTTCCATTAAACCGGAAGTGATGTTCTCGTCGTACTGTTCAACTTTGTTGTATGCCATTAATGAACTTTTTTTATTTTGTGCGCTCAACACTTATTTCCCCGGGTATTCTACAAAATTCCTTTCGGTTTCAAACAGCCTGATTCCCAATTCGTGCCTGGGATCGATGTGCGGGCGTAATAATTCATAAATTACTACTGCAATATTTTCAGCTGTAGGATTCTGGTCCTTGAAATAAGGCGTATCGAGGTTTAGGTTACGATGGTCAAATGGCTGCAATACTTCCCGATGAATGATATCGGAAAGCAGCTTCATATCCATGACAAACCCGGTAACCGGGTCTGGCTCGCCGACTACTTTCACCTCCAGTTCATAATTATGGCCATGGTAATGGGGGTAGCTGCACTTGCCAAAAACGGCAAAATTCTGAGCATCGTCCCAATCGGCCCGGAATAACCGATGTGCTGCATTAAAATGTTCCTTCCTGTAAATTGCCACCTTTTTTGTCATATGGATGAGTTTCCAAAACAGCGAATCGGAAGTGTGCCGATTATACTGTTTAAGTAATTAGCCTGGAAAGTTTAACAGAACAGATTCTTATTTGTTCAAATTAGTATAAAAAAACTATCTGTTTGCAGCACAAATCTAGTCATTCGGGCCGATTTACCAGGATTACCGACATTTGCGGCAAATTAATCGGCATGCATTGTTTACTTGTAGCAGCTACTGCGGCGGAGATCAGCCCTTTCACAGAACATCTCGCAAAAACCGAAAAATTAACCCATATTGATTTTGATGTAGATATCCTTATAACCGGGGTGGGGTCGGTTGCAGCCACCTATGCGCTGACCAGGTACCTGCAACATAAACGACCCGAGCTAATTATACAGGCAGGAGTGGCTGGTTGTTTCGATGCATCCATAGCGCTGGGTACAGTCTTTGCCGTTCAAAAGGACAATTTCGCCGATTTAGGCGTGCAGGAAAAAACCGGGTTCAAGAATTTATCTGAGCTTGGACTAACTGGAGCCAATGAAGCGCCTTTTAAAAAATCATGGCTCATCAACCCGCATACAACCCTTCTAAAGAGAAGCCGGTTAAAAAAAGTAAGCGCCGTTACAGTAAACGAAATCAGTACCTCGCCCAAACGAATCAGGGAATATGAGGAAAAATACCAGCCGGTACTGGAAACAATGGAAGGCGCCGCCCTGCACTATGTGTGTTTGCAGGAAAACATCAGCTTTATGCAAGTGCGAAGTGTATCTAACCAGGTAGGCATCCGCAATAAAAACAAGTGGGATCTGCCTCTGGCTATTGGCCATTTAAACCAGGTATTAGTGCGGCTGCTGGAAGGGCTTTAGCAACTGCCGCAAGGAACTCTATATTATAAAATAAATACGCCCCTTCAAATGACAAGGATTGATTTGGCTTTTTCTCCCTGCCCGAATGACACCTTCATTTTTGATGCCCTGGTGAATCGTAAAATTGATACCGGAACCTACCGGTTTGATCCGGTACTGGAAGACGTTCAAACCCTGAACGAATGGGCCTTGCAAGGTCGTTATCCGCTTACAAAAATAAGTTATGGCGTATGGCCGCAGGTGCAAACGAGGTATCGCCTGCTCGATGCAGGAGGCGCACTTGGTTTTGGAGTTGGCCCCTTGTTAATAGCCAGAAAGCCGCTTGAATTAACAGAACTACCAACCCTAAAAATTGCTATTCCAGGAAAAAACACCACCGCTCATTTATTATTTTCCCTGGCTTTTCCCAATGCCCTTCATAAAGAGTTTATCGTATTCCATGAAGTTGAAAATGCTGTTTTATCCGGGAAGGTAGATGCCGGTGTAATCATCCACGAAAACCGTTTTACCTACCAGGAGAAAGGGCTTATCAGCCTCCTGGACCTTGGGAGGTATTGGGAAGAGCAATTGCATTGCCCGATACCATTAGGCGGGATCGTTGTCCGGAAAGATCAGCCGGAAGCACTCGACAACCTGATAAGCAGCCTTATTCAAACCAGTATCCGGCACAGTTGGTCAAATTATCCGGAACTATCCGATTTTGTACGCAGCCATGCACAGGAAATGAGTGAAGAAGTAATGCGGCAGCATATCAGCCTTTATGTAAACGAGTATTCTCTGTCACTTGGTGATGCCGGCCGAAACGCTGTACAGCAACTGGAAACTATTTTTCATCGTATTGCTTCGGCATAGGTTTCCAGGCAACGCTTGCGGGCTTTTTCGTGGTCAACAATTGGTGCAGGATAATTCAACTCATTTAATTCCGGCACCCATTTATGAATGTATTTTCCCTGGCTGTCAAATTTCTTGGTTTGCAGGTAGGGGTTGAAAATTCTGAAATAGGGGGCAGCATCGCAGCCACTGCCCGCCGCCCATTGCCAGCCACCATTATTAGCGGCAAGGTCAAAGTCGAGCAGTTTTTTGGCAAAATAAGCTTCTCCCCACCTCCAGTCGATCAGGAGATGTTTGGTGAGAAATGAGGCCACGATCATTCGTACCCGGTTGTGCATAAAACCTGTTTCATTCAGCTCGCGCATGCCGGCATCTACGATCGGGTAACCGGTCCTGCCTTCGCACCAGGCAGCAAACTCTTCTTCGTTATTTCTCCATTTTATCTGGTCATAAGCGGGTTTAAAGGCCAGTCCTTTTCCAACCCGGGGAAAATGCCAGAGAATCATATGGTAAAAATCGCGCCAGATCAGCTCGTTCAAAAATGTTTCATTCAGGCGGCTGGCCTGGGTGGCTAGTTTCCTTATACTGATGGTGCCAAAACGAAGATGAATACCCAGGCGAGAGGTACCCCTGATGGCGGGCGTATCCCTGTTCTCTGAATATTTTTTGATCAGTTCCTTATCAGGATCCGCATCCGGAAAATCAACATCACTTGCTTCAAAACCGATTTCCTTTAGGCTTATCAGGGGCTCGGCTTTTCTTTGTAAGAAAGCATCAAAATATTTTTTAGTAGGATAGGATTTCAGGTAAAACGCATTCAGCTTTGCCTTCCATTTCCGGGAATAAGGAGTAAATACCGTGTAGGGAGACCCGTCGTCTTTTACGACTTCTTCTTTTTCAAATATGACCTGGTCTTTAAAACTGTAAAAGCGAATTCCTTTGGATTGCAGCCATTCAGCCATAGCAGCATCGCGTTCAATTGCATACGGCTCGTAATCGTGGTTGGTATAGACAGCTTCAATGGAATATTCTTTGGCAAGCTCCTGGAAAATAGTGGCAGGCGTACCATAGCGTAGCTCCAGGCTGCTGCCCAGTTCGGTCAACCGTCCTTGCATCTCTTCCAATGCCCGGTGAATAAACAATACGCGTTTATCGGTTTTATCCTCCAGGTCGTCGAGAATATTTTTATCGAAAATAAAGAGGGGTTGTACCGGCAACCCCGACCGGAGGGCATGGTACAGGGCGGCATTGTCTTCGAGTCTCAAATCGCGCCTAAACCAGCATAGAACTATTTTTCCGGAGTGGGTCATGGCAAACTATTTATCAGCATAACAATAAAAGGCTTCCATGGTTCAGCCCTTGAATCCATTAAACAGGGGGCGTATAGCATCTCTGTATAAACGGCTGCTGAAGGTGTTGGAATAGGTACTGGTAGCTAAACTGCCTACCCAGCGCATTCCATAGCTCGAATTTGTAAGAAATAGCTCGTCTGCTTCTAAAAGATCAAGTTCTGTAAGCGGTTGCTCGTATACATCCACTCCCTTCCTTTTGCAAAATTCCAACAGGTACCGGCGCATTACTCCCAGTACCGGACCTTCGGAAGCGGGCGGGGTAACTAATTTTTCTCCTTTAACAGCAAACAGGTTGGCTATGGTGCAGTCAGCAACACGTCCGGCAGCATTAAGTAAAACAGCATCGTTCCATTTTTCTTTTTTGGCGTTCAGTGCGCCCAGTACATAGGGCAGGTAGTTATTGGTTTTGGTATTGGCCAATACATCCATTGTTTTTTGCGCGGTACGGTGTATTCCCAGCACCAACCCATTTTCATTCCAGAGATGATTGGCTGCAGGCAAGGTCCAGCTTTGAATGATATGATGCGGAAAATGGCTGACAGAATCGTACAGGCCTCCGTTACCCCTGAAAACCATTAACCGAATCCGTGCCAGCTGCGCATGTCCATTGCGGTGAACCAACTGCAGTATCCGATTCTTCAGGTAATCTGCAGTAAAATAAGAAGGGCATTCGAACTGGAGAAGGGAAATGCCAGAAAAGAGACGTTCCATGTGAAAGTCGGCCAGTTGAATCTGCCCATTATTTACTTTCATGGTTTCGAAAAGCCCATCACCATACCGAAGGCTCCTGTTATTGGCACCTACCACCAGTTTATCTTCCCGGTAAAACTGTCCATCTTCGAATAGTACCTGCGACATAGTTTCCTGTTTGACCAGTAAACTTACAACGCATTCAGCGATGGGCCCTGATTTTATTTTTGATTCCAACAGAGATAACGACTGTCAGAATTAAGCAACCCAATAAAACCAAGCAGGCTGGCAATACCGGGTAGAGGGCTCTTTCCAGATTTGCCTGTTCCAATGGAGTAAAGAAATAAACTAACATAGTAAAAGGTTGAAAGGCAAACCTAGGAATTCAATATGAACTAAATTTAAAGAAAAACCACCTTTAGGGCGGGTGTTTTCCCCATCCCCTAAAAGTGGTATAGTTTTATTTAAACCTGTTCTTCAATGCATTGAGCTTAGATTGAAAATCATCTGCTGCCCCTGTATCCTTCTTACCCCTTTCCACCCGATCTGCCTTCTCCGTCTTTTTTTCTCTTTTTTCACCTTTCATAGAAAGGCCGATTCGCTTCCTTGGCAGGTCCACTTCGGTAACAGTAACGGTAACTTTTTGTTGCAATTTCACTACTTCAGCAGGATCACTCACATAGGTATCACTAAGCTGCGAAATATGTACCAGTCCGTCCTGTTTTACGCCAATATCCACGAATACGCCGAACTTGGTAATATTTGTAACAATACCTGGTACCACCATGCCCACTTTTACGTCTTCCATGGTTTTGATGCTATCTTCAAATCGGAATTCTTCAATGGGTGCACGAGGATCGCGTCCGGGTTTTTCGAGTTCCTTGATAATATCTTCAATAGTGAACTCCCCAACAGATTCTGAAATGTATTTTTTACGGTTGATCTGTTTACGGATAGCAGGCTGCCGGATGAGTTCAGCCACTGTGCAATTAAGATCATTGGCCATAGCTTCCACTACATGGTAGGCTTCCGGGTGAACGGCACTGTTATCGAGCGGATTAACCGCATCCCGAATGCGTAAAAAGCCGGCACATTGTTCAAATGTTTTTGGGCCCATCAAACTAACTTTCTTGACTTCTTCCCTCGATTTAAAGGCCCCGTTTTTAAGCCGATAGTCCACAATATTTTTAGCCAGTGTGGCACTAAGTCCTGAAACATACATCAGCAAATGTTTACTGGCTGTATTTAAATCAACTCCTACATGGTTCACACAACTTTCCACCACCCGATCAAGGCTTTCTTTTAATCTGGGCTGATTTACATCATGCTGGTACTGGCCCACTCCTATAGACTTGGCATCGATCTTTACCAGTTCACTTAACGGATCCAGCAATCTTCTGCCGATACTAACTGCACCCCGAACCGTAACATCCTGATCCGGGAATTCTTCTCTTGCTACTTCCGACGCAGAATAAATGGAAGCGCCGCTTTCATTTACCTGGAACACACTTACGGGTTTACCAAAATCAACCGACCTGGCCAGTGTTTCCGTTTCACGACCAGCCGTTCCATTGCCAATACCGATGGCTTCGATATCGAATTGCTTAACCAGTTGTTGCAATACCTGTACGCTTTTTTGCCAGTCGTTTTGTGGTGGATGGGGATAGATAGTTGTTGTGTGCAGGAGGTTACCCTGTGCATCGAGGCATACAAGCTTACAACCCGTCCGGTAACCCGGATCGAGCGCCAGTACGCGTTTTGAGCCAAGGGGTGATGCCAATAATAATTGCCGGAGGTTTTCCGCAAATACCTGGATAGCCTCTTCATCCGCTGCTGTTTTTGAACTGAGGCGGAATTCATTTTCAATAGACGGTTTTAATAACCGATCCAGGCTGTCGGCAATAGCGAGTTTTAATTCTTCCGCAGCTGCGGATTTTTTAGTGATAAAAATATCTTCCAGGGTTTGAACAGCAACCGATTTATCAATATTGATATCCATCAGTAAAAAGCCTTCCTTTTCGCCCCGGCGGATAGCCATTATACGGTGTGAGGGGCAATTGACCAGCTCTTCTGAAAACTCAAAATAGTCGCGGTACTTTTGAGCATCAGCTTCTTCTTTTTTGGAACTTAATACCCTTGCTACCAATACGGCTGAAGAAGCAAATTGATTCCTGATAGCTGTGCGTGCCTCCTGGTGTTCTGCAACCCGTTCCGCAATAATATCACGGGCACCCTGTAAGGCTTCCTTTATATCTTTTACTTCTCCTTTCACAAAAGAGGCGGCAGCTTCCGCAGGCAGTTGTTCGCCCTGCAGCATCAAGATCTCTGCCAGGGGTTCCAATCCTTTTTCGATAGCCTGGGTTGCCCTGGTTTTTCGCTTGGGTTTATAGGGCAGGTAAATATCTTCCAACTCGGTTGCATTGATACACTGCTCAATTTTAGCAGCCAATTCGGGGGTTAGTTTACCCAGCCCCTCAATGGTTTTCACCACGGTTTCTTTTCTTTTGGCCAGATCGGTGAAATAAGCAATTTCTTCCACAATGGAGGTAATGACTACTTCATCCAGGTTTCCGGTTGCCTCTTTGCGATAGCGAGCCATAAAGGGTACGGTAGCCCCCTCTGCCTGTAATTCATATACATTATTAACCTGTTTTCCAGTAAGCGACAATTTCTGGGCAATGACGGGCAAATATCTTGGATCCATATACACTTATTTCGGACCGCAAATATAGCCGGATGTGCCATCCAACAACTACTATTTTTTATCCACAAGGATGGCCGCTAGTGCCTGGTTGATTTCTGCTGCCCGATTCATTACCATCAGGTGCCCGGCGCCTTTTATAAAATGGGTAGGGTTGGTAAAGCGGATGGGTAATAAGCGGTCGCCTGTACCATGAATATGATAGAGTTTGCCGGCCGGTGGAGCTGGCTTCCAGTTTAGGATGGCCCCCATTGCCCAACGCAGGAAAGCAGGATCTGATTCCTGAATAATTTTCCGTAGGAGTTCTTTATCTTCTTTGGTTTCGGTCGTAAACAGGCGTTTAGCCAACGAAGCCTGTTTAAATAAACCGATAGGAATTATTTTATGCAGGCGAAGCGGTGCTGCCCAGCGAAAATAAAATGGCAGTTCATGAGCCGATTGGATACTGGCGATCAGAATTGTTTTTTCCGGATGTCTGAACTTACTGATCTCCGTAGCCAGCATACCACCAAAGGATAAACCAACCAGGCACCAGGGCGCATCCTCCGGGATCTGAGCAGCCAGCCGTTGCGCATAATGAGTTAAGGTTTCTGCTGGTTCAGGAGATAGCCAGTTGATGTACTGAACCTTATACCCATCGGGTAACTGAATATGCCGGAACACCCTTTTATCAGCGCCTAATCCCGGTATAAAGTAGACATTCATAGCTGCCATTCTAAAATTGTACCTTAGCGGCCATCTAACAGCACGCTATGGATATAAAAAATAATATTCTCGAAACAATTGGCAATACACCACTGATCCGCCTGAACAAAATTACAAAAGGCGTTCCAGGAACCATTCTTGCCAAAGTTGATTATTTCAACCCGGGCAATTCCATCAAAGACCGGATGGCCCTAAAGATGGTAGAAGTTGCCGAGCAGGAAGGAAAGCTTAAGCCCGGAGGCACCATCATCGAATGCACCAGTGGTAATACTGGAATGGGACTAGCACTTGCTGCCGTAGTAAAAGGGTATAAATGCATTTTTACGACTACCGATAAACAGAGTAAAGAGAAAATGGATATTCTCAAAGCTGTTGGCGCAGAAGTAATTGTTTGTCCCACCAATGTAGAACCCGATGATCCGCGCTCCTACTATTCTGTTGCACAAAGGCTGGCAAGGGAAATCCCCAATGCCTATCACTTTAACCAATACGATAACCTGGCCAACCGCCTGGCGCATTATGAAACAACCGGGCCCGAAATCTGGCAACAGACAGATGGAAAAGTAACCCACCTGGTATGTACGGCCGGAACCGGCGGAACCATTACCGGAACCGCACAATACCTGAAGGAAAAAAACCCGGCCATACAGGTTTGGGCAATTGATGTCTATGGTTCATTATTGACCAAATATTTCAGAACCGGCGAAATAGATATGAATGAAGTGCATCCTTATATTTCGGAGGGATTCGGGGAGGATTTTGTTCCACAGAATTATGACATGTCGGTCATAGATCATTTTGAACAGGTTACTGATAAGGACGGCGCTATTATGGCCCGGCGGCTGGCCAAAGAAGAGGGTCTTTTCTGTGGCTACAGCGCTGGTTCTTGTATACAGGGATTACTACAATTAAAAGCCCGCCTTAAGCCGGATGACCTGGTGGTTTGTATTTTTCACGATCATGGAAGCCGGTATGTAGGAAAAATCTATAATGACCAGTGGATGATGGAGCGCGGCTTTATGGAAGTCAAGACCTTTCGTGATATCGTAAGCGGAAGGGGCCCTAAGCAGCGACTCATTACCATTTCACCCGATAATACAGTTACGGAGGCGGTGGAACTGATGCGTAAATACGATATTGAGCAAATTCCGGTATTCGAAGGGGAAAAACCCGTTGGGGCGGTATCTGAAGGTGGCTTGTTTCAGCAACTATTCTCCAATACGGATATCCGCCAGGCAAAAGTGGAGGAATTCATGGAAAATGCTTTTCCGGTGGTAGAATTTACGACCCCTGTTGAAAAGCTTAGTACGCTGATAAACAAAGAGAATGGGGCGGTATTAAGCAAAGATGAATTGGGCGCTTATCATATTGTAACGAAATACGATGTGTTACAGGCCCTAGGGAAATAAACCGGGGAGATTCGTATTTTTACGATACTCAAAAAGGTACATTAACGGTCACATTTATGTGACCGTTACTAGTTTATAAGTAAAAACCGAACTGTTAAAATTAAGCAAATGCGCTCTTGTCCTTTCTTTAGGGAGCCCCTACTTTTGTACCAGAAGTTGATTGATAATTCAATCACCCAATATCCGGGGAAAAACCAACTATATCCAATATCGACTTGAAAAATCTAATTGAAATCCAATATCAGTCAACTTCCATTTTTTCTAAATCCTAACGTAAAAACCAAGAACCGAAATCAGCACCAAATCCTACGAAAAGCGTAAAACCAACTTGAAGCCAGCGCCAACCAATGTCCAGTAACCATACGTCCAAAACTCTGTGTACTGGTTTCAAGTGTCCAATGTCCGGGTGGAAAACACCAAGTCCTTAAAACCACTATGATTCTTTGGAATCAGATCTTGAAATCCGGTACCCTCCTGCCCTTTAGCTCGTCCAAGCTGTTTGGCAGGAGGCCGATAGTGGTCTTTCAGGCACCTCAGTTGCCCCGTTTTTATCATCCATACACCCTGACCGCTGTTTACAGCGCCTCACTGTACCATCCGCCACCTTATGAAGCTATCGGTCGATAGCCCCTAACCTCTTCCATTTTTCTGTGCCGTCCATGGCCTGTGCTTACCCTGCCTTACCGTAGTTCCGTTTCCCGGCTTTTGCTGTACTGGTTTCAATTGTCATAACAACCTGACAATTGGTACTGCTGCAACAAAAGCTTTCTTATTTTGTGCCCAAAACCAGTGGCTAGATTCATTGACCAGACCGGCACCGTTGTAGAACTACCAACAGTTCCTTCGCGGATCGTATCGCTGGTACCTTCCCAGACAGAATTACTATATACACTCGGGCTGGATAGGGAACTGGTTGGTTTAACCAAATTCTGTGTGCATCCTGAAACCTGGTTTCGCAGCAAAGCAAGAATTGGTGGCACCAAAACAGTGCACCTCGATAAACTTATTGAGCTAGCCCCCGACCTGGTACTTGCTAATAAAGAAGAAAACCTGCAGGCAACGGTAGAAGCAATCCGGGAAAAGGTTCCGGTTTGGACAAGCGATGTAACCAACCTGGGTACGGCGCTGGACATGATCGTAAAAATTGGGGAGTTGGTGGGCAAGGTGCAAAAGGCCCGTGAACTGGTGGATCAGCTGAAGCAGGCATTTTTTACCCTTCGGCCAGTTTCCCGGCCACTGCGAACGGCCTACCTGATCTGGAAAAAACCCTATATGTCCGTTGGCGCCGACACCTTTATTTACGATATGCTGATCCGTTGCGGATTTGATCCTATAACCAGGGAACAAACCCGCTACCCGGCAATAGAACCGGAAGCACTACGAGCCGCTGCTCCCGAGCTGATCTTACTTTCTTCAGAGCCTTACCCATTCCGCCAAAAGCACGTAAGGGAATTAGCAGAATTGTTACCGGGCGCAATTATCCGGCTGGTAGATGGGGAATATTTCAGTTGGTATGGCAGCAGAATGCTGGGCGCTCCTGCCTATTTTCAGGATTTGATTGATCAGCTTGGTGTAAATCCCTAAATTGATCTCCATTACTTAAATAAACTGTCAACTTGTTTTCAGCTTTTCGTTCCGGCTTTTCACGCGGCGAACCAGACCGCCCTTCGCGGAAAAAACCGATGTTTCCGGTTAGTTCCGCCCTGCGCAATTTTCTGAAACACCATGGAAGAGAGGTAAAATTACCCGTCGCTTACCGAGATCTGCAGCGGTTCACCTATTCGGTTCCACTAAAAGACAAAGAGGGCTTGGATACAATGTGGGAAACCGTGGTTTATGACCTGCGGGAATGGGAATATATAAGGGAGGGACTTATCCGGATTTATGCCTTGTTGCGAACCGAAGGTGATATGACCTTCAGTAAACACCTGGATGTAGCCAGGATCGATTATTGTGCATTCGGTAATTCGCAGCCCTTCCGGATCCGGATTGTGAATAAATTCAACGATAACTACGATCACTATTACATTAAGGTGGCGGATGCTTCGAGGATATACGGCTTGGAACTGGAGCATATGTTATCGCCGAACCGGATCACCTACCTTACCAACAACCATACATTGGTAGAGGAACATATACCCGGTATACCCGGTGATGTTTTTATTCAACAGCACCTGAACAGGCCGGATACCAATAAAATCCGAATTGCCAAAGAGTTTGTCAAATTCAATGAGCGTTGTTTTGTACGGCTGCTGGGAGATATGCGAAGTTATAATTTCGTAATTGACATTACCCCCGATATTGAGGATTACCAGTACCGGATCCGGGCCATCGATTTTGATCAGCAATCCTACGAAGGCCGGAAGAGCCTTTACCTGCCGCAGTTTTTTAAAGAAAACTACCCGCTGGTTGAAACCACGCTTAAACACCTGAACCGCGACAGTATTGAACAGTACCAGACAGAAGAGCGTACTATGATGACCTTCCGGCTGGTGGCAGCACGCTACCGGATCAAGGAATTACTGGACATTATGGGAAAAGACACTATTTCCACCCCGGAAAAACTGCAGCAATTATCAGGTGAGCTGAGCGAACTGCACCATCGGCACAAAGGTTTGCTGCGGGTCCAAAACATGGGACAGTTGGTTAAAGAGCACCTCAAAGTTTGCTTACGTAAAAACCTGCTCCTGATTCCCCGGTTTGGGGGGCGATCGGAGGATTGAGCTATAATTTGCTATATTAGCGCTTCTTTTAACGATTATAGTTGTTTGTTTTATCAACTTAACCAACCAATAGACAATGAGTAAGTACAGTGCAGGCGTTCTTTTCGGCGATGAATTGGAAGCCCTTTATAAAGACGCCAAAGCCAACAAATTTGCGATGCCAGCGGTAAATACGATCGGAACTGATTCCATCAATGCTACGCTGGAAACTGCAGCTAAAGTAAATTCCCCGGTTATTATTCAGTTTTCCAATGGCGGCGCACAGTTTATGGCCGGTAAAGGAATGCCCAATGACAAATTACAGGCAAATATTTCAGGGGCGATTTCCGGCGCCCTCCATGTTCATAATGTTGCGAAATACTACGGTGTTCCGGTGGTACTACACACGGACCACGCGGCTCATAAATGGTTACCCTGGGTGTCTGCGCTGATAGATGCAGGCGAAACTTTTCATAAAGAGAAAGGCCAGCCATTGTTTAGTTCTCATATGCTGGATTTATCGGAAGAGAGCCTGGAAGAGAATATCCAGACTTCGGCCAGTTTTTTCAAGAGAATGCAACCACTTGGAATGGGTATTGAAATTGAATTGGGTGTAACCGGAGGGGAAGAAGACGGGGTAGACAACAGTGGGGTAGAGAATGACAAATTATATACACAACCGCAACATGTGGCGTATGCTTATGAAGAACTGGGCAAAATTGGCCGGTTGTTTACGGTAGCTGCGGCTTTTGGAAACGTGCATGGAGTTTACAGTCCGGGTAATGTTGAACTTCGTCCGGAGATCCTGAAGAACAGCCAGGACTATATCAAGCAGCAGTATCATACAGAGGATAAGCCGGTATTTTTTGTATTCCATGGAGGAAGCGGATCTCCGAAAGAGCAGATTCATGAAACCTTGGGGTATGGTGTTATCAAAATGAATATTGATACGGATATGCAGTGGGCTTTTTGGGAAGGGGTATTGGGCTATTACAAGAAGAATGAATTGTACCTGCAGGGGCAGCTCGGAAATCCGGAGGGACCAAATAAGCCGAATAAGAAGTATTATGATCCGAGAGCCTGGTTGCGCAAGGGGCAGGATCAATTCGTACTGCGTTTGGAAGAAGCGTTTTCAGACTTGAATTGTATTAACCGCAATGCATAAGCGTCAGACAGGTGTTAGAACGCTGTTCTGACAGGCTGTTATTGATACGGTATAAAAAGAACGGCCGACTCAGTTTTGAGTCGGCCGTTTGGTGTCAGACAGGTGTTAGAACAAGTATCAGATGAGTATTGCAACACCTGTCTGACGCCTATTCCGTTATTCGGGCATCAAAACAGCACGGAACAGATTTTTGCCATTAAACAGCAATTGGGCCGCCTGTTGAATTTCTTTTACGGTTAACTTATTTACCATAGCCTCATAGTTCAGGAAATAAGCAGGATCGCCACCCTCTGCAGCCTGCCTCACCAATTCCTCCAACCAGCTCCCATTTTCTTTCTGACTGGTTTTATATTGTTCTATCCATTGCTTTTTTACCTTATTCAGATAAGAGGTATCCGCACCTTTTTGCGTAATCCAGTTAATCTCCGACTCCACCGCCTTCAATAAAGTATCTACCTTTTCCGGACCACAAGGCAATTGCAGCACCATCGAATAACTGGAGTATGGGTATTTCGAAACATCCGCAAAAAAACCACCTCCATATATTCCCTGAATTTTTTCCCTCAACTCTTCAATTACCCGGATATTCAATATTTCCGCAATCGCATTTGCCTTTAATTCCAGCTCCTGGCTATACGGCAGTTCACCTGTATAAAAATTCAGGATAAGACTTTTTTGTTCCTTCCCTTTCCGAACCACCAACTCTTTTTTCCCGGTTATAGGCCGAACCTTATTGTCTTTTTTTGCAACTTTTATACCCGTAACCGGCAAACTTCCCAGATAGGTTTCAATCAGTGGTATAAGCTCCGCCTCTTTAAAACTACCTACAAAAACAAACTCCATTCCCGTTGCATCCCCCAGGCGCTCCTTGTAAATTTCCAGCATACGATCCAACCCGAGGCGCTGAAAATATTCGACCTTCGGAAATACGATCGGCGCCAGCGGATTATTATTGTACATGACCTGGTTCAGGGTATCCAGGAAAGACGCCTGAGGATTTGCCGACAAAGCCGCATACTGCGCAATCGAACGTTGTTTGTATGCGCTGAACAACGCCGTATCGCGGCGAGGTGCAGTCATATATAAATAGACCAGTTGTAAAAGTGTTTCAATATCTTTTTTTCCCGAAGATCCATTGAACCCATCCGTTACTTCTGCTATAGAAGGGGTCAGACTAACCGTTTTCCCTGCGAGCGCTTTCTTAAGATCTGCCGGAGAAAAATTACCTACCCCCATCGAACTAACTACCTGCACGGCAAATTGGGCATTGTATTTATCGGCTACTCCATATAAATTTCGTCCGCCGTTTTTGGTAGCTGCCATTAAAATCTGGTCATCCTTAAAAGTGGTTGGTTTCATTGTTACCACCACTCCGTTAGTTAAGGTAACCCTGGTAACCCCCATCTTACTCTCCTTTTCTGTTTTGATCACCTTACCGGCTTTCGGAACAGCCGGTAATAAAGAAGCGGTTACTTCTTTTTCCACATACGGATTAATAGTTTTTTTCTCGTTCTCTGACAGAACAGACAGCAACTGCTTTTCATCCGGCAATACCTCCGATGAAGCCTTTTCAGGCCCCGTTACATACAAGAGCTGATTGCTTTCGTGCAGGGCATTTTTGGCCATTGCATTCAATTCTTCCAAACCTATACCGGGCACCAATTCCCTGGTTAGCTGAAATTCTTTCTCAATACCAGGGATGACCTCACCTGTTAAAAAATTAGCTATATATTCTTCTACCCAAACTTGGGATTCGGTTTTATCGCGATTATTATACGCTCTTTCCAAGGCATTCAGCAATGTTTTTTTCGATCGCTCCAGTTCAGATGCAATAAAACCATACCTATATACACGCTGCAATTCTGTACTCAAGGCATCGAGCCCTTTTTTAATATCCCCGGTACCCACAAAAGCAACAGCCCGAAAATTTTCATACCCCCGTACAAATTCCCCAAAACCAGCGCCCGCGCCTACAAAAGGCGGATTAGCCTGTTGCGTAAGCTCCTGAAGGCGCTGATTCAACATATTGGAAAACAACTGGCGGATCAGGTCTTTGCGATAGCCACCCACCGTCCGGTCAGGCTTCGCCTCATGAATGGGATAATTGATATTTATTGAATAACCAGTGGCCTCTTTATCAGTTACCACCAATGCTTCACTGGCCGCATAAGCAGGAATTTTGACTGGCTCCCTCTTGCGCTCATTAAGCGGGTTCTTAAGTCCTGCAAAATGTTTTTTTATTAGCTCCTCTGCTTTAACCGGATCCACATCGCCCACTACAAAAACCGCCATCAGGTTTGGCCTGTACCAGTCTGCATAATATTTACGGATACGATCTGGCTTAAAACTTTTAATAACGGCTTCTGATCCTATCGGTAACCGAACGGCATATTTCGATCCGGCAAATAATTTAGGATATACCTGCCGCATCATCCTATCCTGCGCCCCTTTCCCCAGACGGCTTTCTTCCAATATAATGCCTCTCTCCGATTCAATATCTTCATCCAGGTAAGTTACCTGATGTGCCCAATCCTCCAGTACCTGGAATCCCTTCTCCAGGTTTCCCGGTTTATCTACCGGGATTGGCAGCATATAAATTGTTTCATCAAAACTGGTATAGGCATTCAGGTCGTTTCCAAAACCTACTCCGATATCCTGTAAAAAAGAAATCAATTCGTTTTTCTTGAAATTTTTCGTGCCGTTAAAAGCCATGTGCTCCGCCATATGTGCCAACCCCTGCTGGTCCTCATCTTCGTTAATGGACCCTGCATTTACAGCCAGCCTTAATTCCACTTTCTTCTCCGGTTTTTTATTCTGCCGGATATAATAAGTGAGGCCATTTTCAAGTCTCCCGATTTTTACGGCAGCGTCGGGTAATAGAAGTGCTTCCGGATTATTTTGCGCCAGTATAGATTCAGCTGTTGCAAACAGGACGATAAACAGCCATATCCGCTTGGCAGAAAAATTATTTTTTTTCATATTAAAGGCATTGTTCGTGAACGAATCTACAATCAATCCTAAAAAAAACCAGCTAAGCTCCCGGCACTGGCTTAATATACCTGAACACCGCCATTCGCTAAGGCAGGATCGCTTCGATTACTTTACCGACGGTACCATTTGGCATCTGAATATGTAATAAGGCTGCTATGGTTGGTGCAATATCTGACATGGTAACTTCCCTGGTTGAACGGCCGGGTTTTATATTCCATCCATACCAAACCAAGGGTATATGCGCATCGTAGGGATTCCATAAGCCATGTGTAGTACCGGAAGCACCACCATCAATATACTGGGGATATAATATAAATTGAACATCGCCTCCCCTGTTGGGGTCATAGCCATTGGCGATCATGGTTTTTAATTTATCGGGCAATGTTGTTTCAGACAGTTCTGCGATGTCAAATGAGCGCATTACTTCTGGTTGTGCCTGCATATAGCGCACCACGGTTTCCGTAATCTTCTCTTTATCGAGCCCCAGGCTATCGATCAGTTTCCTGTTCAGATGCACCTGGTAATTGTACATGCTTACCACCAGGTTGGGCTGCCCATATTTTTCTTTTAATAAGGCGTTGAGCGCGCCGCTGCATTTCCCGTCATCAAAAGTGCCAGCCGGAATTTTATGTTCTTTCATAAAGCCCGGAATATGTGCAACACCATGATCGGCTGAAATAAAAAACAGGTACTGTCCTTTACCGATTTCCTTGTCCAGGAAATTAAAGAAATCGCCGAGTTCTTTATCGAGCCGAAGATAGGTATCCTCTATTTCAACGGAATTCGGACCAAAGGAATGCCCGATATAGTCCGGCGAAGACAAACTTACTGTGAGCATATCTGTAACGGCTCCTTTACCTAACGCCTCTCCTTTTATGGCTGCTTTTGCCAGCTCCAGCGTTAGCGTATTACCAAAGGGCGTAGCCGCAATAGCCCCGTAATTTTTCCCTATCATGCCTTTCAGATCATAGGGATGCGCCGTAGCATTTGCACCTAATGGTTTGCTTTTATAGGGTTTGGCTTCCCGTTCACTGTTCACATAGGTATCAATAGGATACAATGTTTGCCAACCTGTTTCATAATACTTATCCACCCATTTGGCAGCATTAAAATCATTTACCCAGGCAGGCAAATCAGACCGGTAATACGTGGAAGTGATCCAGTTACCGGTGCTACCATCGTACCAGTAGGCAGCATTGGCTGAATGCCCTGCAGGAAGAATGCCACCCCTGTCTTTGATGGCAATACCAATCAGTTTGGATCGAAAATTCGTAGCCAGCTTCAACTCATCGCCAATCGTAGTTGTATGCATATTGCGGGGACTCATTTGACCGGCCTTGGAATTGCTTCCTACCGCAGTTACCGAAGCGTCTTCCACGCAATAAACGGTACGGTTCAGGCGCTGATCATACCAGGCATTCCCGGTTATACCGGTTATTGCAGGAACACTTCCCGTATATATGGTACTATGGCCACAGGCAGTAACGGTAGGGGCATATGGAATAAATGCATTCTCATTGGAAAAGCCCTGTTTCAGCAGCCGGTTAAATCCACCGTTGGCCTGGTAACGATCCTGGTACCGGTACAGGAAATCCCATCGCATCTGATCTACCACCATACCGATAACCAGTTTAGGCCGATTTACACCGGCAGGGGCGGCGGTTTTCTGTGGAACCTGGGCCTTGGCGCCCGAGATCGCCAAACTAGCCATATAAACCAGAACAAAGCGTTGAAGCATATTGGTTTTTTTGCAAATATAGTTCCCCAGAGAAGATAAGTTCCGTTCGGGAGATTCATAACAAAGGCTTAAAAAAACTACCTTTGCGGGAATTTTAAACCCATAATTACTCAATACATATGGCAGATATCTTCGAGAAGCTGGTGAAAGATGGCGGACCAATCGGTCAACACATGAAACGGGCGCACGGTTATTTTGCATTTCCGAAACTGGAAGGCGAACTGGGCAGCCGGATGTTCTTCCGCGGAAAAGAACGGATTGTGTGGAGTTTGAATAATTACCTGGGATTGGCGAATCACCCGGAAACCCGGAAGGCAGACAGCCTTGCGGCCGAGAAATGGGGAATGGGCTATCCGATGGGCGCCCGCATGATGAGCGGAAACAGTGTTTACCACGAGGAATTGGAAAAAGTACTCAGCCAGTTTGTTAATCGGGAAGACGCCATGCTGCTCAATTTTGGGTACCAGGGAATCATGAGTTGCATTGATGCGCTGGTGAACCGGAGAGATATAATTGTATATGATGCGGAATGCCATGCCTGTATTGTTGATGGCATCCGTATGCACCTTGGCTACAGCTATACTTACAAGCACAACGATATTGAAGATTGTGAAAAACAATTGCAGCGTGCTACGAAAATGGCGGAAAAAACAGGGGGAGGCATTCTCTTGATTACTGAGGGCGTATACGGAATGAGTGGAGACCAGGGCAAACTCAAAGAAATTGTTGCATTAAAAGCAACTTATGAGTTCCGGATATTAATTGATGATGCACATGGATTTGGTGCCATGGGCCCCACTGGTGCCGGAGCCGATGAAGCCCAGGGATGCCAGGCAGGAATCGACCTCTATTTTTCCACTTTTGTTAAATCCATGGGTAGTATTGGAGCATTTATTGCAGGCCCCAAAGACGTACTTGCGTACCTGCGGTATAATACCCGCTCCCAGATTTTCGCCAAAAGCCTGCCGATGATCATTGTTGAAGGCATGCTTAAACGTATGGAAATGCTCAAAACCATGCCTGAATTACGCGAAAAACTATGGCATGTTACCAATTCTCTCCAAAATGGCCTGCGCGAAAAAGGATTTGACCTGGGCAAAACAAATACCATGGTAACGCCTGTTTATATGAAAGGCGATGTTCCAGAAGCTACCGCCATGGTACTTGATCTGAGAGAAAACTATAATATATTCTGCTCCATTGTAGTATATCCTGTAATCCCTAAAGGACAGATCATATACCGCCTGATTCCCACAGCAGCGCACACAGAGGAAGATATACGTCTAACCCTCCAGGCGTTCACGGAAACCAAAGCTAAACTGGATGCTGGGGAGTATAAGGTGGCGGAGATCCCGGATATGGCAGAAGCGATGTGAGAGTAAGGGAGAAGGGAGAATGAAAATCAGAAGGGAGGCTCTTGCCTCCCTTTTTTATTGTGTAGGAGGAGTACTAAGGGATAAAACAAAAAAATCCCGCCGTAAACGGCGGGATGCACTAATCAAATACCATTAACCATTAAACCTTATCCTATGAAAATTCAAATATAAGATGTTAATGAGTAAACATTAGTTGCATCAACCGTATTTTTTTTGGGGTACACGACAGAATTTGACGTAAATCAATCATTCATAAGTATTTCCTTATGAAAAAAGATCGATCTGCAGCCGGTTTCCTGCCCTTGTAAAGGCAGCGTAAAAAAGGGACAGGATAAAGATCCCGTCCGAATTATTTCCAATATCCTATGAAAAACCAGTTATAAAGAGAAAATTTTGAAGCAAAGCGTTGCAAGGATGTTAAAATTATTCAGCACTTTAATGTGATTTTAATCTCACCACTTTCGCTTAAACCCTTTCTGGTAAACCGGAAAAGGAGTTCCTGGATAAGCTTTATCTCCAAAATATTTAACGATGGGCTCCAATTCATGTGGCGCCATAAAGCCTGGTATCGCCTGAGGCGCCTCCCCGGGAGAAGGAATAATAACTGTAGTGGGATACGATAATTGCCCGCCCGTAAAATAGAGCGCTATATCATTGGTCTTATAGGAGGGATTAAATGAAAAGGTTTTTCCCATCCATTGATAAGAAGTTTTAGCTTCTGCATCAAGTTTTACCACATAAAAATGCTCATTCAGGTACTGCACCACTTTAGGATTACGGTAGGTCCGTTTATCCATTACCTTACACCAGCCGCACCAATCGGTATACAAATCAATTAATACAGGCCGGGGAGCCTTTTTACCAGCTTCTTCCGCTTCCTGCAAGCTCATCCATCGGATATCCTTTCCCGTTACCTGCTGCGCCCCTGCACCAAAACCGCTGGCCAACACGAATAAAATGGCAATAAACCTATGCATGTTACATTTGTTAGTACTAAAATAACGAATCCAGATGCAAAGAATTGTTATAGCTATTACAGGGGCAAGCGGCTCGATCTATGCACAACTGTTGCTTGAACGACTGCTTCAGCTTCGTTCTCAATGGGAGGTCGTATCGGTGATTATGACAAAAAATGCAAAGGAAGTATGGAAAACCGAGCTGGACAATGAAAGTTTTCTGGCCTTCGAACAGCAGGGTATCCGCTTTCATGATAAACATGATTTCGCCGCTCCTTTTGCTAGTGGTTCAGGGCAATTCGGCACTATGATCATTATCCCCTGCTCTATGGGCACATTAGGCAGGATTGCAGGTGGACAATCGGACGACCTCATAACCCGGGCGGCCGATGTAATCCTCAAGGAAAGAAGGAAGCTGATTTGTGTGGCCCGGGAAACCCCCTATAACCTGGTTCATATAAGAAATATGGAAACCATAACCCTGGCAGGTGGTATTATTTGTCCGGCTACCCCCTCCTTTTATTCCCGCCCCTCCACTATCAACGAACTGGCACTTACCGTGGTAGACCGGGTGCTGGACCTGGCTGGACTGGATAATAAGACCTATCGATGGGGATCGGCATAAAATTCTTGCTTACATTTGAATAACTAATTGTTATAACTTGTTCAGTTTTGAATATCAATCTAATAACTACCGCCTCCTACTAAGTAGCCTGGCACAGGAACTGGGCGTGCAAATGCAGGGAAATACCCTTGTTTACCCGCCGCATTTTGCAGATGGATATTCTACGGTAATTGAATTACCGAACGGCTTACAAGCAATCCTATCGGACTATACACTTAATGATCATTTTCATCTCAAACGCAACAAAACAACGGAAGAGTTTTATGTACTCCGTTACGAAGAATTCCGGATTGAAGACGAGCTTACCTTAAAAATTGATGGCGATGTATTATCTACCAAAAACGAACATCATGCCGGCATCTTTCTAACGAGTTCTTTATTTGATGTGGCTTATTTAGGTAGAAAAGGCAGCCATAACAAGGGAATTAATATCCTGTTTGATAAAGAATGGCTGGCCAATCACCTGCAAATTACAGACCCGGAGGAAGTGCTTTCAACCTATCTCCAGTTAAAAACGGCCTCCTTCACGATGGAACCCATCGATAACGAATACCGGCGTTATTTCACAGAAATGATGCAGATCGAAGCCACTAATCCATTAAGAATGGCCACCATTCAGAATCGGATCATGCTGTTGATTGAGCGGTTTTTTAGCCGTCTCTACGAACGAAGTAAATCCGTATTAACCAGTCCCAAGATATCTCGGTATGATATTCACCAGCTAATGCATATAGAGGCGCTGCTGACAGAAAACATCCTTAACCGACCCCCTACCATCGACCAACTGGCACAGGAAGCGGCTATGAGTTCTGCAAAATTAAAAAAGCTGTTCAAGGAAGTGTATGGCACCAGTATTTATGCCTATTACCAGAAACAACGGATGACCGTTGCCAGGGATTTATTATTAAGCGGCGACTATACTGTTAAGGAAGTTGGCCTACAGATAGGCTATTCCAACCTTAGCAATTTTGCCGCCGCTTTTAAAAAAGAATTTAACCTGCTTCCTAGTGAAATAAGGGCCTGAGCCAATTTAACGCAGGTCTATCTCCTCTACTCCAGGGTATTTTTTCTTATCAAAAACAAATTGTGCATCCGGTATAACGGCTTTTCCATTAAAATTGGAAACCGTATAAGTGTACACATTGCCGTTCTTTTCTAAAATTTTTGCACTATAAATAGCTTTCTGTGCTTTATCCACCATCAGGTACACTTTGTGGAAGGCTTTGGATTTATCCACCGGCGTTAGCTCAATTTCCTGCACCAGCTTCGCACCGATTTTTTTCTCTCCATTCAATTTGTACAGAAAATCCTTATCGTAAAAATTGGTGAATAGTTTTTGTGGCGTCAATGCATTCTGGCCTCCATCCATTTTAGTAATGGTAACTTCATTAGCAGCTTTATCATAAGTCCATACGGTTGAACCATCACTGAAAATTTCCTGCCCGGATATACTCACCCGGTATTTTCCGCCTTTCATATAAACGGTTCCAGCTTTTTCTCCCTGAACTTTCCCCTTACCATCTTCCACTTTCAGCGTAAACCCGGATTGTACCGCTTTAAATGTCTTAAATTTTGCACTAACGCCGTCAAGTATTTGTTTGGCCGCAGGATCGGACTGGGCCATACTGATGGAGGCAGAACCAAAACCTATAAAAAAAGCAAGGAGTGTTAAAAGTTTATTCATGTGCTCAATTTGAAATAAGGTGCAAAGATAATTGTTTGAATTACTGTATACAGACTACAATTAGAATGCAGGGATTAATTCTCTATGGGTCTTTAAGCTGGTTTTAACAGATTTCGCTCAAAATCCACCAAAATAACCATTTTATCTACCTGTTGGCTATATAATCTTCCAGCTCGTGTTCCGTTTTGATCAATACTTCACGCGCTTTGCTCCCCAAATTGGGGCCTACCACACCCGCCGCTTCCAACTGATCCATCAAACGACCGGCGCGGTTATAACCCAGTTTCATCCTTCGTTGTAAGAGCGATGTTGAGCCTATTTGGTTGGCAACAATAAGGCGCGCGGCTTCTTCAAACAGCGGATCCTTATCTCCCAGATCAAAATCCTTGCCTTCCATGTCTTTTTCGTCCACATATTCCGGCAGTAAAAACGCCTGCGGATAGCCGCGCTGGTCGCCTATAAAATCGGTTACATCTTCTACTTCCGGTGTATCTACAAAAGCACACTGGAGCCGGGTTAACTCACCGTTATAGGAGATCAGCATATCTCCTTTTCCGATCAGCTGCTCTGCCCCGCCGGCATCCAAAATAGTTCGGCTATCAATTTTAGACGACACTTTAAACGCTATCCTGGCCGGAAAATTGGCCTTAATGGTTCCGGTAATAATATTTACGGATGGACGCTGGGTGGCAATGATCAGGTGTATTCCTACCGCCCTTGCCAGCTGAGCCAGCCGCGCAATAGGCATTTCCACTTCTTTACCGGCGGTCATGATCAAATCGGCAAATTCATCAATTACCAGCACTATAAACGGCAGGAACTGGTGCCCTTTCTGGGGGTTCAGCTTCCGCTTAATAAACTTCTCATTGTATTCCTTAATGTTCCGGGTACCCGCTTCTTTTAACAGGTCATAGCGGTTATCCATTTCAATACAGAGCGCATTAAGTGTGTTGATCACTTTTTTGGTATCCGTGATAATGGCTTCTTCCTCCCCGGGCAGTTTTGCCAGAAAATGATGCTCAATTGTACGATAAATGCTTAATTCTACTTTTTTGGGGTCTACCAATACAAACTTCAGTTGAGACGGGTGCTTTTTATATAATAGCGATACCAGGATAGCATTTAATCCTACCGATTTACCCTGTCCGGTTGCACCAGCCATCAGCAGGTGGGGCATGGCGGCCAGGTCTACGATGAAATTTTCATTATCAATCTTTTTGCCAATAGCGATCGGTAAACTAAAGGTATTGTGCAGAAATTTGTCTGAGCTGAGCAGGGTTTTCATGCTCACTACCGTTTTTTTAACATTCGGTACTTCGATCCCGATCGTTCCCTTACCAGGAATAGGGGCAATAATCCGGATACCGAGGGCGGCCAGGCTCAGCGCGATATCATCTTCCAGGTTCTTGATCCTGGATATCCGCACACCGGCAGCAGGTACAATCTCGTATAAGGTTACCGTTGGCCCAACGGTGGCACTTATTTTCTGGATATTGATATCATAGTTTTTGAGGGTATTGATGATCTGGTTTTTATTCATCTCCAGCTCAGCAGGGTCCTGTACAATTTTTTCGCTGCCATGTGTTTCCAGCAGATCAAGTCCCGGGTATTTATAATCGCGTAAATCCAGGGTGGGCTCATAAGGAGGCAACTCCAGGTCTGTTTTTTCCTCTTCTTCTCCCGGTGTTTCTTCCGGCATCACCTTTATTTCAAGCGGTAATTCATGTTCCGCCACCGGTTCCGCTTTCCGCGGCAGAATAACTACCGGGTGTTTGGCTTCTTCCCGGGGTTCAGGTAATACCGGCTGTTCTTCCTGCACAGGCTCTTCTGCTTCCGGCTCAACCGGTTCATCCCGCTCAATAATATCAAAAGGCACCGGCATTTCCTCCTGGGTTGGAGGCACTACCACAATTCCCCCTTTTTTCTTCAGTCCGTTTTTCTTTGCCAGGGATTCCTCTACTATAAGTTTTGCACCCTCCTCCTCCTCTGGTTCATTGTCCTCATCGGAAGGGGCAAGTGCGCCTTCTTCCGCTGCAGACACGGCAACTGCCCCGGTTTTGCGAACCGGCAGCTGCGGCATTTTAGGAACGGAGAATACCGGGTTAAAGCGCCAGATAAAATAGGCAATTCCACCAAGCAATAATACTGCTGCAGCACCAATTGTACCCAGGAAACTGGTCAGCCATTTACTGATCATGTTTCCAACGGCACCTCCCCAGGCAAAACTACTGGTACCGGAAAAAAAAGCCAGGCTGACGCTGAAATAGAATAAACCCACCAACACATACCGCATATTACGCCCCACCCGAAAAATCTTTTTCCTGAATAAAAGGTTGGCGCCCAGCACAAAAAATAAACTGCAGATGAAATAAGAGGCCAATCCAAAGCCTTTATAAAAAAAGAAATGAGATACCCAGGCCCCCAGCCGGCCCAGCAGGTTGGCTACTTTAATATCTTCGGCAAACAGGAAATAACTTCCTCCCCTGAATACCTTATCCTGGTCAGCTTTCCAGGTAAACAAATAGGAACTGAACGCAATAAACAGAAAGACAGCCAGCAACAAACAAACCGCACCGATTATTTTAAGGGTTCGCTCATCCTTTACCAGCTTTTTTACTTCTACCTGTTCCTCTTTATCCGGGCGCAGATCCACCGCATCTGGTCGTGATTTTTTCTTGGTCTTCACCTTATTCGCCATAAACACAAATATACATGCTGAGCAGGCTGGAAATAAATTGTATTTTGCCGTATCCGATAGGGTGTGAAAAAACGCATGGCCAAGTCAATTAAACCTACTTACCTACGAACCTCATTTGCTTACCTGCTGCCGGCCCTGCTGTGGCTGTTAGCCAGCGATCTCCAGGCTCAGCACCGGCCAGGATGGGATACAATTAAAACCAGTCAGATCCGCTTTTTCTATTCCATCCAGCAGCAAACAGGTCTTTATATCGACAGTTCCGAAGAGGCAGAAAAAGGACAAATGCGGCAATTACCCGCTCTCCAGGCTGTTTCCGACAATTTAGAGAAAAGAATTCCCAGCTATTTTGTCGGCAAACCTATTTTTTTGCAGTTTACGGTCTACAACGATGCAGATACCGCTACCAGTTTTTATTTTCTACCCGGTTTCTACTTTGAAGACATTGATTTATTCCGTTATAACAACCAAAGCAGGGAACTGGAACCCGCCCCCGAATACCCCGGCGAAGGAATTTTTAACCCGAATGTTGTCAGCAAACTTATCCTGAAACCCCGCGAAACAGCTACCTATGTTACGAAACTAAGTTTCATAAAAACAACCATCAACACTATTACCCCTACCCTATCCTATGGTTATTTCTTACCTACCCTGCTTACGGAGGTTCAGAATCAGCGGAAAATAAATACTATCATTACTTTTCTGGTTTGCGGCATAATGCTGATGATGATATTTTATTCGCTGGCAGAATTCTACATAAACCGGAACCGGGTCTTTTTGTATTATTCCGCTTACGCCATACTATTGGGTATAATGTTTTTTTTCAAAGCCTACCTGTATAAAACACCCAGCCCCTCCAACTACTTCTTTGAATCCTATTTTGATTTTATGTTACAGGCGGGAGGCACCTTGTTTTATTTCATGTTCCTCCGGAAATTCACCCAATCGGCCACGCAGTTCCCTTTACTCAATAAGGTTTTGCTTATTCAGCAGGCAATTACTATTTCCGGCATGCTTGTATTTACGGTACTGCATTTCTTCAGCAGCAATTTCAGCTTTCAGAACCAAATAGAAAATATTGTAAAATATGCCTGGTCGGCCTGCACCATCTTTTTTATCGCCTTTGCAGTAATCAGGCGGCACCACCTGCTGACCTACCTGGCCATAGGACATTGCTTTTTATTTTTAGGAGGGTTATTATCACTGTTCCTCATTAATTCATCGTACCGGTTCAACCATCACCTGGCATCGCTCATGAATGATTCTTTATTCTGGTATGAAATGGGCATTCTCTTTGAACTGATGTTTTTCCTGATTGCCCTGTCTTATAAAAACAGGCTCGATATTTCCAGCAGGGCAAGGGAAAAAGAACGATTACTGATGGAATATGAAAAAAGTGCCATTGAAAGAAAAATGGCCATCCTGGCGGCCAAACAAGAGGAGAGAAACCGAATCTCTGCAGATATGCACGATGAACTGGGATCGGGCGTTACCGCTATCCGCCTTATGAGTGAACTGGCCAAAACAAAAATGAAAGACTACAGCCTTCCGGAACTCGAACGCATATCAAACTCGGCCAATGACCTGATCAGTAAAATGAATACGATCATCTGGACCATGAAAAACTCAAACGATACGGTCGATAACATGATTGCCTATGTTCGTTCTTATGCTGCGGAGTTTTTCGACACTACAGAAATTCGTTGTTTGGTGGAGTATCCGGAGAACCTGCCGAATATAGAAATGAGTGGTGAAAAAAGAAGGAATGTATTTTTATGTATTAAGGAAGCGCTGCATAATACACTAAAGCACTCCCAGGCCACGGAAGTTAAAATCATTTTCAAAATCGGCCCTCATTTGGTTATCCAGATCATCGACAACGGAATCGGGGTAAAAGAAAGTAATATGCGCGAATTCAGCAACGGACTTACGAATATGAAAAAAAGGATGGATACCATTGATGGGCACTTTAATATCCGGGATGAAAATGGCACTACGGTAACTTTAAGTATTCCGCTTCAGTAGAGCCAGAAAAAGAAGGACCCAGCCAAGTACCAGAAAAAGTCCGCCAACAGGTGTAATTAAGCCAAGTTTGGAAAGTCCGACAGTTTCGGTTGCTTTCAGAAAAGTAAGCAGGTAGAGCGATCCGCTGAATAAAAAAATTCCCACCCAAAATGATTGTGCCGCTCTTTTAAGCAATGAAGATGGATAATGAATAGAGATCAACCCGGTAGCCAGCAGGGCAAACACATGGTAAAAATGATACCGCACGCCGGTGTCGAAGGTAGTTACGGTTTCGGCTGGCACCAATTGCTTTAAGCCATGCGCTCCAAAAGCGCCTAATATAACAGCCAGTGCACCTAGTATTGCCGCACCGGATAAAATGGATCTACTCATTTAGTATAGCTTCTTTGATTTGTTCGAGCGACAGTTCTTCTTCATGCAACGATAAATGCGCCTGCTCATAGTACATTTTCCTGTCGTGCAGTTTTTTAATAATAAAGGATTTCATATCCTCATCGGGGATATCGCGCAGGAGTGGACGATGTTGTTTTTCTTTAAGTAAACGGTCTATCAGCACGGCCGTTGCAGTATTGAGCCAGATCACTTTCCCATGCTCTTTCATATAATCAATATTCCCGAAAAAACATGGTGTACCGCCACCACAGGAAAGCACAAACGCTTCGTGGCCATTGGTAAGGTTGATAAGAGTGTCTTTTTCAAGCAGGCGAAAATATTCTTCTCCCTGATCGGCAAAAATTTCGGTAATCGGTTTCCCTTCCCGTAAAACAATTACATCATCCAGGTCAAAGAACGGAATATTCATGCAGGCCGACAATTGCCGGCCCCAATGTGATTTTCCGCTTCCCATAAATCCGATCAGATATATTTTCATATCAACTGAATGCGTTCAAACCGGTTATGTCCATACCGGTAATTAACAAATGAATATCATGTGTACCTTCATAGGTAATTACACTTTCCAGGTTCATCATATGTCGCATTACACTGTATTCGCCGGTAATACCCATTCCGCCTAAAACCTGGCGAGCATCGCGGCAAATCTGTTGAGCTACCTCGCACCCATTGCGTTTTGCCATACTAACCTGTGCAGGAGTAACTTTACCTTCTTCCATCAGCACCCCTACTCTCCAGTTCAATAATTGTGCCTTGGATATTTCCGTAATCATTTCAGCCAGTTTTTTCTGCTGCAATTGAAATCCAGCAATCGGCCGGTCAAACTGAACTCTTTCTTTGGCATAGCGGAGCGCCGTATCATAACAATCCATGGCCGCACCTATGCTGCCCCAGGCAATACCGAAACGGGCTTTGGTAAGGCAGCTTAATGGGCCGCGCATACCCTTGCAGTTCGGCAGTATATTTGATTTCGGAACTTTAACATTATCAAATACCAGCTCGCCGGTAGCAGAAGCCCGCAAGCTCCATTTACCGTGGGTAGTAGGTGTGCTAAATCCTTCCATACCACGTTCTACAATCAACCCATGTACAACACCTTCTTCATTTTTAGCCCATACCACGGCTATGTCTGCAAATGGAGCATTGGAGATCCACATTTTTGCACCGTTTAGTATCACATGGTCTCCCGCATCTGAAAAATTGGTAAGCATACCCGCCGGATTACTTCCATGATTGGGTTCGGTTAAGCCGAAACAACCCAGCCACTCTCCGCTTGCCAGCTTCGGCAGGTATTTTCTACGTTGCTCTTCACTGCCAAATTCATAAATGGGATACATTACCAGTGATCCCTGAACGGAGGCTGTAGAACGCACGCCACTATCTCCCCGTTCAAGCTCCTGCATCATTAAACCGTAGGAAATATAATCTAAACCTCCACCACCATATTCTACCGGTATCGTTGGTCCGAATACACCCAGCTCTCCCATTTGCTTTACAATTTGGCGAGGGAACTCTGCTTTTTGCGCGCAGGTTTCGATAATGGGCGAAATTTCCTGCTTTACATAGTTCCGGACCGCATCCCGGATCATATGGTGTTCTTCAGTTAATAAATCATCCAGTAAGAGATAATCGGGAGATTGAAATAAATCCTGTGCCATGGCATCGTTTTTAGTGCTATGAATGTAGCTAGTTTATCCTAAATAGCGGCTCATTTCCACCTGGTACTGTTGCGCAATAGCGCGGGCTTCTGTGGCAAAATCTTCTTTTTCCGAGGCATAGATTACCGCCCGGCTTGCATTCACCAATAGGCCTGCATCCGGAATCAGTGCTTTTGCAGATATATCCTGCAGGCTGCCGCCTTGCGCACCTACCCCGGGCACCAGGAAAAAATGATCCGGTAAAATCTGCCTGATTGCTGCAAAAGAATCTGCCTGCGTTGCGCCTACCACAAACATAAGATTTCCCGGATTTCCCCAGGAAGCCACTGTTTTCATGACCTTTTCATACAGGAACTCTGCCCCCATCTTTTGCAATTCAAAATCTGCTGCCCCTTTATTAGATGTCAGCCCCAAAACTATGGTCCATTTGTCTTCATATTCCAGGAAGGGCTGAATGCTGTCTGAACCCATATAAGGAGCAACGGTAATAGCATCAAACGGCAGGGTTTCAAAAAATGCTTTTGCGTACTGGGAACTGGTATTTCCAATATCGCCTCTTTTTGCATCTGCAATTTTCAGGTGGGTTGAGGGAATATAATCTACGGTTTCCTCCATAATCTGCCAGCCCTTGCTTCCCATTGCTTCATAAAAAGCAGTATTGATTTTGTAACTCACACAATAATCGAGCGTAGCGTCAATAATTGCTTTATTAAATGCCAGGATGGCATCTGGTTGCTGCCGGAGAAAGACCGGGATTTTTGCAGGGTCCGTATCCAGTCCAACACATAAATAGGATTGTTTCTTTTTGATTTGATCTACGAGTTCTTGCCTGTTCATGCCTGCGAAGATAAGAAGGATTAACGGCCCAATTCCTGTACAAAATGCCAGATTTCCTGATACCTGTTATAAAGCGGTACCGGTGCTACCCGAATAACATCGGGCTCTCGCCAATCAGCAAAAATGCCCTGTTCTGTCAATTGTTCAAATAATGCCCGGCCTCCTGTATGAATCAATAAAGAAACCTGGCAACCCCGCTGTGCAGGATCCGACGGGGTTAGTAGTTCAAATTTACCAGGCTGGTCCTGTTGTAAGTCTTCTAATAAATAACGCAGGTAAGCCGCCATCTGCCGGGATTTCTTTACACAGTTCTCAAACCCAGCCCTTGAAAATATTTCAAGCGATGCACGATGAGCTGCATACAGCAGGGGCGATGGGGTGCTTAGCTGCCATCCTTCTGCAGATTGAACCGGCCGAAACCCCTTTTCCATTTTAAAACGGGTTTCTTTTTCGTACCCCCACCATCCGGCAAAACGATGTAGTGCATCTTCTCTATGATAACGTTCATGTATAAACGCAGCACCGATTGCGCCGGGGCCCGAATTGAGGTATTTATAGCTGCACCAGCAGGCAAAATCTACATTCCAGGCATGCAGGTTTAAAGGAATATTTCCTGCTGCATGTGCCAGGTCAAAACCAACCTTTGCACCAGCATTATGGCCGGCTGTTGTTATGGCTTCCAGGTCAAATACCTGGCCGGTATAATAGTTTACGCCTCCCCAGAGCACCAGGGCAAGTTCGTCGCCCGTTTCGTGGATTGCCGCTACAATATCTTGCTGCCGTATACAAGCTTCCCCGGCTCTGGGACCCACCTCAACAAGTACTTCATCCGGATTATACCCCAGGGCTTTAAGATGTGTTTCAAACATGTATTGATCACTGGGAAACGCCTTTGCTTCGCAAATGATTTTTTTCCTTTTTCCGGCTGGACGATAAAAGCTCACCATCATAAGGTGAAGATTAACCGTTAGCTGATTCATTACAACCAGCTCCGAAGGCAGGGCGCCTACGATGGCAGCCAATGGCTTTACCAGGTGATCATGGTAGTTCAACCAGGGATCTTCGCCCATAAAGAAACCTTCCACTCCATACCGGGCCCATTGATCAAGCACTTCGTTTAAGAAGTAGGCTGTTTTTTTGGGCTGTAGCCCCAGTGAATTACCAAGGAAATAGACCTGATGCTGCCCATCCTTTTCAGGAATAATAAACTCCTGCCGGTAGGATGCCAGTGGATCGCTGGCATCTAATGCGAATGCATACGCCAATTCTTTTTTCATATAGCAAGGTATTTATCGACCCCGGTTCTTAGATGGTGCCCGTTCTTCCGCCATCAACCGGAATACTGGTGCCCGTGATATAGGAAGCCGCCGGACTGGCCAGGAAAGCCGCCAATGCTGCAATTTCTGCGGCGCTTCCAAACCGCTGAAGAGGTACTTCTGCAGCCATGGCAGCTTCCTGCTCTTCCAAACTTATTCCCTGCGAATCGGCCAGGCTTTGCGCCAGGCTTTTTAACCTTGCCGTGGCGGTAAATCCGGGCAGAACATTATTTACAGTGATGCCGTATTTCCCCAATTCATTGGCCATTGTTTTGGCCCAGGAAGCTACGGCCCCCCGAATGGTATTGGAAACGCCCAGGTTATTCAACGGTATTTTTACTGAGGTGGAAACAATATTAATAATTCTGCCATAACCAGCAGCAATCATGCCCGGCACCAGGATTTGTGCCAGCGACTGGTTTACCAGGATATGCTGCTGGAAGGCAGCCAGAAAACTTTCCGGTGCTGCATCAATAACTGGCCCGGGTTTAGGACCACCGGTATTATTAACGAGGATATGTATACGCTTTTTTGCAGCCAATTCCTGTACAGCATGGCGCACCTGTTCCCAATCCGAAAAATCAGCTATGGCATAGGAATGCACCTGGCCCTTGGAAGTATCCAATGCCTCCAGCGCTGCCTTCAGGCTGTTTTCATTCCTGGCTAATAAAATGCAGGAGGCCCCCAATAACGACAGTTCCTTTGCAGTGGCTAATCCTATGCCCTGGGAACTGCCACCAACCAGGGCTGTTTTATTTTCGAGAGATACTATCATGCAATACGTTTAAGCAACTACTTCCACCACGCGGGTAGCTTCAAGGCTGGCATTTCGCATCGCAATGCTTCTGGCAGCAAGACCTGCAAAATGCGTGAACGCTTCCTTGGTAATTGCATCATCCGACATCATTATAGGCATTCCTTTATCGCCACCTTCCCGGATAGATTGCACCAGGGGAATTTGGCCGAGGAAAGGAATATCATATTCTTCCGCCAGTTTTTTGCCGCCTTCCTTTCCGAAAATATAATAGCGGTTCTGCGGTAATTCTGCCGGGGTGAAATAACTCATATTTTCAACGATCCCGATTATAGGCACTTTAATCTGGGCCTGACCAAACATGGCAATTCCTTTTTTTGCATCTGCCAAAGCCACATCCTGCGGAGTAGTAACCACCACAACACCGGTTATAGGTACAGTTTGCATTAAGGTAAGGTGTATATCTCCGGTACCGGGCGGCATATCTATCACCAGGTAATCCAATTCATCCCAGAACACATCGGTAACAAACTGTTTGATAGCACTGCTGGCCATGGGACCACGCCAAACCACCGCATTTTTTTCATCTACCAGTAACCCGATCGACATTAATTTAATGCCATACCGCTCTAAGGGTACAATTAATCCTTTTTCACCTCCTGCCATCATTTTAGGGCGTTCGCCTCGTACCCCAAACATGATGGGAACGCTGGGCCCGTATATGTCCGCATCCATCAGCCCCACTTTTGCACCGCCCTGTGCCAGTGCCAGGGAAAGGTTGGCCGCCACTGTGCTTTTTCCAACGCCTCCTTTGCCACTTACCACAGCTATAATATTTTTTACTTTTGGCAAAATCTGACCAGGGTCTGTTCTTTTGCTATTGGTATTGGCTGTAAAATTTACCGTAACCTGTGCCTCTTTATTAACGAGTAATTTAACTGCATTAATGGAGGCATTTTTCATCAGGTCTTTCATTGGACAGGCAGGCGTGGTCAGCACAATGGTAAAACTTACCTCATTCCCATTGATCTTCAGGTCTTTTACCATATTCAGGCTCACAATATCACTTCCCAAATCGGGTTCCTGCACATTTCCCAGCGCTTTTAATATGTCTTCTTGCGTCATTATTTCTATATTAATGGAGAATTTTAGTGCAAAATTAACCAATGGTATCGGTAATTTGTTGAAGCAGATACCTCGATATATTATATTTGATGCAATGAAGCGAATTTTATCTCTTATCATAGTAAGTATTTTTTGCATTTGTAAGCAGGCTTCTGCGCAATTTGAGACCATGAAGGATTCAGTGGTGATGTTGTATGGTGTGGTTATGACAGCCGATAGCCTGGATGGTATTCCTTCAGTGAGTGTATCCATTAAAGGCAGCGGAAGAGGAACCATTACCAACGACCAGGGGGTATTTTCGATCGTTGCACTTAAAGGAGATATCATAGAATTTACGAGTGTGGGGTATAAACCTAAACTGGCAGAAATTCCCCGCAACCTGGAAGGGAACCAATTTAGTGTGGTTCAGCTGATGGTAGTAGATACCCAGTATTTACCCATGACCATTATTCGGCCCCGCCCCACCAGGGAGCAGTTTGAACGGGATTTTGTGAATATGACCGTTGCCGACGATGATCTTGAAATAGCCCGAAAAAACACGAATGAACAAACCCGCAGGGCTCTAATGAGTATTCTTCCTGCGGATGGAAAAGAAGCTGCCAATTACGCGCTTCGACAGCAGGCTACCCGATATTCTTACCAGGGTACCACGCCTCCTATTAACCTCATGAACCCCATGGCCTGGGCTGAATTTATCAAATCCTGGAAACGGGGTGATTTTAAAAGAAAAAACTAGCCCTTATTTTTACGGCCTAAATCATTGCTATGTTTAATCAGATTGCTGTTATTGGTGCAGGCACCATGGGAAATGGTATTGCGCATGTTTTCGCTCAATATGGATTTAACGTAAACCTGGTAGACAGGGATCCTGCCCAATTGGAAAAAGCAATTTTGACAATCACAAAAAACCTGGAGCGCCAGGTTGCCAAAGAACTGCTTACGAAAGAAGCAAGTATACAAACCCTGGCAAGAATAAATAAGGTTCAACAACTGGCGGAAGGAGTACGCACGGCCGATCTTATAGTTGAAGCTGCCACTGAAAACACCGATCTCAAGCTTTCGATTTTTAAAGAGCTGGACCAACTGGCTCCGGAAACTGCTATACTGGCTACCAATACGTCCTCTATCTCCATTACAAAAATTGCCAGTGCCACCAAACGACCGGAAAAAGTGATCGGCATGCATTTTATGAACCCGGTTCCGGTAATGAAACTGGTTGAAATCATCAATGGCTATTCTACCGATGCTGCTGTAACGGCGCAAATTGTGGCGCTGAGCCAGCAGCTCCACAAAGTACCGTCTGTGGTAAACGATTATCCAGGCTTTATCGCCAACCGCATTTTAATGCCCATGCTCAATGAAGCAATTTACAGTTTGTATGAAGGGGTTGCCGGTGTGGAAGCAATTGATACGATTATGAAGCTGGGTATGGCTCATCCTATGGGCCCCCTCCAATTGGCTGATTTTATTGGGCTTGATACCTGCCATAGTATTCTCACTGTTTTGTACGACGGCTTGGGAAATCCTAAATATGCCCCCTGTCCCCTGCTTACCAATATGGTTACTGCAAAGAAATTAGGCGTAAAATCCGGGGAAGGTTTCTATGTTTATACACCGGGTTCCAAAGAACTGGTTGTATCTCCCCGATTCCGATAACAATAGAAGGGCTGTAATGGTCATCCCGCTTTTTGCGGTTTCATGCCGAAAAATCAACGATTTAACGGAATTCGCTGGTATAGCTTCTTATTTAATAAGAATTTTACGCAGCCATTCAGTACCAGCATTCCATTAAACCTTTGAACATGAAAATGGCTTCAATTTTACTGTTGTTAGTAGGGCTTTCCCTGGCCACCGGCTTATGTGCAGGTTATAAGGCCCGTTGCAGTCATAGCCACCCTACTAATGAAACGCCCGCTATCCAGCCAATAAAGGATACTGAAATCCTGGAACTTTCTGCATTAAGTGTGTTGGTGTATTAAGTACTGTCCTTTTGATCCTTTTGCGGTAGAATCCGGTAATCATCGGAATTAATTCCTTTGATTCCGGATGGGCGTTTACGGCCTCCGGTTGAATCTTTTTGTAATTCGGGGCGGGTGGTGGAAGAAACCGTATCTAACCGGGTGCTATCCGGCCGGCCGGTTGCAGTTGTTAAGGGAATGCTTGATTGAAGCAGAGAACTGGAATCAAAAAAACCTGGTACAAACAACTGTGTAGCTGGTTGCGCCACGGTATCCTGAACTGCGGTAGCAGTGCCTTCTGCCGAACGCAATCCGTCTTTTTTCGTTTGGAGGGCTTTGTCTGCAGATAGAGTCGGCTCGTTAACAGCAGAAGTGTCGGGGTTTATAGCCGACGGCAGTTCCTGAATTTCCTGTGTGGGGGTACCTGTGTTTAAACTGAGGCGGTATAACAGGAATAGGGCTATTCCGCCCAGGAGAACTAACAAAGACCAACCACTTATTCCAGCCACCGGTCCGCCAACGGCCGGCCCTGTAACCGGCTCTCCACCCTCATCTGGGCCTCCGCCACCAAAATCGTCATCGTCCGATGGTTGGTCAGTATCCAGCTCCGTACTTATCCGCAGCCAGATCATATCCGCCATTTCCGGTAAGGGAGGCAGTTCTTCCAGCTTGCTGGCAATTAATTGTTCATATGGAAAAGTAGCGTTCATGAAGGAGATGCCTCCTGTAATTTTTTAATGAGTTGTTTTCTTGCTTCACTCAGGTGCCATTTACTGGTACCTTCACTTATCTGCAGCTTCTCTGCAATTTCACGGTGGTTATACCCATCCACTGCATATAATACGAATACGGCATGAGTTGCAGGAGGAAGCTGCTGAATTATTGTCATCAGTTCCTTGGCATTTAATTGCTCTATAGCGGAATTATTGATATTGGGTGCAGCCGCTGTTTCAAACTCAAGCTCCATTTCCCTGCCAAATTTTGAACGGGCTTTTATATGATCCAGGCCTTCGTTGATGACAATTCGTCTCAACCAGGTTTGAAAAGAAGCAATTGATGCATCAAAACTTTTGATACTCTTAAAAACCTTTACGAAGGCCTGGCTCACAATATCTGCGGCATCTGCATCATCTCTCGAATATCGTTGTGCTATAATCATCGCATAGGAATAGTACTGGCGGTATAAATATTCCTGTGCCTTCCGGTTGTTGGCAATACAACCATCAATGATTACCTGTATGTCAAGTGTTGCACTCAAGTATTAGTCAGGTCCTGTTTTCTTTTTAAAACTAAGGAGGAAGACGCTGCTGCCAGCACCATCTTATACGCAGGATCCAGGTCATTTAGTATCCATATCTGGTTATCCAACACATCCACGATTCCTACTACACCTCCATCTATCCGGATTTCATACCCTGCAAAAGCCGGTCCGCCAAGTACTTTAACATCCTTCCCTTTTGTATTCGTATAGGTACCGATTCTTAAGGTTTCAATGGAAAACTGAAGATCGCCATTGGTAATATAACCCAACTCTTCATACTCGGCAGATCTGCCCTCTTTATGAACCAAAACCAGTTGCCAGGGCTCTGGTGCTGCATCCGCAACCAACATAATGGCTGCGGAAAAAGCATATTGCAGCCCGGTTGACCTGGCAACTTCTCCCCAACGCGGATCTTTATTTTTATATACCAGTTGTCGTTCATTAAATTTCTCCAACGCAAATACTGCTGCTTGCTGCTTTCCATTGGTTATGGTGAACTGTAGTTTATTTTTCTCCGAAAGGGTTCGGTTATCTGTATTTATATCAAAAACTTTCAGCAATTGCTCTTCCGGTTTAAAACTAATCCGGCTATTCTGCCATACGCTGCTGAAATCCCAGCCCCGTTTTACGGAGCTGGTTTGATATTCCCCAAAATTCAGCTGCTGGTTGATCATCCACCCCTGTACGCCTTTAACTTTCATAGCAGTGGCAGCAGATTTAAAGGAATCGGGAACAGCAACTTTTGCAGCAGTACAGGAAGCTAAAAAAACGCAGCAGATTATATAAAACTTTTTCATACCTGGTGGCTTAACTAAAATTAATTACTATATGTGAAAACTGTCTTTTTCCGGAACAAATCCTGGTTATTGGTATAACTTTTAAAATAGGTATACAATATTTCGGGATAACCATCTGCATTGTAAACATATTCATACTTATACGGAATAGAGGTAGGTACAGCGCCCGCATACCCCGCATTTCTGCCCGTAAGGTTATTTTTGGATACATTGGTGAGGTACATATCCGGAAACAACTTGTTAGTAGCTCGTGGATTGATGTGCTGATCGTACTGAAAGCTTCCCCCTTCACTAGCCCCGGTAGAAGACTGCGCCCGGTAGCTTATTTTGTTTCCGCCGGAAAAAGTAGCGGCGTATTGCAGGGCATGGCCATTATCGAATAGCATGTATACGTCAGTAACCAAGCCCTCTGTAGACGCCGCTTCTTCAATTACACTGGTGGTGGTTTGATCATAGCTGCTTGTATTAATATGCGTTATTTTACCATTCGCAGCGTATTCATACTGTGTTTGCCCTATCAGTTTTTGAGCAGGATCGTAGCGTTTTACGCCGGTAAGCTGGTTTCCGCTGTAAACGCCAAAATCTGAAAAAATGTACTGTAACTCCGCACTTTGTGGCTTTTTCTGGTAATAAGTAACAGACCCTAACTGGCCATCGGCACGCATGGTATAAACCGTCTCAGACTCTTTTCGCCATTGCCCCATAACCTCCAGGTATGTTTGTTCAACACTAAGCCATTTCCTGTTTTTCTCTGCCTCCAGACGAATGACTTCATTATCCAATAACTCCTGGCGGCTGAACGATTTTTTTACGGGTACATTCCAGAGGCTGGTTGAAATTTCATAAGAAACGGCTTTTTCATTCAGGCGGATTTCCTCTTCCACACTAGCCCGTTCAATCCTGCGTGAAACTTTTTCGCCGGAAGCCAGGGTGGTGATCAGGTCAAGGGTTAATACGGGCACTTCATATACCAATTCTCCCACCCTCAATTGCGTAGAAACAGCCAATAGATGCCCGTTGCGCGGAAACAGCGAAGCAGCATATCCGAAATCGACCGGTGCCACCAGTTCATCTACCGCTATCACCTGTGGTTTGAAAATACTTACCGCTTCACTGATCGGATGTTGCTGCGGCAATCCAACCTGGATGGAGCTAAACAGGCGAGACCCTGCCAGGGGCGTTGCATACAAGGCCTTATTAGCTTTTTTTACAACTAATTGCGTCATTGTGTAACGCTCTTTTTCAACCTTGGCTACTGCAGACTTCCATTGGTAGGAATCGGGGTTGGTTTTACCGATTCGCAGTACCTGATTTTGCCACACGGCCTGCCCTTTCTGATTAACAAGGGTAATAAAAACGTCCAGGCTATCTTCCGCATGATGTTCAGGAAGGCTAAGCTCAAGTTGAAAAATACCCGCATTGTCTACCGGAACAGGTACTGGTTTGGTGGGAGTAATAACGTCCTCATTTTTAGAACAGGAGGTAAAGAATAAAATACCGAAAAGGAAAAGGTTTACTACTAGTTTCATGATTGTATATTGTTTTAACTATGCACTATACCTTTATTGTTCTCAAAAGGGTTGGGTATATTTCTTGTGTTTTAAATAATTTTAACAATTAGCTCTTTTTCCTATGCTTCCACTCCTCTCAAAATTTGTGGCCTTTTTCATTTCGCCGGCCAATTGGATTATTCTGCTGGCTGTTTTATACCTCCTCGGCAAACCCGAGCGCTGGAGAAAAAAAATTGGAATCAGCCTCATTGGTCTTACCTTTTTCTTTACCAACCCGGCAATTTTTTACATAACACTAACTGCCTGGCAACCAGCATTCAGGCCAGCTACCGGTAACTATTCGGCGGTTATTCTTCCGGGAGGATTATCGAGTTATGATAAAAACGGGCAAGGATTTTTCGGGCAGGCTTCGGATCGGTTTATTCAGGCCACAAAACTGGTTCATACCGGTGTAGCGGAAAAGATAATTGTGACAGGCGGAAATGGCTTCCTTAACCGCAAACTCCCGCCGGAAGCGACTTTCGTTAAAGAAGAGTTAATGCAAAATGGTATTCCTTCGTCTAAAATATTTGTAGAAACACAGAGCCGTACGACCCGCGAAAACGCATTGTTCACCAAAAAACTCATCGACAGCCTGGCCCTTAAAGGCCCCTTTATACTGGTTACCTCAGCCATGCATATGCGAAGATGCCAACTGGAATTTGCAAATGCCGGAATACCCACCACTGCCCATGCTTCCAACTATGAAGTAATTAATGGATTTCAGCAATGGTACGATTGGATATGGCCGGATTTTGGGCAGCTTGACAAATGGAACCGGCTTATTAAAGAAGTGGTTGGATGGGTCGTTAACTCCTTGTAACCTCAACGGTATGCAGCTCTTTTAAGCGGTATAAAACTTCTTCCTCGCGGTTAAGCGGCACACCGACCGTAAAATGGCAGAATAACTGTACCTCCTGTTGAAGAATTGAACAATTACATTGTTTCACAATCATCATTACCTCGTTCATGGTGGTATAATCGAATTGTAGCCGATAAGGATGTTCAATTGTTTTCTGAACAAAGGGAATGGTTTGCAAAACCAGGCTGGCCGTAGTTTTATAGGCATTTATAAGTCCGGGTACCCCTAATAAACTTCCCCCAAAATAACGCACTACTACCACCCCCAGATTGGTCAGTTCTTTACTATCGATCTGGCCCAGAATTGGTTTACCGGCAGAACCTGAAGGTTCGCCATCGTCGTTTACCCGGAAGCTGTTGCCATCCAGGCCAATGCGGTAAGCAAAACAGTGATGAGTGGCTTTGGGATGTTCTTTTTTTAGTTGTTCCAGTTCCTTTTTAAACTGCTCGGGGCTTGTAACAGGGAATGCATAGCCGATGAACTGGCTTCCTCGATCCCGGAATTCCGCTTTCCCCTGTTTTTCTATAGTAGTATAAAAGGTCTTGTTTGCCATAAGTGCCACTCGAAGCAGCGCGCAAAGGTACAGGATTAAGGGCTAGAAAGCGGTTCGTAACAGAATACCTGGTCCGTTCCGGCCAAAAAACTCTTTTTCAATACAGCATGAACCGGCCTGGGAGCCGGGTAGCCCTGATCCAGCACCAGGCTTGCAGAACGGATCTGCCGGATCTCATCCCAATACCCCGCCGCCAGGAAATGGTTAATGGTAGTAGTACCTCCTTCCACCAGTACAGACAAAATAGCTCGTTGGTAACAATCGGCTAATAATTGCGGTAAGAAGGCCTGCTCCTTTGCCAGCTGAACCCATTCGACCTGCCCTGCAATGCCGCTTTTCAGGAAATTGTAAACGATGGTTTTTCCGGGTTCTCTGAACAACCGCCGGTTTTCCGGCACTTTTAAGTATGGGTCGATAAGAAGGCGCAGGGGATTATTGCCTTTTACCAGGCGAACCGTTAATGCAGGATCATCCGTCAGTGCCGTAGTTGCCCCAATCAGAATAGCGGCTTCCTCTGCCCGCCACCGATGCACCAGTCTGCCAGCCAGCGGCCCGCTGATGGCAACCGGTTCCCGGTTGCCGGTTGCAATAGCCTGGTTCAGGGATTCGGCCCATTTCAGGAGTATATAGGGGCGTTTCTTTTGATGAAAGCAAAAAAAACGGGCATTTAATTCCGCCGCCGCAGTTGCTTCCACCCCCAACTGTACCTCTACCCCTGCTGCTTTTAACTTTTCAATTCCTTTTCCATCTACCTGATCAAAAGGATCTCTTAGGGCAATCACCACTTTTTTTATTCCCTCCCGAATCACCAGGTCTGCACAGGGCGGTGTTTTTCCGAAATGCGCACAGGGTTCCAGCGAAACATATAAAGTACTTTCGGCAATTAAAGGGCGGTCTGCAGGCATTACCGAACCAATGCAGTTAACTTCAGCATGTGCCTTTCCGTATTGCTGGTGGTATCCTTCCCCAATAATCCTGTTATCGTGCACCAGCACAGCTCCTACCAATGGATTGGGAGCAACATTTCCTGCACCCAGTTCCGCCAGTTGCAGGCAGCGTTTCATATAAAGCAGGTCTTTTTCCATTTATTAGTAGTTATTGGAGTAGGCGCATCCTGTATGCATTCATAGCCGTATTGCCCAGCTTACGTACCAACCGGTAATTTACGACCAAGCCAACCGGTGCTCCAATTACGGGGATGAGTTGCGCCAGTTTGGCAATATCAAGATAATCGCGGTACTCCTGTTGAAAAGCTCTCCATTCAAACTGATGAATATCATCCGGTAAAAGGTCGGCCTTCTCTTTCCAGTGTTCTATTTTTTGGTAAATTTTTTGACGATGCTCCTGACTCGAAAATGCCAGTTCCAGGATATGCAGTATATATACCCGCTCTTTATAATCTTTTACATCAAACCCATACATACTTGCTATATCAAACAACAACTTCAATTTTAATCCAAGCAGAATGGGGAAATCAGCCAGCCCCAGTAACAAACCACCAGCACCCGTTACGGCGCCTTCAACGGAAGCAGTTTTCTGGTACCAGTCGATCCGCTCTTTCACAGCTGCTTCGCGCGCCCAGAACGAGGAAGACTCCAGGGGAACGGGGCTGGTATACTGAGCGCCAAATAATACGGCCCTGATCATTTGCTTTATAGTAGTGGTAACAGCCTGGTGTACTTTTTCCGGAATCCAGCTATTTACCTTGTTCTGCCAGGACTTGGAAAGCCGGTTAATGAACCCGGGCGAGGATTGCATTTCCCGTTGCCAGATCCAAAGTTCCTGCCTTATAAGGTCTTCATATCCTTGCATGAAGGCAATTTCCTACAATTCCCCGGCTTTTAGCGCTTTAAATGCATAATCTGCTGCCCTGGCAGTTAGTGCCATATAAGTTAAACTGGGATTTTGTGTAGCGGTGGAGGTCATGCAGGCGCCATCGGTTACAAACACATTCTTACAGGCATGTAATTGATTCCATTTATTTAACAAGGAGGTGGCAGGATCTAGGCCCATACGCACGCCCCCCATTTCATGAATATCCAATCCAGGTGCCTGTTTAGAATCAAAGGTTTCAATATTTTTAAACCCGGCAATGGTAAACATTTCAGTCATCTGCTCCAGGTAATCTTTAACCATCTTTTCATCGTTCTCATCGTATTCCATGTTTATATGCAGTAAGGGAATACCCCATTCGTCTTTTTTACCGGAATCCAGGCTTACCTGGTTGCTTTGTTTTGGAATTGTTTCTCCCATCATGTGTGAACCAACCTGCCAGGCACCGACCTGGGGGTTCAGAAGATTTTTCTTCAGCTCTTCTCCCCAGCCATCAGCCGCCTTATTGGGGCGATATGCACCAAAACCCGCAGCATACCCTCTCAAAAAATCGGTCTCCTGCTTTTTTACATTCCTGAATCTTGGCAGATAACCGCTGTTAGGTCGTCGGCCACCGGAACTGTTTTTATCGGCAAATCCTTCATATTCTGCGGATACCCTTGCCCGGTAGTTATGAAAAGCTACGTATTTGCCCAGCAAACCATTTTCATTACCCAGGCCTTCCGGAAAACGCGACGATTTCGAATTCAATAAAATAAGATTGGTATTTAAGGCGGCGGCATTTACGAATATGACCGGAGCAAAAAATTCGGTGGCTTCTTTGGTGATAGCATCAATAACCCGCACCCCTTTTGCTTTTTGCCGGGCCTCGTCGTATATAATGGAATCAACCACAGAATTGGGCCGAAGGGTTAACTTACCCGTACGCATTGCCCAGGGTATAGTAGCGCTGTTACTGCTGAAATACCCCCCAAAAGGACATCCGCGCTGGCAAAGGTTCCGGTTCTGACATTGTGCCCTGCCCTGTTCCAGGTGAATGGGCTGAGGGGCCGTAATATGCGCTGCCCTTCCTATAATAACCGGCCGGTTAGCATAGGCCGCCGCCATTTTTTTTGAAAAATAATCTTCCACACAATTCATTTCCATGGCCGGTAGAAACTCTCCGTCGGGTAAAATATCGAGCCCGTCTTTGTTTCCGGAAATACCGGCAAATTTCTCAACATAACTGTACCAGGGTGCCAGGTCTTTGTACCGGATAGGCCAGTCAACAGCAAACCCGTCTCTTGCCGGACCTTCAAAATCATATTCGCTCCATCGCTGGGTTTGCCGAGCCCAAAGAAGAGATTTACCCCCCACCTGGTACCCTCGTATCCAGTCGAACGGTTTATCCTGTATATAAGGGTGTTCTTTATCCTTAACGAAAAAATGCAAGGCATCTTCACGGAAAGCATAACACTTGCTCACTACCGGGTTGGCCTCAATTAGTTCACGGGTAAGTTGCCCCCTGTGTTCAAACTCCCAGGGCATTTTATTGGTAGTCGGATAATCTTTCAGGTGTTTAACATCTCGTCCTCTTTCCAATACCAGGGTTTTTAAGCCTTTTTCGGTAAACTCTTTAGCAGCCCAACCACCACTGATCCCCGATCCTATAACAATTACATCATATGAATTTTCCTGTACGCCTTTTGTATTTAGGTACCCCATACTTAAGATTTTGAAGTGGTGCTGTTCAACTCAACGCAGCCATAATATTTTCCTGGCACTAATTGATACGGTAATAAATTCGTCATTACATATTCGGACTGTGAATAACCCTGTATTACCAGCCGACGGAAGCTTGAAAGAAAAGAAACCAGGTCCTGTTGCTTGTTTTTTTCGGCTGCCGCCAGGAGCGATGCCGGGTCTTTTAGATCTGCCGGCAATTGTTTTAATCCGGCTATAAAGGCTTCCTGTTCTTCTTTAAGCATGCAATCATCCACCATTTTCAGGGCAAACAGATGAGCGCCCAATTCCGCAGCACCTGGCGAATCGGTAGGCGGAATGATGGAGTCTGCCAGTTCTTTTAACACTTGTTCCTGGGAGGGTGTTACCTGAATAGTATGCAATTGGATAGATAGCTTGCCTTCCTTGTAAACACAGGATGGCATAAAAGCCAATCCTCCTCCTATTATCAAAAACTGCCGGATAACCTGACGTCGATCCATAGTAATAAAATCTTGGTTCAGAAGATAGTGTTGAAAGATAGGAAAATTTCAATGTCCGCTTCGAAATTGTCGATTTTTTTGACCCAGTAATAGGGTAAATTTGCCGGCTAAACGGGCCTTCTTGAGTACACCGATATTTCTTTTGACACCTCCCTTTACGCAGTTGAACACGCCTTACCCGGCCACTGCTTATTTGAAGGGTTTCCTGAATACCCGGGGCATTAAAGCTGCTCAGGCAGACCTGGGTATTGACTTAACCCTGGCTGTATTCAGCAAGCAAGGGCTTATTGAATTATTTGCACAGGTTGATCCCGCAACAGAGAAAACAGCCAATGCCCAGCGCATTTACCGGTTGCGGCATAGCTATATTCAGACAATAGATTCCCTGATCCGGTTTTTACAGGGCAAGGAACCCACCCTCGCCCACCGTATTGCACGCAGAAGTTTTCTGCCCGAAGCCGGGCGGTTTGCGCAACTCGATGACCTTGCCTGGGCATTTGGTGCCATGGGAACCCAGGACAAAGCCAAACACCTGGCAACTATGTACCTGGAGGATCTGTCTGATTTTATCCAGGAAACTGTTGATGAACATTTTGGGTTCAGCAGGTATGCGGAGAAACTGGCCAGGTCTGCCAACCAGTTTGATGAGCTTTACGCCTACCTGCAAAAGCCCCCTGGATTTATCGATCGCAAAATGCTGCATTTACTCGAAGCATCTGTACAGGCACACCAACCCAAACTGGTTGCCTTTTCGGTACCCTTTCCAGGCAATCTTTTTGCGGCATTACGGTGTGGTCAATACCTGAAAACACAGCATCCGGGTATTAAAATAGCAATGGGCGGCGGGTTTCCGAATACTGAATTACGTTCTCTTAAAGATCCGCGTGTATTTGAATTTATAGACTTTATTACTCTTGATGACGGTGAAGCACCACTGGAGCAACTGCTGTTATACATCGATGAAAAAATACCGGCTACCGAACTCAAAAGAACTTACCTGTTGGAAGGAGATACGATTCGCTTTTTCCAGCATGGCGGCTGCCGGGATTATAAACAAACAGAAACCGGCACGCCGGATTATACCGGGCTTCCACTCGATGCTTATATACAGGCCATCGAACTCATTAACCCCATGCATTCTTTATGGAGCGATGGGCGTTGGAACAAACTTACGATGGCCCACGGATGTTACTGGGGCAAATGCACTTTTTGCGATATCAGCCTGGATTATATTCGTTTATACGAACCCGTTACAGCCAGTCTTATTGCCGACCGCATGGAAGCGCTTATTCAACAAACAGGCAATAACGGATTTCATTTTGTTGATGAAGCAGCCCCTCCTGCCCTGATGCGTGCCCTTGCGCTGGAAATATTACAACGAAAACTGATCGTAAGCTGGTGGACCAATATCCGTTTTGAAAAAAGTTTTACCCGCGATCTTTGTTATCTATTAAAAGCTTCCGGCTGTATTGGCGTATCGGGCGGACTGGAAGTTGCTTCCGACCGCCTGCTTGCATTAATTGACAAAGGAATTACCGTTGCCCAGGTTGCAAAAGTCAACAAACATTTTACCGAAGCTGGCATTATGGTACATGCCTACCTGATGTATGGATTCCCAACTCAAACCGACCAGGAAACCATTGATTCGCTTGAAATGGTCCGTCAGCTATTTGCAACCGGTGTTTTGCAAAGTGCCTTCTGGCACCAGTTTACCATGACCGCACACAGCCCGGTTGGACTGAACCCCGATAAATACCAGGTAAAAGCAATTAAGCCTGTACATATCGGGTTTGCCGACAATGATGTGGAACACGAGGACCCGACCGGCGCAGACCATGCAGCTTATGGGTATGGATTAAAAAAATCATTGTTGAATTTTATGCATGGCAACTGCCTTGACTATCCGTTGCACAAATGGTTTGATTTTAAAGTTCCGAAAACCAGTATTGCACCGAACTATATTCAACAAGTGCTGGAAGAAGAGGAATTACCCGCAACGAAGCCAGGAACCAAAATTGTTTTCACCGGGGAATTACCCGCATCTGAAATGGTCATTAAATCCAAGAAAGGCCAGCAATGGGAATTGATGGAACTTCATTTTGAAACAAGCCAATCCACCCATACCATCCGGCTGCAAAAAGAAGAGGGAGCATGGCTGCTCGCCACACTCCCTCAGTTACAGATCGGTTCTGGTAAAATCAGCACCCGGCAGGAAATTCAAATTTCCTATGAAACGGCCGGTTTACCAGACTTTGAATTATTCTGGGACAACAAACCAATGAATACTATGTATAAAGCTGGCTTGTTCCAATTCTAAAGTTTAATCGCGGCTGCTTAATTTGCTCAAAAGGCGCAGCATTTCTACATACAGCCAAATAATTGTAACCATCAGGCCGAATGCGCCAAACCACTCCATGTATTTGGGCGCTCCCATCTTTACCCCTGTTTCGATCATATCAAAATCAAGGATCAGGTTTAATGCCGCAATAGCTACCACAAATAACGAAAACCCAATACCTAACAAACTGCCTTCATGCAGAAAAGCTATATCCACTCCAAATAAACGGAGCACCATTGCAATCAGGTAAAAAATTGCGATACCGGCCGTAGCTGTAAATACGATGGATTTAAATCGTTCCGTGGCTTTAATAGTTCCGGTACGGTACAGTACATACATTGCAAGTACGGTACCAAATGTTAAGGCAACTGCCTGCATTACAATACCAGGTGCAACCGCTGCAAACGCATCTGAATAAACCGCAGAAATACCACCCACAAACACCCCTTTTACCAACCCGTAGGCAGGCGCAGCATAAGGGCCCCAATGAGGACGAAAACTAATGGCCAAAGCCAATACCAGCCCTACAATGGCCGCCCCAATTACCCAGGGCATAACATTCACCCCTTCAAAATAAGCTTTCCAGGTAAGTAAGGCAGAAGACATAAGAAGGAAAAAAAGGAAAATGAACTTATTCATTGTACCTCTTTCAGTCATTGCTTCAGCAGCATTTCCTACAAGAGAAGCTTCGAATTTTTTTTCAGATAATGCCGGATTTCCAGATTTAAATAATGCCATAGAATCATGTTTGAGCAGCCAAAATAGTAAAAATCATATAGAAACAAAAACGGGGACGACCGCCTTTTAACCCTTTTGTTTATTCCACCGGGCTTGCTCCTACTGATTTCCGCAATGCGCGCTGCTGACGGCGAAGATTTTTTTCCTGCCTTTTCTTTTCCTTTTTTAATTTCTTCTCGGATCTATTGAGCCGCTTTTTCTGCTTTTTAGCTTTTTTGGCAGCTTTTTTTGATTTCTTCTCTGCTTTTGCAACACGTCGTTCCTGCTTTTTAAAATCCCCGGTCTGGGCATGTGTTACTACCGGAACCGCCAATGTAGAAAACAGTAACACCAGTAAAACACCTGTTCTTTTGATCCAATTCATACTGCTTCAATTTATAAATATGATTAAATAGGTACTAAAAACAACTGAACTTTTATTTAGTTAAGCCCCAAACGTTAAAATACATTAGCGCAGCAACAACAATTTCCTGATCCTTTTTTTATAATTCCGGTTGATGGGGTAGCTGCGTTTAGGAGTAATATTGTTAAAAATAAGGGCTACCAGTAATAATACAAGTGCGCCGCTTAATACCGGGAAGAAGATATAGGTATATCCTAAGAGCTTTATTTTATCTGAGCCGATCACTGCCAGCAGTGCGGTAGCGCCGCCAGGTGGATGCAGTGTTTTGGTGAACTGCATGGCTATAATTGACAGTGAAACCGCTAATGGCGCAGTTATCCAGATAATATCCGGCAGCAACAACTGAATGCTTACACCGATGAACGCGGATACCAAGTGACCGCCGATTAAATTCCTTGGTTGGGCTAATGGGCTTTGAATAATTCCGTAGACCAATACACTGGATGCCCCAAAGGAGCCGATCAGGAATAAGCTGTCTGAATCTTGCAGGGCATGACTTTGCCAAAATGCAATAATTCCAATACCAATAAAAGAACCGAGGAACGACCAAAACTTTTCTTCTCTGTTAACAAGTGTTTCTTTATAATATATGTACCTGGAATAACGAAGGGTTCGTTTGAATCGTTTCTTAAACATGGTCACCAAACATTGAACTTATTTCATCTTACGTACGTTGATGGCGCTGTATCCTTTCGGACCACTTACCACTTCAAAGTTCACTTTATCATTTTCCCCTAAACGGGTTTGCATCTCGTTTACATGAACAAAAATACTTTCCTGGGTCTGTAAATCACGGATAAAGCCAAACCCTTTGGCCTCGTTCATAAACGATATAACCCCTGACCGGATCAGGTCTTCCGGCGATAATTCGGCCTGTTTAGGTACGCTGATCTGGATATCTTCAACATTTATCTCCACTTTTGCAGAAGGGTCTGGCGGCGTGCTGACAATATTGCCATCTGCGTCAATATAAGCCATCATATCTTCCAGAGACTTCCCTTTTTTGGCCTCTTGCTTCCGCTCATCCTTGCGTTCTTCCTTCTCCTGCTTCTTTTTCGCCCGCTTTTTCTCCATTTCCTTCTTATTGAACGACTCTTTCGACCTGGCCATACGCAAATCTTGTTTGGTGAACAATGAAGGTCGGATTTTTATCCGCCATCTGCAAAACTTTCGTATACCGCCATGCCCCCGTCAATAAAGATGCTGGCCCCGGTTATATAATCCGAATCATCGGATGCCAGGAAAACAGCCAGGTTGCCAACATCCTGCGGTTCACCTATCCTGTTATAGGGGATCAGTGTCATCAGCTGCTGGTAAGCCTGGGGCGTTTCCCAGGCAGCCTTGTTAATGGGGGTTCGGATGGCACCCGGACAAATACTATTCACCCTGATCTGCCGGGGTCCGTATTCCTGTGCCAGGCTTTGCATCAGCATTTTAATGGCGCCCTTGGATGCCGCGTAGTTTACATGTCCAGCCCATGGAATTAATTCATGCACCGAGCTCATGCAGATAATTTTTCCACAAGCCCTGGAACGTTCGGGTTGCAAACCTCTGCGTAGAAATTCGCGGATTGCTTCTCTGGCGCAGAGGAACTGACCGGTAAGGTTTACATCAATCACTTTTTGCCATTGTTCCAGGGTCATTTCATCAAAAGGAGCATCCTGCTGCAGGCCTGCATTATTCACCAGGATATCCAGGGTGCCGTATTGTTGAATTATTTCCCCAAACATAGAAAACACTTCTTCTTCCCGGCTTACATCGGCTTTTATTGCAATGGCATCAGAACCACCGGCCCGAATTTCTGCTGCAACGTCCTCCGCCGAAGCAGCGCTGGAGGCATAATTTACAATTACCGCAGCCCCTGCTTTCCCTAACGCAATTGCGATAGCACGTCCTATTCCTGAGCTACCACCTGTAACAAGGGCCACCTGCCCTTTGAGTTTTTTTTCAGTCATAGCATAAATTACAAAAAAATTGGGCCAGTGCGCCTACCTTTACCCAATCAAACAAGGCCCCGTTTTTGGCTACACCACGCGATCATATTATACGGCAACTCAGCCCTCTTTACGGAAAACAGGAAGCCGACCTTATTTCAGGCATGCTACTGGAAAAAATCACCGGGTTATCCAAACAGTCGTTGAGACAGCTTACTGCGGCCGATCTTTCCGATAAGCAGCAATGGCAACTGGAGGAAATGCTGGAGCAATTATTAAAACACCGCCCGATCCAATACGTACTGAATGAGGCCTGGTTTCAGGAAATGCCGTTTTTTGTGGATGAACGGGTTTTAATTCCGCGTCCTGAAACAGAAGAATTGGTAGAATGGATAATCCGGGACTATAAACTGGCAGACGCACCTCTGATCCTGGACATAGGATCGGGTAGTGGTTGTATCCCCGTCAGCCTGGCAAAAAAACTGCCTGCCGCCCGGATTTATAGCTGTGATAGCAGTGCTGCAGCCTTAACTGTGGCGGCATTAAATGCAAGCCGCCTACAAGCTGATATACACTGGCTGGAACTGGATTTTACACAGGAGGCAAGCTGGTCATCTTTGCCAAACCCCACCTGTATTGTAAGTAATCCCCCTTATATTCCTAAGAAAGAAGCGGCTACCATGAGTCGGCATGTAGTAGAGTTTGAACCCGGCATGGCCCTTTTTGTACCCGATGAAGCCCCCTATCTTTTTTACACGGCAATTGCCCGTTTTGCCATGGAACGATGCCAGCCCGGTACAGGAGTTTACCTGGAGATTCATGAATCACACGCCGTAGGCGTCAGACAGGTGTTAGAACAAACAGGTCTGAGGCAGGTGGAAATACGAAATGATATGCAGGGTAAAGAACGAATGATCAAGGCCATCCGCCCCTAGTTATTGCACCCCGTTTTTATCAACCGCTAAAACAGAACGAGCCCCCAGCTCACGGGCAACCCGCATCACCGCTACCACATTTTCAATAGGCACCTGCTTATCAGCATTAATTACGACCGACGGCTGATCCGTTTCCTTAGCCAGGATGGGTTGCAACTTCGCTTTTAACTCCTCCATACTTACTTTAGAAGTACCCACAAAAAACTGATTATTAGCATCAATCGAAACCACTACGGTTTGTTTTGCCTTCGTATCACTCTTAGCTTTCGGCTGAGAAAGTTTGATCACATTCGGATTAGCCAGGGTAGATACGATCAGGAAAAACAGCAACAGAATGAACAGGATATCATTCAGTGCGCCGGTATGTACCTCGGCATGGCCTCTTAAACGTCGTTTTAAGTTCATGCTTTTCCTTTATCTCGTTGGTTCCTGCAGGGTATCAATAAAATCTGAGCTGGCCACTTCCATCCGGTTTACCGTTTTATCTACCTGGGCATTCAGGAAACTATGCCCTACATAGGAAAGCAAACCAATGATCAACCCGGTTGCCGAAGTAATCATCTTAACATAAATACCACTGGCAATAGTGCTGAGGGTGTATTCACCGGTAGAAGAAATACCATAGAATAACTGAACCATTCCCACGATAGTGCCAAGAAAACCGAACATCGGCGCTATACCAGAAACCAGTGATAATACCGACAGGTTTTTTTCAAGCTTATACATTTCCAACCGGCCTACATTTTCCATACTTTTTTCAATAGCATCGATTGGTTTGCCAATCCGTTGCAAGCCTTTATCAATTATTCTTGCCACCGGGTTATTGGTGTTTTTTGCCAACGACCTGGCCGCAGCCACATTACCACTTAAAATATGATCCTTGATGATACTCATAAAGTTCTCATCAATTTTACTGGCTTTTTTAATGGCCAGGTAACGTTCAAAAAAGAAATACACCGCAATAACCAGCAACAAAAACAGGGGAATCATCAATGGACCACCCTGAAAAAGCAGGTTGATCATACTGAGATCTTTTGCTTCATTGGTAGTTGCCTGGGCACCATTCGCCAATTGTCTGGCGGTATCTGCAATCTGAAGGAGGAACAAGTTCATCGGGTTGTTTTATACAATTTGTCGGGTGTGAAAATAAGGCTATTATTTGCTAATGAATTCTAAAGATTCTGCAGCAGCAGAAATCAGGCACCTACCTGTTTAACCATCATGGCCTGAATCTGCTTCATCGTTTTCTCCATGCCTTCTGCACTGCCATCCAGGAAAATAACATTTCCTTTACCATATTCAGCAAAGTTTTTTACGGCTTCCGTCCACATACTGAAAAGTATAACATTGGTGTCCAGGTTGGCCTGCCGCATACGATCTGCAGCTTCGCTCATTCCTTTGGCCACTTCTTCCCGGAAAAGTGCAACCCCCTGTCCTCTCAAACGGGCTGCTTCCCGCTCGGCCTCTGCTGCAATTTTGATGGCATTCCCTTCCGCTTCGGCGCCCTTGGTTTTGGTAATCAGCAATGCTTGTCCCTCGTTTTCTGCGGCAGCCTTCAGGTTATGCGAAGCTACCACCCGGCTCATAGAGTCCATAATAACCTGGTCGAAGGTAATATCATTAATCTGCAGATCTAATAAATGATAACCCCATTCTTCCAGCAACTGGTCTATCTGATCCTTTACATATTCTACAATCTCTTTCCGTAATCCCAGAATTTCTGCCTGCCGCTTGGTAGCCACAAAGGATCGTATGGTTCCTTCAATCGTACGGCTTAATGCCTGCATCAGATCTCGCTCGCTTATGAATTTAAACGCCACTTTTTTAATGGTTTCTTCCTGTTCATTCTGAACAGCGTACAACAGCATGCTTTTAAAATACACATTGGCCTGGTCTGCCGTTACTGCCTGAAATTCCAGTTCTACCGAACGGTTCTGAATGGAAACCCTTTTCGATATCTGCTCCAGGAAAGGAATAATAAAATTCAGACCGGGGTGCAGAATACGACGGTACTTTCCAAACATCGTTACTACACCAATACTTCCCTGGTTGATTGTTTTAAGGCCGGCCAATGCAGCCAGTACCAGGAAAATTATCCACCAGCTCGATAAAAGAACATCAAACATACATTTAGATTTGGGGTTAATATACTATTATTCTCAGGAGTTTCTTTCCCAAAGCTGCACCAATTCCAGCAATACCCGAACTGATTTTTCCATATCCTGAACACTTACATATTCCTGCTTACTGTGCAAAGACATTTCACCGGTAAAGAGATTCGGGCAAGGCAGGCCCATAAAGGATAACCGGGCGCCGTCTGTTCCTCCCCGAATAGGAAAGTTCCGGGGCCTAATGCCAGACCGCTTCATAGCTTCTTCCGCCAGCGCAACTACGTTCGGAAACGCCTTCAGTACTTCCTTCATATTTCGGTATTGCTCTTTCACCTCATAACTGGTGCGGGCACCCGGATATTTTAATACCACTTCGTCTGCCAGGTGTTGTAGCAGGTATTCATGCTCACCAAGCTGTTGGGTATCAAAATCACGGATGATAAAATCTACCTGTGCCAGTTCAGCCCCTCCCGCCATCCGAACCGGATGAACAAAGCCTTCCCTGCCTTCCGTTACTTCGGGAGCTAATTTTTCCTTTGGCAGGGCAGCCAGGAATTCTCCGGCCAGCTTTAGGGCATTGATCATTTTACCTTTGGCGGATCCGGGATGTGCGGCAATTCCATGGAAATAAACCGTCATAGCATCAGCCGAAAAATTTTCGTCTTCCAGGCTGCCCAGTTCACCGGCATCTAGGGTATAAGCAACCGATGCGCCCAGTTTTTTAAGATCCACTTTGTCCACGCCTCTTCCTATTTCCTCGTCGGGTGTAAAAAGGATTTTTATTTCGCCGTGCTGCAAACCCGGTTTTGCAGCCAGGTAAGCTGCCATGTCCATTATAATAGCAAGCCCGGCTTTATCATCTGCACCGAGCAAGGTGGTACCGGATGCCGTAATAATATCGTCCCCGATCTTTTCCGCGAGGTATGGATGGTCTTCCACCCTTATTACCTGTGCCGGATCATCGGGCAATACCAGAGGAGCTCCGGAATAATTAGTATGCAGAATAGGCCGCACCCCGGCACCACTGCAGTCAGGAGCCGTATCTACATGCGAACAAAAACAAATCACCGGCACCTTTTTAGCACTAGTGGCCGGAATGGTTGCATATACATATCCGAATTCATCCAGGTGCGCATCGGCAATTCCCATAGCCTGTAACTCCTCTACCAACAAACGAGACAGGTTCTTTTGTTTTTCCGTACTGGGCTGGGTTTCACTGTATGGATCACTTTGCGTATCAATCTGCACATAGCGCATTAGACGCTCTTTTACAGTAAACCGATCTATTTCCGGCATGTTTGGTTAATTTTCGGCCAAATTAATATATTGATGGCAAAGCAGGTTATTGATAAACCCTGGAATTTACCGGGATATGTTCGGGTAATCGTTTATACACTCCTGTTTCTGGGTGTGCTTATAGGCGGGGGAACAATTGGCGCACTGCTGGGATTTGATGTTTATCTTACCACTACCCTAATGGCGGTCCTTACCGGCCTCCTCACTTATTTTCTCCGCATTTACCTCGACCGCGAAAGCTGGGTTTCCCTGGGATGGGAATGGAAAGGCTTTCAGAAAGACTGCATCGTGGGTTTACTGGTGGCCCTTGCCATATTAGGCAGTGGCAGTTGCATTTTATTGTTGATGAATGCCATAGAATGGGCAGAAGTACAATGGAATGGACAGGCTTTCTGGCTTTCTTTTGGTTTAATGCTGCTGGTGGCATTTTATGAAGAACTGGCTTTCCGGGGTTATATATTGAATAACCTGATGAAATCCCTGCACCCATTTACGGCCCTGCTCCTATCCGCTATGATTTTTGCCCTCTTTCACGGAACCAATCCAAATGCCTCCGTTTTATCCATCCTGAATGTTTTTCTGGCGGGATTATTATTAGGAATAAACTTCATTTTTACCCGTAATCTCTGGTTTGGAATCGGGCTGCACTTTAGCTGGAATTTTATACAGGGACCTGTACTCGGTTATGAGGTCAGCGGCCTTTCACTGCCATCTATACTGGTTCAGCAGCAAACCGGCGCTGATATACTTACTGGTGGCAATTTTGGCTTTGAAGGCTCTATTATCAACACGGCCCTGATGTTGTTGACCATACTTGTTTTATTGGCTGTTTACACGAAACAATTCCAAAAAAAATGGCTGCTTTAGAGCAGCCATTTTTCAATCCTATACAAACCTGTTAAGGCATAATTATGCGGGATGGGGCACCGATAATTTCTACCAGTTCAATATCAAAAACCAGGTCTTCGCCGGCCAGTGGATGATTGGCATCCAGCAAAATGGCCGCATCCTGAATTTCGGTAATAACAACCGGAACCACCTGGCCCTGACTATTATTCAGGTTGAGGCGCATACCTACTTCCATCGGCATATCTGCAGGCACCTGTTCTTTGGGAAACTCGATAATCATATCGGGATTTTTCGGACCATAGGCATCATCAACAGGAATATGAACGGTTTTCTTATCCCCTACCAGCATACCCATCACACCGTTGTCGAAACCGGCGATTACCATTCCACTGCCTACCTGAAACTCCAATGGATCTCTTCCCTCTGAACTGTCAAAGGTAGTTCCATCAGTTAGGCGACCATGGTAATGTACTTTAACGGTATCGCCAGATTGTACTTGTTGCATAAAAAATATTTAAATTGATCAATTCAGCACACAAGGTAAGGGAAAAGCGGGATAGCTCCTGCTACCAAACCGTTATATTTGTCCCCTTCCATTACCCCCTTATTAACTGATCATCCATGGATTTTCGTTCGCTCCGCATCGTTTTTATGGGAACCCCTGATTTTGCCGTTGCATCCCTGGATGCCCTGGTAAAAGCCGGTTGTACCATAGTTGGTGTTGTTACAGCCCCCGACCGGCCAGCTGGCAGGGGTATGCAATTACAGGAAAGTGCAGTAAAAACCTATGCCCGCGCGCACCAGTTGCCGGTACTGCAGCCGGAGAAGCTGCGCGATCCGCATTTCCTGGAAAAACTGGATGCGCTCAACCCCGATCTGCAGGTGGTGGTTGCTTTTCGTATGTTACCCGAGTTGGTATGGAATCGCCCCCCAATGGGCACCATAAATGTGCATGGCTCCTTACTACCCAACTACCGGGGAGCCGCTCCCATTAACTGGGCAGTGATCAATGGCGAAAAAGAAACCGGGGTAACCACGTTTAAACTGCAACATGCCATTGATACCGGCAATATTTTATTACAGGAAAAAATGCCCATTGGTGAAGAAGAGGATGCCGGGTCGGTGCATGACCGGATGAAAATATTGGGTGCAGCTACCCTGGTAAAAACCATTCAAGCACTGGCTGCCGGCACCCTACAGGAAATTCCCCAGGAAACCCTGCAGGAAAACAAGCCCCCGCTGCACCATGCACCCAAAATATTTACCGAAACCTGCCATATTAACTGGTTTCAGCCAATAGACACCATATATAACCTGATCCGCGGACTTGCCCCATACCCCGGCGCATTCACCCTACTGGAAGGTAAAACCCTTAAAATTTTTGCTTCGCGCAAAGAACGGGTAAACCCTCGCTCCGCGCCTGGCCAGTTTGAAACAGATCAGCAAAGTTTTCTGAAATTTGCAGCACCGGATGGATATATTTTCCTGGAGGAAATTCAATTACAAGGCAAGAAAAAAATGAAGATCGCCGATTTTTTACGCGGCTATCGTTTTACGACTCAATCAACCCGCCAATGATAACTTATAATACTAAAGACTGGCTATCGGTTCTTTTCAAACTCCACAAAGCAGATACAGTACGCCAGCTTTTTCCATTGGTACTACTGATCTGCTTGTACTCCTGGGGAGTGGCTTACCTGGAAGTAGAAGTGCTGAAACTATCGGATAACAGTCACCTCAAGTCCGTTTCACTGATGCATAGTTTACTTGGATTTGCCATTTCTATGCTCCTGGTTTTCCGGACAAATACCGCCTATGACCGCTGGTGGGAAGGACGGAAACTCTGGGGTGCCCTTACCAACAATACCAGAAACCTGGCGTTAAAACTGGACAGCATGCTGCCCCCGGAGGACCAGGCTAACCGTAATTTTTTCCGCAAGTCTATACCCCTGTATGCAAGCATGTTAAGAGATCACCTGCGTTCTGAAAAAACCAGGCTTGCCCTGGATGAAATCGATCATCCGGAATTAGAAGTAGATCAAACCCGCCACCTTCCCAACCAGGTAGCCTCCCTGCTGATGAAACGTATTCAGGAATTGTATCGGAAAGGAGTAATCAGCGGAGATCAGCTTATTATTCTCAATGCCGAGCTGCAATCCTTCACCGATATTTGCGGAGCCTGCGAACGTATTAAAAACACCCCAATCCCTTATTCCTATAGTGTGTTTATTAAAAAATTCATCTTCATTTATGTAATTACCCTGCCGATCGGGTTCGTTTTCAATATGGGTTACCTGGTAATTCCGGTAGTGGCTTTTGTATTTTATGTGTTGGCCAGCCTGGAACTGATCGCAGAGGAAATTGAAGATCCCTTTGGTGGTGATGCCAACGATGTACCCACTGAAAAAATAACCGAAAATATCCGTAAACACATTACTGAATTACTTTGAAGTACCGTATGATAAACCGCTTTAATTCTCTTGGTATTGGTTGCATGATCTTGATTGCCTCAGCCTGTGGCACGACTAAGAAAACCACCAGCCCGGTTTCGCAACCCATTGTAAAAACCCTGGCGCCACTTACAGAATCGGTTATTCATATACCGGTTAAAGTAGTTATTAAGCCCTTTCTTCAACAGGCAGAACAATTGGCACCCAAAGAAATTACCTCCGAGGGCTGGCCGGCCTATATGCCAAGCGGCTGTGATTTTCGGTATAAATACCGTTTTTTAAGAGCTGGTTTTCAATTCAGTTGTCTCAACAACCGGGTTACCATGAATATGAACGGGAAATATCAAATAGCAGGCAGTAAAACGGTTTGCGTATTGGGTCAGTCTGTTTCACCCTGGATCAATGGCAGTTGTGGTTTTGGCGATGAACCGATGAGAAGAGTGGCGATTCAACTGGTATCAGATTTAAAATTTACTGCTGACTATCGTTTACAAACCAGTACCCGTGTTGAAAAAGTACAGGCAGTAGATAAATGTGTTGTTACCGTTTTTAACAATGATGTTACCCAGCAGGTAATGGACAGCATTGCAGCCTCTGTCAATTTTTATGGGAAAGAAATCGACAATAACCTGCGAAATCTTCGCTTTGATGAAGTACTGAACCCACTTGCCGAAAAAGCCGGTAAAAAAATTCCGTTGAGCACGTATGGTTATATGAAATTAAATGCCAATTCCGTAAAACTGGGGGCTATTAACCTTACCGGTGATACCCTACGTTTTACAGCCGGCATTTCCTGTTTCCCGGAAATCAGTTCTGACAGTGTCAACACTTCGGTTACCCGGCATTTACCCCCGCTTACCGGTGTTGTTAATGGCGATGGGTTTACACTTACCACCAATGCCGTGTACGATTATCTTACCATCGACACGTTATTAACCAGGACCCTGAGAAACCGTTCCTTTGATGTAAAAGGAGAAAAAATAATGATCTCTTCGGTAGAGGTAAGCGGACTGGACCAGTATAAAGTACGGTTTAAGATCAGTTTTACCGGCACTAAAAAAGGCACGTTGTTTTTAACCGGCACCCCCGAACTGAACCTTCACAGCCAGCAACTGGAAGTTCCTGACCTGGAATACGACCTCAATTCATCCAGCCTTGTTTTGGCTGTTGGTAAAACCTTCTTTAACCGGCAAATACTCGAAAACCTGCGTCAACAGGCAAAAATAAATGTGCGCGATTTGTACCTGAAAAATAAAGCCAAAATTGATGCACAGTTTAACCGTACCATCATGGAAGGCATCTTTATGAAAGGGCATACAGAAGACCTACGTTTAACCGGTCTGGTCATAAACAAAGACAATGTGCAGGTGCAGGCGCAGGTAAAAGGAATTGCAAACCTCGTCATCACCCAACTGCCCCAGCAATAATCAAACTGTTTCAAACCAAAGCGGACTGGGATCATTCCAGTCGCCATTGTAGTTGATAAATAGTTCTTCCCCGGCGGCAACGGCACGTACGGTCTTAACCCGGATCATCTGGGACTCAAAGTCCATTTCATATTCACAGTTGCTTTCAAAACTGTGGTTATAAATAGACACATACCCCAATGCCACACAACAGGCTTTCCGATCATCGCCCCATTCAAAGATGTAATGATGCAGCAGGGTTTGATCCAGGAGTATACGTTCCTGTTCCCCAAGCACCACCACCGGACTAATTTCAATAAGAACATCCGCCTCCAGGGCTTCCAGCGTAAAAACGCCTCTTCCCATTTTTTCAGTAGGTGCTATTATCAGGCTCGGTAAAATCATCCTGCAATATAAAAATGTATTTTTACCCCATGACGCAAGACCTCGAAACACCGGCCTCCCTCAGTGAACAATTTGCTTCCATTATTCACCTGGAAGATAAATTACGCATCCGGGAGTTCCTGAATAACCAGAACATCAGCGATGTTGCTGAGCTGGTAGATGAGTTCGACGAATATGCCAGTCAGATAATCGGCAACATGAGTACACACCGGGCTGCCAGTGTATTTAAAATATTGGAAGTATCGGTACAAAAACAGGTCATCCAGGAACTTCCGCCGTTAAAATCTGCCGAATTACTGAACGAGTTACCGGCCGATGACAGAACCTCCTTCCTCGAAGAGTTGCCGAACGAAGTAGTGAAAGAATTGATCAAAACACTTGATCCGGAAGAAAGGCGTATTACGCTCTCGCTCCTGGGCTACCCCGAAGGAAGCGTTGGGCGACTAATGACGCCCGACTATATTACCGTAAATATTGATTGGAATATGACCCAGGTGCTGGATCATATCCGCGAAGTGGGAAGGGAATCGGAAACCATTGATGTTATTTACGTGGTCAATGATAAAGGCGAATTTGTGGATGACGTCAGAATCAGGGACGTGATTATGACAAGTCCGGATAAAATCGTCAGCGATATTATTGACTTCCGCTATATTGCCCTGCATGTGAACGACGACCAGGAAGTTGCCAACCAAACCTTTAAAATGAATAACCGGGTAGCTTTACCCGTACTTGATGATAATAAACTGCTGCTCGGAATCGTAACAATCGATGATGTATTATGGGTGGCCAATGAAGAGTTTAGCGAAGATATGCAACGGATCGGGGGTACCGAAGCCCTGGACGAGCCTTACCTGGAAATGCCTATTTTCAAACTATTCCAGAAACGCATCGTTTGGATGGTGGTTTTATTTATCGGGGAAATGCTTACCGCCTCTGCCATGGGATATTTCGAGGATGAAATTGCCAAAGCAGTAGTGCTTGCATTATTTGTGCCCCTGATTATTTCCAGTGGGGGTAACAGCGGATCTCAGGCCTCTACACTAATTATCCAGGCTATGGCGGTGGGCGAAATTACGATTGCCGACTGGTGGCGGGTCTTAAAAAGAGAAATTATATCCGGCCTTTTACTGGGAACCGTTTTAGGTATCATTGGCTTTATAAGGGTGGTTGCCTGGTCACAGTTTTTTCCGGAAGTCTATGGTATACATTATGTTCAGTTGGGTGCAGCCGTTGGCATTTCGCTGATGGGGGTAGTGTTATGGGGTACGATCAGTGGCTCCATGCTGCCTATTTTCCTCAAACGTGCAGGCGCCGACCCAGCGGTATCCTCGGCTCCATTTGTTGCAACTCTGGTAGATGTGACCGGGCTCATTATCTACTTTAGCGTAGCTTATCTCTTCCTGCAGGGACTACTGCTCTGAGCTTATTTAATGGTTTCCCATCGATTCCTCTCCCCTGCGCAATCGATTGCTTAAATAATTTTTTAACTATGTTTGCGTTCTATACCTCGAAGCTCGTATAACACAAAAAGATAATAAATATGTGCGGAATTGTTGCCTATATTGGACATAGAGAAGCCTACCCGGTTATTTTAAAAGGTTTGAAAAGATTGGAATACAGGGGCTATGACAGTTCGGGCGTTGCCCTGCTGAACAAGGGCCTGAAAGTCTATAAAAAGCAGGGAAAAGTTGCTGACCTGGAAGAGTCGCTGGTAGGAAAAGACCTGCATGCAACCATTGGTATTGGCCATACCCGCTGGGCCACCCATGGCGAACCCTGCGACCGCAATGCCCACCCGCATACTTCCAGCAACGGCAAATTATCCATGATACACAATGGGATCATTGAGAATTATGCCCAAATCAAGCAAGACCTGATCAAAAAAGGATACAGTTTTATCAGTGATACAGACACGGAAGTGCTGTTGAAATTTATTGAAGACATTCATTTAAACAACGGTGGCTCTCTGGAAGAAGCCGTGCGTATAGCGTTAAAACGGGTAGTGGGCGCCTATGTAATTGTTTTGCTGGACGAAGACAATCCCGACACCCTTATTGCTGCCAGAAAAGGCTCCCCGCTGGTAATTGGGATCGGTAAAGGAGAACATTTTCTTGCCTCCGATGCCTCTCCGATTATTGAATACACCAAAGAAGTGGTATATGTTAATGATTATGAAGTGGCTATAATTCGCCCCGATGAACTGATTTTAAAAAACCTCGGTAATGAAAAAATCACCCCTTTCATAACAAAGCTCGATATGGAACTGGCAGCCATTGAAAAAGGCGGCTACGACCATTTTATGCTGAAAGAAATATTCGAACAGCCCCATACAATTTTCGATTGCCTCCGGGGAAGACTGGATGCTGCTGCGGGTAGCATTACAATGAGCGGAATTCAACAATATGCCGAGCAGTTAATGACAGCTAACCGGATTATTATGATTGCCTGCGGAACCAGCTGGCATGCCGGGTTGGTAGCTGAATACATTTTTGAGGAGTTGACCAGGATACCTGTTGAAGTGGAATATGCTTCAGAATTCCGGTACAGAAACCCGGTAATTGCAAAAGGGGATGTAATTATAGCGATTTCGCAAAGTGGAGAAACTGCCGACACCCTGGTTGCCATAGAAAGTGCTAAGGAAAAAGGCGCCATTATCCTCGGGGTAGTAAATGTGGTAGGTTCTTCTATTGCAAGGATTTCACATGCCGGTGCGTATTCACATGCCGGTCCGGAAATAGGTGTAGCCAGCACCAAAGCATTTACCGGGCAACTGGCGGTACTTACCATGATGGCGTTGAAGTTAGGTTATATGAAAGGTTGTATCAGCGAAAAAAGGTATATGCACCTGTTGAACGAACTGAACGATGTACCGGAGAAAGTTGCTACCGCCCTGTTGCAGAAAGAAGCAGTGGAAGCTATAGCCCATAAATACAAAGAAGCGGCCAATGCTCTTTACCTGGGCCGTGGCTACAATTTCCCCATTGCACTGGAGGGTGCCTTAAAGCTTAAAGAAATCTCCTATATACATGCCGAAGGTTATCCCGCGGCAGAAATGAAACATGGTCCGATTGCATTGGTAGACGATCAGCTTCCCGTATTTTTTGTGGCTACTAAAGATAGTTTTCATGAAAAAGTGCTGAGCAATATGCAGGAAATCAAAGCAAGAAAAGGCAAGGTAATTGCCGTTGTAAGTGAAGGCGATGATTCAGCCAATGCCCTAGCAGACGATCTGATCATAGTTCCCTATGCCGATGAATTAATTGCTCCGATCATAAATGTAATTCCTATGCAACTGCTTGCCTATTATATTGGAGTAGCCAAAGGGTTGGATGTTGATAAGCCCCGGAACCTGGCAAAAAGTGTAACGGTTGAATAATCCAGCAATATGAACATTATTAAAAAACATGCCCTTCAATCCCTGGGTTATGGTTTCGTTGAAGACCGTTTCCTGAAGGAAGGAAAGGATGAGTATTTTCATAGAAACCGGCAGAACAACAGTGGCATCCGATACAGGCAGTTAACCGCCTATGAAATTGAGGTATTGGTACGTAACAGAAACCAAAGCGACGACTGGAATAAGCTGCTGGTTTCAGATGCGTTCAACCCTGAACTGGTAAAAAACTGTAAATTCTATGGGCTGGTCCGAATAGGCAAACTGGAACCATATTGCCTGGAATTTAATAACCTACGAATGGCGGTGGGTTTATACAATAGCACAATCATCAGCGCCGACTTCGGCGATAATGTAGTTGTAGACAATGTCAATTACCTATCGCATTTTATTATTGGAAACGAAGTAATGCTGGTGAACATTAACGAACTCGCTACCTCCAGCCACTCCAAATTTGGTAATGGCATAATTAAGGAAGGCGAAGACGAAAAAGTAAGAATCTGGCTGGAGATCTGCAATGAAAATGGCGGAAGACGCATTTTACCTTTTGATGGCATGTTACCCGGTGATGCTTATTTATGGAGCAGGAACCGGCAGGACGATCTTTTGCAACAACGCTTTGTTCAATTTACCAATACCCGTTTCGATGCTGAAAGAGGACATTATGGCAAGATCGGGGACCGAACGGTCATTAAAAACAGCAGGATATTAAAAGATGTATTAATTGGCAGCGATGCCTATATCAAAGGCGCCAATAAAATAAAAAATGTAACCATACATTCACAACCCAATGCCCGTACGCAGGTAGGCGAAGGCTGTGAACTGGTGAATGGAATTATAGGGGAAGGCTGCCGGGTATTCTATGGCGTTAAAGCAGTACGCTTTATGATGGCCAGTCATTCTCAATTAAAGTATGGGGCCCGGCTTATTAACTCTTACCTGGGAAATAATGCTACTATTTCCTGTTGCGAAGTCCTGAATTCTCTGATCTTTCCTGCACATGAACAACACCATAACAATTCTTTTCTCTGTGCCGCCCTGGTAATGGGGCAATCAAATATGGCTGCGGGTGCAACCATCGGTTCAAACCATAACTCAAGAGCAGCAGATGGTGAATTAATTGCAGGGCGGGGATTCTGGCCCGGACTCTGTGTTAGTCTTAAACACAACTCCAAATTTGCCTCTTTTTCAATTTTAGCAAAAGGCGATTTTCCGGCAGAATTAAATATCCGCCTCCCCTTTTCATTGATCAGCAATGATGTTACCAATGATCAACTGGTAGTGATGCCGGCATATTGGTTTGAATACAATATGTATGCGCTGGCAAGAAACTCCTGGAAATATGTGGCAAGGGATCAGCGTATCACCAAGATACAGTTAATAGAATATGATTACCTGGCTCCTGATACTGCTACGGAATTATCAGAGGCACTTGCCATTCTTACCCTGCAAACAGGAAAGGCCTGGTATCGTAAAGAAGGAAAAGAAGCTACCGAACGGCAAATGAGCAAGAAGGGTAAAATTTTACTGGAGCAGGGAGAAACCGCTATCCAGGACCTGGTCATCCTTCTTGAGGAAGCCGAAAACAGCAACCGGCCGGTTATCATCCGTAAAGCAGCAATTGCCTATCAGTGGTTTTCAAGGTTATTGGATTATTATGTAGCCAGAGAACTTTTAGGTTTTTTTGACAGGCATCCGTTAAGCACGCTTAACAGAATGATTGCCCGACTACCTAAAGCAGGTAAAGCGTTAGACTGGGAAAACATAGGCGGACAATTAATTGAAAAGACCACGGTACAAAACTGGCTACAGGCTATCCGTACAGGTAAAATAAGCAGTTGGGAAGCATTACATAATCTATACCAGCAGGAAAGCAATCTTTACCCCGATCACAAACTGATGCATGCTCTGGCAATTTATAAAAACAGGCATGGAATAGATCTTTCTACCAACCCCCACTTGGTTCGCCAGGTGCTTACAGATGCCATATCTCTTCGAAAAGAAATGACGGAGAGAATTTACGAAAGCAGGGCCAAGGACTACCAGAATGAATTCCGGAAAATGGTTTATAATAGTGAAGAAGAAATGGACATTGTAGTCGGTAAATTAAACGATAATAGTTTTATTTCCGATGAACAAAAAGCATTCCGGCAATTCAAAAAGAAAATAGAAGGGTTGCTTTGATTCTTTTACCAGAACTGTTTGAAAGACCGGGTTACTCCTTTTTTGTCGGTTAATTTAATAATAAGCAATTGGTGATGCTGAACTGGCAGGCGCAACCCGTGCGTAGCAGTACCTACCGGTTGCCAGATGGTTTTTCGTTCCAGCAACTGCCCGCCTGTATTAAAGAGTTCCAGCAAATAGCCGCCCGCTTCTTCACTGGTCAGGACAAGCGAATGTTGGTTTTTTACCAGATAAGCGCGAAAACTATCCAAGGATCGTTCAGCCGGAAGCCGGAGTGTTTCGCTATAGTATACCCGCTGGTTTTCAGCCAACAGTTTAATGCGATAAAAAATTCCCGACCGGGCAACGGGCAGGGCTTGCCGGTAATGCGTTTGTCCTGCTGCCGGGGAAACAGCACAAAGTCTTGCAAACAACCGTCCGTCGGCTGCAGTTTCTACTTCAAATCCTTCAACTCGTATACCAGGAGCTACTTTCCAGTGTAACTCCGGTTTATTCCTTTCCCCGGAAAACCAGGCAGACTGGAATACCAGCGGCAATACATTGGAACCGCCTACCCGGTTCGCTAAAGCGTAGCGAGTAGCGTTTAACTGATCACCTGACAACGGTACGGTTCTTAACCCGCCTTCCGCATTTCCTGATCCTGCAGTTAAGCCAGCGCCTACATCGCTCCAGAAGCCCGCTGTATAAGCGGCAATAGTCAATTGGTTAGCCTCCTTAATGTCACCACTCTGCGGAGCAGCATAACTGACTTCGAGTACGGGGCCAGGGGAGCCGGTAGCAGGCAAGGCCTCCACTTCCCAATATTCAATGGCTGATACCGCAGCCAATCCCGTTTGTAGTTGCTGGCCAGGTATATTTGCGTCCTTAAAATGATACGCCAGTTGCATGGACCCGGCATAACCTCTTACCTGCACAGTACTGCTGGCAGTATCTTTCCGGAATGGGATCAGTAAACTTTCTGTCGCATGAAAATCTTTCCGGATTGTGCCGGCGATTCCTGCATTTAACCTCGAAGGAACTGCGTGTAAGCGGGCAGTTTTCATAAGTTGCACCTGGTAGGGTCCTGTTTCTATAATTCCTTCCTGTAGCACCAGTTCATAGGGCAATGGCCAGTTAGTTGTTAACTGCACTCCATTGCTGTTGTCCAGCACAACACGTATACTGTCGCTGATCCATCCATCTGTATGTACCAACTGCTGCACTGTTCCGTTCAGTACTATGGTTCCCGTATGACTGCTTGAATTGGATTCATAGATGCGTGATTGTACCTGCGTCCAGTTACCGCTTAGTGCTATACAAGAAGAACGATTACCGGTAGACAGGTTCAGAGCGGCCTGATTCATCCTCAATTCACCCGCTAAAAAAACCGTATCGCTTAAATGAAGAGAAAATACGGTACCGCTATCCAATCCCAGATCTCCCCTTATGCGAACAGGCTTAGTGCCGGAAGAGGAATAGGTGGTGGTGCCGGAACTACTGCCCGCACTGGATAATTCAAGACTACCAAAAACCCGCCCGCTAATCGACAGCGTAGATGCTGCATCTGTATTTTCCATCCTGAAGACCCCTTTTTCTGTGCCAGGAGTACGGCTGAGCTGGTTAACCAGGTCGGCATGCCCTGTTCTGCTCCGGTGAATATAGCGGGCCCCGTTTTCAATGCGAATTGAATCCTGGATGCGCAGTGCATATCCACTGTTACTTCCAGATGCATTGAGTACTACAGCATTTTTTCTAAGATGAACAGAATACCCTTTTCCCAGCGTCGTTAATGCTCTGGGCAAAAGAGAATTAGCCGTACTGGTGAGCAAATTTGTAACAGGTAATACTAACCGGATAGTAAAATTATCCAGCGGAGCAATCTCAATAGATTCAATTACAACAGGTCCGTCGGGCAGTATAATTTCATAGGTTCCCGGGTAAAAGCTATTATCGAGTAAAACCTTGTCTAAACTATCAGGAAGCTTCGCTCCTTCCCAATTCAGCGGATCGTTCCAATAAGCCGTACCATTATTGCCCGTCCACCGCTTCTGCGCTATGCTGATTTGAGATAGCAGCAGGAAAATCCAACTCCACTTTTTCATACACCACATTTTCTGCCAGCAAATTATAGTACCTGGACAGAAAAATGAAGGGAAACAAGCAGGTTGGGTTAAAAAACGGTAATCCTTCTATTGTTTCAAGCTGTCTGCTCTACTGGAGTCAATGGCAGCTTTTACCGTTGAATCAATTGCAGCAGCAGCGTCCTTCGAAACAGCCACGGCAGAGTCTACTGCGGCTTTGATAGCAGTACTATCTACCGTGGTACCGGAAGAATCACTACGATTAGCACAAGACATCCATAACATGGATGCAATCAATATCAGGGAACATATCCAGCCAGCTGATGAGTAGTTCATTGGGATAAGTTATTTTTTCCGGAAAAATATACGAACCGGTACCCCTTTAAAATCGAAACTTTCCCGGAGTTTGTTTTCCAGGTAATTCCTGTAAGGTGCCTTAATATCATCCGGGTAATTACAGAAAAAAGCAAAAGAGGGCACATGGGTAGGTAATTGGGTTACGTATTTAATACTAACCGGGTTACCTCTAACAACAGGCGGGTGATATGCTGCAATCGCTTTCAGCATCACATCATTCAGTTGCGAAGTAGGAATTTTTTTCTTTTTATTCTCTACTACTTCCAGTGCTATTTCAATGGCTTTAAATATGCGCAGTTTATCCTTCGCCGAAATAAAGAGTACCGGCACATCGGTAAATGGAGCCAGTCGTTCTTTCAGCAGTTTTTCGTAATCGCGGGCGGTATTGGTTTGTTTTTCCACCAGGTCCCATTTATTTACAAGGATTACAAGGCCTTTTCCTTTTCTGGCTGCCAGGCTAAAAATACTCAGGTCCTGTGCAGCAATTCCTTTTTCCGCATCTAGCACCAGCAAACACACATCCGCCTCGTCCATTGCTTTGATAGCTCGGATAACGGAATAAAACTCAAGATCTTCCTGTACTTTTTGCTTTCTGCGGATACCCGCTGTATCAATCAGCACAAATTCTTTCTGAAACATATTGTAATGCGTATGGATCGTGTCGCGCGTGGTGCCGGCGATATCGCTTACAATAGTTCTTTCCTGCCCCACCAGGGCGTTTAACAAAGATGATTTCCCTACGTTCGGCTGCCCGATAATCGCAAACTTTGGAATGTCGGCTGTTTCGTCGTCGGCCAGCCTGTCTTCCGGAATAGCTTCTACTACGGCATCCAAAATTTCGCCGGTTCCACTTCCGCTGATTGCGGACACAAAAAAGATTTTATCGAAACCAAGGCTGTAAAATTCAGTTGCATCCAGCATGCGCTGGTTATTATCTACTTTATTTACGGTCAGGTAAACCGGCTTGGTCGTTCTTCTGAGTACATCTGCCATGGATTCATCCAGGTCGGTAATGCCTGTAGCCGTATCCGTCATAAAAATCAAAGCATCTGCTTCATCCAATGCAATCAGTACCTGTTTTTTTATTTCCTGCTCAAAAACATCGTCGCTCCTTGGTACAAATCCACCCGTATCAATTACATTGAATGTTTTACCATTCCATTCAGCAATTCCGTATTGCCGATCGCGGGTAACCCCGCTAACATCATCCACGATGGCTTTTCTTTGTTCAAGCAATCGGTTAAAAAAAGTGCTCTTCCCTACATTGGGCCGACCTACTATTGCAACTGTATATCCGGACATTTGATAAATTTATTTTTTTACAAACCTTACTTCCCCTGAGCCAGTTTATTTATATCCATATTCTTTAAGATACAAATCATTATCTCTCCATTTAGGGCGAACTTTTACAAATAGCTCAAGAAAGACTTTTTGTCCCAGAAATTTTTCAATCTCCTGCCTTGAGCGGGTGCCAAGTTCACGAATCATTTTTCCTTTTTCGCCCAATATGATGCCTTTTTGTGTATCTCTATGCACAATAATATCGGCCATGATTTTAACCAGGGAGGCTTTTTCTTTAAACTCCTGTACCAATACAGCTGCGTGGTAAGGAATTTCATCCTGGTAAAGCTGGTAAATCTGTTCCCGGATCAATTCGCCTACAAAAAAACGGGTAGGTAAATCGGTCAGGTTTTCATCGTCAAAAAAAGGTTCTCCTTCCGGCAGGTAGGACAAAATTTTAGCCAATAATGTATCCAGCCCCGTTTTTTTAAGTGCGGAAACAGGCAGTACCTCTTTCACATACGCTTTGTCCTTAAAAAAATCTTCCGCCAGTTTTCGTTTTTCTTCAGAGATCCCGTCCATTTTATTCAGTACCAGCAATGCCGGCACTTTCAGGCGGAGGGCAGAAAAAATGGCATCGCTTTCTTCCCAGTTATCCCAGCAATCAACCAGGAGAATGGCCAGATCAGCATCCTCCAGCGCGCTTTTTACAGCCTGCATCATACGCTGATGCAATTTGTATTTTGGCTCAATGATACCGGGGGTGTCAGAAAAAATTACCTGGTACCCAGGTTCTGTAAGAATGCCTTTAATCCGATGCCGGGTAGTTTGTACTTTGGGAGAAACGATGGCTAGTTTTTCTCCCAGCAATGCATTCAGCAAAGTGCTTTTACCAGCGTTAGGTTTACCAAATATGTTTACAAATCCAACTTTCATCTTTAGCGATTAAAGGGGCAACAAAAGCACGCTAAAGAAGCGATCAGGGAGGTAATCAGATTCTCACGCGATGATGTTGCCGCATAGAATAAAAAGTCCACAAAGCTACTAAATTCTACAGGGAACCCAGATCAGTGTGGATACCAATAAAAAACCAGCAAGGTTACTTGCTGGCGGTGGTTGCGAAGGGAGGGATCGAACCTCCGACCTTCGGGTTATGAGCCCGACGAGCTACCGCTGCTCTACTTCGCGATTTGGATTGCAAATGTACAGCGAGATTTCTTTCCTGCCAAATAATTCTTTATCAAACAATTGCTAAAAAGATAAAAGCCGCTGCAGGAGCGGCTTTTATCTTTTTAAAAGCAGGCAGCATCAACTTTTTCGCGTTATGGAGCTGGCTCCACTGCTTTTCATATCCTTTATTAGCCCTTCGCCTTTGATCCGGATATCGGAGGCGCCACCCGCTTTGGCTGAAATCTCTTTGTTTACCACTACGTTAATAGAGGAGGCGCCATTGGCATCTAACTCACAATAATCAGCTGTAAGATCCCAGCCTTTTACGGAGCTTGCACCACTTATTTTGGCAGCTAATTTTCCAACTTTTCCTTTTAACCGGATATCACTTGCGCCATTCAGGTTCATGGTTAATTCATTGCAGTCCACTTCGCCGGTCATATCGCTGGCTCCATTCAATTCCACATTCAATTGATTGGATTTCAATACCCCCATAATACTAATATCACAGGCACCGCTGGCTTTTATCATAGACAGGTCTTTTACGGAGATATAGGCTTTCATTTTCCGATCTGAACGCCAATCTTTCCACCCCTGGCTCGCGAACCAGATTTTCAACACGCCATCTTTTACTTCTGTCCGAATCTGTTCTGTTAGTTTTTTATCACTTGAACTTACCGCCACCCCCGACTCATCGCCCTGAGAAATATACACATCAATAGCACTGGAGGCATCAATGGCTGTAAATGTGGGCACAGTGCGCATTTCTGCGTTTTTGTCGTTTATCAGGTATTTTTGAGCCTGCCCGGCCATTGCTGTCAATACCAATAAAACTCCTACCACTATTTTTTTCATACACTATTTTTTTCAGCTAAGAATGCGTTGAATTATTTGCTTTGAGATTTTACACTACCACCACTACCGGTACGTAAATTACGGATCAATCCGCCTCCTTTGTAATGAATTGCACCACCACTACTGGCTTCCGCATTCAATTCTTTGGTTACAGTTATATCAATTACCCCACCACTGCTTACATCGGCAGAGCAAAAAGTACTGCTTAAACCATAGCCTTTGAAAACAGCTCCGCTACTGGCTTCCACTGTTAATTTTTCGACGTTTCCGCTTACTTCTGTAATAGCGCCACTGCTATTATCCGAATCAATTTCAGCAGCATTTAAACTCAGTTCCATGATAGCACCGGAGCTGGCGTCGAGCTTAACTTTAGCCGCTTTTACCGTAGACCCTGTTTTTGCCGTAGCTCCGGAAGAAGCCGACAATTCCGTTAACTCACGGATTGACACATAGGCCTTGAATTTCAGACCTTTCCGCCATTTCCAGTTGCCATCGTTTTGATCTATGGTAATTTTTAGCACCCCTCCTTCTACCACCGTTTTAATACGGTCTGTGTACTCAGGATTGGTACAACTTACGGCTACTGCTTCCTTATCGCCTTGTTGCAACAGCAGTTCAATACCTGCAGAAACTTTTACCCCCGTAAAACTACCCACGGATCTTGTACGGGCATTATTGTCAGAAATAGTAGTGGTTTGCGCTAATAATCCGGTACTGATGCAAAGCAGCAGGAGAAGGCTGAAAATTTTATGCATATTGAAGTATTTTAAGTAGGACGGACCAGGTTTCTGAAATGTTACAGTGTTTTTAAACTTTTTTGCCCTTATTTTCGCAGCCGATTACGGCCGTAATCAACAATCAGATTCCTCGGGGTGCTAAGGATGTTTAATCCAAGGCTGAGATAATACCCGTAGAACCTGAACAGGGTAATGCCTGCGCAGGGAAGGTGGTTCACTTATTTTTTATTCCTCCTTTTGCTTTCGCAGCATTTCTCTCAAATCATTTTTTCAACTTTAATGTAAATCAATGAAAAAAATGCTTTTGGGGATATGCGCTATCATGTATCTTATCCCATTAGTGGCTCAAAACAAAGCAGTTATTATTGCCGACAAACAATCCGGGCAGCCTGTTGCCGGTGCCAGTATTGAATTTTCCAACGGCCGGGGAACAAGCACCGATGAAAAAGGCCGGATCCTGTTTTCCGCCCAGCAAGGGCAATGTACTATTTCCGGCATCGGTTATCGCCCCCTGCAGCTCCGGTTACCGGTGGTTGAAGACACTCTTTTCCTGGAACCTTTTAACTTATTCCTTAAACCGGTTGAAGTTACTGCCCTTCGGGCCGGCGATCGTGCCCCATTTGCCCTTACCAACCTGAAAGCAAAAGACTTTGCGAAACAGAACCTGGGCCAGGACCTCAGTTTCCTCTTGAACCAGACGCCCTCGGTAGTAATCAGCTCCGATGCTGGTAATGGAGTGGGTTATACGGGTATACGGATTCGCGGCTCCGATGCCACCCGCATCAATATGACCCTGAACGGCATTCCCTACAATGATGCGGAAAGCCAGGGTTTATTCCTGGTGAACCTGCCCGATTTTGCCTCCTCTGTCGGCAGTATCCAGATTCAACGGGGGGTGGGTACGTCCAGCAATGGAGGAGGAGCATTTGGCGCCACCCTGAACCTGAGCACCAATGAATTCCGCGAAGAAAAATACGCAGAAATAAACAATAGTTTTGGTTCCTTTAATACCTGGAAAAACACGGTTAAAGTAGGATCCGGCCTGCTAGGCGAGCATTTTACCATTGATGCCCGCTTATCCAGGATCAGCAGTGATGGTTATGTAGACCGCGCCAGCAGCAACCTGCAATCCTATTATATTTCGGGCGCTTATATTACCGAAAAATCGAGCCTGCGCTTAAACATTTTCTCAGGTAAAGAACGGACCTACCAGGCCTGGAACGGGATTCTTCAAACAGAAGCAGACGGCCCCAACCGGCGTTATAATAGCGCCGGAACAGAAAAGCCGGGCAGTCCCTATAAAAACGAAACAGATAACTATCAGCAGGATCATTATCAACTCTTTTTTAACCATGCTCTTTCTGAACACCTATCCTTCAATACTGCGGCTTTCCTTACCCGGGGAAGAGGGTATTATGAACAATACAAAGCGGAAGAGGATTATGCCGATTATGGGCTTCCCTATCCCATAATTAATGGAAGTCCGGTAAGCACTACCGATCTTATCCGGCAACTATGGCTTGATAATTATTTTTATGGGGGTACGTATTCTATACAATACAATAAAAAAAATACCACTCTTAGCCTGGGAGGCGCCGCGGTACAATACGACGGTGATCATTATGGAAAAATTATCTGGTCCAGCGCAGGCATTGCGCCCGGCTACCAATGGTACCTGCACCAGGCCCGCAAATCCGATATCAATGTCTATGGAAAATGGACGCAGCAACTTCACGCCAACTGGCGGAGTTTTGTAGACCTCCAGTACAGAACGGTGGCTTACAGGATCAGCGGATTTCGGAATAATCCGGGCATAAGCACGGATAATCGCTATCATTTTTTTAACCCCAAAGCAGGGATCAGCTATACCAACCAGGCCTGGAATGCATTTGCTTCCTTTGCAGTAGGCAATAAAGAGCCCAACAGGGATGACTTTGAAGCAGGACTGCAACAGCAGCCTAAACCGGAACAACTCCATGATCTTGAGATCGGGTTGGAGCACAAAACCACCCGTAGTTCCTGGGGCGCCACGGTCTATTACATGAATTACCGGAACCAACTCGTGCTTACCGGAAAAATTAATGATGTAGGCGCCTACGCCCGTACGAATATTGCAAAAAGCTACCGCCTGGGAATTGAGTTACAGGGATCGTATAAACCCCAGCCCTGGATCGCCCTACTTGGTAACCTCACACTAAGCGAAAATAAAGTGCTGGATTTTGAAGAGTTTTTTGACGATTATGATGCCGGCACCCAAAAATCGATCCAATACAAAAAAACCGATATTTCCTTTTCTCCGGCTATTATGGGAAGCGCAACAGTGCAGCTTTTTCCTGTAAAAAATGCCGAGCTAGCGCTGATCGGGAAGTATGTAGGAAAACAGTTCCTGGATAACACGTCCAATCACAACAGGCAACTCGCGGACTTTTACACGCAGGACCTTCGGTTATCCTACACCGTTAGAGGCAAGGCTGTAAAAGAAATGACCCTGATCTTTCAACTCAATAACCTGCTGAACAAACGGTACGAACCCAACGGTTACACGTTCAGTTATATTTATGGCCAGCAATTGACAACGGAAAACTACGTTTATCCCATGGCGGGCATTAACTGTATGGGCGGCGTAAATATCAGGCTGTGATAGTTACGAGGTAAATATCCCTGTATATTTCCTATAAAAAAATTTGGCATTTGGCACTATTTAGGATAGTGCTAAATGCCAAATTCCGTATCTATGAGAAAAACCATTGTAATCAATGTATTGATCATCCTGATTTTCTACCTTGTTTTCAGCCTTGCAGCTGGTAAATAAGGGGCAGATTAGCTGCCGAATTTTTCCTGCCAGGCCAGCATACCGCCTTCCACATTTTTGGTATTGGTAAAGCCCATCGATTCCAAGATCAGGCAGGCGGTCATGCTTCTTTTTCCACTGCGGCAATGAAGAATAATTTCTTCGTCTTTCAATGGCATCAGTTCATCTACATCCATGGTTTGGAACCGGCCCAGGGGAATAAGTTTTGCGCCAATATTAAAGGCCTCGTACTCTTCCGGCTCACGAACATCAATAACATGCAGTTTTTCCCCTGCATCCATTCTTGTTTTCAGTTCTTCAACGCTTATGTTTTGCATAAAAAAATTTTAGTAATTGTTTTCCACCGGGGTGGTAACTCTTGATGGTTGATTACTTGTATCGCGTACTGGCTTTTTCGTACTTAACCAAATATCGATCATTTGCCCGGGACGGATCCGGTTTACCTTCCTGTCGACTGTATTGCGGGTTGGACTTTGCCGGTAAATGAAGGCTGTGGCGGTGTCTTTCACCTCAGGGTCAAGTACTTTGGCACCGAAGTTAATACCACTGGTTTGCAAAAGGTCGCGGGCATCCGAATAGGTTAAACCAAACAGGTCCGGAACGGCCATGTCAACATCCGAGAGACCGCTTCCCAATACCAAGGCAATGGAAGTGCCCATTGGAAGTTTTACGCCGGGTTTTATTTCTTTTCCTTTATGCAGTTGAACCAGTACAGAGTTTTTGGCAAAATCCGGACGGTAACTGGTATCGCCCATCTTAAGCCCGAATTGTTTCAATACGATCGCAGCATTACGCACGCTCATTCCCACAAGATTGGGCATTACCACGTCTGGGGGAATGGCCCGGTTTACTGTGAGGTAGACGGTCCTGTTTGCTTTCACTTTGGATTCAGATTCCGGAAATTGCTTAATTACGGCCAGCGGCGCTATGGTATCGCGGTAAATAGAATCCTGGATAGATACCGCAAACCCCTGGGCTTCCAGCAAGGAGGTGGCCTCCTCAAGTGATTTTCCAGCCACATTCGGCACTTCCACTTCCTCTCCGTGGCGGGTAAAAAAATCCAGTGAACTGAAAAAACCAAACACCAAAAGGACAATTATTCCTAGTGCTATTAACAGACTAACCCAGAGTGGTTTTTTTGTAATGGATGCAAACACGAATTATATTTTTTGTAGGATTGGAATCAAAGAAAGGTAAAATTATTTATCTGCCAAGGCTTCTTCGATGAGTGCCGAGTAGAAATCGCGCAAAGTCCAACCCATTGCTTTTACCTGCTGGGGTACAATACTGGCTTCACTTTGGCCGGGTACTGTATTAATTTCCAGCATGTAAGGCTCCCCTGCAGCTTCATTATAAATAAAGTCGATCCGTATAATTCCCCGACAGTTAAAAACTTCATAAACCCTCCGTGCAGCCGAACGAACTTTCACCGCTATCTCTTCCGCAACCTGGGCCGGGGTGATTTCTTCACTTAATCCCTCGTATTTTGCCTCAAAATCAAAAAAATCTTTTTTGGTAATTACCTCTGTAAAGGGCAGGGTAATGATTTCATCGCCCTTCCGGAAAACACCAATGGTGAATTCCCGACCGGAGATAAATTCCTCCACCAGCACCTGCTCATCTTCCTGGAAGGCTTTTTGCAGCGCTGCGTCTAAACCGGAGGGATCCATGACCTTGCTCATGCCAATACTGCTTCCCCCGTTATTAGGTTTCACAAAAACCGGCATTTGCAACTGGGCAGCAATACTTGCCGACGCAATGGGCCGGTTTTTGAACAAGTGCAGGGACTGTGCTACTTTAATACCGGCAAAGGCGGCTACTGCAACGGTATAACGTTTGTTGAATGTAAGGGCGGAAGTGGCGGCATCACAGCTGGTGTAGGGAATTCCCAGCATATCAAAATAACCTTGTAGTTTACCGTCTTCTCCGGGTGTTCCATGTATTCCGATAAGCACGGCATCAAACCGGATCAGGGCCTCATTAACCCGTAAGGAAAAATCATTTTTATCAATTTCTATGGCTTCTCCGCCAGGTGCCTGGTACCACCAGCCATCCTGCCGGATATCAATTTTATAGACATCAAATTTTTCTGTATCAATATTTTTTTCAATCGTTATGGCAGATTTATAGGAGATTTCAGCTTCACCGGAATAACCTCCGGTTAAAAACGCGATCACTGGTCGCAGATTCATGGAATATGGGTTGGTTGTTAAGAAAAAAGGTGAAGGATTCATTCCTTCACCCGTTACCTAGCGGGAAATATCACCCGCCTATAAAAAGTAGCCAGGCTACTATTAAACGATTTCTCCTGTAAGATCGAAAATTACCGGGAATCTGAAAAATTAATTTTACAGGTGCAGCCGCTCTTTTTTTGCCATTAATTCATCCACTGTTTCCTGGTACATTTCGTCCGGAACACAACAATCAACGGGACAAACTGCGGCACACTGAGGTTCTTCATGAAATCCCTGACATTCCGTGCATTTGTTCGGTACGATGTAATAGGTATCCACACTAACCGGCGAATTTCGCTGGTCGGCATCCAGCACCGTGCCATCCATGAGCGTAAAACTCCCTTTTACCGAAGTTCCGTCACTTAATGCCCACTCCACGCCACCTTCATAAATGGCGTTATTAGGACATTCGGGTTCACAAGCGCCGCAATTGATACATTCATCTGTTATTTTGATTGCCATTGTTTATAGTTTATTATGGGTTAGATAAGAGTTAACTTCGCACGCAAATTTATAGGTACATGTTGAATTTACAACACCGTATTGATTTATTGGTTCAACTGGGCGAATATATACTTGAAAACACCCCCGACTGGCAGGAGGCAAAACACCGGGCTGCCTTGGCAAACCCCTGGTTCCTGCCCGAATTTTCGGAATTGGCGGGGAAAGCAATTGCCAGCGAATTTCTATCCAGGTCTGCCCTGGAGTCTATTGCGGCAGAATACAGGATACCTGACGAAATGCCCGCCCCTAAAACCATTGGAATTGTTATGGCTGGAAATATCCCGATGGTGGGCTTCCACGACTGGCTATGCGTATTCCTGGCCGGCCATAATGCCCTGATCAAGCCCTCTAGCCGGGATGCTGTTTTATTTCGGTTTTTACTAGCTAAACTCTATGAATGGGAAATAATCATCCAGAACCAGACCGGCTTTGCGGAATTGCTGAAAGGATGCGACGCCTATATTGCCACCGGATCTGACAACAGTGCCCGCTATTTCGACTATTATTTTGGCAAATACCCCCATATTATCCGCCGCAACCGTAGCTCAGTAGCCCTGTTGGACGGAACCGAATCTGCCGTCGAACTCGATCAACTGGCGGATGATACCCACCTTTATTTCGGCCTGGGCTGCCGGAATGTTACCAAACTATATGTACCGGAAGGCTATTCCTTCGAGCCCCTGCTCAATGCCATGAGAAAATACAACTATTTTTTTGAGCACCCGAAATACAAGAATAACTACGACTATCAACTGGCTATTCATCTGCTGAACAACCAGTATTATATGACCAATGGTTCTGTTCTGCTATCCGAAAATGAGGCAATATTCTCCCCCATCAGTCAGTTGAATTACAGCTTTTACACCGATAAACAGGCAGTTGCAGAGGAACTGGCGAGCAATAATAGTATCCAATGCATCGTTGGACATGGGTATACTGCATTTGGACAGGCGCAGGTGCCCCGATGGAAAGACTATGCGGATGGTGTTGACACTATGACATTTTTGGTAACTTTATAAATGCGGCCTGACAAGCAAACAGCCATCTACGAAGACCTTAGTAAAACTTCTGTTAAACTGGATAAGCATGCAACTGAAAAGATGTCTGCTTCGTTATTTTGTAAGAGTCAGGCATAAGCTTTGACCAACTAAAACAAAAAAGGAAGAATCATATGAAACTACAGCAAATTGTACCCGTAATTCTGATTAGCGCGGTTACATCGGTAGGAAGCATGTGGGCCTATAACAAGTACATAGGCGGAGAGAAGATCGTTTACAACAACTCCGATAGTAACCGCATCCCTTCAAATTATGCCGGTTTTTTTGATGGGGTAAATGAGGCCCCTACCGATTTCAGCCAGGCTGCTCAGGCAGCAACCCCTGCTACAGTGCATATCAAAACAAAAGCTACGCGTACCGCCAGTAATAATTTACCCAAAAGAAGTCCGCTGTTTGATCTGTTTGGATTTGATTGGGACGAGGGTATGGCACCCCGGAGTATGCCGCAAATGGCATCTGGCTCAGGGGCTATTATCAGTGATGATGGATACATAGTTACCAATAACCACGTAATTGACGGTGCAGACGAGATTACGGTAACCATGAGTGATAAAAAAACCTACAAAGCAAAACTCGTTGGTGCCGACCCCAGCAGTGACCTTGCTGTACTGAAGATCGACGCCAAGAACCTCCCCTTCCTGCTATATGGTAATTCGGATGATGTGCGGGTAGGACAATGGGTTTTAGCCATCGGTTACCCGCTTAACCTGCAAACCACCGTTACGGCGGGTATTGTAAGTGCAAAAAGCAGAACGCTGGAGATCAACCGCCGGCAAAGCAATACACCGATTGAATCCTTTATTCAAACAGATGCCGCTGTTAACCCAGGCAACAGCGGAGGTCCGCTGGTAAATACTTCCGGGCACCTGATTGGTATCAATTCTGCCATTGCATCTCCTACAGGTTCTTATGCGGGCTATTCCTTTACCATCCCGGTAAATATGGTAAAGAAAATTGTAGCTGACCTGATGAAGTTTGGAACGGTGCAAAGGGCCTACCTGGGAATCAACTATGCACCCGATAACCTGAGTGAAGAAGTAAAAAAACAGGAAGGTATTACCAGTGGTGATGGGGTTTATGTGCTGGATGTAACCAAGGATGGTGCAGCCGCCAATTCAGGTATCAAAAAAGGTGATTTTATTACTAAAATCAACAATGTTCCGGTTACCACAGGGGCTGAGATGGTTGGACAAATTGCTACCTACCGCCCCGGCGATAAAGTGAAGATCGGATACCGCAGAGACGGCAAAGACCTGACCAGTGATGTAGTATTGCGCAACAGCAGTGGCACAACAGATATTGTAAAAATAAGTGTGCTGGATAAGCTGGGGGCCGACTTTGGAAACATAGATGCTAAGCTGGCCAAAGAAATGGGGGTAAAGGGAGGTGTAATCGTGAAAAATATTTCTGAGTCCGGCGCTTTCAGCAAAACCAGGATGGAAGCAGGTTTTGTAATTCTGAAAGTAAATGGAAAGGAAGTGGCCAATATTGAGCAGTTCCGTTCTGAAATCGAGAAAGCGGGGAATTCAGTTACGCTGGATGGTATGTATCCTGGATACGAAGGCGTGTTCAGGTACCCGATGAAGATCGTTGAATAAACCACGAATTGTAAAAAAGCCGGCTCGTTGATGAGCCGGCTTTTTTTATGACTTATGGTATAGAGCAAAAACTTTATAACCCCAGGCACCTAATTGATAATAGCGGTAGCCGGGATGAAACACATAATTTCCGTCTTCAAATACATCTTCATAAGATCCGTCAATGGCTGCATCCAGGAAGCCAAACCCTACCCCATCGTGCGGCGAAAGATTGAGCATAACCAGCACCTGGTCTTGTTCAGAGGTACGCAGGAAAGCGAAAATATGCTGATCGGCCGTTGTTCTGACCCGGAAGCAATATACCCCGTCAGCACCAGCTTCCATGCAGCGAAAACCTCTTCTCAGGGTAAGCAGTTTCTGGTAAAACTGGGTGTATTGGGGCTCTGCGGTCCATTGTATAGGATCCCTATCAAAAAACTTAAGTCGTTTTTGGTTCGGTTGTTCCTGTCCGCTGTAAATCAATGGCACCCCGTTCCAGGTGGCACTAAAAACAGCAAAAGCTTGATGAGCTTCTCCATATTTTTCGAATTCCGTACCATTCCAGCTGTTTTCATCGTGGTTAGTGGTAAAATAGAGCCGCATAGCCCCAGGAGGAAACTGGTGGTTATATTTCCAGAGAAGAGATTCGAGGCCGTTTAGATCTGTCTGGCCTTTCATAAACTCAACTGTTTTGTGCATCCATTCCCAGGTATAAGTGAGGTCAAACGCTTCGTGATAGTGGGGCTCTTCACATTCTGCGAGCCAGAAAAGCGCTTTTTCCTGGTCGAGTGCGGTCCTTGCATCGATCCAGAAATCAAGGGGAACCAACATGGCCATATCACAGCGAAAGCCATCAATATTGCATTTTTTAACCCAGAAACGCATGGCTTCAATCATAGCCCGTCGCATTTCCGGGTTGGTAAAATCAAGATCGATCACATCATCCCAGCCGTTGGAGTCAAAAAAATTGCCGGCTTCGTTTCGTTTATAATAAGCGGGATGGGTGCTTGTCCAGGTATGATCCCAGCCCGTATGATTGGCCACCCAATCAATAATTACTTTAAACCCCAATTGGTGTGCTTCTTCTATCAGGCTAATGAATTCATCCAGGTTACCGAATTCGGGATTAACTGAAAAAAAATCTGCGCTTGCATAATAGCTGCCCAGCGTTCCTTTTCGTTGCTTTTGGGATATTGGGGTTACGGGCATAAACCAGAGCACTTCAATACCCATATCACGGAGTCTGGGCAGGGAAGGGCGAAACCCCGCAAAATTGCCTGTTGCAGAGTATTGTCGAAGGTTAATCTCATATACATTACTGGCTCTGCTCCAGCTGAGGGGTTGAAAAGGCAGTTTAGACATCTTATAATTTTTGCTAATAAAATCCAATAGAGAACCAAAGCAGCCCTTGCTTGTTTCTATCCAGGTGAAAATAAGATAAATATACCTTCCCTCACGTCAGGGGCAAACTAAGTACATTTGTGTTATGAAGCAATTTGAGGTTCCCGTAAAATACCGAAGTCCACTTATTACTGCGGTTAAACAGCGAAGAAAACACGAAGATAAGCTGAAAAAAGATTTCAGTCCGTCGTTGCTGGATTTCGGGAACCTGCAGATATACCTGGCCCGCCATTTTGGGTTTTGCTATGGTGTTGAAAATGCTATTGAAATTGCTTTCCGGACGGTAGCGGAAAACCCGGGCAAACGGATTTTTCTGCTCAGTGAAATGATTCACAATCCCCAGGTTAACCAGGATCTCCAGGAGCATGGGGTGCGTTTTTTGCAGGATACGTATGGCCGTCAGCTGATACCATTTGACAGTATTAGTGCGGAAGATATTGTGTTAATTCCGGCCTTTGGAACCACGCTCGACCTGGAAAAAATGTTGCAGGAAAAAGGCATTACTACCGAAAAATACAATACTACCTGTCCTTTTGTTGAAAAGGTCTGGAACCGGGGCGAGCAGATTGCAAAAAAAGGCTACAGCATAGTTATACATGGCAAACCATTACATGAAGAAACCCGGGCTACATTTTCGCATGCTGCTGCGCATGCGCCGACAGTAATTGTGAATGATCTGGCGGAGGCCAAAAGCCTGGCAGCCTATATACGGAAGGAAAAACCGGCGGAAGGATTTTATACAGAGTTCAGCGGGCGTTATTCAGCGGGTTTTTCAATTGAAAAGGACCTGGAGCGTTTTGGCGTTATCAACCAGACCACTCAACTTGCTTCGGATACCCAGGAAATTGCAGAATACCTGAAGGCAGAGATCATCAGTTTGCACAAACTGGATGCAACAAATATACAGGAGCGCTTTGCCGATACGCGTGATACGCTTTGTTATGCTACCAATGATAACCAGACAGCTGTTACGGGCATGCTTGAAACAGCAGCAGATTTTGCTATTGTTGTAGGTGGGTATAATTCGTCTAATACTACGCACCTGGTTGAATTATGCGAAACCAGGCTGCCGACGTATTTTGTAAAGGACGCCTCTAATCTTATCGATCAGCATACAATCAGAAGTTTTGACATACATCAAAAAAAGGAGCTAGAGATCAGCAATTACCTGCCGGAAAAATCACCCCTCAAAATCCTTCTTACGAGTGGAGCCTCCTGCCCCGATGCCGTAGTAGAACAGGTAATAAACCGGCTGAGGGAGATTGGGAAAGGATAGTTTGAGTATTAATATCACATTAACAATACTGACCTTTCAAAAAAAGGGTGAAAACACCCCATCTGATATCCGGAGTGAATTTGTATTATTGAACTAATGATCATAGTTGAAATTCTCTGGTACGCTCAGACTTTAATAATTGCCATAGCAAGCATTACTTGCGTTATGACAATCGGCAGATCAAAAATCTCATCTCCAGAAAAAAAGTATATTTTACCATATTGTTTACTTGACTTAACTGCGATGGCACTTTTAAACACACCGCAGTATTTTCCACAATATCCTCTCTTGCCTAAATATGTAACAGCGTTATTTGCATTATGTGAAATAGTACTAATCCCTCTATACATACAAGACATAATGGGTAAATCTAAAAACATATTTGTTCCATTAGCAATTTTCGTGATAGCATTTCTTATATCCGTTCTATTTTTAAACAACTTAACTACGATAACATTTTTAATAACCAACATTTTTATTGGTTATTTTATATGCAGATATATCATTTGGCTTTTTAAATCAAAATCAATTAAAGACTTAAAAAATTCGCCGCATTATTATATAATACAAGGATTTTCTATTTGTTATATTGGATCAACACCATACTTTATTTCCGGATTTATCTCACAATTTGCAAAAAATGTAGAAATCAGAAATGCTGTGTATGACTTCCAATATTCTATGTTCATTTCTTTAAACATTTGCATGTTTCTTTTTTTAATAAAGTCATTTATAATTTCAAAAAGCAAAGAAAAAGTGAGTTCAAAATTAGAAATAAATTAAAATCTAAACCGGTTAAGTTATGGACAACTCCATTGAAATAATTAAGTGGACCTTAATAGGAGCAAATGCCACAATCATAATCTTTCTGATATTCATACGGCATGTCCTGAATCTATACAACAAAAAAAATAATGAGTTTGAAACTGAACTTCATCTCAAAGCGCTAGAAAAAGAAAGATCCATTCTTTCAACTAGGATTGAAGTACATGAAGAAACTATTCAAAAGATATCTAAGGAGTTACACGATAATGTAAATCAATTACTAACACTAGCTAAATTGAATCTAAACAACATAGGAAAATCTTCAGTTGAATCAATTAATTCAAAAATTGAAATCACAAAAGAACTTATCACTAAAACAATTAACGAACTGACTAATATGTCTAGTAGTTTGAGCTCTCAGTCAATTCAAGACGTAGGATTGTTAAGAACGCTTGAAATAGAAAGTGACAGAATAATGAAAATTAATAATACAAAAATAATAATCGAATACGACCTGATGTCAAATTCTCTAAATAACGAAGAACAATTAATTCTTTACAGAATATTCCAAGAATCAACAAGAAATTCTATCATTCATGGAAATGCACGAAATATTTTGGTGACATTGTCAGAGGACAATAATCATTACTTTAATTTTACAATTAAAGATGATGGATCAGGATTTGATTCAAATAAAAAAAGTCATGAAAATAGTTCTAGAATACATCACGGACTTAAGAACATGGTAAAGCGAGCGTTAATAATAAATGCAGAATGCAAAGTCGAATCAAAAATAAACGAAGGTACAACCATCAAAATTATAAAGCCCAAAAAACAAGATACTAGTCAATAATTTTATTTCTCATTCCATACATAATTAAACCTGCTATAGTTTTTGCACCTACCTTAGATTTCATGTTTTGTCGAATTGTTTCAATAGTTCGGGGACTTAAAAAAACTTCTTTTGAAATCTCTTCAGTTGTTTTATCCTCTGCAAGCAGTTTTAATATTCTAACTTCCTTTTCTGAAAATTTTATTGGATTTGGGTAAAATTGCCTAACTGCCTTTTTGGTCTGCAACTTTGAAAGAACGGCCTTATTTACCAAATCATTAAAATAAAAATCATCATTCATGCAAGTGAGAATAGCTTGGTAAATTTCTTCCGGATCAGTAGTTTTCGTCAAATATGCATTTGCCCCCATTTCCATCATTTTGGAAATCATTTCCTGATCATCGTACATTGTCAATACAATAATTCGTACATCATCGTATTCTTTCCTCAGTAAATTAATTGCATTAACTCCATCAATTTCCGGCATCCTAATATCCATTAGCAAAACATCCGGCTTTTTCAACTGCATTTTGTGCATTAGATCTTTGCCATCTTCAGCTTCCCATAATATTTTTAGGTAGTCTTTGTTTTTCAGAGCCATTTTAATCCCATCCCGAAAGATTTTATGGTCATCAGCGATACTAACCTTAATGCTTAACTCGGAACTCATAGGTTTTTGTAGGGGAGTTTATGGATTTTATGTTAAAGTCAATAAATAACGCCATAGACTACGGTTATCGTACTTTCACTCGTTTTTTTTTCTTACAACGTAAAAATCCTTAGTTTTTTACTATAAAAATTTCTTCATTTAGGTGCTAGTTTTTAAAAAATAAAAATCCAGACTTTCAAGAACACATTATTCTTTTTTACATTTTTTTTCTTATTGATCAATATTCTGTATTAGCTTAAGTAAAAAACCTTAGTAGATTATCTATCACCTAAATGTGGTTTTTACTATATTTTTAGCGTATTTTTACTCTTTTTAACCTAGTATATATACTACAAAATTGATCGTAAACCCACTACCAGCTTGTATTTTAGCCAATTTATAACAATTTGAGCAAGAATTGCCCCATTGTCGTTTTTTTTTTTTTGAAGGTTATTACGCACGAAACCAACCCTTCACTAAAAACTTACTACTATGATGCAAAACGAAATTTTGAACACCTCCCTGGCAGCTGTAGGAGAAGACATTGGTCCTGAGCTGGGTGCCAAAATGGTTAAGGACTTCCAGGATGCTTTCCCTAATGAAACCCCATGGTTGTTTTCAGGAAAGGAAATAATTCAACGAATTCTAAATCAACCAGATTGCCAAGGAATTCGTTTCTACCATGCTCTGAATGAATTAGGTGAAAAAACACTTGTTTCCGTTGGTATTGATTCCAGTGGCCAAATCATTGATAAGATTGTATCAATTGACGTTAATGGTAAAATATCAAAAGTGAATGCTATTGTTGCTGATAGAAAGCAACCACCAGTGAAAACAATTTCAACTGATACAAATACTTCTACTGATTGGTGGTTTTAATCATCAAATCTGTGTTTGTATATTTTATTAATCCACAAAAGCATTGTTATATTTGATGTAACAACGTTTTTGTGGATTTTATTTTAGATATAACATATATTTCATATATAATAACGGCTAGTTTATTTTTTGTTTTCTTTAAAAACAATAAAAATAGACGTTCGATTATTATTCTTATTTATACTCTTTACTCCTTTTTAAATGATTTGGTTATAGAACGTCGATTACTTGCCGTTAGTAACATCCCTGACTCCTTTCTCTTATCTTTATTTACAATTGTAGAATTCTTTTTTTTATTTTATTACCTGAATACTCTATTAAACAATAGAAAAATCAAGATTTTTCTATTGTTTGGCAGTATCGTGTTTGGATTCCTTGCTCTAATAAATTTGTACAAAAATTTTATTCTAAAAACGACCTCACTCGATACTATTCCGATCGCAGTTAGTTCTATTGTATTAATTTCAGGTTCAATTTTTTACTTATTTGAGACTATTCAGAAACCAGAGATTACTTTTGTTTACAGCAAGCAAAGTTTTTGGGTTGTCGTCGGAATTATGATTTATTTCTCGGGCACCTTTTTCCTTTTCTTACAATTTGATAGCCTTTCGAGAGCTGATCAACTTAACTTTTGGACCATCAATCTAATTTGTTTTGTCCTGAAAAATATTTTCTTTTCAATTTCGTTTACCTTAAAACCTGAAAATCAACAATCTTTGAATGTTGATGATTATTATTATAATAAATTAGAATAACCGAACCTGCTAACCCTAACTCCATAAATGTTGCTTTTACAGGTAAATAACTCTAGTGCGAACGTGTCGCTGGTGCTCTTTTTTGGCACTATCGGCATGCTGGCACTAACTATTGGGTTAATTGTATTCATTATTTTCCACCAACGAAAAGTCATCCGCTACCAGATGACCCTGCAAAAAATGGAACAGGAACAACAAAAAATGCTCCTGAATGCCTCCATTCGCCTGCAGGAAGAGGAACGGCAGCGTATCGCCGCTGACCTCCATGACGATGCCGGGCCCCTCCTGGCAACCGCACGCCTCTACCTCAACGAAAACCTGGTTAACCTCGACAAAACCACCCAACTCCAAAGTATCTACAACGCTAAACAAATCATTGACGACACAATTCAGCTAATCCGGAATATCTCCCACAGCCTAATGCCCCCAACCCTAAAAAATTTCGGGTTAGAATCTGCCGTTAATGACCAGTTTCAAAAAATAAGCAGCTCCGGAATTATCAATGCCAGCTGTCGCTTTCATGATTATAAAGAACGCCTGCAAACCGATAACGAACTCATCGTGTTCCGGGTTATCCAGGAACTGATCAATAATATCCTGAAACACAGCAATTCCAGCTTTATTCACCTTACCCAAAACACCAATGGTAATAAATTTTATATCCGTATGCACCACGACGGAAAAGGAATTACCCAGGCAGATTTTGAACGCATGAATAAAAGCTCTGCCGGACTCGGACTAAAAAATATCCAAAGTCGGTTAAAAGTCCTGCATGGCCGGATATTCTTTGAAAAAGATAATTCTCAAACCTACTATAAAGTCACCATAGAGCTGAATAGGGACGATAATCAATAAGTAATCCTTATTTTTACCACTCGCGAATAGCAAGATTCCTATGAGAGTAATCAAAGTAGCCATTGCTGACGATCATAAAATTTTCAGGAAAGGAGTTATCCTTTCCCTTCGCCCCTTTACTAACATAAAATTTGTTCAGGAGGCAGAAAATGGCCAGGAACTGATAGATGGCTTACCTGAATCTGCGCCTGATGTAATTCTCATGGATCTCCGAATGCCCGTTAAAGACGGCATCGAAACCACCAAGCTGATTGCGAAATCCAACCCCAATATCCATATTGTGGTATTAACCATGTTCGAAGACGAACGCTTTGTCAGCCATCTGATGGAAATCGGCGCCAATGGCTACCTCCTAAAAAGTGCAGACCCCTCCGAAATTAGGCGCGCCATCATGGAAGTATTTGAAAAAGGCTATTACCTCAATAATTTTGTAAATCGTATCCTGCTAAAAAAATCGCACGCCAAGCAAAAAGTAATTCCCAGTCTTACCAGTGAAGTAACCCTAACCGACCGGGAAAGAGACGTTATCAAATACATTTGCATGGAATTTACCGCAACAGAAATTGCGCAGAAAATGGAGGTCAGTCCGCGCACAGTAGAGGCCATCAAAGACCGATTAATGGAAAAATTCGGCACCAAAAATACCGCCGGACTGGTATTCTACGCGGTGAAAAACAACCTGATAGATTAAACCGGTTTCAGGACAACTGCATCTCCGGAATTTCTCCCTCTACTACCAAACGCCCCGCAGTTTTTTCAATAATCTCTTCAACCGATACTCCGGGTGCCCGTTCCAGCAGCTTAAAGCCCGATCCTGTTACATCCAGTACGGCCAACTCGGTTACAATTTTACGCACACAGCCCACGCCGGTAAGCGGCAAACTACAGGAAGGCAACAACTTTGATTCTCCTTTGGGATTGGTATGCATCATGGCAACAATAATATTCCGGGCACTGGCCACCAGGTCCATCGCCCCTCCCATGCCTTTTACCATTTTACCGGGAATTTTCCAGTTCGCAATATCGCCCGTATCACTTACTTCCATTGCTCCCAAAACGGTAAGATCCACCTTACCCGCCCGTATCATTCCAAAACTTTCCGAGCTGTCGAAAAAAACGCCCCCCGGCAAAATAGTGACGGTTTCTTTACCCGCATTAATTAAATCAGGATCTACCGCTGCTTCCGTAGGATATGGCCCCATGCCCAGCATACCGTTTTCACTTTGCAGGAAAATATGCATTCCCGTTGGAATATAATTGGCTACCAGCGTCGGAATTCCGATACCCAGGTTAACATACATTCCATCCTGCAACTCCTGCGCAATCCGTTTTGCAATTCCATATTTATCAAGCGGCATATCAGTTGTTTAAAATATGTTTGAAATAAGGGGTCTGTTTTTTCCGGTCGAGCAAGTTTCTGAAATACCTGCCCAGTACAGGATTCAGTGTTTCGAGCCCGGCAAAATTAGCTTCCGCAACTTCAATGGCTTTTTTTACCCCTTCTGCTGTATAACCATATAAGGAAAGTGAATTTTCTTCCTGTGTTTCCTTGTCTTCCTGGAAATCCATAATATCATCCAGGAGTAAAAAACTTGGCACCAATTGGTACCAGCTTTGGATAATATGATCCAGTACCGTATCCGGCATAGCAACGGTAGTGAGGAGGTATAATAAAGCATCGCCCCGGTTCAGCGGGGGATTATCGGTACCAATCCGCCCCTGTTTTAGTAACACTGGTTGCTGAAAATAAGTATGCAATTCCCCGAATAAACCCGGGTTTTGCAGTTGGTCGTTTACCAGTAGTTCAATTTCCCGGATATGCTGATAAAACTCTTTTTCGCCAAACTCATATAAAGCTGCCAGGTGTAAGATCTGTTCCATACGTTGCACATACTGCTCTTCCAGTACCTGCTTCAGAGGCAACCCGGCTTTAAACTGTAAATCAAAAAACAAGGGAATGAACAAATAACCGGTTCCTTTTGCCACATAGAGGTAACGGCCCTTCCAGTACCGATTGGCTTCGGGAAGTTTCCGGTCAACAAAAAAAGCGGCTATTTCCGGTTCAACCCCCATGGATTGAATCAGTTCATTTTTACTGGTAAACATGCTTATCTGCTCAGTTTATTGTCGGTAACTGAACGGTTTTCCGTTCAATCCTTTTTTCATAGTGATTACCCTGAAAAATCCTATGCACATAAATGCCGGGCACATGTACCTGGTCAGGGTCCAATATGCCGGGCTCTACCAATTCTTCCACTTCGGCTATGGTTATATTTCCTGCCTTTGCCATTGAAGTAGAAAAATTACGGGTGGTTTTCCGGAATACCAGGTTCCCGTAACGATCACCCTTCCAGGCTTTTACCAGGGCAAAATCTGCCTGCAGGGCCAGTTCCATCAAATATTCTTTTCCGTCAAAAAAACGTACTTCCTTACCCGCTGCAATTTCGGTTCCTACTCCAGCGGGCGTAAAAAAAGCAGGAATTCCCATCCCCGCCATCTGAATCCTGGTGGCAAGGGTACCCTGTGGTACCAGGTCCACTTCCAATTCGCCCGCTAATAATTGGCGCTCAAACTCCGCATTTTCACCCACGTAAGAGCTGATCATCTTTTTGATCTGCCGCGTCTTCAACAGTAATCCCAGTCCGAAATGATCCACTCCGGCATTGTTGGAAATACAGGTCAGGTTCCCGACCCCTTTTTGAACCAGCGCGGTAATTAAATTTTCAGGAATTCCACAAAGCCCGAACCCACCCAGCATCAGCGTTGCACCGTCTCTAATATCGGCAATGGCTTCCTGTGCATTTGGCAATGTTTTATTCATATGGCATCGTTTTATACGGGCTTGTTGTTTTTTTTCTGCTTGCCCTGGTCTGATCCGGGTTTGGAGCTGGGATTCATTCGTTCTATCCGATCCCTGTTAGCAAAAGCTTCTACCGAATCAAAAATCGCTTTCAATTGGTTAGGGCGTGCCAGGTAATATTCATAACTCTCTTTAAATGTCTTGTAATCAACCTTATTCAACGCAAAAACCTGGTCGTATTTTTTTCCCCGAATAGAATCTACCCGGAAAGAGCTGTCCCGGCTTTTATAATCCAGGCTAATTTCATCCACCAGCATCAGTTGGTAGACCAGTGGAACCATTTTTTTTTGGGTAAGCGGTGCCTCATTTCCTCCTTCATCTGAACAAGCCAGCAGAACCAAGCAGGCCGCTCCTAAAACAATTAACCGTTTTTTCATTAGCGAAGCTCCTGTTTATAAGTATTTGCATTGGTAATATCCAACCGGGTTAACAAATCAATAGCCGCTGCTTTTTCATCGGGCGGTGATTTTTTGAACATCTTACTTAATTCGCCGGTACGTCCCTGAAAAAAGAAGGGCAAAACCATCGTGTTCGGGATTTCGCTGTTCAGTGTATTAAGCTGTTGTAATGCATTCAGCACCGATTTACGCGCTTCTGCTTCTTTCTCATAAAACTGATCCAGTCCAAGGCGGAAATACCCATAAAACGCATCGTGGACCAAATTATAACGGGCCCCGGTTAAATTCTCCATCAACCAGTACCGGTTCCGTTGGCCATCAAAGGCCTTCCATCCCAAAATATCACGGCTGTCGGGTGAATTATTGACAATATTCTGCGCCTTTACAAAATAAGGTTCTCCTCCTTTTAATGCGAAAGAATCTCCATCCATACCCAGGATAATATTTACGTAAAAAGCCAGTACCGCCGTAAGGTTGGATACCAGCGGATCATTACCACTGACCCTGTTTTCATTAAACTCCAGTTGTTGAAATTCTACATAACGGAACAGCAGGTTCTCGTCCATAAAATTCACCAAAGGCGATTCATACGCAGCATTATAAACCGGCCTGGCTGCCTGAACGGTTAGAGTTGCCTGGTATATATTTCCATCCAGGGCAGTTTTAACGGTGATCAGGAAATTGCAGTTGATGCGCTCATTGGTTTGATAGGTATCTTTTGTCCATTTCCTGTTATTCAGAAAATTCGTCAATGCATTCTGCAGGGTATTAAAAACTTTCCGATCAACCCTGGACCCCACTTCGCTTGAGATAACAACTACTTTAGCCTTCAATTCTTGTCCCTGGCCGGTACTCCAGAGTATGCTTAGTAGGATTCCTATCAACCATTTTTTATTCATAGAATTTTTTATGGATCAAGTCAATTATGTCGGTTGCCAGTGCTGTTTTTGATTTTAGCGGAAACTGAGCTTCCTGCCCGGCACGGTCAAATATGGTGATTTTATTTGTATCCACCCCAAAACCAGCCCCTTTATCCTGCAACGAATTGAGAATAATCAGGTCGGCATTTTTAGTTTCCAGCTTCTGAAGGGCATTGGCTCTTTCATTATTGGTTTCCAGGGCAAAGCCCACTAATACCTGGTTAGCAGCTTTTTGCCGCCCGAGTTCCTTTAGAATATCTTTTGTTTTGGTGAGAGGCAGGTCCAGCCCTTCTTCCTTTTTTTTGATCTTTTCTCCTGCTACGGTAACCGGTGTATAATCCGCTACTGCAGCTGCCATTATTGCCAGGTCTGTTGTAGGAAAACGATCGTTGCAGGCAGCATACATTTCAGCAGCAGTGGTAACCGAATGTGACCGTATACCGGGGTGGTTGGGTAAAGAAACACCGGGGCCAGCTACCAGGTCTACCATTGCGCCTCTGGTGGCCAGTTCTAATGCAATAGCAACGCCCATTTTACCAGAACTATGATTACCGATAAACCGGACAGGATCAATCGGTTCATAGGTGGGGCCCGCCGTTACCAGTGCCTTTTTACCGGCAAAAACAGCCTGCCGGGAAAAATAATTCTGCACCATCGCCAGGATCTCTTCCGGCTCCGCCATCCGCCCCTCGCCCGTTAATCCACTGGCCAGTTCTCCTGAATTCACCGGTATTACCGTATTGCCAAAAGACCTTAGCAGATCGAGATTGGTTTTTGTAGTGGGGTGATGCCACATATCTTCATCCATGGCCGGCGCCACCCAAACCGGGCAGGTTGCCGATAAATAGGTAGCCAATAGCAGGTTATCACAATGTCCATGAGCCATTTTGGCCAGGGTATTACAGCTCAACGGAGCTATCAGAAATAAATCGGAAGACCTTCCCAGCATTACATGGTTTGCCCAGGATCCTTCCTCAAATAAATCACTGAGCGCTTCCTGTTTGGATAAAGTAGAAAGTGTAAGGGGGGAAACAAAATCGCGGGCAGCCGGACTAAGAATTACCTGAACCGAAGCTCCCTGCTTTATAAGTAACCGTACCAGGGAAATGGATTTATAGGCGGCTATACTGCCACTGATTCCCAGAAGGATTTTTTTTCCTTGCAACATGTGATAAATTTAAAAAAAAAGCGACAGCATAGCCGTCGCTTTAACAAATATATGGATAAGAATCAGCTGAACAATTTGTCTTCGTTCTTCCGATAATATACTTTCTCTTCCATGAATTCCTGGGTAGCCAGTAATGCCGGATTAGGCATTCTTTCATAGGCTCTGGAAATTTCAATTTGCTCCTTGTTTTCATGAATTTCTTCCAGGCTGTCGGTATGCGTAGCAAACTCTTCCAGTTTGTTATGCAATTCTTCTTTCAGGGCAATATTGATCTGGTTGGCTCTTTTGGCAATAACGGCAATTGACTCATAAAGATTACCAGTTCTGCCTTTGATTTCCAACAGGTTCTTAGCTTCTGCTACATTACTGGTATTGGAACTAAGCTGACGTCTTAACTTGCTCATTTTTTATTGCTTTAATATTACTTTGCGATGTTGATAAAAAGTTGGCTACTTCGCCCTTTAATTTACTTTCCGGAAAACGATCGGAAAACTCGTTGCATTGTTCAATTACCTTGTTAAAACGTTCTTCCTTTTTTTCATCAATACTTAACACGGCATACTCAAAATAAGAACGAATTACTTCCAGTTTATATGCGTCACTCTTCTCTGAATCGGGGTAGTTTTCCAGCAAATTGGTATATGAAATGGCTGCTGCTTTGAACTGGCGAAGGTTGAAATACAACTCTGCCGCCTTATACTCTTTTAATTCCAGCTTAGCCCTTCCCTCATCAATAATTGCCGTGGCCTCCTTATTCCTTTCAGATCCGGGATGCGTATTAATAAAAGCCTGCATTAACCCGATTGCCTTAATTGTATTGGTTTGATCCAGTTCCACCTTCGGCGATTGTTTGTAGAACGTATACGCACGCATGTACTCCATCTCCTCAGCCCGCTTACTGGTAGGGAAAACCTCAACAAATCCTTTAAAAAGATTCTCTGCGTTCATATAATCGCGCATATAGTACGCACAGTAGGCGAAATTATAATATACAGCTTCGAATTTATCACCGCCTTTTAGTAAAGGAAATAGTTCTTCATACAATTGCTGGGCATACATGTATTTCTTTTTGGCAAAATACTGGTCTGCCATGCGCAGCTTGTAATCATAGTCGGTACTCTTCTGCACTTTAGCAAATTTGGAACACCCTGTTCCCAAGAGCGCTATTATGCAAACTAAAAGGATTGATCTCATAAAGGCTGGCAAAGTTAACACATTTGATCAAATATAAAAAAACCCCGCAAAATGCGGGGTTCTTTATATCAATTTTAACCAATATTAGTTCTTTCTGCGCAGGTTCGGGTGCGGTGCAGGTACTGCATTCGGACCTTCGTCTGAACTTCCATCGCGCAGGTCTACCGTATTCGGATCTCCACCACCTTCGCCATATTTGAAGATAAAGCGGTCGGCACTGATACCTTCCTGCTCAACCAGGTAGTTGATCACAGAATTTACCCGATCCCAGCTGAGCTGCTGTGCAGACTTGCTGGATTCGCCATAACCTATTACCGCAATACGGCAGTTTGGATTGGTACGAATTTTCTCTGCAACACTTGCCAGAACAGCTTTGGCATCATTATTCAGGGTTACCGTACGGCCGGTGAAGTTGATGCTTGGAAGGTCTCCAATGCTACACTGGCTTTGGTTACCACCAATAAATCCACCTTCTCTCAGCTCTTTACAACATGCAGGCTCAGGACATTTACCGATACCGTCGGCATCAACAGGCTGACACTGCGTTGGCGTAATAAGTTCCTTGTCTTTGAAATCAGGTACACCGTCACCATCAGTATCCTTACTTACACCATGGCTATCAACCGGTGCATTAGCAGGAGTATTGGGCTCCAGGTCAAACTGATCGGTTACACCATCCCCATCGGCATCATCCAAAATGGGTTTGGGAAGTTTCATATGCTTAGGCGCATTCAGCTCGTTATACGCATAATCCAGTGGGTTCATCCAGTAAAGTGGCTCGGTAGATTTACCGCCCAGGTTAAAGTTGGCACCAACTGTAAAATAGTTATACGTATCGTAATCAGGTGTAAGCACAGATCCATAAGGAGAAGCCGGATTTCCTGTTCTAACAGCCTGCCAGCGCTGACCATCCAACAAATCATTTTTAGTTACGGTGAACCGGTCTTCAATGGCAATATTTACTTTCGGACTTAAGCGGAAAGCAATACCGGCACCAAAATGGAAGTTTCCACCCAGGGTATTTCCTCCCAGTTTAGGACGCGCATCTCCATCTGTTTCAGCTTCGGTCTCGTAACTCTTGTCCATCAGGTTTTTAAGCTGCTTCTTTGTTTCTTTCCTGTCTTTATATACGCTTTGTACGGTAATAGTGCTGAAATCATACGGGTTTCCGGCGTCGTCCAGTGCATTGATCTTGGTTTTGTACCAACTGGCACCTAAACCAACAATACCATACGCATTCCAATTAGATTTTGCCTGGTGAAACCGGATATTATTGAAAGAAATGATTGTTTGGAGGTTCAGGTCTTTCATAACCGTACGATAGTTATCAAACACAGTACCGAATGGTGCTACCCCGTACCCTTCTTCTCTCCAGGCTCTATTAATACCGGAACCGCGGGCTTTCCAGTTCAGTCCTTTTCCTACGCCGTACATGAATTCAGCCCTAAGTGAAAACATGTAGCCAAGTGCTTTCCGAACATGCAAGCCACCACCGAATGTGGGGAATACGGTAGGAACATCGCCAAAAATATTAAACAACCCGCCTTTAATACCAATTTCCCACTGGTTGCGGGGTTTGGCAGGGAAGGGGTAGGTATTGTTCATGAATTCGTTGTGTTGAGGCAGTCTTTTTCTGGTTATCAACGAGGAATCTTGTACATCATAACTCGTCCCTATCTGGGCGTACGAGCCAGATGCCAACAAACACAGAAACCCAATGAGTGCTGTGTATTTTTTGATTGCCATAATAGATTTTTATAAATAATGGTTAATGAATTGACAGAGTACAGTATTCCAAACTAATCACAAAAATATCAAATGAGCGGAAAATACCAAATAAAATACTCCCGTCCAGCCTCTTTAATATCCACAGAATCAATTGAAAGACATATTATGAAAGATTTGGTTTGCTGGAAAATGGACAGCATTACCGTAATTTGCCGCGGTATTTAAATTCATGAAATTAGCACAGTCACTTATAGCCGAAGAGCTCAATATCTTTGAAAAAAGATTCCGGGAAGCCGTTAAAAGCCAGGTCCGGATGCTTGACAGGATCACCAGTTTTATCGTTAAAAGGAAAGGAAAGCAGCTCCGCCCCATGTTTGTGCTGCTGTCTGCCCGCTTATGCGGCCCTATTACCGATTCCACCTACCGGGCAGCGTCGCTGGTGGAACTACTTCATACCGCTACCCTGGTACACGATGACGTGGTTGACGAATCAATGGAAAGAAGAGGATTTTTCTCCACCTATGCCCTCTGGAAAGCCAAGGTTTCCGTACTTATCGGCGATTATTTACTGGCTAAGGGATTACTCTTATCCCTGGATAACAGTGATTTCCGGATACTGCAGCTGCTCTCCGACGCCGTCCGCCGAATGAGTGAGGGCGAATTACTGCAAATCGAAAAAAGCAGGAGCCTGAACCTGGATGAATCTGTATATTTTGAAATTATCAGTAATAAAACAGCTTCTTTACTGGCCTCGTCCTGCGCTGCTGGTGCATTTTCAGCACAAAATGATGAAAATCATGCTGCTATGCTAAAAGATTTTGGAGAAAAAGTGGGCATTGCCTTTCAAATCAAGGACGATCTGTTCGACTATGGCTCCGAGGATATCGGTAAACCCACCGGCAACGACATAAAAGAAAAAAAACTTACCTTACCCCTTATTTATTCACTGAACCAGGCCGATCGATCTACCCGCCGGAAAATGGTTAATATTATTAAAAATGACCATAAAGACCCGGAACAGGTTAAAAAAGTGATTGATTTTGTGGTTCAGTCCGGTGGAATCCGGTATGCGACAGAAAAAATGTTCCAGTACCGGGATGATGCATTATCCATCTTACACGAATTTCCAGCCACCGACACCCGGATGGCGCTGGAAGAACTGGTCCGGTTTACGACCGACCGTAAATATTGATTAAATGGAGAAAAGATGGAAACTTTTAAACGCCCCCCAGAAAGAAATAAAAAACCTGCAGGAAAAACTGGGTATACACCCTGCCATCTGTAAACTGCTGGTACAACGAAAAATTTACAGTTTTGAAGAGGCCCGGGCTTTTTTCCGGCCCCATCTTTCTGAATTGCATAACCCCTTCCTGATGAAGGATATGCAAAAAGCAGTGGACCGGATCGTGGCGGCCCTGCAGGCCAGGGAAAAAATTATGGTTTTTGGCGATTATGACGTGGATGGCACCACTGCCGTGGCCTGTCTTTTTCAGTTCCTGCTCGACAATTACGAATCTGATAAAATAGATTATTATATCCCCCACCGCTACAAAGAAGGCTATGGAATTTCCCAAAAAGGCATTGACCTGGCCCATGCTACCGGGGTTACCCTTATCATTTCGGTGGATTGCGGCATCAAATCCGTAGACCTGATAGGCTATGCCAAAGAACTGGGAATCGATTTCATTGTGTGTGATCACCATATGCCCGATGCCCAGTTACCACCTGCAACCGCTATTCTAAATCCCAAACAATCCGATTGCCCGTACCCCTATAAAGAACTTTGCGGCTGCGGGGTGGGTTTTAAACTGATTACTGCCCTCTGCCAGCATATGCAGATGCCGGATGAATATTACCTGCGGTATCTCGACCTGGTTGTTACCGCCATAGCCGCCGATATTGTACCTATAACCGGCGAAAACAGGGTACTCGCTTTTTTTGGTTTAAAGCGTGTAAATGAACACCCTTCCCCCGGTATCAAGGCCCTGATTCAATTGTCCAAAATTGAACACCAGACCCTTACCATCAATAACCTGATTTATGTTATTGCGCCCCGGGTAAATGCAGCCGGCAGAATGGACGATGCCCGCCTGGCGGTGCAGCTTTTTATTGAAAAAGACCCGGTAAAATCAGCCAGCCTGGCCGAACAGCTTCACTCGCACAATGATGACCGCAAGGAAGCTGATTTATCCATTACGGTAGAAGCCATGGAAATGATCGAAAACGACCTGGCGCAGGCTTCGCGTCGTTCCACGGTGGTATACCAACCGCACTGGCATAAAGGAGTGGTGGGTATAGTAGCCTCCCGACTGATTGATAAATTTTATCGCCCGACCGTGGTACTAACCCAAAGTGGTGATATAGTGGCGGGCAGCGCCAGATCGGTAGCCGGCTTTAACCTGTATGAAGCCATTCATGCCTGCAGAGAACATCTTCTCGGATATGGCGGCCATTTTGCAGCAGCCGGCATGACCCTTTTACCCGACCAGGTACCAGCTTTCCGGGAAAAATTCGAAGCTATTGTAGCTGCCACCATCGGCGATGACCAGCTTATACCTGAAATTGTGATTGATGCCGAAGTACGGTTGCAGGATCTTAAAACCAGTTTTTATAATATCCTTTGCCAGATGGAACCGTTTGGTCCTGAAAATACCCGCCCCATCTTCCTTGCCCGCCAGGTTAAAAACAATGGCTGGTCAAAAATTGTAAAAGAACAGCATATCAAATTCAGCCTTGTTCAGGACAGCATCCTGTTCAATGGGATTGGATTCGGGTTGGCCGACAAATTTCACCTGCTGGAAAATGAAAAGCCCGTAGATATCGTCTTTTCTCTGGATGAAAATGATTGGAACGGATCCAAACATCTGCAACTGAGGGTGATTGATCTACGGGCCAGCACTGCCGGAAACTAAATCAGGCTTTTAATAAGTCCACACTTCGTTCAATAAAAGAAGTAAGATCACTGCCTTTTAACAGGCCTTGCGACAGCAGGGCAAGGTCTGCCAGGTTTTTCGTCAGTTTCTCTTGTTTCTGCTCATCTCCTTCCTGTAGGATCTGCTGATAGATCGGGTGGTTTCCATTAACCGTTAAAGTAACTTCATCCGGCATATTGGCATAAAAACTACCCATTGGTCCGCTTACTGCCGACATATCTTTCATGCGGCGCATAAATTCCGGGCGGGTAGCCACAACAGGGGCTGTTTCCGGGCTTAGCCCTTTTACTTCCACTGTAACGTGCAGGCCCGAAGGTTGCAGCTCAAACATTTTTTTCAGTTGCTCTTCCTGCTCCTTACTTAATATTGAGTTTCCTGCGTCCTGCTTATCAATTAAATTATCCGTAATATCGGCATCTACCCGCGTAAACTGCACATCCGACCATTTCATCTCCATCTGGTTTATAAATGCAGCATCAACGATCGTTTCCAGCTTCACTACAATATACCCCTTATCAGTAGCCGCTTTTATAAATGCATCCTGTTGTACAGGATCTGTTGCGTATAAAATAACCTGCTTGCCGTCTTTATTTTTTTGCAATACCTGGGTGGCATTTTTATACTCTTCGAGGGTATAAAACTTCGCCTCTCTTGCATCCTGCATGATGTGGAATTTCTCCGCTTTTTCGAGAAATTTATCATCCGTCATCATCCCATATTTCACAAACAATCCAAGACTCTCCCATTTTGATTCAAAGGAAGCCCGGTCATTCCTGAAAATCTCATCCAGTTTATCTGCAACTTTTTTAGTAATGTGATTATTAATTTTTTTCACATTCGGATCTCCCTGCAGATAACTACGGCTAACGTTTAACGGAATATCCGGACTGTCAATTACCCCTTGCAATAACATCAGGAATTCCGGAACAATATCTTTTACTTCATCCGTAACAAATACCTGGTTGCTGTAAAGTTGAATTTTGTCTTTCTGAATTTCATAACTCTGCTTGATTTTGGGAAAATACAAGATCCCGGTCAGGTTAAACGGATAGTCTACATTCAGGTGAATCCAGAATAAAGGAGGTTCATTAAAAGGGTATAATTCCTTATAAAAAGACTGATAATCTTCTGTTGTCAGATCGGCAGGCTTTTTGGCCCAGGCAGGTGTGGGATTATTTATTTGTTCGCCTTCAAAAAATATGGGCACAGGCAGGAACCGGCAAAAACGTTTTAAAACCGTTTTTATCCGATCGGCTTCCAAAAACTCTTTGCTTTCTTCATTGATGAATAATACGATATCGGTTCCGCGGTTTTCTTTCTCCGTTTCTTCCAGTTGGTACTCCGGGCTGCCGTCACATTCCCAGCGAACAGCAGGTGCTTCCTTAAAACTTTTGGTCCGGATTTCCACTTTATCACTTACCATAAAAGAAGAATAGAATCCAAGTCCAAAATGGCCGATAATCGAATTCTCATTCTGGCCTTTGTATTTGGTAAGAAACTCTTCTGCCCCCGAAAAAGCGACCTGGTTTATGTATTTATCCACCTCCTCAGCAGTCATTCCCACCCCTTTATCGGAAATAGTAAGAGTTTGGGCTTCTTTATCGATCGTTACACTAATAGAAAGATCGCCCAATTCTCCTTTCGCTTCGCCGAGGGAAGAAAGGGTTTTAAGCTTTTGGGTGGCATCCACTGCATTACTGATGAGCTCTCTCAAAAAAATATCATGCTCACTATAGAGGAATTTTTTAATAATGGGGAAAATATTCTCCGTTTGGACCCTGATACTTCCTTTTTGCATACTGTCTGTTTTTACTTTGTTATCAAAGATGCCCCGCCTCAAAACGGGTGCCATGCCCTGTTTCTAGGGGTGAAACAGTAAAATTGGCAGAAACCCGCACCTACCTGTCAGCCCAACGCCTAAATCTAAGTAGCTTCGGCATGGAATTTTAATCCTCTAATCAGCAGAGTACCAGTTGAAAGTAATACGTCTTTATCCGAAAAAAGAGCCCCGTTGGCTGCGAATCAGCCTGCGGGTGTTGCTGGTTATACTGCTATTGTTAGTAGCCCTGCTCCTGGCCCTCCAAAGCAGGTGGGGGCAGGAGTTCCTTACCAGAAAGGTTCAGTCAACCCTTCAAAATACCCTTCGAACCCGGGTTGACCTCCACAGGATTCGCTTAAACGGGTTTAACCAGGTTGCTGTTGAAGGCTTAACCATTTTTGACCGTCAGCAACAGGTTCTGCTGCACAGTGATTCAGTATCCGTTCATTTTTCCCTTCTTCCCCTATTCTGGAAAGAGGTTAAAATTCATAGCCTTCATTGGAAAAACCTGTTAGGCAATGTGTACACCCAGGAAAATGATTCCCTGAATTACCAGTTTATTTTGACTGAACTGGCAGGCACTCCGGATGCTGCCACCCCGGCCGATACGGCTTCTTCTGGCTCCTGGAAAATTTCGCTGGGAAGAATTGAGCTGGAAAAAATCCGTTTGCGGTACAACGATCAGCCAGGCGGCATCAATACCGCCTTAGTGCTACAACATTTAAGCTGGCGGTTCAGAGAAACTGCCATAAACGAAGGCCGCTATGATTTTAATGAGCTTCGTATAAACGGACTTAAAGGGTATTTTCATCAATTACACCGGCCAGCGCAAAAAACATCTTCCTCTGCACAACCGGTACCGGAAAACCCGTTACAATTACTGGTCAACGGAAAACTGCTGGAGCTGGAAGATATCCAGTTTTCGTATGCCGATGAAGGGAGTGGTATCCATACCGGTTGGTTGGTTAGCAATGCCCGCCTGAAGCTTATCAGCGCTGATATTGGTCAGAACAGGTACCAGGCTGCAACGCTTGCGTTCACCAATCCCCGTGGATTTCTTTTACAAAACACTGGTAAGGACACAACTCAGGCAGTTGCTGCCACTAATACGCCTCCCTTGTTAGTTAAGCTTCAATCACTGGGCATAAAAAACGGCGCTTTCGGTATGCAGCAACGCGCTGCCGAAAGAACCCGGTTTAAACAGGCAATTGATTTCAATTACCTGGGCATTTCAGGATTACAGGCGGATCTGACATCGATCAATTGGGAACAAAATCAACTCAAGGCTAACTTAAAAGAACTTCGCCTCAAAGAACGTTCGGGTTTTGAAATAAAAAAAGCACTTGGGGAAATCCGCTATGGAAACGATTCGGCTTCTCTTAAAAACTACTACCTGCAAACCGGAGCCAGCTATCTGTCCAATAACCTGGTTCTATACCTCCCGGCCGATCGCTTAAGCGGGGCTCTTATTACCAACAGAATTGGTCTGCAGGCTGATTTGCCCAACAGTAAACTCGTTCTGTCAGAAGCCCTCTATTTTGCGCCGGAACTGAAAGACAACCCCAATTTCAAAAAATGGTGGAATAAGGAAATCCGCGTTTCCGGTAAGTTAAATGGCAATTTGTCCTCCCTCCTGCTGAACCAGTTCCAGGTGAAAGATAATGCGGGGAATACTATTGCAATCAATGGCCGGCTGAAGAACCTCACAGATACGGAAAACATCAGCGGTGATTTAAAGACCTTGACCATTCAAACGGGAAAAGCCGGTATTTCGGCCTGGTTGCCGGAAAAGACGCTTCCTCCGAACATTCAGCTGGCAGAGAAAATTGACCTTAGGGGATCTATTTCCGGGGGATTAAACGGCTTTACTACCCGGCTTCAATTAAACTCGAGTTATGGAAAAATGCAAGTCAGCGGAGCTGCACGGTCTATCCGTAACAAGGCCCGGGCCAGTTATGCTCTTGTATTGGATGAACTGGATATGGATGCCGGCAAATGGATTTCAGATAGCACCATCGGTCGGATACGGGCAAGCGGTCAGCTAAAAGGCCGCGGGTTTGATCCGGCAACCATGTACACAACAGGCAATATTAAACTCCGGGAAGCCACTATCAAGGGGTATAATTATCAACAAATCGAAATTGCGGGAAGCCTTCAAAACAATCAATATACTGCCTTATTGAATAGTCTTGATTCCAACCTGAAAGCAGGCGTAGAACTGAAAGGCGAACTACGGGAAGGTTATCCTTCTGTAGCAGGTAAACTGCAGGTACACCGAATTGATCTCCAGGCAATCGGGTTGAGTACCGTACCAATGGTGGTAAAGGGGCTGGCAGAGCTCGATCTTTCCGATACCCGTCCAAGGGAACTGAACGGAACCGTCAATGTGCTGCAGGTTCAGTATGCGAATGAAACAGACCATTACCAGTTGGATAGTATCCAACTAACGGCTGAAGCAGAATCAGGAGCGCAATCCATTCAATTGAAAAGTCCGTTTGGTACGGCGGTTCTCCTTGGCAATTATGACTACACCAAACTAGCAAAAACGGTAAGCCTGCTGATCGACAAACAATTAAATCCCGCAGATTCCGGCCTGCTGGCAACAGCAGACAGTATCGGATCACAAACAGCAATCCTGACAGCTTCCTTTGTTCTTCCCCGCTCGCTCGAAAAGATACTGCCGGATATGGACCTCCGAAAACCATTGTTGCTGGAAGGCCGGATAAATACAGACAGCAGTCTTATTTACCTATTGGCGAGGCAACCGCAATTCCGCTATGGTGATGCTATCATTGACAGTCTGGAAATCATGGCCTACCTGAATGCAGACAGCGTGCATGCATCGGTAGAATTTGCAGGTATTGAGCATCCTTCATTACCGGTACACCATAGTTCTTTCACGGCAAAAGGAGAAAAGGGCGCCATTAACTGGTTGTTGGCCATTGATGATGCAGCAAGAAAACCTTCTTATCGGATTGGTGGAGCTATGGCATTGAAATCTGTACAAAACTTTACGATCGGGTTGTCTCCGGAGCTTTTATTAAACAAAGAGAAATTTTATGCCAAAGCTGATACTGCGGTGCTGTTCAGGGATGGCAAACTGGTAGATGCCGCTTTTGAAATAGGATCCGATAACCAGTCTATTCGGGTAGATCATCAGCAGCCCGACAGTTCAGCTACAGCTGCTTACCTGCTCACTATAAAAGATTTTCAGGCCCGAACCATCAGCTCTTTTGTTTCGAAAGACACCAGCCTGGCAGAAGGGCTCATTAATGCAAAACTCCGGTTTTCGCAGGCAGCAGATGATTCCAGTATAACCGGAGATTTGCAAATAGACAGCCTGCATATGTTTGGAAAACCGGTGGGTACCATTCAGGCAGCACTGGTTAAAAGTGGACAGGAAATTGGCATTGACGGAAGTTTATCTGGTTATGGAAATAAGGTGTTAATGAAAGGGAGTTATGGCAAATCGTTAAGGGCCAACCTGGAATTTGATAGTTTGCAATTAGCCAGTATTGAACCCTTTACAGGGGGTGCCGTAACCAATATGTCGGGTGCAGTAACCGGAACTTTGGCGGTTAGTGGCGAACTGTCTAACCCATCCTTACAAGGCGAACTGTTATTCAATAAAGGAAAAATGCGGGTCAGCTATTTAAACAACCCCTTATTAATAGACCAGCAAAAACTGCTCTTTGAGGCAGATCAGTTAACCCTTCGTCAATTTACGCTAAAAGATACCGCCGGAGGAAACGCGGTTTTAGAGGGAACAATCGGACTGAAAGATTTGCAGAACCCGGTATTTGACCTCGGCGTTAATGCCGATAATTTTATGGTGCTTGGTCCAAAGGTTTCGGAAGACCAACTGATGTGGGGGCCTGCAAAAATCAATAGCACCATTAAAGTCGGCGGAGACCTGAATTTGCCCAAGGTTAACCTGAGGGTTAAGCTGGTCGATAAATCAATTGTAGGGTTTGTGGTGCCGGAAGATGAACCGGGTGTTGTAAACCGCGAAGGAGTAATTGAATTTGTAAACCGGGAAAACCCCGTTGACACAACCCTGGTTTTGAGAAAGCCCGGAAAAACAGCTACAGTTAGTGGATTCAGCGGCATTGAGTTTACCGGAGATATCGAAATAACGCCAGCCTCTGCAATAACAATTGTCATTGATCCGTACAACGGCGATTTTCTGGAAGTAAAAGGCAGTACCAACCTTAATTTAACCATTGAACAGGGAAATCGTATTACCCTGACCGGCATTTATGAGATCGAGGATGGAAAATATGAAATGTCTTTAAGCCAGTTGATAAAACGGAGTTTCAGAATTGAGAAAGGCAGCACGATTACCTGGAATGGAGATCCGCTGGAAGCCCTGATCAATATAAGCGCAAAATACCAGGTAAATGCACCAGCCATTGATCTGATCCGTGATCAGAGCAGTGGTAGCAGGTCTGAGCTGACCAGCCTTCGGCAAAAAGTTCCGATAGATGTGTACCTCGATATCACCAATCAACTGATGCAGCCCACCATTAATTTCAGGCTGGATATGCCGGAGAAAGACCGCAACTTTTTTAACGGGGCCGTATACACCCGGTTAAAACAAATTAACACCAATGAATCAGAACTTACCAAACAGGTAATGGCTCTGTTGGTATTGCAAACCTTCCTTTCTGAGAATCCGTTGGAAAGTCTTCAGAACAGGAATGAAGGTGGGCTGGGTTTTACAGCTAAACAAAGTGTGAGCAAAGTGCTTTCACAGCAACTGAATACGCTGGCAGGATCGCTCATCAAAGGAATTGACCTGAATTTTGATTTGGAAACCCGGGAAGATTATATGAGTGGCAGCAGACAGGAATCAACTGTTTTAAATGTCGGCGCCAGCAAAAGTCTTTTTAATGATCGCCTAACCGTATCGGTGGGTTCCAATATAGGACTGGTGGGCAATGCACCTGCCAATGGGGCACAGTTAATCGGGGATGTTCTGATAGAATACAAACTAAGCCGCGACGGGCGGTACAGAATCCGTGCCTACCAGCGTAACCAGACGGATGCTATACTATTGGGGCAGATCATTGAAACCGGTGTATCCTTTATGCTGGTAATGGATTTTGATCAGTTCCGTCAAATTTTTGAAAAAGCTAAAAAGCAGCAGCAGGATGGCAGGAATTCAAAATAAAGCAAAGTGCATAGGGTTGCTGTTAAGCATCATTTTTATCTGCAGTTGCAGTTCAACGAGAACCGTACCTGATGGAGACCGGCTGTATACCGGAACCACTATCCGCTGGGAAAACAAAAAGCCCGGCAAAAATAAAGAGCTGGAAGCCGATTTAATTGCGATGAGCAGGCCGGCGCCGAACCGAAAGTTTTTAGGAATGCCGATTCGTTTATGGTTGTATAACCTGGGTAATAAGCCAACAGGTAAAGGCTTAAATCATTTATTGCGTAACAAATGGGGCGAAGCCCCTGTATTATTAAGCAAAGCAAAGCCGGCCTATACCGCTGAGGTATTAACCAGTTATTTGGAAGACAACGGCTTTATGCAGGCAACCGTATCGCATGAAACAAAACCCCAAGGCAGCAAGAAAGCATCGATCCAATACCAGGTAGATGCCGGGCAGCAGTATAAGATCAATTCGGTGGTTTTTGAACTAGACAGTAGCGACCTTAGTAAAACTATCCTACGGACAGAAGATAAAAGTTTGCTTAAAGTGGGCAGGTTTTATAAGCTGGACCAGATTAAACGGGAGAGAGAGCGGATCAGTAACCAGGTTCGGCAACAGGGATATTATTATTTTTTGCCCGACCATTTACTTACCGAGGTGGACAGCAATTACAATGGGGAGGTAAAATTGTATATCCGCTATAAAGACAGCATTCCGCAAAAAGCGAGCACTGCCTACAGAATGGAAAGCATTACTTTATACCCCAGTTATAACCTTGCAGAAGACAGTTTGGTAAGAAATGCACCAGCGCTTGACCTGGGCCCTTACCGGGTAAAGGATATTAATAACTTGTTTTTACCCAAAATATTCAGCCGTTATGTGTTGTTGAAAGAAGACAGTCTCTACCGGTTCAGGGCGCATGAAAGAACCTTGGAACGGCTGATGAGTTTGGGTACTTATAAATTCGTAAAAACGGAAATTGAAGAAGCAGACAGCAGTCGGTTAAGAGCCCGCTTTTTTATGACCCCTACGCCCCGGCGAAGCATGCAGGTAGAACTAAACGGAAATAGCAAGTCTAATAACTTTGTAGGTTCGCAGATCACCATTAGTTCGCTGAATAGAAACTGGCTCAAACGAGCCAATCGTTTTGAAGTTAAACTAGCCGCTGGTTTTGAATGGCAGGTGGGGGGTAACAGGGTTGACCAGGCAAATACCAGGGGCTATAGCCTGAATGGAGAAGTAGCGCTCAACCTACCTGGTTTAATTGTGCCATTTTTTAAAATCAGAACAAATAATGCCTTTATTCCCAGGACCCGCTTAAGTGTGGGTTATGAATTGCTGAGCAGACCCGGTTTGTATAACCTGAATTCATTTACGCTGCAGCAGGCGTATCAATGGAAATCAGGAAGGCTTACCGATCATAATCTTGTCCCCATTTCGATTTCCTATGTTCTTCCGACAAAAATCTCCCCTGCCTTCCAGGAGATTTTGGATAAGGATCCTACCCTGCGACAGTCGATTGAAAAGCAATTTATTATCGGCAGCAATTACACGGTTACCTTTAATAATGTCAATAAAAACCGGATCCATAGTGTTTTTTTACAGGGCAACCTGGATGCTGCGGGGAATTTGCTTGGGTTACTGATTCCCAAAAACAAGGAAGGCATTAAAGCCATCGGCTATCAGCCATTTGCCCAATATGCCCGGCTTACCGGGGAAGCAAGGCATTATTGGAAATTGGGCAGGGAGTTGCAATGGGTAAACAGGCTGCTGGCCGGTGCCGGCTTTTCCTATGGCAACAATAGCTCCCTGCCGTTCGTAAAGCAATTTATGACCGGTGGCAGTAATAGTTTACGAGCTTTCCGGGCAAGAACGCTGGGGCCAGGAAGTTACCGTTCTGAAACCAGTACATTTGCCGCCAGCGAAGCGGGCGATATAAAACTGGAATACAATTCCGAGTTGCGATTCAAGTTATTCAGTGTAGTGAAGGGGGCCATTTTTGGCGATGCCGGCAATATATGGCTGGAGCGGGATAACCCGGAAAAGCCGGGCGCTGCCTGGACAGGGGCTAATTTTATGCGCGACCTAGCTGTGGGCGCCGGCATAGGGCTTCGGATTGATGCCTCGATCCTGGTGATCAGGGCGGATCTGGCCACACCATTACGCAAGCCCTGGCTGCCGGCCGGAGAAAAATGGGTGTTGGACCAGATCCGACTGGGAGAACCGGCCTGGAGAAGGGAAAACCTGATTCTGAACATTGCTATCGGCTATCCTTTCTAAAGCCATTTCCAGCCAAAAAGCATGGTTTTTATTGTCATATGACAGAAACCACCTACCTTTGCAGCCCAATTAATTTTTTTATTTAACAAATCAGGGATCATGAACAATTACGAATTGATGGTGATTTTTACCCCTGTTCTGAGTGAAGAAGACTACAAAGCTGCTCAGAAAAAATTTATCGACCTGGTTACCAGCAATGGTGGTGAGGTGGTAAATTCTAATCCCTGGGGATTAAAATCACTGGCGTATCCTATCCAGAAAAAAACCACTGGTTTATACTGGGTAATGGAATACAAGGCGCCATCCGACTTCAATGAGAAGCTGAAAATTCAGCTGTTGCGTGACGACAATGTACTTCGTCAGATGTTTACTGTGCTCGACAAATACGCCGTTGAGTACAATACTAAAAAGAGAAGTGGCGTACCTACCGGAACTGAAAAAGTGGAGGCTTAATCATGGCAAAGAATGAAATTAAATACCTGACCGCGATTAAGACCGAGAAGCGTGCTAAGAAATTCTGCCGCTTTAAGAAGTACGGTATTAAATACGTGGATTATAAGGACGGAGAGTTTCTGAAGAAATTCCTGAACGAACAGGGTAAAATGTTACCTCGTCGTATTACCGGAAACAGCCTGAAATTCCAGCGGAAAGTATCTGAGGCGGTTAAAAAAGCCCGTCAGATGGCTATTCTTCCTTATGTAACAGACCTGTTGAAATAGACACTCACAGGCGTTTAAAACAAACTAGTAACCAATCCCTAATCTGCCAGCGTTTTAATGAAGGCGGAGACAGTCTGAATCAGATTTAAAGAGGTTTGATTGGGCTCTTTGGGGTACTAAAAATGAACAACATGCAAGTAATTCTTATTCAGGATGTAGATAATCTGGGTGGTGCCAATGAACTGGTAACCGTAAAAAACGGATATGCCCGGAATTATTTGATTCCTCAGAAAATGGCAGTGGAAGCTTCTCCTTCCAATCTTAAGCAACTCAATGAGAAGTTGAAAGTAAAGAAGAAGAAAGAAGACAAGATGCTGGCTGAAATCAACCAGGTTATTGCTAAACTTCAGGAAGGTGCGCTTAAGCTGGGTGCCAAAACCGGTACCAGTGGAAAAATCTTCGGAAGTGTTACTTCCCTGCAGATTTCCCGCGCCATCCGCGAACAGAAAGGATATGAAATTGATCGGAAGAAGATTTCTATTCCGGACGAAGTAAAGGAGTTAGGTCAGTACAAAGCTACCATCGATTTTGGGAACGGTAAATCAACCGAACTTGATTTTGAGGTGGTTGCAGAGTAATACTACCAGGCCAATATAGTAAAAGGACGATTTGGCGGGAAACCCCGGCCGGATCGTCCTTTTAAATATTTAGATATTTTGTATGTTTTTCCACAATTTCATTACCTTCGTTTTGGTTCCTTAATGATCTTTACAGTTTCAGACTTCCCAGAGCGTTTCCAAGTAAATGATTTTCTGGCTTTTTTGCAACACTGTGCTTCATTATGGGTTTATTCAATAGTTCAAAAAAAATAGAAAATGAACATTTACGTTGGCAACCTCAGTTGGGATTTAACTGAGCAGGATCTTTTAGAAATGTTTGCTCCTTACGGAGAAGTAATTTCTGCGAAGATCGTAACAGACAAATTCAACAATAACCGATCTAAAGGATTTGGTTTTGTTGAGATGAGCGACTCTGAAGCTGGAAACGCTGCTATTGCTGCCCTTCATGGCACAGAAGTAATGGGTCGTAGCATTGTTGTAAACGAATCACAGCCCCGTGAAGGTGGTTCCGGCGGTGGTGGTGGATTCAAGAAGAAAAGCTTCGGCGGCGGCGGCGGCGGTAGCCGTGGCGGTTACGGCGGCGGTGGCAATCGCGGCGGTGGCGGCGGTTACGGTGGCGGCAGCCGTGGCGGTGGCTACGGTGGTGGCGGTAGCCGTGGCGGTTACGGTGGAGGTGGTCGCGATTATTAATCCTGACTTAACACATCAAAAGATAAAGGTCTGGCAGTTTACTGTCAGACCTTCTTTATGTATAGTAGCTTGTAATTAAACGGTTGTTGGTATAGCGCTTCTTTTTAGTACTGGTTTAGTCGGGCTGTTTCTTTAGTTTGTAAACATCTACGTTTCCATTTCCATAACTTTTGGTAAATACCAGGCTGTCGCCTACCTGGTGCAGGATATAGTTGCCGTCGAGGATTAAGGTCCAGTCAAAATCGGCCGTCCAGCCAGCCGTATTCTCTACATAAAAAGAAGAGGATTCAGTTATCCGGTAATTACCTTTATGCAAGGCTGGATAATGGGGGAGATTACTTGTTCCCGTCCAGGTATTCTTCTCAAACACCAGGCGAATAGCAGCTGTTTTATTGACAGGGTCATGGTATCTTTTAAAGGTACCTGAGTAGGCACCCTCGAGAGGGAGGTTTCGTGTAGGGGGATG